>ODAK010001021.1_pt1 | contig 31443 bp, 33 predicted proteins | sample 1539591 | NCBI WGS metagenome assembly ODAK01 (sample SAMEA3539303, study PRJEB22396) | soil metagenome | biome: tundra; feature: field; material: soil | place: USA | collected 2010-05 | depth 0.15 m
AAGGCATCCGGCAGGGCCATGAGGACGTGAAAGCCGGACGCACCCAACCCATCGAAGAAGCGTTTGAAGAGCTACGCGTGAAGCATGGAGTTCCGGGTTAAAACCACTACCAAAGCAAAGCGGGATTTAGAAGACATCCTCGGTCGGCTGTTGTCGCAAGAGGCGGGAGAAACCGGATTGCGCTGGTTTCAGGGATTGCACCAGGCCATCGCAACGCTAGCCCCTCATCGGCGTATCAACTCAAATCCCGAGGCACAAGTTTTCCCGAACGAACACGTGGCACCAACAGACCTACATTCTTGCAGGTGCCGAGTGCAGTGACCCAGGTTAGCCCAACAGAAGGGCGAACCTGGGGTACCCGGCTACGGAGTGAAGCGAAATATTCCATCAGCAACCATGCCGCCCCAGTATAAACGCTCGCTGGGAACTGACTAAATCACTGCAGATCAACTGATTCCATTTCTCCGGAACCTAAGCCACCTGAGACCTGAAGCGCATACGCCCTGCCTGGCGGGACATCGAAAACCACGTAGCCATGGCTCGAAACTCCCGGATTTAAGCTCTTCAGCACACCAAATGAGTTTTCGATAAGCATTCCCTTAGAGCTTTCTTCATACTGGCGGCCCTCTACATCTACGAGTTTCAATGGGGGGAGAATGCTTGCAGTTTTGTCATTGTTGAGAACCGACAAATCGATAACTAAGAACTCGGCATCGGGATATTGTCTTAAATAATCGGAACCGATTGATGTTTTCCAGGACGCTGCATTGCAACGGTAGGCCCAATATCCGACCCGTAGATCGTCCCCGACTTTGTGCTGAGCCTTGGGTTCGGAAGAGGTAGTTTTGCCGCCGTCGCGGTGGGAGGCACTGCAAAGGAACATGAAAAGGAATGCGCACCCAGCAATAATGAGTATGGTAATCTGCGTTTTTCTCGACTTGGGGCTGGGAGCAGGCGGAGGGGGGGGATCACCGGATGAGGATGCGGGAGATCCGCATTGCGCGCAAAACGAGGATTTTTCGCGGATCACAGAGCCACAACTTCGGCAAAACATAAGCATCTCCCTTCAAGACAACTCTTGAGGCTTGCCGCAAAACGGGCAGAAGCTCGCCCTTCCTGCAAAGTACTTACCACAGTGAGGACACAGACTGGTTATCTGTTCGACGGGTACCGAAGCAATGGGCGCCGATTTAGGCCTGGTCACCAGAGCAATAATGCCCATGCCGGCCATGGGGAAAAACCAAATCATTATCCAGACAAACAACCCGATACCAGTGCCAACAGCTTCCGCGTCACTCAGATTGCCACCTGTCTTGTTGGCCACGTTCATCATGCCGCTACACGCACCCAAGAAGCACAATATTGTCCAAATTGCCATTCCGATTTTGGCGACCTTGTTCATTGCGGGGTTACTCCGATCAACCTTGGGAGTTGTGGTCGCTCAAGAAGCTAGAGGCGACCTCGATTGTTTCGGCCGGGTGCCCCGACCATCGGCCGATAAAGCATTTGTTATGCTTCAGCGGCGAATTAATTAGTCCGCCGCCCGCGCTTCGACCACTGTTCTAAAAACTGCTTCTTCCGGGTTCTTCAGCGCCGAGAGAATGTTCTCGGCAACTTTCTCAATGAGCTTGGCTCCCCAGAAAGGGTCGTTCACGTCGTAGTAGATGACGCGAATGTGGTGGAGGTCAAAGGGAACATCCGCTTCGTTTGAAGACACAAGCACAACGGGCTTTTGCAACGCGTGAGCCAGGCCCAGTTCGTAAAAGACGTTCGGATTTCTAGTGGTCAACTCCGCGACAAGCACCTTGGCGGCGTTGATGCCGCGCCACACTTGCTCGATGATTTTCCCGGTGCCGAATATGTCCGCATCAGCCCGTACCGACTGCAAGCCGGTTTTGTCGATTGCCGGTTTAAATATCTTCTCGTAGTAGTCTCCATGGGGTGCGGCAAATGGCTGCATCACGAAGCAGGAGTCCCCGGCTTTGACAGCGACCGATGCTCCAAGTTTCTTGATGCGTTCCGATTTTTCATCTCGTGGCTCACCCTCTGTCGCGATATCGAGTACCCGGATGTTGTCTCCACGCTTTTCGAGAAGTTTGGCCTTATCTAGTGATTCGACAAAGATTTGCTTGAAGTCCCGAAAATCGGCGTCTGGAATTTTGAATGTCTCGGCAAGGGTGTTCTTAAAGAAGGTGTCATCGGGTATGTTTTCGCCCCTATAGTGTTTGTAAACGTCCGAAATTTCGGGAGCGTTCAAAATCGCCTGCCGATACCCTTTGACCTCATCCTCGGGGGTTGTAGGCCGCAGAATTTGGCGCGCAAGTTCAGTTGGCTCAATCTTCCCCGCCTCTGGGCGTTGAAGAAACCCATATTTCGTCGCAGAACCGATTTCTACAGAAAAAGGTCCTTTAGGCCCAACGTGAAGGAAAGCGGCAGCCTCTGCCGGTGTGCTCGGTTTTCCGGCGTTTTGGTCAAGGATGGCTCTTGGAATTCGCAGCGCTTTCTCAACAGAATGGCGAGGATATTTGGGCCGCGTCGGCTTGGTAGCTTTCTTCGCGGGGACCCCCAGCTTTGTTTTCACCGCCTTCTTCATAAGCATATTTCAAACCTTCCTTGCGTTTACTAAAACACGTTGCCGGGTTCCACCCTTGTCGCCCTATGTTGGCGACAGGGTGGGACGACATATCCGTTGAAAACTACACCCCGATGACGCCCACTAGTTCCTTCACTGAGTCGGCGCTCTTCTGCAATGCGGCCTGCTCTTCCGGGGTCAGCTTGATCTCGAGGATCTTCTCGATGCCGTTCGAGCCCAGCTTGCACGGTACGCCGACGAACAGTCCGTTGATGCCGTACTCGCCTTCCAGATAGGCGGCGCAGGGCACAATCTTCTTCTTGTCCTTGAGGATGGCCTCAACCATCTCGGTGACTGCGGCCGAAGGCGCGTAGTAAGCGCTGCCGGTCTTGAGATACTTCACGATCTCGGCGCCGCCGTCGCGGGTGCGCTGCACCAGGCGTTCGAGGGTGGCTGCGTCCATCAACTCGGTGATGGGAATGCCCGCCACGGTCGAGTAACGCGGCAGCGGGACCATGGTGTCGCCGTGACCGCCGAGCACGAAGGCGGTGACATTCTCGACGGAAACGTCAAGCTCCTTGGCGATGAAGGTGCGGAAGCGTGACGAGTCGAGGATGCCGGCCATGCCGATGACGCGATTGCGCGAAAAGCCGCTGAGTTTGTAAGCAGCCTGCGCCATGGCGTCGAGCGGGTTGGAGACGATGATCAGGATGCAATTGGGTGAGTGCTGCACCACCTTGCCCACCACGTCGCTCATGATCTTGAAATTGGTGTTGAGCAGATCATCGCGGCTCATGCCGGGCTTGCGCGGAATGCCGGCGGTGATGACCACGATGTCGGAGTTCGCGGTGTCGGCGTAATCGTTGGTGCCAAGGACGAACGAGTCGCGCTTTTCGATCGGCATCGCCTGCAGCAGGTCGAGACCTTTGCCCTGCGGCACGCCTTCGATGATGTCAATCAGTACGACGTCGGCCAGTTCCTTCGACGCCAGCCAGTGCGCCGCGGTGGCGCCCACATTACCAGAACCAACTACGGTTACCTTTTTACGCATGATGCCTCACAGTAGCCCAATTATTGGGCAGTTATGACGTTCACAGCAAAATCAAGTGTTGAAAGGATGTAATCCGTTCCTACAGAAACTCTGCGGTCTCGTGTGATCAGTTGCCGAGGCAACCGTCGTCGGCAGGAGAATCTGCCACGTGCGCTCTCGCTCTAAAGGTCAAGGGCAGACACAAGAAGCGGTCACGCGGATGCAGTTTCCAATGCGACACGTAGAGAGTCTGAATCTGGAACCGAGAAATTGAGTTTTTCGAAGCCGATGACCCGACCTACCCGGTCTTTCATGAGCACGACCTCATCGCCGGTCTCCTCGCAGACGTATTCCTGCGAGCGATCCGTGAACCAGACCGTGAGCGTTTGCCCTTCCCGATCATAGAAGACCTTCACTTCGGCCATATTCGTGTGCCCTCTTTTATCGCGTCGGTCAGATAGGCCGTAACCAAAAACGCTTCTCCGTCGGTCCGCTTCGCGACTGCACAAATCCAACGTCTGTCCGTTTCAGCCTTGTAGAAGAGTATCACCTTAGGATCCGTGCGGCTCCGCCGCGCTTCGTCGGGACGCTCCAGTGCCAGCCTCACACCCGGTTCACGATCAGCCATGACAGGGTGTTTGAGGGTCGTAATCAGTTGCCAGCGCTGTTTCGCCACGCGAACGCGAAATCCAAGAGGCGTAAGGACCTCGAAAAGCACACCTCCTTCCGGTGACACGTGGTTATTTCACCTCGCCACGATCGCAGACCGCGCGATCCCCATCGTTACTTCGCTACCAACTCCGGCACCGGCGCCATGTTGTGGATCATGTGACTGGCGAACTCGCTGGTCTTGACTTTGGTCGCGCCTTCCAGCATGCGCTCGAAGTCGTAGGTGACCGTCTTCTGCAAGATGGTGCGCTCCAGCGAGCCTTCGATCAGGCGGGCCGCCTCGTGCCAGCCCATGAAGTCGAACATCATCACGCCCGACAACATGACCGAGCCGGGGTTGATGACGTCCTTATCGGCGTACTTGGGAGCTGTGCCGTGGGTGGCTTCGAAGATGGCGTGCTGGTCTCCGATGTTGGCGCCCGGCGCAATGCCAAGTCCTCCAACCTGGGCAGCGGCAGCATCGGAAATGTAATCGCCGTTCAAGTTGGGCGTTGCCAGTACCGCGTACTCATCGGGACGGGTAACAATCTGCTGGAAAATGCTGTCGGCGATGCGATCGTTGATCATCAGCTTCGCCTTCCACACACCCTTGCCGTGGGTGGCATAGATGCTGTCGATGACGCTCTTCACTTCCTTGTAAAGCGCTTCGCGGAAGTCCTGCTGGGCAAATTCCAGACCGGGCTCGACCATCTTGGCGTTGTCTTCGATGGACAATCCCGGATTCTTGTCGAGGTTGCCGATGATCCAGCTCTCGCGCTCGGTGATGACCTGGTCGCGGAACTCCTGTGTGGCCAGCTCGTAGCCCCACTCGCGGAACGCGCCTTCGGTGAACTTCTGGATGTTGCCCTTGTGCACGATGGTCACCGACTTGAGATGGTTGGCCAGCGCGTACTGAATGGCCATGCGCACCAGGCGCTTGGTGCCGGTGATGGACATGGGTTTGATACCAACGCCGGAGTCTTCACGAATCCGCTTGTTGGTGCCCGCCAGCATTTCGTTGTTAAGAAAGTCAATCAGCTTCTTTGCCTGGGGCGTTCCCTCTTTCCACTCGATGCCGGCGTACACGTCTTCGGTGTTCTCGCGGTAAATCACGATGTTCATGCGCTCGGGATGCTTTACCGGCGAAGGAATACCCTGGTAATACTTAACTGGACGAACGCAAGCATAGAGATCGAGGAGCTGGCGCAAAGCGACGTTTAGCGAACGGATGCCCCCGCCAATGGGTGTGGTCAATGGCCCCTTGATGCCGATGCGCAACTCGCGGAAGGCCGCGACCGTGTCATCGGGCAACCAGGTCTTGAAGCGGTCCATGGCCTTTTCGCCGGCGAAGACTTCGTACCAGGCGACCCGGCGCTTGCCGTTATAGGCAATTTCAACTGCCGCATCGAATACCCGGACCGACGCTTTCCAGATATCGCGCCCGGTGCCGTCACCTTCGATGAAAGGAATGATGGGATTGTCTGGGATGACCAGCTTACCGTTTTCGTAAGTGATCTTGCTCCCGCAGGAGGGCAAAGGTATTTCATTGAAAGAAGCCGCCACAAGGCACCTCGAGGAATATGGGTATAAAAGCTGTAAACAGCCATGTATCGGGAACCAGGAGGCACTAGCAGAATCGGCAGCAACCGAGTGAGGGGCACCAAAAAAATTGCGGCCCTACTGTAGCAATTCACCGCGTCCGGATCAGAAAGGCTTACCGGGTTCTCCCGAACCCTCTACGTTACCACCGCAGACCGGGAGCTTCAATGAAATCCCGGATTACGGCATACCACGTTGGCGGTAGATGGACCTGGTCTGTCGCAGCATCTCGGATAGCCGCATCTCGGGATCGAAGCTGTCGTCGGCGCGCAGGACCCGCCACAGCAGCTTCTGGAGGCCCCGATGGGGGTGCTCGGCGACCGGCAGCCATTTGCGCGCCCGTCCGGTCACCAGGCGCACCAGATGCTCGACGGTACGCAGAAACAGGGCGCTCTGTGTGAGTTGGTCACATTCGCCGGCGTCCAACAACCCATGCTGATGCAGCAGATTCAGCCGCTGCCGCAGATTTCCCGCAAGCCACAGCTGATGCCGCGCTTGCAGCGAACCTACGAGGTAATCGAGGTCATAGATTCCACCCGGGCCAGTCTTAAAGTTCACTGCGGTTTCACTTCGTTCCAGGCGAAGGCGAACATCCTGCAATTCTGAATCGAAATCAGGGCGAGTCGCGATCGCTGCAATTCCCTCCTGCACCGACTCCAAGACGCGGTTGCCGACTTCACCGTCGCCCGCGACCTGGCGCAACTTGAGATAGGTTAGCGCTTCCCAGGGCTTGGCCTCGTCCCGGAAGTAGGCGGCCAACTGGGTTGGGGTAACGACCAGCTCACCTTCGCGACCGTGGGGGCGCAAGCGGGCGTCCACTGGAAACACGGTGCCATCAAGGGTGTATGCCGCCAGTGCATCCATCATCTGTGCCGCAACCCGGCGCATCTCCTCCTGAGCGCAGCCTTCGTCGCAAACGAACAGGACATCGGCGTCCGACAGGAGATCGAATTCGTGAGCGCCCAACCTTCCGAGTCCCATGACCGCAAATCCAGCAGGGACGCCAGCAATAGCCAACGCGGCCTGAATCGCAGCATCAGCCGAGGTGGTGTTGTCGCTCAGCGAGTCGAAGACTTCGCGCAACTGGAACAGATCACGGGCGCCTGAGAGAAACACGCGGCGGCGGTAATGCCGTCGCAAGATCGCGTTGGCTTCGGAGCGATCGACCTTTTCCTGGGCCAGGTAGGCAAATACCGGATCGGCCACAACGCTCTCGCTTCGCGGACCTTCGTCGAACAACTCTGCCTCGCCTGAAGTTGACAGCTCTTCAATTTGCGGCAGCAGCGCGACCTCCGCCGGGTGACGAACCAGGATGTCGGTGAGATACTCGCTGAACTCAAAGATGGTGAGCGCCCGGCCCACGGCTTCGGGCGAGCGCAGCACCGCGCCATAACGCTCCGAAGTAGTCCCCGCCGAACTAAGGAAGCGATCGAGGTTGCGCCGTGCATGTTGCGACAACTCGGCGCTACCGGCTATTTCCCGCAGCCGTGGAGAATCGACCGCCAGCCGCTGCATCATCTGGCTGTAGGAACTCTCAGGTGTCGCTGGAATCTCCGGATGCAACTGAAATTCAGGCGGGTGGTGGTCCTGGCTCTGCTCCTGATAGATGACTCGCTGATAAATCTCCGTCACCGCCGACATGCGCCTTTGCACATGGGCCAGGAATTCTTCGGGGGTTGGCGCCGTGGTGCCTTCCCTCGCCAGACCACGCGCCAGCGATTCCAGTTCCCAGCGCGATTCCGGCAGCCGATGCGTCTGCTGGCCCTGGCGCAATTGCAGGCGATGCTCCAGGTTGCGCAGAAACTCGTAAGCGTTGGTGAGGTTGTGGAAGTCTTTGCTGCCGATGTGCTCCTTGTCGTAAAGCTTCTGCAGGGCAAACATCGTACCCCGCGAACGCAGCCACGATTCGCTTCCGCCATAGACCCGCTGCAAGCATTGCACCAGAAACTCGATATCGCGAATACCACCGCGGTCGAGCTTCACATCGATGCCGTTCTGGCCCGTCTGCTTCAGCAGGCGGCGGTGACTTCCCATTTTCTCCCGCGAGGCGAGCGCCGTCTTGATGGCAACGAAGTTCAGTTCAGGCCGATAGACGAACGGTTGCACCCGGCGCACAAACTCGCGCGCCAGCCCCACATCGCCCGCCGAATGGCGAACCTTGATCATGGCCTGCAACTCCCAATCATGGGCCACGTGGGAGTAATAGTGGATCGCATGGGGCAGCGGTACCGCGGGCTCGCCTTCGTTTCCCTGGGGACGCAAGCGCAAATCGATTCGGAAGACCGGCCCCTCACGCGTGTGGCGGGAGAGCAACTCCGTGGTTTGCTGCGCCAACCGGATGAAGTATTCGCGGTTGGCAATCTCCGCTCCCGGCGGTTCCACACCGCCATCGTAGAGATACAGCAGGTCAATGTCGGAACTGTAATTCAGTTCGTTGCCGCCGAGCTTGCCCAAAGACAGCACGGCAAAACGCGAATCGATCACCCGGCCCTCGGGGTCAAGCCGTTGCGGCGAGCCATAGCGGTGCTGCAGGCGGGAATGAACTTCGCGCAAAGCTTCTTCGATCAACACATCCGAGAGAGCGGAAATCTCGGCTGTCGTTTCCGCTAGGGTTGCAACTCCCAGCACGTCGCGCAACATGATTCGCACATACTCGCGCTTCTTGAAACGCGCCAACAACACCGCTGTATCGGTTTCAAAGGAGCGCGAACTCATGCGGGCGAAGTTCTCTGAGAATTCTTCCCGAGAATGGGTGCGGTCCAGGCTCTTGTCGCGCACGAAACCCTGAAACAAGTCGGTATTGTGGATCAGGGTATCGCCCAGCCAGGAGCTATTGGCGAACACGACCACGGCATAGTGAATCAAAAACTGATGCTTCTCCAGCAGGCGCAACAAATCGGGAGACGCCGATTCGGCAAGGCGTTCAAACTGATTGACCGCGGCATCAGGATTTGGCGAACTGGGAAGCAGGGCCGCCAGCGCCTGCTGGACCCCGGCAGGCACGAGTTGGCGAATGTGAGCGAGATTTCGCCGGGCCGCTTCCGAATCGTGAAACTGCGCGTTCGGAGGCAGCACAGCGGAATCCGGTTGAGTGATGTCAGGCACGGTGGTGTGAGGCACCATCATAAGACCTGCCTTTAGCTGTACGGATAGAAGATGAAGAACAGCAGCGAGAGGGCGGTCAAGACCCAGAGCCCGGGCTTCAGGTGGCTGGCCCTACCCGCAACCAACTTGCAGATGGGATAAAGCACGAACCCCGCACAGATTCCAATGGCGATGTTGAAGGTGAATGCCATCAGCGAGACCACCGCAAACGCCGGGACAGATTCGGTGTAGTCGGCGAAGTCAACGCGCGTGATGGGCGCCAGCATGAACAAGCCAACGATGATCAGTGCAGGCCCATAGGCTTGCGGCGGAATAGCTGCTACGAACGGGGAGAAGAAGAGCGCCAGCAGAAAACAAGTTCCGGTAACGAAGACGGTAAACCCGGTGCGCCCGCCCGCCTCGATTCCGGTGGCCGACTCGACGTAAGCACCGGCAGTCGTGGTGCCCAGGATGGGAGCGATGCTGGTCGAGATTGCATCCACCAGCATTGGGCGCTCGATGTGCGGCAGTTGTCCGTTCTTGTCAAGGAAACCAGCGCGTGCCGAAACTCCGATCAGGGTGCCCATGGTGTCCACAAAAGCCATGATGAAGATGGTGAGCACCACGGGAAACGCACGCCAGGTGAGCGCGCCGCGAAGATCCAGTTGCCACACAATGGGCGCGATACTCGGCGGTATGCTGACCAGGCCATGCGGCGGCGGGGTGATTTTGGCAACGAACGCCACAATCGCGGTGACGACAATGCCCAGCAGGATGGCTCCGGGGACCTTTCGGATCACCAGGATGGTGATCAACACAAAGCCGAACATGGCTACCAGCGCGGGATGCGAGGTCAGATGGCCGGCCTGCACCGGAGCACCAGGGACGCCGAGAGTGACCAGGCCAGTCTGGTTCAGTCCGATGAAGGTGAGAAAGAGTCCGATGCCCACCGCGAAGCTGTAGCGCAGCGAAGTGGGCACGCCTTCCACCACCCACTGCCGCAGCCGCAGGATAGTCATCAGGATAAACAGCACGCCGGCGATGAAGATCGCCGCCAGCGCCGTCTGCCAGCGAAAACCCAGGAGTTTGCAAACCGTGAAGGCTATGAAAGCATTTTCGCCCATGTACGGCGCTATGGCGAAAGGACGGTTGGCGTAAAACGCCATCAGGTAGCAGCCAAAAGCAGCCACCAGCACCGTCGCCACAAACGATGGACCTGCCGGGATTCCCGCCGTCGAGAGGATGGCAGGATTGACTACCACAATGTAAGACATGGTAGTGAACGTCGTCAGTCCGGCGAGCACCTCGCGGGCCAACGAGGTGCCGTGACCATCGAAATCGAACCAGGCACTCAGCCAGTTCAAGGGGCGCTCCGCAGACAATCAACTACTAGATGGTGCGAGCGATGATCATAGCGTCCGGCGGTGTGAATACCAAGCGCGGAGGAGGGTTGGCAAAGTGGTCGCGAGACATGAGGGGAATGGTGGGCCCGGAGGGATTCGAACCCCCAACCAAGGGATTATGAGTCCCCTGCTCTAACCGTTGAGCTACAGGCCCGTCAATGACTTACGAGGATTACTAGCCTTGACTGTGTGCGTTTTTGTGAGTAACTTCCCGGTCCGGTTCAAAGCCTCCAGCCGGTCGAAAGCCCTCTCGACAGCCTCCGGGGTTGGATGAACATACCTCTGCGAAACGGTGACACTCGAATGCCCAGCCAGCCTCATGATTGTAAATGAGTCGCAGCCGCTTTCCCCTAAACGTGTGCAAAATGAATGCCGGCACGAGTGGAGCACGAACTCGGACGGGAACAAATAGCGGCGCTTCTTGCCGGATCCAGGCCGACAAACCTTGGTATGCATGTGCGCGAGACTGGTTCCTAGAATAGGCTGGTTCGGATCGTCACCAGGAAACACGAGCCGGCTGGACGACAAAGCTTTCCGATCCTTGAGCACTGCGGATACGCGACCGGTGAGCGGCACGGTCCGGCGCGCGTTCTTAGACTTCCCTTCTCTCACCTGCAACCATCCGTACTTCGCATTGCCCGCGGGATTAAAGTGAATATCGGGCCACTGTAATCTGAGAGCCTCTCCCAGTCGTAGGCCGGCATCGAGGAGAACCATAGCGACGTCCCGAAGTGGTTGCGGCGCCGCGGCGAGGTAGCGCTGCTCGGCTTCGTGGCTCAACACGAACTCGCGTTGCTTCTCGCCCGAAAGCAATCGAACCTTTGGAACAGCCGAAATCTGCTTCCACTCTTTAGCCAGGTGAAGCATGCGACGCAACGTCGCCAGCTCGCGATTAATACTCGCCCTGGAGAGAGGTCGGCCGCTCTTCGGGGATACGGATTTGCTGCGCCACTCGACAAAGCGCTCGATCATGCCCTCGTCAATTCGATCGAGCTTCGCCTCGCGTAGCTTTTCGAAGCGGAGCAGTTGCTTCAGCTTCTTCGCGTAGAAGTCTCGAGTCTCTGGTTTCTCGGCATGGCGGACCTGAATATGGTCGATGAACTGTTGGGAAAATTCCTTCAATGTAGGAACCGGCTGCCGCTCCTCAATGCCTACCTCTGAGTTAACCAGCTTGGTTCGGAAGGCCGAAGCGTAATCGTCCGCGGCTTCTTTGTTTGCCAGATGGGTGCTCACACGGTAGTACTTCCCGCGAAGTCTGAACTCGAATTGATAGTACTTGCCGCGCTTGTAGAGTCTCAACCTGTCAGCCTCTCGGAAGGATCCCTATTATTTCGGGGCCCGCTTCACCTTCGCCTTCGGTCTTCCATTCATGGATTGTCCGTACTTCTCGAGCTTCTTCACAAGCGGTCTGTAGTCCTCGCGCATGTAACGCGCGCGCTCCGCCTTAAATTCTTCACTTCGCGAAGCATGTCGTTTTCGGCAGGTATCAGAGCAGAAACGTTGATGATTAGTGTTAGCGGTGAACCATTTCCGACACTCTTCGCAGCGACGCAAGATTTCGATGTGGTTTATATGGTTGAGCAACCAACCGATCGTTGCCGCCTCAGCACGATGTGCAGCCACCTTCGAAATGACGTCATGTCCAATGTCGAAGAAACTTGAGACTCCAAAAGACCCATTGTGGTTCAGGAACAGGCGAAACCTGAATCGCCCTACGATTCGCGAAATTTCTGAAATCACTGTATTGAGCCGACGATCATGTGCTCGCACCTTTCTGAGCCAGAGATCCAGCCCGGGGTTCAGCCGATACTTATGTTTAAAACCAACAATTCTGACGCGAGTGGGGGCGGAGAGATCGCGCCTCACCAGCTCAGGTGAGTTTGTGAAAAAGTCGCGTAGATCCTCGTGCGATGCAAAAAAATCCCTGAACCCACAATTCAGTTGTCGCGCCTCCTTGATCAGGTCGATGAGGTTCTGGAGGCGCTTAGCTGAAGAGGAAAGCGGCTGATGGTTCAGTTGCTCAATGAGCGAAGAGTTGGCGTCTTCAATGAACCATTGTTGCTGTTCATTGCGTAACGGACGGGATAGTGCTTTCATGGCGGAGTCACAAAACACTTATTACGCGCCAATCTTAAGCCTTACAGTAGGGGCCGTCAAGGATAGAAGTGGATTCTAGGAGGAAAGGTGAGACTCAAAGCAAAACAGACAGACCGCAAAGGCCCGAATAATGAACCGCAGCTCTTTGGAGTAGCCGATTTCGCGGCTCGCGTCGGGATCTCCTCGGTCCTGGTGCGTCGCCTCTGTCGGGACGGCCGCCTGCGATCCGTCAGCATATGCGACCGCCGGCTGATACCAGTAGAGGAGTTGTACCGGGTCATCGAGCACGGTATTCCCGGCAAACAGCCCGCGGGATCCGTTCGGTTGGAAGAAGAAGTGAGCAACGTCACCCATGGCTGACGCCCGTTAACTCGTCGCAGACCGAAGAGGAACCGTTGAGTATTCGAATTATGTCGGCAGTATGGCGGTTCAGCGAATATCGCAACGAGAAGCTGCTGGTGCTGCTCGCCCTCGGTGATTGGGCCAATGAGCAAGGCGTCTGCTTTCCTTCTATGCCGTCGATCGCCACTAAGGCGCGCATCACCGAGCGTGGGGCGAGCGGCATCATGCACCAGTTGACCCTGGACGGCGTGGTGGAAGTGTTGAATGCCGGCGGCGGCCGCGGCCATGTGCGGCGCTATCGCATAAAGGGTGAAGCTTGTTCAGGGTTTGATTTCCTCAAGGGTGAAGCTGGTTCATCCTTTACCGCCATAAAGGGTGAAGGTGGAAGCAGCAAAAGGGTGAAGGTGGACGCACTAAAGGGTGAAGCTGGCGACATCGCTATAAGGAAGAACCATCATCAACCGTCAGAAGAAACACCAAAAACCAAACGCGCTGACGCGCCGGCTGAGTGGATTCCAGCCGATGCCTGGACTGGCTTCGTAGAAATGCGCTCCAAGATTAGAAAGCCGCTCACCACGGAGCGAGCTGTCACGCTGATTGTGAAGGACCTCGAAAAATTCAAAGCTCAAGGCCACGACCCAGGGACTGTGCTCGACCAGTCGACCAAAAATGGCTGGCAGGGCGTTTTTCCACTCAAGGGGGAACCAAATAATGGAAGCAACGCAAACGCAAACGCGCGAAACGCTCGCAATAACTCGGCGCTCCAAGACTTCAAGCGGCGAGACGCCGAGCGATTCTCTGAAGCGTCGTGACCGCATCGCCGAGATGATCATCCTCACTTTGGAGGTGCTCGGGACAGAATTGTCAGCGGGCGCACTCGCATTATTCGTCGAGGATCTCAGTGCACTGCCCGACGCTGCGATCGCGCATGCCTTAGTGCGCTGCCGCCGGGAGCTGCGCGGGCGCAATGGCTTTCCTCCGACGCTCACCATTGCCGACATACTAGACCGTGCCGGTGTCGTAACTCAGGCGCAGAGTGAAGAGGCTGAAGCCCGCGCAGCTTGGGATGCTTTGCTGCTGTACGCAGACAAGCACATCGTTCGCGATCCACACGGTTCATACGTACCGAAGCACTACTTCGGGATGACGAACGAAATTCCCGAGTTGGACCGGGTCAGCGCTGATACTTTGCGGCGGATCGGCGGCTGGCGGGCCGTCAAGAGCATGACCGAGGACGATTACCCGTTCGTGCAGAAGCGGTTTTATGAGGAGTACCGTGCATGGAATGCGACCAATGACGTGCTCATGCGGGGTGCGCTGGATGGAAACCCGCTGTTCGAGAAGCTTCTGTTGTCAAACACAATGCCGGACGCGCCTCTGAAGCGTTTGCGAGAAGGTTAAACGTTAAATGACGAAATCAGCCCCATTGCTCGTGACGGCCATCATTAAGTCGAAAGCCCAGCCACGTGGTCGCCCCTTCGAGAAGGGCAACGGGTACGCGGTGAAGCCGGGAGAGGTTCGCAATCGAGTTGGCCGGCGTGGTCCTAAGCCAGGCGCTGCTGCCTGGGCGAAGCTTCTCTCCAAAGGCTACACCGCCATCCTGAGCAGCCGCGTGCCTAACGCTATTGCAAAAGAGCATGACCTGAAAAATGTGACATGGGCCGAACTAATTGCTTTCGGTATGGCGAAAGCTGCGGCCAAAGGTGACACAGCGGCCGCGAGAGAGATCCGCGAAGTGACCGAGGGCAAGCTGGCCGAGACCATGAACCTCACCGGGCACATCGATTACACCGCTGGGCAGACCGCGAAAGACCAGCTGATGGCGAGGATTACTGGCAGCGGGAAATCGAGCGAGCTGATCGAGTCCGTAGATGAAGAAATCTTCAACGTCGACTTGGACAACGCCCACGCCCTCAAGCATCCGCCGGTTCAACCCGGACGCTATGCGCGCAGCGAGGCACACTCGGAGCCTGACGGACAAACCATACTGCTCGTCGAAGACGAAGCCATGATTAGCAGCAACGTTCGCGAGTGTTTGCAGCAGATGGGATACCAGGTTGTTGAAGCGAGAAATGGGGAGGCCGCGCTCGAGGTTTGCGAGCAACTTCACGGCAAAATCGATCTGGTCCTTTCCGATCTGGTGATGCCGGGCATGGCAGGTTATGAACTGGCGCGCCAGCTTGCCCAGCGTTACCCGGCAATCCGATTGCTGTTCATGTCGGGCTACAGCGATGACGTCGGGGCGCGACGCGACATCCTGTTGCAGGGCAGCGCATTTCTGCAGAAGCCATTCAGCGTCGCGGACCTGTCGAGTGCAATCCACGAAGCCTTGGCGCTTCGCGAAATCTTCAACAGTCAAGAGGAGCGTGCATCATGAAGAGCTATAAAGTAAACAGCAACGGCGATCTCATCGATGAAAGCACCGGTAAGCCGTACCTCCCGCTGCCCTCCGCAGTTGCTCAAGCGCAGGCAGCACCGCGCGAACGATTGCATGAGATGAGTGAATCAGACCGGCAGAGGCAACAGGCGAAATCAACCGTCACCGCACGGCTCTGCGAATCCTACCGGTCGCTCGGACTGTCGACTGAAGAAGCTGAAATCGCCGCTGGGATGACACCATCACATCGCGATCAAGAGTTTTCCTCGCCGCCAAGTTCGCGACGTGCCGAAAGGATGTACGAAAGCTATCGCGCTCTTGGGCTCGGCCACGCAGAGGCCGAGATCGCCGCGGGCGTTCGGAAACCGCCTTTGAGAACGGATTCATGGGGGTCGTAATGGGCGGCGAACGGGGAAAGATCCCCCTTCCAGGGTTAAGGGGGCGGGGCGACGCTTGCGGCGGGTAGGGCTCTAATCCTCCCTGATGAGAGGTCCGATTCGTCGCGCGTCTCCCCTCACGAAAGGCAACGGTTAGAAGCAGCAGCACACAAAACGGAGGGAACCAAAAATGGAATCACTGGAAAGCGACCTGGAATTTATCGAAGATCAACTTGGCGATGCGCGCAGATGCGTTGGTGAGTTGGAAAAAGTGCTAGCAGGCTGCGACCAGCGTGAGAAGGCCGCTAAAGAGCTACTCAAGCTTTCGCAGAGGCAATCAGACCAATTGAAAGCGAGGCAGCCCCTAGAGGAAGTCGCGCAGTTGCGCGGGATGTACACGCAACGACTTGAGGGGGCCCGCCGGCGCCTCGCCGACTGGGAAGCGCGGAAGCAAAAATTTCCGATGGCGCGCCTGACAGAGGAGCGACGGGTGGACCAGTTGCGTAGGGGACTGAACCACGCTGCGGTGTAAACAGGCTGCTGAGTTCCCTCCGATTCGTCCTTAGTCGGGGGAGCCGGGGCTTAATCGCTTTTGTCCGAGTGAGCCTCGAAGTCTGGCGACGCGAAATCCGGCATGTGAGATTTGTCGGGCGTCGCCAGGAAATCTACATGGAAGAGGGAAGGCGCGACGATGGAAGACTTGCAAAGGCAGTATCGAGCGGGCGTCGCGCGGGTGGAGTATTTGGGGCGCCAACTAGGCGGTGAAATCACCTCGCTCGCCGGCCTTGAGAGCCGACTCACGCAAGGCGGTGAAGGCCTGGTTAGTCTCCGCGCGGACATCACGGCGACAAAGGCACGGGTTGAAGGTCTGACCGCTCAAATCGCCCAAGAGGAAGGCCTGCTGTTCGAATTGCATGAGCTCAGCATCGCCAGAAGGAAAGTTCCTTTGAGCGTCCCAAAAACGGGGTGCTCTTGTGACGCTGTAACTAGCTGAGTCTATGAGCTCCGATTTTGCGCGCTGAGCTGCTCAGCAAACAAGTATTTATGGAACACGCAACGGCAGGGATAGATGAGTAGAGGCGTCAACATTTTTGCCGGGTCGGGGATGTTGGCAACGGCGACGCTGTTTTGTAAGCCGTGTCTGGAACGCGGGCATCAGTGTCCGGCGCGCGAGAGTTCAGAGGAAGCCGAGTGCATCTTCTGCGAAGATGGCGTGCCCTGTCCGGTAGTGCAGCGCATGAGGTACGAGAGCAAGGCTTTTACGGAGGTCAACTAAATGGCAATCAATGCAGGTGACGCGGTCCTAACTTTCCTGGGTGATACGACCCAGCTGGACCAGACCTTCGATAAGGTCAACGCTGACGCCCAAAGCAAGCTCGGGCCAGCTGCCGTAGCGGCGAAAGCCGTTGGCACTGGCCTGGACGATGCTGCCAAGACCGGCGGAGCTGCGGCTGCCCAGCTAACCGGCGTGTGGGACCGGGTCGCTGTGGCCACGCTTGCCAACAGCACTGCGCAGAAGACTCTTCAGGCAGCAACCAAGGCAGCTCAGCAGTCGGGCAGCGAAGATGTTGTCACCATGCTGGCCCTCGCGCAGGCGCAACAAAAAGCGGCTGCCGCATCCATAGAATTCGCCGACGCCACAAAAGAGGCGCGGACGGAGACAGAGGACCAGACATATACCAACCGCGAAGCTAACGAAGTCCTGCAAGCAATGGACCACACGATAGGCGTCCAACTTCCGCGGGGCCTCCGTAATCTGTTCACGTCCATCCCCGCTGTCGGTGAAGCCCTAAAGGCTGCATTCGCGGTCGGCGTTGTGCTTGCGCTCGTCGATGTCTTGGGACAGGTAATCAACAAGATCACGCTGTGGGCCGACAAGACTGAGCTAATGCGCGAGGCTCAGGCCAAATTAGGGGCGGACTATGCAGACGTAAGCCGCGGCATTCAGGTGCAAATCGACCAGCAGCATGAAAAGATTATCGCACTGACCCAAGGGCCGATTGCGGCGATGGACTTCGCGATCGCGCATCTTCGCACCACGGCCAATACGACCCTGAAATCCATCGACAGCGAGCTCGATGCGACAGCGCAGCACTTCGCGGACGTTCCGTCAAAACTTAATCCCTTCTTCTATTTTGCTGGGCTCTCTAAGGCGAGCCGAGATTTAAAAGAGTTTGCGGCTGATCTGACGATTGCTATGTACGCCGCGCAACATGACAACCCCGGCGACGAGATGGCGGCCTATCGTGCGGGCATCGAGGAGACTGACAAACAAGTTACAAAGCTGACCGAGACAATTAAAAAACTGCAACAGGCGAATATGAATTTGCCGGCTGCCGTGTTCGACACCAAAGCCCTGGAGGCCGAGAAGGTAGTAGTACAGCATTACAGGGACCAGCTCGCAGAGGGGGTGAAGCTCGACAAGATCAACGCCGCCGCCGCCGCCGCCCAGCGCACGAAAGACGCCACCGACCAGGCTATCCAGGTGGGTGAGGCGCAGGTTGAAGGCGACAAGCAAACTCAAATGCTCCGGCTGCAGCTCGGATTGGCCTTCACCAAGCAGCTCTACGATCATGGCATGGCCAGCTATGCCCAGTTGATCCAGCAGGAGCGCGATTACGAGGACCAGAGCTACGAGGCCCAGAAGGCCGCCCTGCAGAAGAAGGGCGCTCTACTCGCAGAGGAGCCGGCGTTTAACAAGGCCGCGATCGTCGCCAATCACGCCGCCATTCAGCAGTTGGAGATCACGCATGAAGTAAACATGCTGAAGATCGATGGCGACGCTTTCAATAAGCAGGTCTCCGATCAGGAAAAAGCATTCGAGAAGTTGATCGCCGGAACCAAGCAAGGTTCCGCACAACGCCTCCAGATCGAAGAACAACTCACCCAGTATTTGCTGAAGGCGCGGGGCTCCCAGAGCGACCAGTATCAGCAGCAGTTGGTGAAGCAGGAGCAGGCCCTTCGCCAATACCACCTGGTGCAGCAGGCGCTCGCGCTGGAGGAAGTCAAGGGCCAGATCGCGCTTTCCTCTGACGCAACCAAGGCCCAGGTCGCCTACTACGCGTACCTCGTGCAGACGGCACGCGCCAGCGCCGCCACGTTGTTGCAGATTCAGCATGCGGCCGATGAGCAGGAATACAAAGACAAGGCGCTGCTGCTGCAGACCCAGATTGATCTCGAAGATAAGTTAGGAAGACTTGATGCGCTGAAGTATGAGGCGCTCCAGAATCAGAAGACGCTGCTTGCCCAGCAGCACGCGGAATACGAAAAGCTCTACGCCCAGCAGTCGAAGGATGTTCAGGAGACGTATTACAAAGAACTTGGGCTGACCAGCGCGGCCATGTACGGTCGCCAGGCCGCAATCGCAAAGCAAGCCTATGGCGAGATCGCGTCTTCTGGGAAGGCAAGCTATGAGCAGCTTCTTCAGGCTCAGATCAAGGTCATCGAAGCGACCATCGCCTGGAAAACTGCGATGGGCCAGAGTGTAGAAAATGAAGCAAAGCAGGTAACGAACCTCACCAATAAACTGCACCAGTTGCAGTTGGCGCTCGGGCAGGTGCGCACCACCGCCACGCCGATGGAGGCGATGTTTAAGGCCCTCGGCCTTGATATTAACCTCATGGGCGGGGCAGCGCAGAATGGCGCACTATTATTTGTCGGCGCTGTTAGCTCCATGGTCTCTGCGTGGTCTCAGGGCGGCATCTCAATCGCTCAGGCCGCCGAGAAGATGGCCGTAGCTGTCTTGCAAGCGATCTCGCAGATGGCTTTTGCCAATGCGGCAGTAGACATGGCCAAAGGCTTCGCGGCTGAGGTGGAAGACCCGCCGGCGGCCGCAGCTTATTTCACGGCCGCCGCCTGGTGGTTAGCCGCCGGAGTCGCAACGGGCATCATGGCCGGCGTGATCAACAACGCGACGAGCGGGAGCGCCTCGTCCGGCACGGCCTCTGCTGCACCGACAACTACCCAGGCTCCAGGGATAACTCAGGGCCAGACGCAGGGTCAGAACACAACGCACCTTGCTGGCGGAGGGCTCGCCACGCGCCCGACGCTCGCCGTCGTTGGTGATGCTCCGGGAGGTGGCGGCGGAACGGAAGCAGTTCTCCCGCTCGAAAATGCGGGCGTTATGGGATTACTGGGATCGGAGGTTGGAAAGTTTGTTGCGGCAGCATTGCGGTTGGATGCTTCGGCTCTGGTAACCCCTTCTACGCGTGCAGCGGCTAGAATGTCATCCGAATTCGGAGAACAGTCTATCAGTCAGCGGCGACGGGATGCGGCAGAGAATTCCACTTCCTCAGAATCCAAGGGAATCAGTGTGCATCTCGAGGTGCATGGGTTAATTTCACCCGACAATCTCCGCAAGGTGGCCGGTCAGGTTGCGAAAGAGATTAGCCGACAGGTGAAAGGCAACGGCATTGAATTGACGGCTTCTAATTCGTTCCGGGTGACAAAGAAGTCCTAGATGCGATTCAGGACGGGGACTGTCGCCCGTGAGGAGGGGCAGTTGTGGTTGGTTTTGAACAGATTTTAGAGCAACAGGCCCGGCTCTTCATAGCTGTGACAATCCCGGAGTCCCCCGCAGGGCTTCACGAAGTCAAACTGCACGGAGTCGAGTCCGGAGGCATCTGGATTGAGCAACAGGCCCTGACCGAAGTCGCATTGGAGTTACTTCAGCAGTCCGTTCTCGTTTGCACGCCGATTATGTTTGTTCCTTATTCCTCGATGCAGTTTGCAGTCGCCTTGCTGGACAAGGTTGCACTTTCGGAAAAGCTAGGGTCCTGATTCGGTGACTACTGTTCGCCTTTCCCGAGACTGGTGCCAACCCCGAGAGCCGCGAGTCGGGCTGGAGACTACGTTGCACGATCGCGCCGGGCGAATCTACAGCGCCATGAAAAGGCGAGTTGGGCCACGATACCGCGGCGAGAGCATGACCGACCCGGGCCGCGAGCTGCCCTTCTCACGCGAGCAATTCGAGCAGTGGATGCTGGACATGATTTTCAAGGGCAAGCCCGACCAGGCGATTCCCTGCTGCTACTGCAATAAATGGATCAATGCGGGCAACGTCTGGATCGACCACTTCATTCCGATTGCGCGCAACGGAAGCCTGGACCTCGACAATCTGCTCGCCTGCTGCCAGCAATGCAATGTGCTCAAAGGCAAGCTGTCACCGCCAGCCTTCGACGCCACTCGCGACTTCATCTTTCGGCTCGCGACGATGGAAGGCTGTAACCAGAAGGATGCGGTCGAGCTCGAAACCAGGCTGCGGCACGGATCGGCCGGAATCCGATACAAGGCGGAGAAGGAATTCGCCGCGAAGCAGCGCGAGCGCAAAGCAGCAGAACAGGCACAACTGGAGACGCCATGGTAGGCAATACAGCGGAATTATGCCTTTTACAAACCCATGCCTTTAGGAAATCTTATCTGGTGGGTTTTGTACGGTCAGTTGAGGCTGACCGAATAGCATCGGTTGAACCGCCGGGGTATAGTCAGACGGATTGAACAAAAAGTGTGGTTTCTTAAACGCCAGATACAAGAGAACGAATGCAACAACTGCGGCGTAGATTATCCCAATCGCGCACATGGTCACAATCAACAGGGCGCGTGTCCAATCGCTCACGCCACGAACGGCCCACAGTCCCGCACTCATGACTGATTCGACCCACGCCAAATAAAATCCCACCATTTGGAGTGGACTCTTGACGGATTTTCCATCAAAGGTAGTCATTTCTTGCCTATATTTGGCATGAGCCCTATCCCCGAATTTGGATACTTCTCCTGCAACCGTTTGATAACCACAGCCGTAATATTGGCCATCTCTTCTCTTGTAGGAGCTGCCCCTGGAGCACGTTGCACGATGATGTTCACAACATGCTCAAGAATGCCAATCCGATACTCGTTCTCAAGAATTTGAGTTACGTCTATCTCACCGAACTTAATAGCCATATGCGCAGATGACTCCTTGCCGCAGCCTATTACTTGGAGGGCCGCGATTGCTTAATGGTCTTTCTTGTTTCCTTGCTGCTTTGCTTCGTTGGCGGCTTCACCTTGAGCACGTCCGCTATCACTTCCTTGAACGGCAGGGGAATGTGCGGGATCGGCTTCGAGTTGGTAACTTTGCGCTCTGTCGATTTTTCAGCCATATATGGTTAAGCATCCTCTGCTGGTTGCACGCGTAGCGCGCGAGCCCTGATCATCATGAGTCACAGAGTGCACAGCAGCGACCTGCACCGACAGCGCGTCCTTCGCTCCCGCAGTGAAGCAGACAACCAACAGCATGAATATGACCGACACGCAGGCCAGATAGGCTTTCATGACTATTTCTTACAGACTGCTGTTTCTAGATTGTAAATCAAGAACATGGCGGCATCCTTAGCCTTTGAGCCGTCACCGACCCACGTCCATATAAGATTTCCATCGCGGCCTGTCAGGTTAGCCGAGGAAGAGAGTTGCTTAAACCCCATCCCAGCAGCCACTATGACGGAATCAACGTCGAGAGTGGCATCGGCGCTGTCGGGTCCTTCTACTGCCTCCAGGCAATAAGTGAATTTCTTGTTTGGGTGCTTCACTAAATATGCGGCCTGTCGAATTGGAATCTGCTGTAGCTCTTCGCGCACCACAGTGGCTGTTGGGTTGTTTCCTTTGACAAAGATCCGCATCTTGCCAGCGCCGAGAGTCGCTGAAGGAGTTGGTTGAAGGTCTTGCGCGAAAGCACAACTAGAGAGCAGCAGTAGAACGGTGAGCAGCTTCATGGTTCCTCTCCAAATCTCAAAAGACGAATTTCTCAGAAAGCGCAACCTTATCAGTTAGAACGACCAACGTGGTACCGCAAAACATATGTTTCTTAAACCCGCTCGGGCCGCGCAAACGGGTGCTGATCCTGAAGCACTTAGGCCACCGCCAAGGGCCGGGTTATTGGAACGCGGTCTCACTCTCCACTGCGACGCTTGAACATCAGGACCGGCCGCAAAGGCGCTTGAGGCTCGATCTCGCAATAGCCGATAGTCTCGCCGGCCTTTTCATCCTCTTCGTCCGCACCGGGCGGCCATATCGTTGAGTCCCCTGCTCTAACCGTTGAGCTACAGGGCCCCACGCCGATCGCAGATCCGCTCCCGCTCCAGGAAATAGTCGTGGGCCGGCGTACAGGCGGGACAGGCGGCGGCTCCGGCGGCTCCGGCGGCCCAGGCACATTCGGCGGGTTGGTGGCCGTGGCCGGTGCAAAGCCGGTATTCAAGCGGTGCAGCGCGGACCTGCGTGCCTCGACCCTGATATGAGAGTAGTGTCGGCGCATTTTTTCGGAGCTGTGGCCGGCAATATCCTCCAACGTGGCCTCGCTCACGCTCGAATCCTCCGCCAATTTTGTAATGGCATGATGGCGCAAGTCGTACATGCGCAGCTTGGGCAGCTCTGCCGCTACGCGCAACGCTTCCCAGGCGGTGCGCCAGCAGCCCACTGGCTTCAGCGGGTTCCAGCCAGCGCTGGCGACGTGGGCGCGATGCGGTAGCAGGTAATGGTGAGGATAAATGGAGCCCTTCTCCCGCGCTCGGTTGAGCAGTTCCGTCACGGCCCACAGGGCATCATCGTTCAGCTCAAGAGGGCGATCGCGGACTTTATTCTTCGCCCCAAGCCGTGTCTGAATGGTTCTCTTGGTCAGGTCGACGTCCTGCAGTTGCAGGTGACGAATCTCGCCCGGCCCGGCGGTTGTGTTTGCGGTGATCAGGGAACAGCAGTAGGCGACGTGCCAGCGCGGCCGCGTCCGCGCAACTTCGAACAATCTTCGCTCTTGCTCAGGAGTAAGCGCGCAACCCACACGGCTTTTCTCTGTCGGAAGCGGCTCGTACCAGGGCGCAATCGGCGCCCACAGTCCGGCGCGCGTCAGAATCTGCTGTAGCGCGTTCATCTCGTGGTTAACAATGGATGACCCGGCTTTTCGCGGCCGTCCGGGAACAAGGCCTCCGCTCCTGGCGACCTGATACTCCGCCATTTTCGCGGCTGTGATTTTGTCCAGAGCCGTATTCCCAAAGAAAAACGTCAGGCTCTTAATGTAGGTTTCATACATAAAGCGCGTCGAGTGCTCGCCACTGCTGATGTGTTTGCGCGAGGCAAGCCATAGTTGCGCCGCTTCTGGGAATGGCATCTCTGCGAATTTCGGAATCTCGAGCATCATCGTTCTCCTTTGACCGAGTCTTTTTGAAAAGGGCCCAGGGTAGATATCGAGCAAGTTGGAGTGTTGGAGGTGGTCATTGTTGCACCGCCTGATGGGGCTGGAGTGCGACTTGCGCTGCTCGAATAGCCGTGCCGACGCCAATGCCGAGTTTCGCAGCGACCTCGCGCCAGCCTCGACCTTCCGCACGCAGCTGCCGCAGCTTTGCAGCGTCCACACAGATCCGCGGCCGGCCGAGCCGTTTACCTTTGGCCCGCGCATTCCGTAGACCGGCTCTTACGCGTTCCTGGATCAGTGAGCGCTCAAACTCGGCCATGGCACCGATGATCTGGAACATGAGCCGGCCTGACGGGGTAGACAGGTCCAGATTGTCGCTCAGACTCACGAATGCCACGCCATAGGCCGAGAGATCCGCCAGTGTGCACACCAGGTGCTTCAGGGATCGCCCGAAGCGATCGATCTTCCAGACCAGGACGCCATCGAACGTCCGGCGATGAGCGTCCATTAGCAGCCGATCGAGTTGCGGGCGCGTTTCCTTCGATCCCGAGACTCCGCGGTCCACGTACTCGCTGGTTACTGTCCAGCCGCGGCGCAAAGCGTACTCTCGCAGCTCCCTGAGCTGCATCTCGGGATCTTGACCGTTCAGGGTGCTGCAGCGCGCGTAGAGGGCAACACGCGCGATTGTGAGTGGGTTCTCTTGAGTGAATGACAACGGAGTGGTAGAACGATGTACAGCCATTGGTGCCTCCTTCAAAGGTGCCTTTGGTTAGCGTCGTGTCGGTGTTCAACCACCTGCACGGCGCGTCTTCTTTGAGCTTACGATCTGTCCGCTCTGAGTGTCAACAGAAATGTGAGCGTTTTTGTGAGTGGTACCTGGGTTACTGTGTAAGTCTGTAGTGTTACCGAGGTGTGGGACAAGCCTTTAATTTACCGCTACATACCAACAAGGACCACGAGGGAGATTGTAGCCTTGAGGAGATTATGAGTCCCCTGCTCTAACCGTTGAGCTACAGGCCCTACTTCTGCCTAACTAACATTTCTAAAATGACTTACTGTACTACTCGCGATGCGGACGGCCCAGAGCTTTCAGGGCCGGTGGCACCTGTGGTGGCACTTGGCTCGGGAACGAGTTTCTCCACTGCCGCGAGCAAGTCGGCAGGGGCAAGATGGGCATAACGGCACGTCATCTGAATCGTTTTATGGCCCATCAATTCCTGAATCCTCCGCAAGTCAACTCCGGCCATGGCGAGACGCGACGCGAACGTGTGTCGCAGGTCGTGCCAAGTGAACCCTCTGATGCCGGCCTTTATCACCGCATCCTCGAACCAGTGGCGATTGCCTGTGAGGGGTTCATTGTTCATGCTCAGGAACACATGATCGCCTTCGGTTTCCGGCGCCCTAGCCTGTAGGAACTCTAGCATGGCCAGCGCAATCGAGTTAAGCGGCACAAATCTCTTCTCGCCGTGCTTGCTCTGCCGGACGGTCAGAATGTGGCGTGCAAAATCGACATCGGGCCACTTTGCACGATATTGCTCGCTGCATCGCATCCCCGTGTTCAATCCAATCTCGAACTCTGGCAGATGATGAGGATATTCCGTCCTGATGACGGTGCGAAGCCTGGTTTCTTCATCGGTGCAACCTGCCAAGTATCCGATCTTTGTCGGTGAAGGTTTGTACTGATTCAGATAGCGCACTCGCGCATTGTTCTCCTTCCGCATTCGGAGCAGCCGCGCGGGGTTGACCTTGATCTTGCCGTTTTTCTCCGCGAGCCGGAATGTTAGCTTGAGCAACGCGAGATAACGGTTCTTGGTGGCCAAGGCCCAACCGCGCGCGTCTGCTGTTGCGTTCAGCCATTGCTCAAACTCTTCCAGACGGATGCTCTCTGCCTGGCGATCGCCGAACTGATCAAGCAGCGGAACTATTCGGATTTCGTCACTCCGATGGCTGCGCTTCTCTTGGCGGGAGTACTCGATCGCAGCTTTAGCAATTTCCCCGTCTACAGACGTTTCGCTGACCTCTTCGAGGATTGCTTTATAAGCAGACTTTGCCTGTTCGACCGTGTCGGACCAGATCTCCGCGGCGCGAGGGCTTAAACGCAGAGACTCGGGTATGACGAATCGGGCTTCGCTCTCATCGTGATATTGCTGCGACAATTGGCTGAACGAGAAGCCGGCTCTGTGGCGGACTAGCTGATGAGAAAAGGCACGCGAGACGCCCGTAATGAAGAATGTCCATGTGGCGTGCTCAAGCACACTCTCATGCCCCATCTGGATCAGGTTATGAATATAATCTGTGTTATTTTGCGGGGACTGTGCCGCTCCAAAAGACATGTAGCAAACCCGACCACCCAGTTCAACGATCTCCTCCGAGGGCGAAGCACCTTTCGAGCGACGCTATTGAGCGCCTTCGTCTGACAGGAATCGTTCTATCTCAGCGTCATCTAAGGACGGGCGGCTCAAAATATACACTCGCGGCCCTGAGACTAGCTGTTTTGATAAATCTGTCATTTCACTTTTTTCTCAAGCGCGATCGTCCGCTGTTCGGCATTTCCAGCAAGCTGTACTGCCGTCTTTACGTCTGACTCCATCTTTTCCAAGCGTTTTTCCATCGCTTGTGACTTGGCAGCCTCCTCACGATACAAATCAACTTTTGTTTCCAACTTTGTCACGGGCGAGAACCAAGAGATGACTCCAATCACAAGCGCAGCGACAAAGGCGAGAATTGCGCCCGCCCACGCGGCACTAATGGTTGCATTGTGGACCTCTTTCCTAGCGATGGTTTCGGCACGCTTAACGACCTCTGCAAAATCCTTCGAGAGATACCTAAGATCTTCAGATTCCTGATTGTGAAAAACCCGGTGGTTATGCTAGTCCGGCCGTCATCCTAGGAAATAGGGAACAAATGGGAGTACCAGGGAGGGGTCACATACGGGGGTCACACCGCAACGTCGACCGCAGCGTTTATACGGAAACAGCTTGATCCGAGCCTCGCGGTTTCTCAATCCGCCGCTGGAGCGACAGGAACGTCAACTCGCGGCAATCGCGGGATGGATATTGGGTGTGGTCTGACAACGTCCTGCGTTCGGTTTCACGGGGGCGTATCCAGACGCACAGTAATGCGGTAACGGGGATTTCCCTGATGGCAGTCGGTTTTCCCTCAGCCGAGTCGAGCCTCCTCGGTCTCAAGCAGTGGATTATTTTGGTTCAGTAGCTTGCATGAGCCGCTGAAAAGCGCCACTTTCTATGAAGTAAGTGCTGCCACCGACCAACGTGATGCAGCCACCCCATCCCGGATGCCCCTCAGTAATCAATAGGATGTAATCAAGGTTCACGTGGATAACCTCGGTTCCATCTCCAATAGAGGTTCGATGTTCAATCGGATCGAGTTTGAACATACGCATAAAAGTTAGCCTCTAATGGAATCCCGCTGCTCGTTCCGCCCTCTGCTAGTCATCGCTTGCGCATGCACCTTTCGCAGTGCGCTTTGAATAATGACGAGGCACACACGCGACCCAGAAGAGCTTGTTCAGACAGTCGATCCGACGCCGAGGACGTTTCACATGGAGAATAAATCAGTTGGTGGCGCAAGGTAAGATTCTGCTTTCAATTCACAGGTCGCCGCACTCGCAATCAAAGCTAGATGCAACCCTTTCGTCTGATTATGTATACGTCGTAGATATGCTCGTTATGGCGTGACTGGACTGACTGGTGTTGGCCCCCCTCCGCATTCGAGAATGCAGAAGATGGCAGCGCCGGCGGCGGCCGACGCGATGATCAAAATGATCAGCCCTTTCTTGCTCCTGTTGTTGTCGCCACTGGTAGTGGCCGCTGGCTTCGGCCCCTGCTCCTGATCGCTGGTAGCGGCTTGTGGCTCCGGATTCTGGCTCGGTGCCTGGCCGCTTGCAGAGGCCGCCGGCTTCGGAGCCTGATCCTGAGGATCGAGACTCACCATCGCGGTATACCCCGGCTCCAGCGTCGCCGTCTCGATGCCATCTGTCAGCGTCAATGTGCCTTCGCGGCTCGCTACAAGTATGGTCCTGCCGTCACTACTGACGTCAAACAGAGCTGAATTACCTTTCGGAATCACTGATAGCGGACCGGCGTGCGCCAACATTCCGTTAGACGTCCTGGCACTTGCTTTGCCTTTTAGGATTGTGAACCCGTCACTCTGGTATTGGACCGAAGAATTCGCATCGACAACCAGTGAAAAGCCATGGCGATTAACGGATACCACCGACGCATCCCCTGTATCGATACGGTCCCCCGCAAATACGCTCATCGATTTTGCCGCAGGCATCCCGTTCAGCGTTACGGCTCCGGTGGCATAAAGCATCGCGCCGGGCCGTTCCGCCATCAGCAAGCTGGATGGACAAACCACCATCAGCAGCAAGGCAACTAGTTTTCGCAACCCCTGTTCTAACATTGTGGCCTCCTTACTTAACAGACGCCAGGCTGTCCAACCGTATGATGCAGATCCGTGCTCGGTCGATGCCGTGGTACAAGTAAATTCCTTGGCCCTTGTGCACCAAATGCCGGGTGGGAAAAAGTCTGCACCTTGTCCCAAAAACATAGCGACCTCTCAGATCGTGGCCGATCGCAAAAATACCTCAGAGCTGATCGGCATTTCCATCATCATCTCCCGGGTGCGTTCGTCATTCCGGGTTAAGGCGGCGGCCAAGAGCGTCGCAAGCTGTTCGTGGAAATCAGCCGGCAGCGGCGAGGGCTCGATCCGCGAGACGCTGAGGAAGCTTGTCGGATTCACCGTGTCGGAATCGCTCCACAATTGTTCGTGCAGCTTCTCTCCCGGACGCGCGCCGACAAAGCGAATTTCAATGTCCTGCCCCGGACGGAGTCCCGACATCTCGATCAGGCGCCGCGCCAGAGTCGTGATCTTCACTGGGTCGCCCATGTCGAGAATGTAGATCTCCCCGTTCGAAGCGAGAGTGGTTGCCTGCAACACAAGCTGCACCGACGATGGAATCGTCATGAAGTAGCGCGTCATCTCTTCGTGCGTGACCGTCACCGGCCCGCCCGCAGCGATCTGCCGGAGAAAGATCGGGGCTACGCTTCCGCTGCTGCCCATCACGTTCCCGAACCGCACGCACGCGCACCGCGTTACACTTCCCAGTTCCGACTGGGGTCGTGCCAGGTGCTGCACCGTCAGCTCAGCCATTCTCTTGGTTGCGCCCATGATGCTGCTTGGATTCACAGCCTTGTCAGTCGAGATCATCAAAAAGCGTTCAGCGCCGCATTCGATGGCCGCTTCGGCGATGATGCGGGTACCAAGGACATTGTTCAGTACTGCTTCGCTGCAGTTATGCTCCATCACTGGCACGTGCTTGTAAGCGGCGGCATGCAACACGATATCGGGCCTGTATCTGCTGAAGACAGCGGATACGCGATCCCGGTCGCGAATATCTGCAACGAGCGGAACCGGATGTGTTTCCGCTCGCGCGGTCGAGCCTAGTTCGCTTTGCATCTGAAAGATGGAATTCTCGTCTTGATCGAGCAACACAAGCCGCTCGATCGAAAGACGCGCGACCTGGCGGCTCAACTCCGAGCCGATGGATCCACCGGCGCCAGTGATGAGTACGGTACGTCCGCGAAAGGCCTCCACAACGGCAGGATCAGGACGCGCGGCGACCGGGACTGCATTCTTGATCGCCAGGTCGGGCCGAGGACTTCTCGCGATGCGCACGTCTCCGTTGATGATGTGCGCCGCCATCGGCAACAGTCGGGCCTCGATACCAAAATCCACGGCCGTGGCAATCGCACCATTTATCGTCTCAACATCAGCATCGGCAATCAGTACAAGATCGATATCTTCTGAAGCGAGGTGCTTAGGCAGGCTCTCCAGACCATCAGAAACCCTGAAACCCGCCAGCCTTGCACCGTGCAGCTTCTTGTCAGGTGACAACAGGCACACCACGTGAATATCAGAGTAAAACGAGATTTGGCGCAAGGCAGACGCCAATCCCTCGCCGCTTCCAATCAACAGCGTTCTCTTGGAAAGAGAACTACCGAGCGAAGCTTCGAACAGGTACCGCCGCAGGCTTCGCGCTCCAACCGCCAACATCACGAACACCCCATAATCAACCACGATCACTGTAAGCGGTAGCACTGCGACGGGGTGGTATTCCAGCCAGCCAATACGAAGCAGCAGCATAATGACGGTGGGCGGGATAGCGGCCAGGCACAGCGTCAAAGCGTCGCCAAGACTGAAATACCGCCAGATGGCTCGATATGCGCCCAGGCTCGACAAACACGCCGGCCGCACCAGCAAAAGGGCGACTGCCGACACACGCACTGCCGCCTGGTAATTCGTCGGCACGTCAAAATCAAAGCGCAGTTGCCAGGCAAGCCAGATTGCAATCATCGAGAGCGAGCCGTCGATTGCAATCAGGCCCCCGCGGTTGAATATCCAACGCGGCAGTCGCTCAATTGCGCGCCCCGCATGACCGCACAGCTCCCGCAACAAACGTCGCGACACGTGGAACGACATATTGTGGCTCGTAGCCCGGCCTTTCAGTTTGACGAGTGGCACAAGCGAATCCTTTTTCGGGTCGACGGGTACGACGTCGGCTGGATTCTATGCTATGACTCGCTTTTGCGCAAGCGACCGCGAATAGAGGTAGTGGCTCAGTTTGAAATTATTTCGATCTCTTCGTTGGGCAGCAGCCGCGCCTTGTGCCGTGGTGGGGATCGCGCCAGATGAGGCGCAGTACCCTATCTTCACGAATTCCGTAAAGTCTAAGGGTGTTATTTAGTCGGAGAGAAAAGACCTGATCTACTTCTTCCAATCCGATCTCAATCATTCTGTCTTGCGCACTTTTTCTCAGAGCGGTGACCGCTAGGGGGTGACTGTTGTTTCCGCGCGCTCTTCCCCCTGAAGCTTCTTGAATTTTCGCCCATGTCAGTCCTTCGTTCGCCTGCAACTCTCGGAGTAGAGACCCCCACTGAGCTGTACCGATATTCCATCCCCAGTCGGCGTGGCCGCGGTCGATTCTAGAAAACTGCCATGCGGGAGTTTTGGTTTCGGAGCTTGCGTGAACGGAATCCGGTGATCCTCCGGCCCGAATTTCCTTCGGGGCCGGAGTTTCACGGACTATCGGTATTCGATTTTCTCTAGGCTTGGCCACTCTCCAGCGGTATGCATCGGCTGTGACATGAAAGTCGTCAGCGGCAATCCAGACCCGAAGCACGTCAGCACCAGCTTTGTGGAGCGGCAGAATTTAACCATGCGGATGCACATGCGCCGTTTCACTCGTTTGACAAATGGCTTCAGTAAGAAACTGGAGAATCACGGATATGCGGTCGCGCTTCATTTCATGTACTGCAATTTCGTCAAGATTCACGGCACGTTGCGGGTGACTCCGGCTGTCGAGGCCGGATTGTCCGATCACGTTTGGAGCCTTGAAGAGATGGTACTGATAGCAGACCGTTATATGCCGAAGCCGGCGAAGCGCGGTCCCTACGAGAAGAGAAACCCGTCCGACTAAGCGTATAATTCATCGACCGATACGCTCCCAGAAAGCGAGATGCGAATGGCCATAGTCGGCCTGAATTTTCACGGGCCTATTTCACACCCGGCGACCACGAAATTGCGCAATGCCTTGTGCGCTGCTGTCAATGAGCGCGGCCAAGATGGGAAAAGAAAGAACGACAAGTTGTATCTTTTCATGAATAGCATAGGAGGGGCGTTAGGGAACCTCTGAACAAGCACTGCCATTAAGTCGGGAGTGAACTCCCAAACGGAA
>ODAK010001022.1_pt1 | contig 31442 bp, 33 predicted proteins | sample 1539591 | NCBI WGS metagenome assembly ODAK01 (sample SAMEA3539303, study PRJEB22396) | soil metagenome | biome: tundra; feature: field; material: soil | place: USA | collected 2010-05 | depth 0.15 m
TGGGATGAGGAGACGGGAATGGCTCCCGGGAGCACCGGCGGACCGGGGTCGAAGCTCGCGACCATCCAGGCGGCAGCCGCCTCGGTCCCCGGGCGGATCGTCGTCGACGGCGGCTTCTGCGCTCGGGCAGGCCTGCGCGCGCTCTGGGTCGCGGTGCCCCCGGACGACTCGGCGGTTCGCGCTCGCGAGGTCGTGGCAGGGCTCATCCACGAGCGTGCGCTCTCAGATCACCTCGACGAGCCGGCGCGGTCGATCATCATGGGGCTGGCCCTCCTGCTCGCGACCCTGCTGGGCGAACCGATGCCACGAGTCCCCATCGGTGCCTGGACGAGGCGGATGCGCGAGCTGAGCCCTGCGTTCGGGGTCATCGCCGGCATCCCGGACTTCGACGGGGTCGGCGCAATCGACCCGCAGGTCGTGGCCGTGCTCGCACGGTCGGGTGATCGCTTCGAGATTGACGGTGACCGCCTCTGGCTTCGTATCCGAGAGCGGTGCCGTGACGACGCCGCCGTGCGCGTGTTGCTCAGGCCAGGCGAGAGTCGGATCCCGCTGGGCTGACGAGCGGCGTGGCCGGAGACCGCAGCAGCAGCGACGTGATCGCGGCAAGGAGCGGATGTGCGGCGCGCTCGGCCGCGGTCGCACCCGCCTCTTCGAGCGCTCCGTCCAGTCTCAGGAGGTCGGCCGCAAGAACGCGCACCGCGGCGTGGATGATCGCGGCGGAGTCGCCGTTGCCGGCCGGCTCCCATCCGCTGTCGTCGGTTGCGGGGGGAACCTCCGGTGCGTATTCGACGCCATCTCGCGCGCCCATGAGGTACGCGGTGGCCCAGACGTCATGGCCGAGCGACTCCTGGTGGCGGATGCGGGCGGCGAGACGTCGCAGCGGGTCGGGGTCGCCACCGAGCACCGCGGCCTGCTCGATGAGGCGGAGCACCAGCAGCTTCTGATAGCGCGCCACCCAAAATCGAGAAACGCCCGCCGTGAGCAGTCGGGACAGCCGTACCTCGGCGATGCTCACCCTGGTGAGCGACGTGCCGCCGACATCCGGGATCAGCACCTCCACGTCGCGACCCACGTCCCACACGCCGCCGAGCAGACGGACGATCGACGTCGGGCGCCAGACCTCGGCGGCCCGGTCCCACCAGTCGACCGGAAGGTCGCCGAACGAGTGCGCGCACGTGCTGGTCAGGAGTGCTTGATGCAGCTCCTCGCGGGGACGCGCGGCGAGAAGCGACCAGCCGGCGGGAAGTGTGTGTGTGGCCATCGAGTGTGGTGCTGAGATGTGGAGGGAACGATTGCTGTGAAGCGGCGCGGTGCCGTGACCTGGCGTGCAGTATGCCCCGGATCCCCACGAAACGGGGTACTGCAGGCGACACATGGGCGCTGTGGGCAGAGGCAGGGATGGCGCCGCCGGTCACCCGGGTCGCCGCTCAGCTTGTCCGCTCCCTCGGTCGCGCAAGCACATTGTCGCGCTCTCTCGGTCGCTCCCAAATTCGCTGCGTTCCGGGTGACCGGCGTCACCATCCCTGCCTCTGGCGGACGTCGGCGGTAATACCTACGATTCCGGCAGGCCCGCGTCTCCTCCACGCCGCCACCAGGAATCCACTTCACCGGTCCACGACGCATCGCGATGTCGTGCTCTGACGACGGTCTTGATGTTGCCGCGGACGTTGAAGTCGCCCACCACCTCGCAGTAACGGGGCTGCAGAAGGGTGACCAGGTCGCCGATCACGATGTTGACGACGTCCTCGTGGTACACGTTGCGGTCGCGGTATCCATTGATGTACAGCTTCAACGATTTCAACTCCACGCAGCGCGGGCCGGGCACATAGCGGATGTGCAGCATTGCGAAGTCGGGGAATCCCGAAATCGGGCACAGGCAGGTGAACTCCGGAATCGTGAACTGGATCGTGTAATCGCGATCCGGCGTGCGGTTGTCGAACGCCTCGAGCTTCGTCTCGCGGATCGCGCGGGTTCCGTACAGCTCCTCGCTCACTGCTCGGCTCCACGCAACCGCGCCCTCAGCGACGAAAGCGGAATCGGTGCGAACTTAGTGTCCCGGTCGTACGTGTCCACGCCCTCGATCCGCTTGAGCGAAGTGACGAGTGCGTACGTGATCGGCGTGGCGGCAACCTCGTAGAGCACCTTCACGATCCACACGTCGCGAATGATGATGATCAGCATCGACCAGGGTTGGGTGCCGGCGAACGCGAGCGAGATGAACACCACGCTGTCGAGACCCTGGCCGACGAGTGTCGAACCTATGGTTCGCGTCCAGAGGAAGCGGCCGCGCGTGGCGACCTTCAATCGCGCCAGGACGAAGGCGTTGAGAAACTCTCCGAGGAGGTACGCGGTGAGCGATGCAAGGACGAGGCGTGGACTCTCGCCGAGCACGCGGGCGTATGCGGCCTGGTCGCTGTAGTGGGGGTCGGCGGGGATGGCTATCGCGGCGGCGATGAACAGCACCACGACGATGTTCGCGAGGAATCCGGTCCAGATCACCGCGCGCGCGACGCGGTATCCCCAGACCTCGGTGAGGACGTCCCCGAACAGGTACGCGAGAGGAAAGATCACGATCGCCGCCGGCACCGAGAAGGGCCCGACGGCGGCGATCTTGACGGCCAGGATGTTGGAGGCCACGAGCGTCGCGACGAAGAGCGATGAGATGGCGAGCAGAAGGGGGCTCGGGGCGCGGTTCGGAGAGAGCTGCGTCATGAGGGGCCGCACAGCGTAGAAGATCGCGCGGTGAGCAGACGCGGCCTGGCGCTCTTCGCGGCGATGTGCGTGATCTGGGGCATCCCCTACCTGCTGATCAAGGTCACGCTGGAAGGTCTCGGGCCGGTCGATCTCGTCTTCATGCGCTTCGCACTCGGGGCGGTCCTCCTGGTCCCGATCGCGCTCACCAGGGTCGAGGTCCGTCCGCTGCTCCGGCGCTGGGGTTGGATCGTCGCCTACACGGTCATCGAGATGGGGATCCCGTGGGTGCTCCTGTCCGACGCGGAGTTGCGCATCTCGAGCTCGCTGTCGGGTCTGCTCGTCTCGACGGTGCCGCTCATCGGCGTGGTGATCGGGCTGCTCACGCACAGCGGGGAGCGGCACGGGTGGCGGAGGATCCTCGGCCTCGTGATCGGCCTGCTCGGGGTCGGCGTGCTGGTCGGCTTTGACGTGTCATCGTCCACCTTCGGTGCGATCGCCGAGGTTCTCGGGGTGGCGATCTGCTACGCGACCGGGCCGTTCATCATCAACCGGAAGCTCAACGACCTTCCCTCGCTTGGGGTGATCGCCGCGTCACTGCTGCTCGCAGCGCTCGCCTACGCGCCTGCGGCGATCATCCAGCTCCCGCACGCGTGGCCGTCGGGGCAGGTCATCGCCGCTGTGCTCACTCTCGGCGTGGTATGCACCGCGCTCGCGTTCCTGCTCTTCTTCGCGCTGATCGCCGAGATCGGCCCGGTGCGCGCGACCGTGATCACGTACGTGAACCCGGCGGTTGCGGTGACCCTCGGCGTGCTCCTGCTCCACGAGCCCCTCACCGGTGGCATCGCTGCCGGGTTCGCGCTCATCCTCTGCGGGTCGGTGCTCGCCGCGCGAGCCGCCCCGTCGCGGACCTGACGGCGGTCAGACCCCCGCGGCCTCGGGGATGGCCGTCGACGCGCTCGGCTCGGCACGAGTGATCGTGATCTGGCCATCTTTGGCACCAACCTCGATGGTGTCGCCCTCGCTGAACCTGCTCTCGAGGATCGCCATCGCGATCGGGTCCTGCAGCCGGCGCTGGATCACGCGCTTGAGCGGTCGGGCGCCGTAGGTCGGGTCGTAGCCCTCGGCGGCGATGGCGTCGATGGCCTGCTCGGTGACGTGGAGCGTGAGCTTGCGCGCTGCCAGCCGGTCACGGACGCCGCGGAGCTGGATGTCGACGATCTGTCGGAGCTGGGTGCGGTCGAGCCGCGAGAACAGGATGATGTCGTCGACGCGGTTGAGGAACTCCGGCCGGAAGTTGGCGCGCAGCTCGCCGAGGACACCGTCGCGAACCCGGTCCCACACGGTGGCATCTGCCTCCGGGGGAACTTCTGCGATGAGCTGCGAGCCGATGTTGCTGGTCATGATGACGACGCAGTTGCGGAAGTCCACAGTGCGGCCCTGTCCGTCGGTGAGACGGCCGTCCTCGAGCAGCTGCAGCAACACGTTGAACACATCCGGATGCGCCTTCTCGATCTCGTCGAAGAGGAGCACGCTATACGGCCGGCGCCGCACCGCCTCGGTGAGCTGTCCGCCCTCCTCGTAGCCGATGTAGCCCGGGGGCGCGCCGACCAGCCGCGAGACGGTGTGCTTCTCCATGTACTCGCTCATGTCGAGGCGGATCATCGAGCGCTCGTCGTCGAAGAGCAGCTCGGCAAGCGCGCGCGCCAGCTCGGTCTTCCCCACGCCGGTCGGCCCGAGGAAGATGAACGAACCGATCGGACGGTTGGGGTCGGCAAGGCCGGCGCGTCCACGGCGAACCGCGTTGGCCACGGCGCTGATCGCGTCGTCCTGGCCCACGACCCTGCTGTGCAGGTCCTGCTCGATGCGAAGCAGCTTCTGCATCTCACCTTCGAGCATCTTGTTGAGCGGTACACCCGACCACCGCGAGACGATGGAGGCGACGTCCTCCTCGCCGACCTCCTCCTTGAGCAGCGGGTGATCCCCCTGGAGCTCGATGAGCCGCGCCTGCTCCTGCTCGAGCGCGCGCTGCAACTCGTTGAGCTGCCCGTAGCGCAGCTCGGCGGCGCGACCGAAGTCGCTCGTCTGCTCCGCGCGATCCGCCTCGTGGCGCACCTGCTCGGTCCGCTCCTTGATGTCTCGGATGGTCGAGAGCGCGCCTTTCTCCTGCTCCCAGCGCGTGCGCAGCCCGCGGCCCCGCTCCTGCAGGTCGGCGAGCTCGCGCTCGAGACGCTCGAGGCGCTCCTTTGAGGACTTGTCGGACTCCTTGCGCAGCGCCTCGCGCTCGATCTCGAGCTGGCGGGTCTCGCGTTCCACGACGTCAAGCTCGGTCGGCAACGAGTCGATCTCGATGCGCAACTTCGACGCGGCCTCATCGATGAGGTCGATCGCCTTGTCGGGAAGGAAGCGATCCGTGATGTAGCGGTTGCTCAGAACGGCTGCGGCGACGATCGCGGCGTCGGTGATGCGCACGCCGTGGTGCACCTCGTACTTCTCCTTGAGGCCTCGCAGGATGCTGATGGTGTCCTCCACCGACGGCTGGTCGACGACGATCGGCTGGAATCGCCGCTCGAGCGCCGCGTCCTTCTCGATGTATTTGCGGTACTCATCGAGCGTGGTCGCCCCGATGCAGCGCAGCTCGCCGCGCGCGAGCGCGGGCTTGAGCATGTTCCCCGCGTCCATCGCGCCTTCGGCGGCTCCCGCGCCCACCAGCGTGTGCAGTTCATCGATGAACAGGATCACGGCGCCGTCGGACGAGGTGACCTCCTTGAGGACGGCCTTGAGCCTGTCCTCGAACTCGCCACGGTACTTGCTGCCGGCCACCATCGAGCCGAGGTCGAGCGCGATCACGCGCTTGTCCTTCAGACCCTCCGGGACGTCGCCGGACCCGATCCGCTGGGCGAGCCCCTCGGCGATCGCCGTCTTGCCAACCCCGGGCTCACCGATGAGCACCGGGTTGTTCTTGGTCCGGCGCGAGAGCACCTGGATGACGCGGCGAATCTCGTCGTCGCGGCCGATCACGGGGTCGAGCTTGCCGCGGCGCGCCGCCTCGGTCAGGTCGCGTCCGTACTTCTCGAGAGCCTGGTACTTGGCCTCCGGATTCGCGTCGGTGACCCGTTGCGAGCCTCGGACCGCCTCGAGCGTCGCGTAGACGCGATCGGGCGTGACACCGGCCTGCTGGAGGAGCCGCCCCGCCTCGCCCTCGGGCTTGGCGCACAGGGCGAGCAGGAGATGCTCGGTCGAGACGTACTCGTCCTTGAGCCGGCTCATCTCCTCGAATGCGGTCATCAGCACGGTCCGCAGCGCGTTGCCCACGCTCGGCTCGGTGACCCCGACCTGCTTCGGCCGGTTCTCGAGAATCGCGTGCAAACGCGCGGCCATCGGGCCGGGCGCCACCTCGAGCCTGCGGAGGAGCGCGGGCACGAGCCCATCCTCCTGTTCGAGGAGAGCCAGCAGGAGATGCTCGGGCTCGACGGTCGGATGCTGCAGTTGCTGCGCCGCCTGCTGGGCGGCGGTCAGCGCCTCCTGGGAACGCTCGGTGAATCTGTCCAATCGCACGAACCCTTAGTACCACCGCTCGACGGCGGCTAACCTTGTGCCATGCGACTCACCGTCCTCGGCAGTGGCAGCGCTTTCAGCAGCTGCGGCTGCAACGCGGGATACCTCGTCGACGGACGGGTCCTCGTCGACTGTGGCGCACCGGTTCCCGCGCTGGTCCGGCGAGCCGCGACGTCGGTGCACGCGATCACGCTCGTCCTGCTCACGCACTTCCACGCCGACCACTGCTTCACGCTCCCCACCGTGCTCGGCGCCCGAGCCTTCACCGACACGCCGGCCCCGGGCAGGCTGATCATCGGCGGTCCGATCGGGACGCGAGAATATCTCGCGCGGCTGCTCGGTGACGGCTACGGCTCGCATATCCGACATGAGGTCGACGTCAACGTGGCCCCGGAGTACTTGGTCCTGCAGGACGGCAGTGACGTCGAGCTCGCCGGGTATCGAGTGCAGAGCCACGCGGTGGTCCACAGCACGGGTCCATCCCTCGCGTACCGGCTGACCGACGCCGCCGGCGCCTCGGTGGGTTTCTCCGGCGACAGCGAACTCTGCGGCGGCCTCCGGCGCTCGATCGCCGGATGCGATCTCTACGTCTGCGAATGCACCGGGTGGGACGGTCCGACGCCCGGAGGACATCTGTGGCGCGACGAGGTCGCCGCCCTGATGGCCGAGAACCCGCGCACGCGCTTTCTGCTCAGCCACCTGAGCGAACGCCGCCACCTCCCCGGTGCGCTGGTCGCGCACGACATGCTCAGCCTGGAGATCGCCTCGGTCGCAACGTAGCCGCCAAGAACGCGCGCCGCCAGGTGCGCAGGGCCCGCGCCCGCTCGGGCCCGGTGGCGCCGGTGGCGCTGAACTCCGAGCGTGCGGCCACCGACGCGAGCTCGTTCAGTGCGGATCCGGCCCGGGGTCGCGCCCGGGCGAGCCGCTCAGCAAACGCCCTGTGGGTCTCTGCTCTTCGTCGATCGACGCCGGACAAGAGGCCGAGGGTTTCCACGCGCTTCCAGGCGCCGGTGAGCGAGCGGGGCAGCAGCATCCAGAGCAGCCCGGCGACGATCAGCACGATGACGCCGCCGAGCACTGCGAGCGAGACGAGCACGGCGGCGGGAACCGACGCACGTGCCTTCCCGGTCGGGTTCACGAGCGGGTTCTGTCCACCCGTGAGTCCGGGCTTGACGGTCGGCACGGGCTTCGCGGTGGTCACCGGCGGAGGCGTTGCACTGCTGGCCGCCTGCTGTCCGCGCGGGAACGGTTGATAGTTACCCTGACTGGAGGGCGGCGTTGGCTCGAAGGGGATCCAACCGTAGCCTGGGAAATACGCCTCGACCCAGCTGTGAGCGTCGCTCGTGGTCACATCCTGCGTCCGGTCGCCGGAACGTCCCGTCTCCGTCCGTGTCGTTCCGGGACCGAACCCACTGACCAGGCGGGTCGGGATGCCGAGGCTGCGCAGCATCGATCCCATCGCGGAAGCGAAGTACTGGCAGTACCCTTTGTGGCTTGTCGTGAGGAAGTACACGACCGGCCAGGTGTTGGCATCGGTGTCACGCGGCGGGTTCAGCGTGTACTGGAAGAGCGCGGGATTCCGAAGGTGCTGCTCGATTGCGAGCGCCTCATCGTAGGGGTCCGTCGGACCACCGCTGATCCACTGCTGAGCAAGTTTTCGAATCGTCTCCACGCCCTGACTGCCATCGTCTGTCATCGCGATGTACTGGGCGGTCCAACTCGGATAGTTGATGCCGGCGGCGCGCAGCAGCGCCTCGGTGGCCGTGGAGACGTACGCGGCCGTCTGGATGGTGGTGCCGGCAACGATTTCGTGGTCGAGCTGCACTTCGTCAACGGTGAGCAGATCTCGTGAGGAGACTGCGGCGACGGCGCCCAAGGCTGTCCCCGGGAGGTTCGATGATGCAGGGTCTCCGGTGAAGGGCGCGAGTGGCTCGTCACCAGTCGCATTCAGCTGCATCGTCACCGTCGCGGTGACCGTCGTCTTATCCTTTACGACGCCTCCGTCCGCCGGATTCGTGTCCCGTGGAAGCGGCCCTGCAGAGTACTTGATCCCCTTCGACAGATCGGCCGGGTCGGCGGTCTCTCCACCTTGTGGAAACCAACTCCCGTTGTCGAATTGCACGTCGTTGGCAACCCGGAGGTAAACGGGAACATTGCTGTTGTCGGAGTAGGTCATGACGGGTTGAGGGTGGCTGACCAGCGGACCGCCGAGCGTCACCGACGGATTGAATCCGATGGTTCCGGTACCACCGAGCACGGTGTGGATGCCCTTTCCGCCCGCGCCGAGGCCGTGGGGGAAAAGCCTTGCGGAGATGTCTATGGTGGATACCGGTGGCAGCAGCAACGCGATGATCGTCAGGACGACCGCCACGCCGGCTGCGCTGGTGCCGAAGCGCCAGCCGAGGCCATCGAGCGCGGTGATCCGCGATTGCTCCCAACGATCGCCGAGCGATCCGAGGTACGCCGCGGCGACGGCTGCGATCGCGAGAACCACGGCGATCGTCTCGGGCAATGCGATCGGGTCGGGATTCTGCGCGTTGACGACATTGGTGGCAAGAACTGAGAAGACCGGGATCACGGCGAGGACGCCGCGGTGCTCGCGGAGGACCATCCATCCGAGCCAGTACCCGCAGAGGAAGAGGATCGCGCACAGCCCGACCGTGAAGTCCCAGTCCTGCGTCGACGCCAGGCCGGCGAACAGCGCGCTGAGGTAGTGACTGGCGATGGTTCCCGCCGTCTGACCCGGTACCGAGGGCATCGCGGCGAATGTCGTCGGAACGATCGCGGCGAGTCCGAGAAACGGCGCGGCGATTGCAGTGGCGATTCGTGGTGCGCGCGCCTGGGCGAGCAGCGCCGCCTCGATCACCGAGGTGACCGCAACCACGATCGCGCCGCCGCCGCCGTGGACCCAGCCGGCCGCGAGCACCGCCCAGGCGGTTGCGGCGACCAGTGCGACGCAGAGGACCGCCGAGATCTCGAAGCTGTAGTCGCGGCGGGGCGCGGTCTGCTGGCGGAGTTGAACGGTGCGGTCGATGTACGCGTCCACGCAGTCAGCCCGTTGCCGACGTCCGCTCGCCGGAGCCGAGGACGTCACCGCGACGGACCACCCACCAGTCGAGGGCGAGGCGCCACGCCGCCGGTATGCGCAACGCCTGTCCCTTTGCCCCGAATGACGTCGGCTCGATGAAGATGCAGAGGTGGCGCTGGCCCCGGGTCGCACTGTCGACCAGCGCTTCAACCCAGTCGCTCGAATGGTTGGGGGTGATCACCACCATGCCACCACGTCCGCGCCAGCCGTCCCCATGCCTGCTGATCGTCTCGGCGAGGCTGCGTATCCCGTCGTCGGTGGCCAGCGCGAGGAAGTCGAGCAGCCTCAGGCGCTGCACCTCGCCGCGTCCGGCTCCGAAGCTCGTGCCGCCTCGGGAGTTGGTCACGAGGCCCACGGCCTGACCGCGACGGATCGCGCCGTGCACAACAGAGGCGGTGACCGAGATCGCGTACTCGAGCGATGACTCGATACCGCTCCCGGCGTGCACCCCGCGCTGAAGGTCGAGGACGATGAGCAGGTCGGCGCTCTGGCCGGTGTCGAAGGTACGGCTGATCAGACGGCCGGTACGTGCGGTCGAGGCCCAATGAATCCTGCTCAGGCCGTCGGTGGCCGCGTAATCACGGATCGTCGACACGTCCGGTGGCACATCCACCGGCTGCCCTCGGTGCGCCTCGGCGACGCCGTTGCCACTCCATTGCGGCACGCTGTGCAGCAGCGCGTGAATCGCCGGGTAGACGATGACCTCGTTCTCCGGCGCCACGCGGATCCGTCGCGGAAAGAGTCCGAATGGATCGCCGAGGCGAGCCTCGAGCGGTCCGAAGCTGTGGACGCCGCGGAGGTTGAACATGCCCCGCGCGGTCCAGGTGACCGTCCCGCCGGCGGCAAGGGCGAAAGCGCGCCCCGGTGCGTAGCCGGGGAGCTTGGTGCCGTCGCGGACCTCGCAGTACGGCAGGCGGAGCCCACTCTCGTTCTTGACGGTGAAGGTCTCCTCAAAGGGCTCTCCCATCATGAATGACCCCTTCGGGGATTCACGGGTGACCCGGAGCCGGCGGGCGAGCAGCCGCGACCAGATGTAGGCCACCACCAGGAGGAGCACGAGCACATACGCCAACGTGTACGCAAGACGGACGCCTGTGATCCCGGCAAAGAACGCCAGGACCGCCACGCAGGCGATCATCGGCACCCGCGCGGTCACGGCGCACTCCGGGCGCACGCCGCGATGCGGGTCACGCCAGGCGCCGGCCCGTCATCGGCACCGACTCCGTCGCCAGCACCTCCTCCAGCACCGCCGCGGCGGTGAGGCCGCGCAGCTCGGCATTCGGACGGAGCATGACCCGGTGTTCGAGCACGTTGGCGGCGATTTCCTTGATGTCGTCGGGCAGCACGAAGTCGCGGCCGGCGAGGGCGGCCCGTGCCTGGCCCGCGTGGAGCAGCCCGAGGGTTCCGCGCGGCGAGGACCCGAGCGAGACGTCGCGGTGCTCGCGCGTGCGGCGGACGATGCGGACGCAGTACTCCTTGAGCGTGGCGTCGCAGTAGATGTCGCGGCACACGTCCTGGGCCGCCTTGATCTCCGCGGCGTTGGTGACCGGCTCGAGCGAGCCGAGCGGGCTCCCCGACTGGAACCGATCGAGCATGGCGACCTCCTCGTCGGCAGGGAGATACCCGAGGCGCAGCTTGAGGAGGAAGCGGTCGACCTGTGCCTCTGGGAGCGGGAATGTGCCGCCCAGCTCGATGGGGTTCTGTGTCGCGAGCACCATGAACGGATCGGGCAGCTTGTGGCTGGTGCCGTCCACGGTCACCTGCCATTCCTCCATCGCCTCGAGCAGCGCCGACTGCGTCTTCGGGGTGGCTCGGTTGATCTCGTCAGCGAGCAGCACCTGGGCGAAGATCGGGCCCTTGCGGAACTCGAAGGTCTGTGCCTGAGGGTTGTAGACGCTCACACCGGTCACGTCGCCGGGAAGCAGGTCCGGAGTGAACTGCACGCGCTCGAAGCTGCAACCGCTGCTGCGGGCGAGGGCCTTGGCGAGGAGCGTCTTGCCGGTGCCGGGAACGTCCTCGATCAGAAGGTGTCCGCGGCACAGCAGTCCCACGATGCAGAGCTCAAGCTCCGCTTCCTTCCCAACGATGACCGTCCCGAGGCTTTCCTGCAGACGCCGTGCCATTGCCTGGACATCGACGTTCATGGTGATCCTCACGCCTTTCTCAACCGGGCTGGTGAGTCAGTTGACCTCGCCTGGAGTATACGGTCGCTCGATACACTCCCAGCATCACCCAACAGGGTGACCCACACGACCCAGCCAACTCGTTGTATAACTGCACCTTGAGATCCGTCCCCGGGTCTTCATACGATGACGGTCTGGAGGAGGAGGAATTGGCAGAGCGCGAGGAAGAGATCCTCACAACTGGCGAAGCCGCGGCACTCTGCGGAGTGTCCCGTTCGACGCTACGTCGCGCCGTCGCTCAGGGTCACTTGCGCGCCTGGCATACGCCCGGAAAGCATCTTCGGTTCACGCGTGCGGCGTGCCTGGAGTTTGCGCAATCCCTGGGCCGGGTCGATCTCATCGGCCAGTCCTACCGGGAGGTTCCGATTTCGGGCCAGCCCGCGCAGGCAGGAGCCGTCGGGGTCTGATCCTCAGGGCCCGTTGAGGGTCCTCGGGTATGCGGCAAGGGTCGCGGGGCTAGCGCTTTCCTGAGAGAAGGCCGCCCACCGATCCCCCGAACAACGCCAGCAGGTCACCGCTGAACAGGTTGCCGAGGTCCATCGGACCGAGGTCGATCAGGTGGTGGCTGTTGGTGGCGAGCGAGGAGGCGATGGTCGATGACTCCTGGAAGAACGTGTAGATCGCACCGACGGCAATGAAGCCGACGGCGACCACGATTCCCTGGTAGAGGCCGAACCGGCCGGCGAGCCTGGCGGCGAGCCAGCCGCCGAAAATCACGGCCAGGAGCGTCGAGACGCCGATGACGCCGCCGTCGATGCTGCCGGTCGAGCCGAACGCGGCGTTGGTGCCGATCAGCGCCGCGTTGCTGACGACGAGCAGGGTGATCTCACCGACGAAGAGGCCGAGCAGGCAGTGCCGCCACGAGATTGTGTGCCCGGTGTACGCGGCGGCCGGGGCCGGGGCCTGCCGGGAACCGGTGCTCGCCGACGTCTGCCGGCGCTTGGGAGACCGCGTTTCGGTGGCCATCGCGTGGAGTATACGAATCTGTCGCCAGCCAGCCGCGACCGGTTTTCACGGCGGCGCGGCACCTACGCTGCGCTCGCATGGCAACGCTGATCCGCTCCACTCCGCCAACGTCCGCGCCCGAGGAGCCGGGGCCGCGACGGCTCGCTGCCTGGCTTTCGGATCCACGGCAAGCGTTGCTCGGGGCGGTGCTGATCCTCATCGGCGCGGTCGGTCTCGACGCGCTCAGCGACCCGGACGTGTGGTGGCACATCCGCCTCGGCGACTGGATCATCGCCCACCACCAGATTCCGGCCGGGGAGCTCTTCGCCTACACCGCGTTCGGCAATCCGCTGGTCGCCCACGAATGGCTGTCAGAGACGATCTTCGCCGCTCTCGCAGCGATCGGTGGTCTGTTCCTCGTCACGGCGCTCATGGGACTGGTCGCCTGGAGCGCCATGGTCGCGACCCTCTTGCGTGGACGTCTGCGCGGTGCGGGACCGGTGGTGCTCGCAGTGGGGCTGGCGCTCGGGGCGCGTGCCGCCGAGCCGGTTCTGGGCACGCGACCGCAGGTGTTCACCTTCGCACTGGTCTGCTGGACCCTCTGGATCGCCGAGTCATATCTGCGCTCCGGTGGCCGCCGCCGGTGGTTGCTGCCACCGCTCTTCCTGCTCTGGGCGAATCTGCATGCCGGCTTCATCGCCGGGATCGGCTTCCTGACGATCGTTGTCGTGGTCGAGGCGGTCAAGCGTCGCTGGTCGATCGGCACCGTGGCACCGCGCCGGCGCATCACCGGCCTCGCGGTTGCGGTGGGCGCTTCGGTCGTCGCCGCATGCGTCAACCCGTACGGGCCGGGGCTCTTCATCTTCGCCGCGACGACGGGGGCGACCGAGCGCCAGAAGGGCATCATCGAGTGGCAGTCGCCGAATTTCGCCGACCCCACGATGTGGGTGCTCCTCGCCGTGCTGCTCAGCTTCGCCGCGCTCACCGTCACCGTCCTCGCCCGGCCGTCCTTGCGCCGCCATTTCGAGCTCCGCGACCTGGCGCTCGCCGCCGTGGGAGCCGCTCTCGCGCTCACCTCGGTGCGCAACACCGCCATCTGTGTGGCGGTGATGATCCCCCCGTGGATGGCAATGGCAGCCGGGCTCGTGCGGTCGCTTGCGGAACAGCGGCCGCGACGGCGTCCCACCGCGACGCGCTCACAACGCTTTGCGCCGCTCCTGGGAATCGCGCTCCTTGCCATCGGGGTGTTCGGCGTCGGCCTCGTCGGAGCGCGCGTTGCACAGAGCGCGTCGCAAGTGGGAGTCGCTGCGGCATACCCGTCGTGCGCCACGGCCGTGCTCGAACGCAGCCCGACCACGCAGCGCGTGTTCACCGCATACGGGACGGGTGGCTACGTCATTGACCGGCTCTGGCCGCACGCGTCGGTGTACGAGTACGGCGAGTCGATCTCGCTCGGCACGTCCGTCTTCGACGACTACGTGCGTATCGCCGGTGGCGCCACAACGGCGCCGACGGCGCTGCAGTTGCTGACCTCGAGCAACACGACGGCGGTGCTCTACACGAAGGGCGCGCTCACTGACGAGCTCGCCGCCACGCCGGGATGGACGCTGGTCGCCGACGACCACGGGATGCTCCTGTACCTGCACGGCGACACGTCGTGGGCGTCGGCACGCGCGTGCGCGGCTTCGACGACGCGCTGATCGGAGTACGGTCACGCCAATGCGACTGATCGGGCTGACGGGGGGCATCGCGACCGGCAAGAGCACGGTGGCCCGGATGCTCATGGCCCACGGCGCCGTCGTCATCGACGCCGATGAGCTCGCACGCGAGGTGGTGCGCCCCGGTGAGCCCGCGCTGCGGGAGGTGGCGGCGCGCTTCGGGGACACCGTCATCCGCTCCGACGGGAGCCTCGACCGCGACCGTCTCGCCGCGATCATCTTCGCGGACTCAGCGGCGCGCCTCGACCTCGAGCAGATCACCCATCCGCGGATCGCCGAGGTGACCCGAGACCGCATCGCGACCGCGCTCGCCGGTCCCGCGCCGCTCGTTGCCGTCGACATCCCGCTGCTCTTCGAGAATGGACGCGAGTCGATGTTCGAGGGGGTGCTGCTCGTCTACGCCCCGCGCGAGGTGCAGCTCCGAAGACTGCGCGAGCGAAACGCGCTCGACGAGGCGGCGGCGGAGCAGCGGCTCGCGGCGCAAATGCCGATCGCCGAGAAGCGCGGCCGCGCAACCTGGATCATCGACAACAGCCACGGCATCGACGCGACATCACGCGACGTCGACACGTGGTGGATTGCGAACGTCAGGTAGGCGCGTGCGGTGCCAGGCCGTCGAGCAGCACCTCGAGCATCTGCGTCTCGTCGCCGGCGAATGCGGAGGGATCGCCGCGGCGCAACGTGCCCATCACGTACCCGGTGAGCACCATCTCCGCCGCGCCGAAGACGACGTAGCTGGCGAGCTGGGGATCGATGCCGGCGCCGACCTCGCCGCGGGCGCGCGCCTTGCGGATGATCTGCTCGATGGCCTCGAAGGCCACCATGACCGTGCCGATGTCGTGCGACTCGAGGAACTCGTACGAGCGTGTGACCTCGTTGATCATCACGGTCATGAGGGCCGGCTCGCGGCGGTACACCTCGATCCAGAAGTGCACGAGCCGGCGCATCTGCTCACGAAAGCCGATATCCATGTCACCGACCTCGTGGAGGTACGTGACGTACTGTGCCCACCGCTCGGTGAAGATGGCGGCGAGGATGTCCTCCTTGTTGTGGAAGTAGTGATAGACGAGTCCGTAGGCGATCCCCGCCTGCTCGGCGATGTCGGCAACCTTCGCGCCGTGAAACCCGGATCGCGCGAACACCTCGGTGGCGGCCGCGATGATGCGCTCGCGGGTCTGCGTGCTGCGTGGGGTTCGCGGAGCGTGGCGAGGGGTCTGCGCCGGCTCGCGTGCCTGGCTCATGCGATCGCCCCGACGGCGCGCAGTGATGCCAGCTCGTCGGTGTCGTAACCGGCCTCCGAGAGCACCTCCTCCGTGTGCTCGCCGTACCCGGGCGCGGCGCGTCGATAGCCGGCAGGTGTGCCGGCCAGGCGGATCGGGAAACCCGTCTGCGCCGTGGGCCTGCCGTCGCCGGGTTCAAGACGCATGCCGCGACTGCGGACCTGGGGATGTTCGAACGTCTCGCCGAGGTCGAGCACCGGCTCGACGCACACATCGTGGCCGGTGAGCGCCTCCTCCCATTGCGCCCGGGTCCTCGTGCGCAGCACGTCCTCGACGGCCGAAACCGTCCGCCGCGCCTCCTCGCCTTCGGAGAGACCGCCGGCGGCGAGATCGGGCAGACCGATGACCTCAACGAACTCACGCCAGAACTTGGGCTCGAGAGCGCCGACGGCGAGATACCCGTCGGCGCATGCGTAGATCCGGTAGCAGGGATGACGCCCGGTCAGCATGCCCTGTCCGGGTCGCGGCGCCTCATTCGAGGCGAAGAGCTGCGAGGCGTGCACGCTCGCCCAGCTGATCAGACCGTCGACCATCGACACATCGCAGTGCTGCCCGCGTCCGGTGCGAGTCGCGTGGTGGAGGGCGATCATGATGGCGAGCGCCGCATCGAGCGCGCCGCCGCCGAGGTCTCCCACCTGCAGGCCGGGCATGGGCGGGGCATCGTGCACCGTGCCGCCGAGCAGCAGCACGCCCGCGACGGCAGCGTAGTTGAGGTCGTGGCCCGCGCGGTCGCGAAACGGTCCATCCTGGCCATAACCGCTGATGCTGCAGAGCACGATCCTGGGGTTCACCTCCTGGAGCGTGGCGTACCCGATGCCGAGGCGTTCCAACACCCCGGGGCGGAAGCTCTCCACGACCACGTCCGCGGTGGCGGCCAGGCGGAGAAACGCCTCACGCCCCAAGGGATTCTTGAGATCGATGGCGATCGACCGCTTGTTGCGGTTGATGGGGTGGAACATCGCCGAGGACTCGTCGACCATGGGCGGCATCCAGCGCATGTAGTCACCGCCGGTCGTGTCCTCCACCTTGATGACATCGGCCCCGAAATCGGCCAGCAACACGGTGCAGAACGGTCCCGGGAGCAACCTGGTCAGGTCGAGGACTCGCACGTCGTCGAGTGCCGGCATGGTCGCGCGAGTGTAGCAATCACTCCACTCCCTCGATCCGCACAACCCCTGTGTTAGATTCGCGCATAGGGTTGACGTGATGAGCAACGTGAACGTTCTGTTGAGTGAGGCTCGCTGATGGACGAGCTGGTCATCAAGGTGCCCGCGCCCTTCAGCGGCATCGAGGATCTCGGATTCTCGGCGCGCTATCCGGCGCAGGAACGCAGCGAGCCCCTCCGCGACATTCCGCTCTTCGTCGAAGGACCGGCCGGTCCCATGCAGCTGCTCGTCGAGCGCCTCGTGCTCTTCAGCGACAAGGAGCGGATCGTCGGCTCACTTGCCGACGACGACCAGTACTCGTGGACCGCTCCCGTGCAGCTCACCGACGAGGTGTGTGTCCTCGCCTTCCAGGATCGGAGCATCCGCGCCGGGGAGACGCTGCTCGAGGCCGCCGACTCTGCCCAGGCCGTACGCGGGTACATCTGGAACCTGGTGCGCCCGATGGCCTTCACGTTCCTTCGCGACTGCGTGCGCATCGGCGGTCTGCGTCTCTCGGAACGCATCGCCGTGGTGATCGACACCGGCCGCCCGCCGTCGGTGGACATCGAGCTGCAGCGCTCGTCGATCACGCCGGTCAACGGCAGCAGGTTGCTCTTCGCCCTCTGATACCAGCGGCGCTCAGCCGGTTGCGGGAGAAGATGTCGGGGTCCCGGTCGGCAGCGGCGTGGAGTTCGGTGGGGTGGTGGGAATCGGAGTCGGCGTCGCCGTCGGAGTTGGTGTCGGGGTCGCGCCGACGGCGGTCGGGGTCGTGTGGGGAGTCGGCGTGGGCGCCGCAGTCGGCGGGAGCGGCGGCGTCGGGCAGCCCTGCAGCTCCGGGTTGAACGGGGTCGGCGTCGCAGTCGGGGCGGGAACGAGCGTCGGGGTGGCGGTCGGGCGGGGCTGACCACTCTTGGTGGGCGCGGGCGTCGCCGTCGGGACCGGCGTTGGCGTCACCACGTACGGTGTGTACGAGGGGCAGGGCGGCGCCGACTGGAGGGTCGTCCCGTGCGAGGCGGAGACCCCCAGGGAGATCGCCACGGCCACGGCACCGATCACGATCGTCACCACGAAGGTGACCGCACCCCACTCACGGCGAAGTGCGTTCACGCGCCACCCATCGCATCGATGCTCGCCACCGCGCTCCGGAACTCCGGGTGCTCACGCGCGAGGCGCATGTTCGTGGCCAGCCAGCCGGACGGGGTGCCGACGTCGAGGAGCTCACCCTCGAACTCGACGCCCCAGACGTCACCGTCCGCCAGCATCCGCCCGATCGCGTCCGTCAACTGGATCTCGCCGAGTGCGCCGGGGGTTGTCTCGCGGAGCGCGGGGAAGATCGCCGGGGTGAGCACGTACCTGCCCATCACGGCGAGGTCGCTCTTGGCCTCGGCGGCCGGCGGCTTCTCGACCAGTCCTCTCACTCGATGCAGCTTGCCACGTGACTCGGAGATCTCGGCACATCCGTACCTGGAGATCTGGTCGCCGGGCACCCGCATCAGGGCAAGGATGGACGTCCCGAGCTGCTCATGCGCGTCCCAGAGCTGGCGCAGGACGGGCACCGCCGCAAGCGAGAGGTCATCCGGGAGCATGCAGAGGAAGGTGCGGTCACCGACGGCCTCCGCGGCGCACAGCACCGCATCGCCAAGCCCCCGAGGCGACACCTGGCGGGCCACGGTGATCCGGCATAGATTGCCGGCGCGGCGGACCGCCTCGAGCTCGGCTGTCTTGCCGCGCTCCTCGAGCAGCCGCTCGAGGGGTGGATCGGGACGGAGGTGGGCTGCCAAAGCCTCCTTGCCCTCGGCGAGGACGAGGATGATCTCGTCAGCGCCGGAGGCGACGGCCTCCTCGACGGCCCACTGGATGACCGGGCGATCGAGAACCGGGAGCAGTTCTTTGGGAAGCTCCTTGGTGGCAGGGAGAAAGCGTGTCCCCAGGCCCGCGGCCGGGATCACACATGGTCGCGAGTCCACGGCGGCGCATTGTCGCCGGTCGGGAGGCGGCCGTGCTGCCCGTTACCCTTGCGCGATATGGCTGACACCAGGACGCTGCTCCTCGAGGCCATTCGGCGCGCCCTCGACACCGCCGGAGTGGACGCCACGTTCGAGGTGGTGGTCGAGCGTTCGGCGCGCCCCGAGTTCGGTGACTGGTCGACACCGGCTCCGCTCGGGCTGGCGCGAGTGCTGCGCCGCGCGCCCGCCGCGATCGCCACCGAGTTGGTGACCCATCTCGAGGCGGCGCAGGTGCCCCGGGTGCGCGCCTGGACGGTCACGCCGCCGGGCTACGTCAACGCCCACCTCGACGACGGTACCTGGGCAGCCGCGGTGCTCTCGTCGGCCACCGACCTCGAGACCAGCGGCACCCTCGACCTGCCCATGGCGGCGGCCGGGGGAAAGACGCTCGTCGAGCACACCGCCACCAACCCCAACAAGGCGGCGCACATCGGACATCTGCGCAACGCCTGCATCGGCGACACGGTCGCACGGGTGCTGCGGCGCACGGGACACGCCGTCGAGGTGAACAACTACATCGACGACACGGGTGTCCAGGTGGCGGACGTCGTCGTCGGCATTCGCGAATTGGCCATCGAACCGCTGCCTGACGAGCCATTCGACCAGTACTGCTCCCGGGTGTACATCGCGGTCTCGGCGCGGTACGAGACTGACGCAGGCCTTCTCGATCGGCGACGCGCCGTCCTGCGCGAGATCGAAGAGGGCGGCAACGAGACGGCCGTGTTCGTCAAGGACCTGGCGAGGAGGATCGTCAACGCGCATCTCGCGACCATGCGCCGCTTCGACATCGCGTACGACCTCCTCACCTGGGAGTCCGACATCATCGGCCTCGGATTCTGGCGCCAGGCGTTCGAGCTGCTCCGCGAGTCGGGCGCGATCGTGCTCGCCGAAACCGGCAAGCTCGCCGGGTGCTGGGTGATGCCCGCGGACACGGCCGAGGACGAGGGTGACGACGACACCAAGGTTCTGGTCAAATCCGACGGTATCGCAACCTACACCGCGAAGGATATCGCTTATCAGCTCTGGAAGTTCGGCCTGCTGGGCCGCGACTTCTTCTACAGACCCTGGGAGGGCGACCCGGCTCTGGTGACCACCGCCAGCGTGCCGCAACCGGATGCGCCCCCTGCCCATTTCGGTCGAGCGCAGCGGGTGATCAACGTGATCGACGCGCGTCAGGCGTATCCGCAACGTGTGGTCCAGCGGGCGTTGCGCCGGTTGCACCACGAACGCGAGGCGGACAACTCGATTCACCTGAGCTACGAGGTCGTCGCCCTGACGCCGGCGGCCGCGCGTGAGCTCGGTGTCGAGATCGAAGAGGGTCGCGACAGCGTGGCGCTGAGTGGACGGCGCGGCATCGAGGTCCGCGCCGACGACCTCCTGGACCGTGCCATCGTGCGGCTCAGCGCCAACGCCCGCGACGCCGCGACGGCAACCGCGGTGGCAGCGGGAGCCGTGCGGTACTACCTCCTCAAGTTCTCGCTGAATCAGATCATCGCCTTCGACTTCGACGAGGCACTGCGCGTCACGGGCGACACCGGGGTGTACCTGCAGTACGCGCATGCTCGCGCCGCCGGCATCCTTCGTAAGGTGGCGGACGACCGTGCTGCGGTGGTGGTTCCAGCTGAGCTGCACCCCGCGGAGCGAGAGCTCCTCCACACCATCGAGGCGTACACGCGGGCGCTCACCGACACAGCCGGCGCGCTCTCGCCGTCGCTGCTCACCACCTATGCGTTCGGGCTCGCATCGGCGTTCAGCGACTTCTACGAGCACACTCCGGCGATCGTCCGCGAGGAGCATGCGGCAGTCCGGCGGTTCCGCCGAGGGCTGGTCGCGGCGACCCGCGCCACCCTCGCCGAAGCGCTCCACACGCTCGGCATGGCCGCACCCGACCAGGTCTGAGCCGGGGGCGAGTCCGGGCGCTGGTATGATCCGGGACCTTCGGGCCCCGTTCGTCTAGTGGCCCAGGACACCGCCCTCTCAAGGCGGAGACCATCGGTTCGAATCCGATACGGGGTACCACCGCCGGCGTGCAGTTGACGGCGCCTTGCCGCCGGTCGAAGTTACGGAACCTGCCGGCGGCTGAGATCCTCGAAGAGGAAGCGCGATGTGGTGCGAATGCCGCGGGCACTTTCCTCGAGGAATTCGCCGTCCAGGGTGCTCGCGATGACCACGGTCAACGCCGCCGTCACAGTTCCGACCAACCAGCTCTGCCAGGTGGCGTACTTCGGTGCGGCGTACGCGCAGAGAAGGCATGGGTACGTCATGGACGCCATCCACATGCCCACGAGGACGCCGCATGCAGCGCTCAGCGCGACCAGCAGGACACTCCTCGCCGTTCTCACGAAGTCAATATAGTCCCAAGAACGGCCTCCCAATGTCCGACGTCGGCGATGCTCTGCCTTCGCATGCAGACCGTCCGCGCCTTGCCCTTTCTGAACGGACCCACTACCGCCCGCCGGACCCAATCGGGTCACGACGCGCATCCGAGGCGTAACAAGATGGATGCGCCTGTCCTGATGTGGCCGGTCAGGCGACTAGGCTGGGGTCCTGGCACTGTTACGTGGTGCCGAGGAGTCAGCAACGTTGGACAAGATGAAGCCGTGGCAGCGGCTTTCCCGGAAGCAGTCGGGCGACGCCGGGTCGGCCGACGGCGACGGTCTGGGCAAGTGCCTGGACGGCGACTGCTCGAAGCCCGCCACCTGCCGCTGCACCTATGTCGACCGCCGTCAGGTGAAGTGCGGCACGACCTGGTGTGACGAGCACAGCCGGATCGTCCTGGGACTCCCGTACTGCCGCCGCCACGCGACGGTCGCGCCGTCGCTCTCGAACGGCTTCTTCACTCACATGCTTCCCGATGTCGAGAACCGCGCGCCGTCGCTCGCCACGTGGGTCGGCGGGGAATTGGACACCGCGGTCCGCATCGCGCTGACGGCCGACGCGCCCCACAAGGATGCCTACGTCGTGAGTGGCGCCGTTCGCCCGGTCCGCGTTCCGGGGAGCACGATGCCGGTCTGGCTCCGGTCGTGGACCCTGGTCGACAGCACCGGCGTCCTCCAGCACGTCTCCATCGAGGTCGACGAAGAGGACGATCGTGCCGTCGTGGTCCGGGTCGGCGGCGAGCCCATGGGCCGCCATCAGCCGCCCTGGATCGGCCGCCCGCGCGACCAGACGATCGCGCCCGAGATCGACGCCGCGTCGCGTCAGGCCTTCCGCATCACGGTGATGCACGACATCGAGCTCGGCCTCCTCGGCGCACGCATGGAAGTCGCATCCTGATCTGACCCGCCTGTCAGGGAGACGGATCGGGTTGGCGGTATGCTTCACACAGCATGTTCGCAACGTCTGCGCCCGGCCTCTCGATCGTTATCGGACTTCCCGTCGCCTTCGTGCTGCTCGCCATGGGAGCGTGCGTGGGCATCTTCATCCTCTGGACGCGAGCCCGGTCCTAGCCAGAGCTCAGCCGATCGACACCAGCTCGACGTCGACCACCAGGGTCGCGTTGGGCGGTACGTTGGCCGACGCATTCCCGGCCGTGCCGAACCCGAGTGCCGGCGGCACGACGAGGCGCCTCGTTCCGCCCACCTTCATGCCGGGCACCCCGAGCCTCCAGAACTCGAGCGTCGACGAATTGCCGAGCTGGAGCGCGTTGGTCGGCTGGCTCGGACCCCGCGTGGTGATCACGAGCTTCCCGGTCGAGAGCCAGACCGTGAACTGGACGTTCACGTTGGCGGTGGCCTTGGCCACGGCGCCGCAGCCGGTGCTGATGTCCGCGTACTGGAGACCGGACGGACCGGGCGTGAGCACCACGGTGGTCGCGAACGAATCCGAGGCCGCGACCGGCCGCGGCGTGGAGCAATCCGGCGGCGGCGGAGTGATCTGGCTGCTCACTTCGACCAGGGTGCCGCATGCGCCGAGCGCCAGAACCGCGAACGTGGCTCCGGCCAGGGCTCTGGCGATTCGCAGGCGGAGGGTGGCGGGAGAGTGAGACATCGGCGGCGAATCGTACCCCGACGCCGCGTACAATCGAGTTACCCCATCTCTTCAAGGAGCCCCAGCCGCAATGGCAAACACGATCAAGGAATCCAAGGGCGTCGCATCCCAGCGCGACATCCTCACCCATGTCCGCTGCCCGATCTGCAACAACCTCATGCGTCAGAACGAGATCGGCGTGGAGATCGCCTTCCGGCACAGCCGCCGTCCCGGCGAGCCCCGGCGCGAGCGGATCATCAAGCACACCAAGAACTGCAAAGCCGCCTAGTGCAGCGCTGATGCGGCTGCGGACCAGCGCGTGATGGCCATCGAAGTCCCGCTGTTTCCGCTTGGCACCGTGCTCTTTCCGCACATGCCGATGTCGCTGCATATCTTCGAGGAGCGGTACAAGGCGATGATACGCGACTGCCGGAAGGCCTCGACCACCTTCGGCATCGTCGCGATCCGCTCCGGCCAGGAGACGGGTGGCGGGGCAGTCCCATACGAAGTCGGCATGCTGGCGCAGCTTGACGAGATCGAGGAGCTCCCGGACGGCGGGTACAACCTCGTGGTCGTCGGGGCGTCGCGGTTCCACATCGATGGGCTCTCGAACAGCAGGCCGTACCTCGTGGGATCGGTCCACTACCTCCAGGACATCCCCGCCTCGGCGGACGACACCGAGCGCCTCGCGGCTGCGGTGACCGCCGCGTTTCGCGGCTACGCGGGCCAGCTTCGGGGCATCGGCCAGGAGGACCCGGTCGAGTTCGGACTGCCCTCCGACCCCGAGTTGCTCTCCTACCTCGTCGCCGCCGCGATGCAGGTCGAGACCGCCCAGCGTCAGCGCCTGCTCGAGATCGACGGCACCGCCGAGCGGCTCGCAGCCTGCCTTCGGCTGCTCCGCCGTGAGGCAGCCCTCCTCGACCGCATGCTGGTCCGGTCGAAAGACCACGCCGGCACCTCGAGCCTCAACTGAGCATGGGCGTCGCCGAGCGGTTCTCTCTTGACGGCCGGGTGGCGCTCGTCACCGGGAGCAGCCGCGGGATCGGGCTAGCCATCGCCACCGCGCTCGCCGAGGCGGGAGCGACCGTGGCGCTCAACGCCCGCCATGCGGATGCGTGCGAGGTGGGCGTGGCGTCCATCACCGCCGCCGGGGGATCGGCGTTCGCGGTGCCCGGGCATGTCGGGGACGCCGCCACCTGTGAGGCGCTGGTCGCCGAGGTGATGCGCCACTCGGGACGGCTCGACATCCTGGTGAACAACGCCGCCACCAACCCGCAGTACGGTCCCATCCTCGACGCCGACGAGGGCGCGATCAACAAGATCTGGGACGTCAACGTGATGGGCCCGATCCGTCTGACCCGGCACGCTGTGGCCGCATGGATGCGCGATCAAGGTGGCAGCGTCATCAACATGGCTTCGGTCGCCGGCATACGCCCGGAGGCGCTGACCGGCGCATACAACGCAAGCAAAGCCGCGCTGATCACCCTCACGCGGACGCTCTCACGAGAGCTGGGCCCGCTCGGCATCCGGGTCAACGCGATCGCCCCGGGGCTTGTCGAGACCAAGCTCGCACGCTATCTCGTGGAGACCCCCGAGATCCACGAACACATCCTCGCCCAGACGGCGCTCGGCCGCCATGCGGTCCCGGACGAGATCGCAGGTGCCGCGCTGTTCCTTGCGTCCGATGCGGCGTCGTTCGTCACCGGCTCGGTGCTGGTCGTCGACGGGGGTTGGACCGCCTAGGGCGAAACATCACCGTGTCGCGAATGGGAGAATCGCGAGGCGGCGAAGAGGCAATCGGAGGGTTTCTGCCATGGCGAATGACCACGGTCTCGGCTTCACGCTCAGCCGGCGTGCCCAGCTCAACCCGGACAACACCGCGCTCATCTTCCGCGACGATCGGTGGACATACGCCCAACTCAATCAGCTCACCAACAAGGTTGCCCACGGTCTTCATGCGCTCGGCGTCAACCCAGGAGATCGGGTCGGCTTCCTGGGGCTCAACCACCCGCGCTTCTTCTTCACGCTCTTTGCCGCATCGAAGCTCGACGCCATCTTCGTGCCTCTCAACTTCCGGCTGACCGGCCCGGAACTCAAGGTCATCATTCGCGACGCGGGGCTGCACACCCTGGTCTACGAGGAGGCTTTTGCCTCGATCGTGGATTCGATCCGCGCCGATCTGCCCGTGCGAGAGTACGTCTGCGCCGTCGAGCAGAGCGGCTCACGCGGGTTCGAGTCGCTGCTGCACGACCAGCGCGACACCGACCTCGACTACCCGGTGGCGATGAGCGACGTCGCGCTGATCATGTACACGTCGGGGACGACCGGACGCCCGAAGGGTGCGATGCTCACCCACGGCAACATCATCTGGAACAACATCAACGCCTCCCTCGCGGACGATGCGACCTCCCAGGAAATCACGCTCGTCGTGGCGCCGCTCTTCCACATCGGCGGCCTCAACGTCACGCCGCTGCTGGCGTTCATGCACGGCGCGACCGTGGTGATGGAGCAGATGTTCGAGCCCGGGCTCGTGCTCGAGCTCATCGAGAAATTCCATGTCACGTCGATGTTCGGCGTCCCCGCCATGTACCTCTTCATGGCTCAGCATCCCGACTTCGCCACCCGCGACCTGAGCAGCATCCGTGTCCTCTCGTGCGGCGGGGCGCCGGTGCCGGAGGCGCTGATCAAGGTCTACGGTGCGCGCGGGCTCCCCTTCAACCAGGGCTACGGGCTCACCGAGACGGCACCGTTCGCGTCGTTCCTCCCCTCGTCGATGGCGACCCGCAAGCTCGGTTCCGCGGGGATTGCGCCCTTCTTCACCGACGTCAAGATCGTCGACGACGAGGGCAGTGAGGTGCCCGATGGTGAGCGCGGTGAAATTGTCGTACGTGGCCCGAACGTGATGAAGGGGTACTGGAACCGGCCCGACGCCACCGAGGAGGTGCTCATCGACGGGTGGTTCCACACCGGTGATGTCGGTATTCGCGATGCGGACGGATACTTCTTCATCGTCGATCGCAAGAAGGACATGATCATCAGCGGCGGCGAGAACGTGTACCCCGCCGAGGTCGAGGACGCGCTCTACCAGCACCCCGGCATCAAGGAGGTCGCCGTCATCGGCGTGCAGGATCCCCGCTGGGGTGAGACCGTGCGCGCGGTGGTGGTGCCGAAGGAGGGTGTGTCACTGAGCGCGGATGACGTCATCGAGTTCGCGCAGGACAAGCTGGCCCGGTACAAGCAGCCGAAGTCGGTCGTGTTCGTCGACATCCTGCCCCGCAATCCCGCGGGGAAGGTGCTCAAGTTCGATCTCCGCGAGCACTATGGGCAGCCCACCGCGCCGGCCGAAGCACCGTCAGCCCACGAGGGGGCCACGACCAGCGCGGGGTGACGCCGCGGACTACGTGACGTCGATCACGAGGCGCGCCCCCGAGAGGTAGTAGGCGTCGAACGGCGCGTTCTTGCTGAGCGTGATCTTGAAGATCAGGCGATTCGTGTTGCGCGCCATCGGCAGCGCCACCACCGAGACGACCACCTTCCCTGGCGGCATCGCCGCGATGCTGGACGCGCCGTCGACACCGGAGAACTCGACATACAGGGTGGTGGGACCGCCGTACCCGATCACGGTGGTCGGGCTCCCGGTCACGGTGCTCGGGAACGCCGTGTCGAACACGAGGCGGAAGTCGTTGGGGTGCTCGCCGTATCGGACATCGGCAACCATGAACCCGCTGCTGCCGCTGCCGAGAGTCTTGGCTCCGGTGAGTTGCTGCGGAGTCGGCGAAACCGGGATCACCGCCGTGGGGGCCGGTGCAGGCGTCGCGACGGGGAGCGGGGCGGCCGTCGGCGGCGTGGTGGCGTGGTGAGTCGGCGTTGAACGAGGAATCGTCGTGGCGACGAGCGGCCCCGTCTGCGTGACCTGCCTGCCGATGAGCAGTCCGAGGAGCATGAGGACCACGGTCACGGCGCCGAACAACCAGAGGCGCCGGTCCCGATCGGCCGCTCCCACCGCGGGGCCACCGAGCGGCAGCACGTGGCGGCCGGTGACCGGCTGGGTTGGGTTCCAGTCGCGTCGATCCGTCTTCTGCGAGTGCACGCGCCTGACGTGACGCCCGGCGACCGGGAGGGCCGGCTCCATGCCGACCCCGAATCCTGTGTCTTCCTCATCGAGACCTGGGGTGTCTATCTCGGGATCGACCGTCGGTGCGAAGTCGGTCCGCACGGACTGGCGCGCCAGCTTGTTGGACAGGTAGTCGGCGGTGACGGGCTCGCGGGTTGCGCTGTCGGGTGCGAAGTCCGCAAGGGGCCGTGGATGCACGTCAGCCACCGGAGCCGGGGTCCGTTCCAGTGGCGCCGCAAGGCTCGCCACCTCGCTGAGCACATCGGCCAGCTCGAGCGGCGCGGTCGCTTCATTGTCTGGCTGTGCGCCGAACCTCGCCGGCGCGCCGGCCTCCGGAACGGCTTCGACATCGTCGACGGATTCCCTGGACGCCGGCTCCGAGGTGAGACGCGCCACGAAGCGGCTGATGCGTCGAGGCCTGGCCACAGGCGGCGACGGCGGCACGGCGACCGGCGGTGCGGCAGCCGCCACAACCGGCGGGCTGTCGCTCCAGTGGCGGGGACGCGCGCGCTGGTTCCAGGTGGGCGCGCCGACGCCGCTGACAATCTCGACCCCGGAATCCAGCGAAGCATCAGCGCCACGCCGGAGCGCGAAGCGAACTGCCACCGCGTCGCGCAAACGCTCGAAAGCATTGGGTCCGGCCGCAAGTTGCGGTGCCATCACCATGGGCGCGGACGTCGACAGATCAGGCGGCTGCGGTTCCGCGGGGATGACCACCGGCGGCTGTGGCTCGACCAACGAGTGCTCAGTCTCGAGGTGCGCGAATGGCTGGGCTTCCACCTCGATATCGGGCTCCGGAGCCGGATCGGGTGCCGGAACGACGTGCACGGGAGGCGGAGCAGGCACCACCGTCGCGATCTGGTCGATGGTCTCGTCCCAGAGGAGCAGTTCGGGAGGCTCGGCTATCGCCGTTCCGGGAGAGCGCTCGCCGATCAACTCGCGCTGCTGCGACTGATCCGGTCCGGCCGGGCGCGGAGCCCACGGCAGTGCCGCACCGCGTTCCGCACCGAACCAGGGGGGAGCCTCGACTGATACCGGTCTGTCGCGATGCACAGGTCCTTGAGGCAAGTCGTCCTCCTCCGCAATCAAACCGATCTGCATGAACAGGTCGTGCACAGCGTCGTCGGGCACGTGGATCCGCGCGAGGCCACCGATCCGCGCCGACTCCTCGCGCAGGTGGCCCATCGCCGTCCGGCAGCGATCGCACGCCACCAGGTGCGCTTCGAGCTCGCCGGTCGGCTCGGCGTCGAGCTCCGCATCGAGGTAACTGCTGAGCGCGAGGAGGCTGCACCTCACAGCGCGATCTCTCGATAGATCGAACCGAACTCGCGGCGTGCCGCCGCGACCAGCCGGGCTGCGGCTTCGGGCGAGCACTCGAGTGCCCGAGACATCTCCTGGTAGTCGAGGCCGCAGAGATCGCGAAGGAGCAGCGCCGCCCGGCGATCGAACCCGAGCATCGCAAGGGCGCGCTTGACGGTGTTGATGCGACCGGCGCTGGCGTCGTCGACCTCGACGCGCACCGACACCGACCCCCGCCGGAACATCCTGCCGAAGCCCTGAGGCCGGGGTGGGAAGCGCTGCCCGTGACGGCATGCGCGGGTGACCGCCCGGTACAGGGCTGCCCGGCCGTCGACGCGAAGGCGCGCCGGCGGGTAGCGACTGGCGTGATGAATTCCCCCCGCGACGAACGCCACCGCGTCGGCCTGGTGATTCACCAGATGCGTGGCATACGTGACGAGATCATCGAGCTGCTCGCGTGCGGTGGCGGCAAGCTCGCGCGCCTCGGGAGCGATGTGTGCTGAGACGTTGATCATGACGTTTGCGCTGTGGGCGCGGAGTACGGACGAAGAATAGCCGGGAGTCCGCTCTGCGGTCAAGCGGGAGATCAGGACGAAGTGTGCACCAACTCCCCACCGCTGACGCCGACCGGTCGCTCGAGACCCGCTTTCCGCCACGCGACTGCCGGCATGCCGATGTCCGCCACCCAGATCTCACCCGCGTGCGCCGCCGCATCGCCCCGGCGCAGACCCTGCTTCATCGCGGTCAGCGTGCAGGTCAGCGCCGCGCGGATGGTGGGATCGAACGCCTCACCGGTGGTGGCGTCGAGGCCGCTCGGGACATCGACGCTCAGCACCGGGACTCCCGCCTCGTTGAGCGCTCGAATCGCGCTCGCCTGGGGTTCGCGCGGCGCGCTGCGCAGCCCGGTGCCGAGGATGGCGTCGAGCACCAGTTCGCTCCCGGTCACGACTCCGCGCACGGCCGCGGGATCCGCCTCCAAGGTGACGCCGACGCCGCAGTGACGCGCCGATCCGACGTGGTCGCGCACGACGCCGTTCACCCTCGCCTCGTCGCCGAGAACGAGCACCCGTACCGCACATCCCCAGGTTGCAAGATGTCTCGCGGCGACCAGTCCGTCGCCGCCGTTGTTGCCATACCCGGCGACAACGCTGACACTCACCGGCCGGCCGAGGCGCTGCCATGCGCACCGCGCAACCTGCCATCCGGCAATCTCCATGAGCTGCAGGGTCGACACGCCGCACTCCGCGGCGGCGGCGTCGAGTCGCGCGACCTGGTCGGAGGTCAGCGCACCGAGTGCCCCCGGATGCTGCGGGTTCCCAGTCACCCCAGCTCGACCTCGACCACGTCGCCGAGACGCGGTCCGCCGGCAGCCGCGGCGCCGACGCCCCGCCCGGCGATCTCCAGGTGACCGGCGCTACCGACCAGCGCTCCGAGACCGATGTCGATGTCGGCGTAGGTTGCGACCAGTCCTGGAGTTTCGCCACCACGCCAGGTGACCGCGCGAACGCTGTTGCCACCGATGTCCGCGTCGCGGATGGTGGTGATCGCGTTGCCGAAATGATCGACGACGGCAACCCGACCGGTGAGGCGCATGCCCTCACGCTGCGCGAAGGCGCTCGTGAGGATGACGGGGTCGTCGATGAGGTCGCCGGCGGCGTCGAAGCGCTCCCTCGAGGAGAGCTGCGCGGCAAAAGGCGCAAACACGTCGCGACCGTGAAAGGTGGGCGACGCCTCGCGCGCGATGTCGAGGCGCACAGCCCACCGATCGTCGGGCGCCGACTCCTCCCAGAGGTACGAGACCAACCCGTTGTCCGGCGCGACACAGCGGATCCGGCCGACCTTGACGGCGATCGCACGACGCTCGGTCCCGACGCCCGGGTCGACCACGGCGCAGAAGACCGCGCCGCCCGCGAACGCCCGTGCCAGCGCCTTCACCTGGTACGCGGCTCCCAGGATGTCTCCCGGCGGGATCCCGTGCGTTCCTTCGACACAGACGGCGTGCGGGTCGACGCGCCAGGCAGCGCCGATCAGCGCCGCCGCATACGCGTCGTCGCGCCCGAAGTCGGTGACGAAGACGATCGGCTGCCGCATGGCGGACTTCGGTACCGTACCAGTGCCATGGAACATTCGCCGAGCGCGCCCGAGCAGACCTCGCCTCCGGCGGTCAGCGACGAACCGGTGGTCCGGCGCCGGAGACCCGTCTGGAGCGTCCCGGTCGTGGTCGTCGCCGCGCTGGCGGTGGTCGAGCTCTTCGTCGTCGGCTTCACCGGGCTCTTCGCCAACCCCGTGAAGTCGGTGAACTCCGACGGGACGACGACGCTCTCGGGGAGCTTCGAGCCCTATCAGTGCGACGCCACGAACTGCGACGGGTACATCCAGGCCGGCGCGCGCAGCGTGTTCATCGTCTTCCCGCGCGGTTGCACGCCGCCCGCGCGCGCCGCGACGATCACCGTCAGCGGCAAACCCGCACCGGACCTCGGCAACGCGTCGTACCGCGCCACCGCCTGCTCCTGAGCCGCTACTCCCAGCGGAACCTCCAGGCGGCGAGGGCGAAAAGGTACCGTCGGACGGCAGCCGCGATTCCCCCTAGGCTGCGGCGGCGATCCCCGTGAGGCGCCATCCGCGGTGGGCCACCAGCCATCCGCCGTCGGCCACCTCGTGGTCCTCATCGTCAGCGCTCGCGTCGACCGACGGGTCACGCTCGAACGTCCAGTCCTGCGTCACCGCGGCAGTGCCGTTGATCCCGAACCTGACGACGGCGCGCTCCCGACCATCCACCACCGAAACCGCGGTTACCTCGGCTGACGCGATGTCGGCATCGAGCGGTGGCGCTCCGTCGGTGCGGGCATCCTGAAGCACCCGAAACGCATCCCTCGCGATCAGCAGGAAGGAGTCGGGCGTGAACTCCGGATCCACCTTCGTGACCGACGCGAGGTCGAGACCGGGAACGGCTTCCTCGCCGCGTTCGTGAAACTCGCGATCGAGGTCGGTGAGCAGCTTGTCGTCGAGGGCGTCGAGTTGCTCCTCGTCTGCCTCGCGTCTGACGATGCGGCTCCCAATCCCGGTGACGTGGAGGAATCCGGAGACCGCGGACTCCGCGAAAGAGTGGTCGGGCAGCGCGTCGGTCATCGAGGTACCTCTGAAAAGGGGGTTCGAAGCACGAATCTACGCAGCCCGGCCGGATCCCGGTTCCGCTGTAGCCGGGTTGTAGCCGATCGTTGATCGACTCATCGCGGGCGTGAGAACAAACAAAAGAGCGGCCCGGGAACCCCGGACCGCCCTTTCAGGAATCGGATCAGCTGCCGATCAGTACTCCGGCATCGGCGGAGCCGACGCACCGCCCTTCTTCTCGGGGATGTCGGTGATCAGCGCCTCGGTGGTGAGGAGCAGCGCCGCGATCGAAGCCGCGTTCTGCACCGCCGACCGGGTGACCTTGGTCGGGTCGA
>ODAK010001025.1_pt1 | contig 31402 bp, 25 predicted proteins | sample 1539591 | NCBI WGS metagenome assembly ODAK01 (sample SAMEA3539303, study PRJEB22396) | soil metagenome | biome: tundra; feature: field; material: soil | place: USA | collected 2010-05 | depth 0.15 m
GACCGCCGATACACTCTCCTCAGATGGGTGATCTTCGCTACGCGGACGCCGGCGTGGACATTGATGAGGGCAACCGCGCCGTCAGCCTGATCCGGCGCAGCATCGCATCCACCCACACGGCCCAGGTGCTTGGCGGGATCGGTGCGTTCAGCGGCCTCTTCGCACTCGAGCCGGGCGTGCCGAACGGCCGGGTGCTCGCCTCGAGCACCGACTCGGTCGGCACCAAGGTCAAGGTCGCGATCGCCACCGGCCGTCACCGGGGGATCGGCATCGACCTGGTGAACCACTGCGTCAACGACATCCTCTGCTGCGGCGCCGATCCCCTCTTCTTCCTCGATTACTACGCCACCGGCAAGCTCGTTCCCGAGCAGCTCGCCGAGCTCATCGAGGGAATTGCGGAGGCGTGCCGCGCCGCCGGCTGCGCGCTGATCGGCGGCGAGACGGCGGAGATGCCGGGTGTCTACGCACTCGGCGACTACGACATCGCCGGCTTCATCGTCGGCTCCGTCGAGGCGTCGGCGATCCTCGACGGCAGCCGCGTGCAGGCCGGTGACGTCCTCCTGGCGCTGCCGAGCAGCGGGCTGCACACCAATGGATATTCATTGGTACGCCACATCGTCGCCGAGCACGAGCTGCAGTGGGCGGACGCGCTGCCGGGCACCGACAGGCCGCTCGTCGACCTCCTGCTCGAGCCCCATCGCTGCTACCTGCAGGCGATCCGCGAGCTGCGCACGCTGACCGACATTCGAGCGATGGCCCATATCACCGGCGGTGGCGTGATCGACAACGTCCCCCGCGTCCTGCCGGAGGGCCTTGCGGCGACCATCGAGCGCTCCACCTGGAGCATTCCGCCGATCTTCACTGCCATCCAGCGCGCCGGCGGGGTCCACCTCGAGGAGATGTGGCGCACCTTCAACATGGGCGTCGGCATGGTGGTGATCGTCCCCCCGGACGTCCCCGAGATCGCCGCCGCGGCCGGGATCCCCGTCTGGCGCGTCGGTGAGGTGGTTCCGCAGTCGGGCACGCGGCGGGTCATCCTCCGGTGAGCGAACGTACCCCCGTCGGGGTGCTGGTATCCGGATCCGGGACCAACCTCGATGCGCTGCTCCGGGCGTGCGCTGCGCCCGACTTCCCCGCTCGGGTGGCCCTCGTGGTCTCCAACCGGCGCAGCGCGCGGGCGCTCGAGGTCGCGCGGGCGAGGGGCGTGCCGGCTGCCGCGCTGCCGCAATCGGACTTCGACGGCGACCCGAGCGCCAGGGACCGCGAGATCCACAGGCGCTTCAGGGCCGCCGGGGTTCGTCTCGTGGTGTGCGCCGGATACGACCGCATCCTGAGCGACGCGTTTCTCGACGCCTACCCGGATGCCATCCTCAACGTGCATCCCTCCCTGCTGCCGGCCTTCGCGGGAGGCATGGACGCCGTCGAGCGAGCGCTGGCGCGCGGTGTCCGCGTCAGCGGCTGCACCGTGCAGCTACTCGAGCGTGGCGAGGCGGACGGCGGGCCGATCGTCCTCCAGGCAGCGGTGCCCGTCGAGAGTGACGACGACGCCGCGACACTGCGCAGTCGCATCCACGAGCGCGAGTGGGAGCTGCTCCCGCGCGCGGTCGCGCTCTGGTCCACCGACCGGCTCCAACGCGACGGCGACCGCGTGCGCATCCTCCCCGCACCCGCGGCGGCTTCGGTGTGAGCGTGCGCGCCCTCCTCTCCGTCAGCGACAAGACTGGCGTGGTGGAGTTCGCGCGTGGCCTGGTCGAGCACGGCTATGACCTGGTGGCAACCAGCAGCACCAGCCGGGCGCTTGCGGATGCGGGCATCGAGGTGCAATCGGTCGCTGACGTCACCGGCTTCCCGGAGATGCTCGACGGGCGAGTCCGGACACTCCACCCCGCCATCCACGCGGGCATCCTCGCCCGCCGTGACGACCCCGACCACATGCGCCAGCTCGCGGAGAGCCGGTTCGAGCCGATCGACATGGTGGTCTCGTCGCTCTACCCGTTCTCGGACACCCTGGCGAGCGGCGCGGATGAAGACGCGATTGTCGAAAACATCGACATCGGCGGACCCACCCTTATCCGCGCGGCAGCCAAGAACCGTGATTCGGTTGCGGTGCTGGTCTCGCCGTCGCAGTACGAGGCCGTGCTCAGCGAGCTGCGAGAGCATCGCGTGGTCAGCCGCGAGACCCGACACCGTCTGGCCGCTGAGGCATTCGCCCATGTCGCCGCGTACGACACACAGGTCGCCGCATGGCTGCGCCGTGGCGCCGTGGCAGAGGCGCTGCCCACCGAGCTCACCGTCGGCGGCCCGCGGCTCCACGAGCTCCGCTACGGGGAGAACCCGCACCAGCGTGGCGCTCTCTACGCGGTTGCGGGGCTACCCGGCGGGATGGCCCACGCGCATCAGCTCCAGGGCGCGGCGCTGTCCTTCACCAACTGGCTCGACGTCGACGCGGCCCGAGCGCTGGTCGCCGAATTCCAGGAGCCGGCCGCTTGCGTCATCAAGCACACCAACCCGTGCGGCTTCGCCGTCGGTGAGACCGTGGTGGACGCGTACCGCCGGGCGTACGAGTGCGACCCGCGCGCGGCCTTTGGCGGCATCGTCGGCGTCAACCGATCGCTCGACCTCGCGACCGCGACGGCGCTCACCGAGACGTTCCTCGAGGCGGTCGTGTGCCCGGGCATCGATGACGACGCGGCGACGCACCTGGCCACCAAGCCACGCATCCGCGTGCTGATCGTGGAGAGGCCGTCAGGCGCCGAGCCGCTCGACGTGCGCAGCATCGACGGCGGGCTGCTCATCCAGACCCGAGATCGCGTCATCACCGACCGCGCGACCATGACGGTGGCCAGTACTCGCCAGCCTGAAGAAGCCGAGTGGCGCGACCTGCTGGTTGCGTGGCGGGTCTGCCGGCACGTCAAGTCCAACGCCGTGGTGATCGTCCGCGACGGCATGGCCGTCGGCGTGGGCGCCGGTCAGATGTCCCGCGTGGAATCGTCGGAGCTCGCGGTGGCGCGCGCCGGTGACCGGTGCGCAGGGGCGGTCTCGGCCTCGGACGCCTTCTTCCCGATGTCCGACGGCCTCGAGACCCTCGGCAACGCCGGGGTGCGCGCCGTCATTCACCCGGGTGGGAGCAAGAACGACGCCAAGGTCACCGAAGCCGCCGACGGCCTCGGGATGGCGGTCGTGCTGGCCGGGGAGCGCCACTTCCGCCACTGAGCGCGCGCCGGATCAGCGCCCGTTACGCCGCCCGTTCTTGTCGTGCTTGGCCTGATCCTCGATGCAGTATCTCGTCGTGGGGATCGCCTCCAGGCGGGCCTCGCTGATCGGTTGGCCGCATGCCTCGCAGTTTCCGTACGAGCCGCTATCGACGCGCAGGACCGCAGCCTCGAGCTCGACCAGCTCCAGTTCGGCGTGCTGCAGGACGCTGTGGTCGATCTCGAGGCCGATCGTCTCGCTCGCGAGCTCCGCGGGGTGCTGCTCGGCAGACGAGAGCTCGCGCTCGGTCGCTTCCTGAGCGTCCGCGGTCAGCCGGTTTGCGGCCATTCGAAGCTCTTCGATCCGAGCCCGTTCGGTCAGCAGCCGGGTGCGGACCTCGTCGCTGTTCATGGTCGTGGGTCACCCCCGTGTCTGCTCAAAGCGGTCTTGCCCGGACGTGAGGCGCCCGCGAGGGGCCCACATTCGTGATCCATCGCGGCTCGTCTGTCTCGGCCCGCAGGTCCACCCATTCTCACCAATGGTCCCGGGTTAAGCAATGGGGCTATTCGCTGGGCGGAGCGAGCCAGAGCACCCCGAGCGGGGGAAGCGTCAGTTCCGCCGAGTACGAAGAGGCGTGCATCGGCTGTGCGACGGCTTCGACGGCACCCATGTTGCCGATGCCGCTCCCACCGTAGTGGGTTGAATCGGTGTTGAGCACCTCGGTCCAGTGGCCGCGCAACGGCAGACCGACCCGGAAGTCGTAGTGGACCACCGGGGCGAAGTTGGCGATGCAGGCGATACCCGGGTGGCCGTGAGCGTCTCGGCGGACAAAGCTGAGGACGTTCTGATCGGCGTTGCCCGCGTCGATCCACTCGAATCCGTTGGGGCTCTCGTCAAGCTCCCAGAGTGCCGGGGACTTCGCGTACAGCGCGCCGAGGTCGGCCATCAGACGGTGCACGCCGGCGTGCGCCGGATCCTCGAGCAGCCGCCAGTCGAGCTCGGACTCGTGCGCCCACTCGCGCTCGACGGCGAGCTCGCCGCCCATGAACAGGAGCTTCTTTCCCGGGTGCGCCCACATCCACCCGAAGAGGGCGCGCAGGTTGGCGAAACGCTTCCAGGGGTCGCCAGACATCTTGCCGAGCAGGGAGCCCTTGAGGTGCACGACCTCGTCGTGCGAGAGCGGCAGGATGAAGCGCTCTGACCACGCGTACATGAGCCCGAACGTCATCTGGTGATGCGCGTAGCGGCGATAGACCGGATCCTTGTGCAGGTAGTCGAGGGTGTCGTGCATCCACCCCATGTTCCATTTGAAATCGAACCCGAGGCCGCCGCTCGCCGTCGTCCGAGTCACTCCCGGCCAGGTCGTCGACTCCTCGGCGATGGTCATCACGCCCGAGTTGCGCGCGTGCAGTGAGTCGTTGACCTCACGAAGCAGAGCGATCGCCTCGAGGTTCTCCTTGCCGCCGTGGATGTTCGGCACCCACGCGCCGGGCTGCCGCGAGTAGTCCAGGTAGAGCATCGAGGCCACCGCGTCGACGCGCAGGCCATCGATGTGGAACTCCTCGGCCCAGTAGTGGGCGTTGGCAACCAGGAAGTTGCGCACCTGGTTGCGTCCGTAGTTGAAGACGTACGTCCCCCAGTCGGGGTGCTCACCCCGGCGCGGGTCGCCGTGCTCGTAGAGAGGCGTGCCGTCGAAACGCGCGAGCGCCCAGCCGTCGCGTGGAAAGTGAGCGGGCACCCAGTCGAGGATCACCCCGATGCCGTTGCGGTGCATGACTTCGACGAATTTGCGGAAGTCGTCGGGTGAACCGTGGCGCGCCGTTGGCGCGTAGTAGCCGGTGACCTGGTAGCCCCACGATCCACCGAAGGGATGCTCCATGATCGGCAGCAACTCGACGTGGGTGAAGCCCAACGCCAGGCAGTGGGCGGCGAGCGGTTCGGCGATCTCCTTGTAATTGAGCACGCGACCCTCGGGACCTCGCCGCCACGATCCGAGGTGGACCTCGTACGCGGCAAAAGGAGCCTGGTTCAAAGCCGCTCGCGCCCGCCGGCGCATCCACGCCCCATCCCGCCAGCGGTGCCGGCTCTGCTCGACGAGGCTCGCGGTGCCGGGTGGGTGGTCGGACGCTCTCGCCAGCGGATCGGCTTTGAAGATGCGCATTCCGTCGCCTCGCGTGACCAGGAACTTGTAGCGCACGCCGGGGCCGACTCCCGAGCAGAACAGCTCCCAGACTCCGGAGCCGCCGAGCGCACGCATCGGCCAGGTGCGCGCGTCCCAGAAATTCGCGTCGCTGACCACACTCACCCCGAGCGCGTTCGGTGCCCAGACGGTGAACGCCGTACCGAAGACGCCCTCATGTTCGATGACTTGCGCGCCGAGCACGCGCCAGAGCTGGGCGTGGGTTCCCTCGCCGATCAGGTGGAGGTCGAGCTCACCGAGGGTCGGTGAGAACCGGTACGGATCCTCCTGCTCCCACTCGCGCTCGTCATTGCGGAAGCGAAGCCGGTACCCGGGCTCGCCGGCCGGTACGGTGACCTCGAACAGCCCCGCGGCGTTGAGCCGGCGCATCTGGACGACGCCGTCGGGGCGCGCGACGCTCGCGGTGGTCGCGTCCGGATGGAAGGCCCGGATGCGGGTTGTCTCACCTTCGCTTCGGGGCCCCAGGAGATCGTGGGGATCGCGGAGGCGACCGGCGAGCATCTGCTCGACTGCAGCCTCGAGGTCGGTTGGGCCGGGATCGTGCATGGTCACTGATTGGTGCCGCGAAGCAGGAAGCGCAACGGGATCGGGACCCAGCTCGGCCGGTGTCCGAGCTCGTAGCCGATCTCGTAGACAGCTTTCTGCACTTCGAACGCCCGGCGGAGCACCAGCGATGGTCCCGGAGCCGGCAGGATCGGCCGGGAGCCGATCGTCTCGAGGTAGGCGCTCCAGAATGCGTCGCGGTTGGCGTCCGCCCACGCCTCACCGTAGCCGTGCAGCATGTCCGCTTCCGCGCTGTCCAGTGCGGTGCGCTCGACGATCGCGGCGGCGGCCGCGTAGTCGAAGGACCGCAGGATGGCGGCGACGTCGCGGAGCGGTGTGCTCAGCTCACGGCGTTCAGCGGGGGTCCGGTCGGGCTCACCCTCGAAGTCGAGGATGACCCAGCCGGTGTCGATACGCAGCAGCTGCCCGAGGTGGAGGTCGCCGTGGATTCGGGTCAGCAGGCCGCCGGGGGATAGCCCGCGGAGCTGGTCGAACCTGGCAACGACGGCCTTTCTCACCTGAATGAGCGGATCAAGCGAGGGCTCGTCGCGAGCGAGCAGCTCGTCAAGCTCGCGGGTCATGGTGTTCGCCCAGGTGTTGAGCGACGCCTCGGTCATCGGCGCTGGCGCCATGTCCGTCTCGGGCGCTCCGGCCGCGAGCGCGCGGTGCATCTCCGCGATCACTTTGCCGAGCCGCATCGACTCGGCGAGGAACGCCGCATCCTGATCGTCCACCATCGCACGGCGCTCCGCGGGATCCGCCTGACCGACCGACTCGGCATTGGCGTAGAGGTCGCGCAGCGAGGTGAGCGCGAGTGCCCACCCCTCGGTGCTGTTGTGCAGGAAGCGTTGCACGAGCACCAGCGGTGCGGGCGGCTCCCCGCCGGACTCCCACACGGCGCGTCCGAGCATCGGCGCGAGGTGCGTGAACCCGGCGGCCTCGAGCGCGTCGGACATCTCGAGCTCCTGCGACGGTCCGGTCTCGACGCGGCGCAGATGCTTGAGGAAGATCGCGTCGCCGACCTCGACCGACGTGTTGCTCTGCTCCACCCTGAGATGGCGCACCGACGAGATGCTCCCGGTGTCGAGCGCCGCCGGATCCGGGCACGAGAAGCGCAGGGTTCCGCTCGATGTCTGCAACACGAGCTGGCCGCGAACGGCCTCGAGCAGCCACTCGATGTAGGTCGAATCGCCGACTGCGTCGTAGAGGGCGATGGGATCGGGCGCCTGCGCCCACGGGATCATGAAATCAGGCGCCCGCTCAGTGAGGGGATCGCCCACCGGGCGCACGCCGAGCGGCAGTGCATACCGCGTGGTCCGTCCGTCGGTGAAGGTGACAGCGGTCAAGGTGTGGATCAACACCGGGTCGCGCTCGCTGACCACCGCCGCATCGACGATCGTGGTCGTGCGGATCGTGCGTCCCTGGGCGCCGCCCCAACGCTGGCGGGCGATGTACGCGCCGAGCGCACCCTCGCAGCCTTCGAGGCGGTGGTCACTGAGGATGGCCGAAATGCTGCCCGCGTGCGCACTCATGAAGCGGGGGCCTCCAGCGTGAACCAGTAGAAGCCGTGGGGTCCCATGGTCAGCAGGTATGGGAGCTCACCGATGCTCGGGAAATGCACGTGTCCGAGCATCTCGACCGGCGTCATCCCCATGTACTTGCGCAGGTCGAGCTCGACCGGCTGCGCGAATCGCGAGAGGTTGTTGACGCAGAGCACCATCTGCCCGTCGACGCTGCGCAGGAACGCGAACACCGACGGATTGGCGGCGTCGAGTGCCTCGAAGGCGCCCTCACCGAACACGGGAAATCGCTTGCGCACCGCGATGAACCGGCGCAGCCAGTGGAGCATCGAGGACTCGTTGCGCCGCTGCGCGCTGACATTGCATGCCTGGTAGCCGTAGACCGGGTCCATGAGCGGGGGCAGGTACAACTGCGCGAAATCGGCGTGGCTGAAACCACCGTTGCTGTCGGCGGTCCACTGCATGGGGGTGCGGACACCGTCGCGATCACCGAGATAGACGTTGTCCCCCATGCCGATCTCGTCGCCGTAGTAGAGGATGGGGCTGCCCGGCAGCGAGAGGATCAGCCCGTGGAACAGCTCCATCTGCCGGCGCCCGTTGTTCAGGAGCGGGGCGAGGCGGCGCCGGATGCCGAGGTTGAGCTTGGCGCGTGGGTCCTTCGCGTACTCGCCCCACATGTAATCGCGCTCCTCGTCGGTCACCATCTCGAGGGTCAGCTCGTCGTGGTTGCGCAGGAAGATGCCCCATTGACTGTTGGGCGGCAGCACCGGGGTGCGATCCAGGATCTCGGTGATCGGGTACCGCTGCTCGCGGCGAAGGCCCATGAACATCCGCGGCATCAACGGAAAGTTGAAGCACATATGGCACTCGGGCCGATCGGCGGACCCGAAGTAGTCGACGACGTCTTCGGGCCACTGATTCGCCTCGGCGAGCAACACTCTCCCCGGGTATTCCGCGTCGATCGCGGCGCGAAGATCTGCGAGGAACTCGTGCGTCTCGGGCAGGTTCTCGCAGTTGGTGCCTTCGCGCTTGAACAGGTACGGCACCGCATCGAGCCGGAACCCGTCCATGCCGAGGCCGAGCCAGAACCTGCACACGTCGATGATCTCCGCCTGCACGCGCGGGTTGTCGTAGTTGAGATCCGGTTGGTGGCTGAAGAAACGGTGGAAGTAATACGCGCCCGAGACGTCATCCCACGTCCAGTTCGACGTCTCGGTGTCGAGAAAGATGATCCGCGCTTCGGTGAAGCGGTTCTTGGTGGTCGACCACATGTACCAGTCGCGATGCTCGCTGTCCGGTGACGACCGAGCATCCTGGAACCAGGGGTGCTGGTCGCTGGTGTGGTTGATGACCAGGTCCATGATCACGCGGATGCCGCGGGAATGCGCCTCCGTGACGAGCAGGGCGACGTCCTCGACGGTGCCGTAGTCGGCCAACACCGTCCTGTAGTCGGAGATGTCGTACCCGCCATCACGGAGCGGGCTCTGCTGGAACGGCAGCAGCCAGATGCAGTCGACGCCGAGCCACTCGAGGTACTCGAGCTTGGCGATCAATCCGGAGAAGTCGCCGATACCGTCGTTGTTGCCGTCGTAGAACGCGCGGACCGAGAGCTCGTAGAACACCGCTTTCTGAAACCAGAGCGGATTCTCGAAGGTCCCGGTGCCGGCGCTCATCGATGTGAGCGCACGTGCAGGACGTGCGCCGGCTGCCAGGCCGGATCCAGGCGGACGTAGTTCACCGCGCCGTGCCATGTATAGGTCGCACCTCCGAGCTCATCATGCACGTCGAACGGCCGGTCCGCGGCGACACCGAGTGCGCCGAGGTCGAGCCACGTGTTCGCCTCCCGTGGATGATGGGGGTCGAGGTTGATGACGAGGATGATCACGTCGTCCTTGTCCGGCGTCGACCGCGAGACACAGAGCATCGCATCGTCGGTCATGTGGTGGAGACGCAGGGTGCTCAGCTGCGCGATCGCCTCGCGGTGTGTGTCGCGGATCTCGTTGAGGCGCGTGATCAGCGGCGCGAGCGATCCCGGCTGCGTCCAGTCGCGCGGCCGGAGCTCGTACTTCTCCGAGTCGAGATATTCCTCGCCGGCTTCGCGGACGGCCGCGTTCTCGAAGAGCTCGTAGCCGCTGTACATCCCCCATGACGGACAGGTGATCGCCGCGAGGATCGCGCGCATCCTGAACGCGGCGGGGCCGCCATGCTGCAGGGTCGCGTGCAGGATGTCGGGCGTGTTCACCCAGAAGTTCGGCCTGAACCAGTCGACCAGCTCAGTCTGCGACAACTCTGTCAGATACTGGCCGAGCTCCCAGGCGGTGTTGCGCCACGTGAAGTAGGTGTACGACTGGGAGAACCCGATCTTCGCCAGACGCTGCATGACCGCGGGACGGACGAACGCCTCGGCGAGCATGATCACATCGGGGTGCTCGCGGCGGATCTCGGCGATCAGCCACTCCCAGAAGGGGAACGCCTTGGTGTGCGGGTTGTCCACCCTGAAGATGCGCACGCCGTGCCCGATCCAGAATCGCATCACATCGCGAAGCGCGACCCAGAGGCCGGCCGCGTCGCCGCTGTCGAAGTCGATCGGATAGATGTCCTGGTACTGCTTGGGCGGATTCTCCGCGTAGCGGATCGATCCGTCGGAGCGATGCCGGAACCACTCTGGGTGTTCGGTCACCCACGGGTGATCCGGGCTGCACTGCAGAGCGTAGTCGAGCGCGACCTCGAGGCCCGCAGCCTGCGCGGCAGCAACGAACTCGTCGAAATCGTCGATGGTCCCGAGATCCGGGTGCACGGCCGTATGGCCACCTGAAGCGGCGCCGATCGCCCACGGGCTTCCCGGATCGCCCGGCGAGCACTCGTTGACGTTGTTGGGCCCCTTGCGATGGGTGATCCCGATCGGGTGAATCGGCGGCAGGTACAGCACCGAGAAGCCCATTGCGGCGATTGCCGGGAGCCGCCGCTGGGCGAGCTTGAACGTCCCGCTTCGGGGCGGCACCGCCCCCTCCGACCTCGGGAACATCTCGTACCACGCGGAATATCCGGCCGCCTCCCGCTCGACCCACAACCGGTACGGCCCGGCGATGGTGGCGTGGCTGAGGTCGGCGGTCCGCCGCATCAGACCCATGGTGGCTTCGCGAGTTGCCAGCTCCACCCTCGTCTCGGGGGCTGTCGCCGTGCCGAGCTTGCTCGCGAGCGCGGTCAGCGCGCGGCGGTCGGACTTGGAGACGACCGGCAGCTCCGCCCGCCCGGCCGCGAGGGCGGCGCCGTCGGCGAGATCGAGCTCGACGTCAACCCCCGCCTGGAACCGGATCGTCAGGTCCCGAGCCCATCCGCCCCAGACGTCGAGGATGCCGACCACGGCGAAGCTCCACGCCCCCAGCCGGCGCGGCTTGATCCACGCGCCGTACATGTCCTGCGGCTCGGCCTCCATGGGCACCTCGACCATCCCGGGAGGGGGCGCGTCACGTCCCAGTGGCCGGGCGCCGGGCCAGTGCCAGACCCACGCGAGCAGGGGGTCGTGACCGTCGGCAAACGCGCGCGCCGACACTCGCAGCGGCAATCCGCGCGTGGCCTTGGCAGGAAACTCGCCGCCGTCGACGGTGGGCCTGACGTGCTCGACGACCACTCGCCTCCGATCGCCGAGCAGCCGGTCGGAGACGGGGTTGCTCATCGGATTCATGTACGACCGAAGGTCGGGTCACAAGCTAGCAGACCGGACCGGATTCGTAATGGTTCCTCAACGTCGGGACCGTAGAGTGCGCTGGAACCCAGGTGAACCGATACCGACTCGCTCTCGCGACCGTCGCCGTGGCCATCACCGCCGTGGTGCTCTTCACCGTGGTCACCAACCCACCGGCGGCCACCACGGCCAGCCAGGTCTATCCCGTCAGCCAGCGCTCCGAGGCCCCCGATTTCACCGGCATCGACGGGTGGCTCAACACCACCCCGCTGACGCTTGCCGACCTCCGCGGCAAGGTCGTGCTCATCGACTTCTGGACCTTCTCGTGCGTCAACTGCGTGCGCACCATCCCCCACCTCAAGGTCCTCTACGACGCCTACAAACAGGATGGATTCGTCATCGTCGGCGTCCACTCCCCGGAGTTCGACTTCGAGAAGGTGCCGGCCAACGTCGCAGCCGCGGTCCAGCGCCTCGGGATTTCGTGGCCCGTGGCCATCGACAGCGAGATGGCCACCTGGAACGCCTACCAGAACCAGTCCTGGCCTGCCGAGTACCTCCTCGATCAGCAGGGCCGGGTCGCCTACACGAGCATTGGCGAAGGAGACTACGCGCAAACGGACGCCGCCGTCGCGCAGCTGCTCAAGGTGCACACCGCGACACTGCCGTCATCGACGCCGGTGCCCAGCAACACCACGCCCGAGCTCTACGCGGGCAGCGTGCGGGGACAGCTCGCCGACAACGTGCCGTACGGATCGCCGGGTTCGCCGACCGTCTACGCGGATCACGGTCCACCCCAGCAGCAGGACTCGATTCAGGTCACCGGCACCTGGACGGATGAGGGCCAGTATCTCCAGGCGGACGCCACCGGCCACGTACGGCTCAACTTCACCGCCGACACCGTATACATCGTCGCCGGGACGCCCGGGGCAGCGCTCCATGTTGCGGTCAAACTTGACGAAAAGACCGTGCCCGCGGCAAGCAGTGGCGCCGCGCTGACCGGCTCCGGGTTCACAGTGACCCGCCAGGACCTGTTCCAGCTGCTCACCGGGATCTCACCCGGATACCATCTCATCGACCTGACCGTGCCGGCGGGGTTCCGGATCTACACCTTCACGTTCGGCTGATGCTCTCCATTGCCACGGTGCTCGCGACCTTCGTCGCGGGGCTGGGATCCTTTCTCGCACCGTGCACGGTCCCGCTGTTGCCCGCGTATCTGGCGTGCGTCTCCGGGGTCAGCGCCGCCGAGCTGAGCAACCCGGACCGGCACAGCTTCCGGCTCCGGCTGCTCGCCGGGTCGCTGCTCTACGTCGCTGGATTCACCTGCGTCTTCGTCCTCCTCGGGCTCAGCGCCGGAGGCATCGCGCGGGTCGCCAACGGGGCGGTGAGCGGACGGATCGTCGAGATCATCGGCGGCATCGCGGTGATCCTGTTCGGCCTGGCGATCATCGGCGTGGTCCGAGTCGGCCTGCTCGAGCGAACGCAGGGCTTCCAGCTCCCCGAGCGCCTGCGCCGGCGCGGCGTCCTCGGCGCATTCCTGGTCGGCGTCGTCTTCGGACTCGGCTGGACGCCATGCGTCGGGCCGTATCTCGCCGCCGCCCTGACGCTGGCGGCGCTCAGCTCGCACGCCTTGACGGGCGCGCTGCTGCTGGTCGTCTACTCGCTCGGGCTCGGGCTCCCCTTCATCGCCGTCGCGCTCCTCTGGGCATCGCTCCCGGAGCTCCCCCGCCGCCTCAACCGCTTCGTGCGCCCGCTGACGCTCGCAGGCGGCGTGATCACGGTCATCCTCGGTGTGCTGCTCGCGACCGGCGCGTATACGCACCTCACGTCATACCTGGCGCAGCTCTCGACCCCGAGCTGATCGGTACTTGATCACCGCGGCGTGCCCTCGCACGGTCCTCGTCGGCGCGTCGGCGTCCCGCTCAGTCGAACCTGCGGCAGACCACCACATCAAGGGTCACGTTGCGCTGGATGTGCCGAGCGAGCCGGAGGTAGACCCTGAAATCCTTGTAGTGCTGGTCACCGACCATCTCCTTGAGCTGATCGGCGTGCTTGTGCATATTGGCGAGCCAGTGATCGATGGTCGTCTCGTAGTGGCGGCGCTCGATGTGGTGGACGCGCTCGATGTCGAACCCGGCATCGTTGGCGAGGCGCAGCTCCTCGGCCAGGGTCCGGTAGTTCCCCGTGTCCCCGTAGATCTGGCTCACGAACTCGCCGCCTCGCTCGAGCTTCGCGTGGCGCGGGTGCTTGAGGTGCAGCTCCTTGTTGATCATCACGCCGCCGGGCTTGAGCCAGTCATGGCACTTGGTGAAGAACCCGGAGAGGTTGAAGAAGTGGACGATCACCTCGTCGGTGTAGATCGCATCGACGCTCTCGGGGGGCGTGTAGTCCTCCCAATGGCTGAGGACGATCTTCGCGTCCGTGCCGCGCCGGGCGATTCGCTGCTCGGCGTAGCCCTTCTGGGTCGGCGACAGCGTCAGACCGGTCCCGGAGAGCCCATAGGTATCGCAGAGATACGTGAGCGGGCCCGCCCAGCCGCAGCCGACGTCGATGAGGCGCATGCCCTGCTTCAGGCCCGCGAGCCGCGCGATCAGGTCGAGCTTGGCCTGCTGTGAGGCGGTGTCGTCCTCGGTGCCCGGTTCCCACAGGTTGGCGGAGTAGACGTTCCATTCACCGCCGGTGATGAGCAGGAAGAACTCCGGCGGCTGCTCGTAATGGACGTTGGTCCGGGCCTGGTCGACCTCGGTCGTGTACTCGTGATAGAGCTGGTGCTCTGGGCGGACATCGGTTCTCTCGCTGCTTGCCACGACTAATACCCCTGCAATGCCTCCGTCAGCGGGAGAAGAATAGCCGCGGCGCAGAGGTGTTGTGGTCAATCCGACTGTTTCACGTTCGCGGCCGCCCGTGGAGCGGCATGCGGGCCCAGCGCCGTCGCTGGGTGCGAAGATGGGCCGGTCATGGCTGGCACCGACGTCTTCGGCACCAGGGCGGAACTGGTCCCGGGGGTTTCCTACCATCGTCTCGGCGCGCTCGCCGAGCGGGGGATCGGCGACGTCTCCCGGCTGCCGGTGACCCTGAAGATCCTCCTCGAGAACAGCGTTCGCAATGCCGCGGCGCCGTCCGTCCGCGAGGGCGACGTCGAGGCGATCGCGAGCTGGGACGGCACCGGCTCGGCAGCAGACCGCGAGCGGGCTTTCATGCCGGCGCGCGTCCTCCTCCAGGACTTCACCGGCGTGCCCGCCGTCGTCGACCTTGCCGCCATGCGCTCCGCGGTCGCCCGGTCCGGCGGAGACCCGATGCGCATCGATCCGCTCGTTCCGGTGGATCTCGTCGTCGATCACTCGGTGCAGGTCGATGCCTTCGGCAACCGCGAGGCGTACGAACGCAACATCGCCCGCGAATACGAGCGCAACCGCGAGCGCTACTCGCTGCTCCGCTGGGCCCAGCAGGCCTTTCAGGGCTTCCGGGTGGTCCCGCCGGGCATGGGCATCGTCCACCAGATCAACCTCGAGTACCTCGCACAGGTCGTCCAGGTGCGCGAGATCGACGGCGTGCGCACCGCCCTGCCGGACACCCTGGTCGGCACGGACTCACACACCCCGATGGTCAACGGCATGGGGGTGCTCGGCTGGGGCGTCGGCGGCATCGAAGCCGAGGCCTGCATGCTCGGCCAGCCGCTGTTCCTGCTTGCGCCGGTCGTCGTGGGAGTTCGCTTTCACAACGCCCTGCCCGCCGGCACCACCGCGACCGACCTGGTGCTCACGCTGACTGAGTTGCTCCGCAAGCATGGCGTGGTGAACAAGTTCGTCGAGTTCTGCGGCAGCGGCCTGAGCTCGATGTCGGTCCCCGACCGGGCGACGCTCTCGAATATGTCACCGGAGTTCGGCGCCACGGCGTCGCTGTTCCCGGTCGACGCGAGGACGCTCGAATACCTGCGTGGCTCCGGCCGGGATCCCGAGCACATCGGCCTGGTCGAGCGTTACGCGAAGGAACAGGGCATGTTCCGCACGGACGACTCGCCGATCCCGACCTTTAGCGAGATGGTCGAACTCGACCTGGCGAGCGTGGTGCCGAGCGTCGCGGGCCCCAAGCGCCCGCAGGACCGCGTCGCCCTGCCCCAGGTCTGGGAGTCATTCACGAATGTCTGGGAGCAGCGCCCTGAACGCAACACGAGCGAGGTGACCGCCGAGGGCGAGGTGTCGCGGCTCGAGGAGGAGGGCGGCATCGACCCCGAGTCGGTGGTCGAGGAGCCGGCGCCGAACGGCCCTCTCGACGCCGCATCGGTGCGCGACGGATCGGTCGTGATCGCCGCCATCACCTCGTGCACCAACACCTCGAACCCGGCGGTCATGGTGGCGGCGGGGCTGCTTGCGCGCAACGCCGTCGCTCGGGGGCTGATGCCCCCGGACTATGTCAAGACGTCGCTCGCACCGGGCTCGCGCGTGGTCACCGACTACCTCGAGCGGGCCGGATTGCTCAGCTCGCTGGAGCAGCTCCGCTTCAACCTCGTCGGCTACGGGTGCACCACGTGCATCGGCAACAGCGGCCCGCTCCCGGAGCTGGTCGCGGAGCGCATCGACGCCGAGGACCTCACGGTCGCGGCGGTGCTCAGCGGCAACCGCAACTTCGAGGGCCGCATCCACCCGCAGGTGCGGGCCGCGTACCTCGCGTCGCCACCGCTCGTGGTTGCCTACGCGCTCGCGGGCCGCCTCGACATCGACCTCACGAGCGACTCGCTCGGGACCGGCCTTGACGGCAAGCCGGTCTTTCTCAGCGATATCTGGCCCAGCGCCGACGAGGTCACCGAGACGGTCAGCGCTGCGATCGGAAGCGACCTGTACACGCGGGAGTACGAGCGGATCTTCGACGGCGACGAGCATTGGCAGCAGTTGCCGTCACCGAGCGGCGGGCTCTTCGACTGGGACGCGGACTCGACGTACGTCCGCGAGCCACCGTATTTCGTCGGCATGTCGCCCGAGCCACAGCCGCCGGTGGACGTGATCGACGCCCGCGTGCTCGCGCTCCTGGGTGATTCGATCACCACCGATCACATCTCGCCGGCGGGCACCATCTCCGGGGTGAGCCCCGCGGCGGCGTATCTCCGGGAGCACGGCGTCGAAGCTCGCGACTTCAACACCTACGGTGCGCGACGCGGCAACCACGATGTGATGGTTCGCGGCACGTTCGCGAACATCCGCCTCCACAACGCGCTCGCCGACGGCAAGGAGGGTGGGTGGACTGCGCACCTCCCTGACGGTGCGGTCATGACCATCTACGACGCGTCGGCGCTCTATCAGCAGGAGGGTGTCCCGTTGATCGTGATCGCGGGGCGCGAGTACGGCTCTGGCTCGTCGCGAGACTGGGCCGCGAAAGGCCCGCTGCTCCAGGGTGTTCGTGCCGTCATCGCGGAGTCGTACGAGCGCATTCACCGCAGCAACCTGGTGGGCATGGGAATCCTGCCGCTGCAGTTCCGCGCGGGGGAGAGCGCAGTGTCGCTCGGCCTCGACGGCACCGAGCTGTACACGATTCGCGGCGTCGCCGGCGCGTCCCCGGGGTCGGCCGTGCACGTCAGCGCCCGCCGGGCAGGCCAGGCCGATATCGAGTTCGACACGGTGTGCCGGCTCGACAGTGACACCGACGTGGAGTACCTGCGCAACGGCGGAATCCTGCCGCTCGTGCTCCGCCAGCTCATGAAGGGCTGAGCGCCCGCAGGCGTGTCGCCGCATCGGCAGCGCTGAATGGTCCTCTTCGTCCTCTTCTTCGCGGTGGTGGTGATCGTCGGATGCGTGTCGTATTTTGCCGGCCAGCAACGCATCCGCGATATCGCGACGTTCGGGGCGGCGCACGGCCTGGCGGTGGTCGGCAACGACTGGGAGCTCGGTGACTGCGGGCTCCCGCTCTTTCGCGCCGGGAATCGCAGGTACTGGCACAACGTTCTCCGCGGGCAGTGGAGTGGCCTGCCGGTGACGTACTGCGACTATTCGTACGTCGTCTCCGACGGGAAGAACCAGAACACGGTTTCGTTCTCCAACGTCATCACCCAGCTCGCGACGCCGATGCCCCAGGTCACCGTCACGCCGCGCGGCGCGCTCGGAATGCTTGCCGAGGAATCCCTCGGCGCACCCGGGATCCATTTCGAGTCGATCGATTTCAACAACCGATTCAACGTCAAGTCAGCGGACGACGCCTTTGCCGTCGAGCTGATCGACGCGCGGATGATCGAGACGTTGCTGAGCCTCGACAGCGGGGACCACGTGGTGTTCGGACCGCTCTTTCTGATGGTGTACACGCACCGCCGGCCGGTCGCCGAGCTTGGCGCTCTCTTCGACGCCACCGCGCTCGTCACCGAGCGCATTCCCGCGCTGGTGCACGGCCGGAGCGGCTCCTGATCTCCGCCGGCGGCGTTTGATCGCCACTTGTCACGCGGTACCCTAGACCCGCACTCGATCCCCCGCTCCGAAGGAGACCTCCGTGATAGTCCTGATCGTCGTCCTCGTCATCATCGTGGTCGTCGCGCTCGGCGTGGTGGCCGCGTACAACCGGTTCGTCTCCCAACGCAACGCGGTGCAGAACGCCTGGGCTGACATCGATACCGAGCTGAAGCGCCGGTACGACCTCATCCCCAACCTGGTGTCGACGGTGCAGGGCTACGCCGCGCACGAGCGAGGCGTCTTCGAGGAGGTCGCCCAGGCGCGTTCGGTCGGTATGCAGGCGCAGGGGCCGGCAGCTGCGGCCGCCGCTGAAGGACCATTCCAGATGGCCCTCGGCCACCTGTTCGCGGTCGCCGAGAACTACCCCGAGCTCAAGGCCAACCAGAACTTCCTGCAGCTCCAGGCGACGCTCTCCGATACCGAGGATCGCATCCAGGCATCGCGGCAGATCTACAACAGCAACGTGCAGCAGTTCAACACCCGCGTGCAGGCGTTCCCGTCGAACGTCATCGCCAACATGTTCCATTTCCAGCTCGCCGAGTTCTTCCAGATCGACGCCGCACAGCGTGCGGTCGTCGCCGAGGCGCCGAAGGTCGATTTCAGCGCCATCACCAATGCCACCTACGGCCAGACCCCGGGAGCGGCGCCTGCCCCCGCGCCGTCACCCGGGACACCGCCGGCGCCCCCCGTTTCGGGCGCCTGAGGCCGGCCGGTGCAGCCGGCGCCGCGCCGCTGGCGGCTGAGCGACGCGGAGCCACTCCCGGGACTCCACCCGGTCGTCGGTAAGGTGCTCGCGGCGCGAGGCTACGACCTGGCTGCCGCATCGGCCTTCCTCGACGTCACCGGCGGGTACCACGATCCATTCGGGCTTCCCGCCATGGAGGCCGCCGTCGAAGCGATCACCTCGACGATCGCCGAAGGCGGCACGATCGCGGTCTACGGTGACTACGACGCCGATGGTGTGACCGCCTGCGCCATGCTCACGCGCTGCCTGCGCGCATCCGGGGCGACGGTCATCCCGTACATCCCCAACCGGATGACCGAGGGCTACGGGCTGCATGCGGCCGCGCTCGCCGAGCTGGCAGGTCGCGGCGCTCGCTGCGTCATCACGGTCGACTGCGGCACGAGCAGCGTCGACGTTGCGCTGGGCCGTCCCGCGACCATGCGCCTCGTCGTCACCGACCACCATCTCGCCCTTGCCCCCGGCGGATCGCCGCCGCAACTCGCACCCGCTGACGCGCTCGTCAATCCCAAGCTGCCGGGATCGACGTATGCGTTCGACGGGCTCGCGGGGGCCGGGGTCGCCTTCAAGCTCGTCCAGGCCCTGGAGACGCGAGGCGTGGTGCCCGCCGGAAGCGCCGACGCATCGCTCGGGCTCGCGGCGCTCGGGACGATCGCCGACATGATGCCGCTGCGCGGCGAGAACCGTGTGATCGTCCGCGACGGCCTGCCGCGAATCGTCGATCTGCCCGGGCTGCGTGCCCTCTGCGAGGTCGCCGGCATCTCACCGCCCCCGCGAGGGACGGACATCGCTTTCGCGGTCGGACCGCGCATCAACGCCGCGGGACGGATGGAGGATGCGCGTCTCGCCCTCGAACTCTGTCTGTGCGACGACCCTGATGAGTCGATGCGGCTCGCCACCGACCTCGACACCCAGAATCGCCTGCGACAGCAAGCGGTCGCGATCGCGCTCGCCCAGGCCGAGGAACAGGTCGCGGCCATCGACGACGATGCGGCGGCCATCGTGCTCGGCGACCCCGAGTGGCCGATGGGCATCGTCGGACTGGTCGCCGGCCGGATCGCCGAGCGGTATGCGAGGCCGACCTTTGTCGCGTGCCTCGATCCTCTCGAGGCGAAGGGCTCGGCACGCTCGGCCGGTGGCGTCCACATCGTCAAGGCGCTCGACGGCGCCGCCACTTCCTTGCTCCGCTACGGCGGGCATGCGGCTGCGGCGGGATTCAGCCTCGACCCGGCACGCTTCGACGAGTTCCGCGAGCTGATCACCGCGTCGGTTGGCGAGCAGAACGCCGGCCTCGAGCGCATACGCGACTTCTCCATCGACTGCGAGATCTCGGGAGTCGACGTCACCCCCGAGCTCTGTCATGCGCTCGATCAGCTCGAACCGAGTGGCCAGGGCAACCCCGCACCGCTACTGGCGGTGTGTGGAGCTCGCGTTCTGGGGACCTCGACCTTCGGGTCGGACGGTCAGCACGTGCGGGTCGCGCTCGCGACCGGGAGCGGCATTGTCGAGGCGATCGCTTTCAACAAGCCGAATCTCGCCGGCCACCTTCCCCGGGGCAGGCTCGTCGACGCGTGCTTCGGGCTGGAGGTCGACAGCTTCCAGGGCCTACAACGCGTGCGCGCACGCCTTCGCGACCTGCGCCCGGCGCGGGCGGTGGCCCTGAGCGGACAGCCGGTTGTCGCTGCTGCGTCGGCTCGTGGCGCGGGGTCGCCGGCGGGTTAGATCCGCCCGGTCAAAGCCGCGAGGCCGTCGCCGGTGAGGTCGGCGAGGCCGGCCCTGCGTCCCGTGAGTGCCAGGATGATCGAGGCGAGCGGGCCTTTGACCTCGGGTCCGGTGCCGCGCGTCCAGTCGACGTCCGTGGCGGTCAATGTGAGTCCGGTGGCGCGGCGTTTGCCGCCGAGGAGCAGGTTGCCGCGGGTCACAAAATCGCCGACCAGCGTCACGGCCTCCGGCTGAAAGGTGTGTGCGATCCCGAGTGGACGGCGAATGTCCTGGCTGTGGATCACGATCTCGCCGACCATCGCATCGAGCGGGCCGGGTGGTGCGGTGGTGCGATCGAGCTGCGCCTTGAACCCGGCCAGCGCATCAGCCGGCGTCGCGCCCTGCTCCTCCTTGACGCCGTTGTCGTTCATCACGTTGAATCGGAAACCGCTGCCGGCGAGCTTGCCGAAGAACCTTCCCGGGGTCATCTTGGCGGTGGTCGTCATGTGGGCGAGGACATCGCGGACCGTCCAGGCAGAACACAGCGACTGTGTCGACCATTGCGCGTCGGTCACGTTCTCGAGGTCGGCGATGAGCGCCACCCGCTCAGCGCGAATGAGCGGCCATTGATTTCCAGCCACGTCAGTCCTCCACAGGTCCGGCTCTCGCCCACAGGCCCCTGGGTGAGCGGTCGTTGCGACTGTACCGTGCGCGCTCGCTGCGAAGCGGGACGTCAATGGCACCGGGAGGTCGGAGGCCGATCTTGCTACCGTTGGCGGACACAAGAGCGAGATGACTGACTGGTGATCCTCCCCAAGATCCGGGATCCGCGGTTCATCACCGTGCGTCGCGGCGGGATCCTCCAAGACGACGATCATCGTCTTCTTGCGATGTGGGCGGCTGACTGCGCCGAGCACGTGCTGCACCACTTCGAGCAGTCACGCCCGAAGGACGACCGTCCACGTCGGGCGATCGACCTCGGGCGTGCCTGGGCGCGCGGTGAGATCACGTGGGCAGAGGCCCGAACGGCGGCCGGCCATGCGAACGCTGCGGCCAGAGACCTGAGTGGGGCAGCACGGCATGCCGCGTACGCTGCCGGCCAGGCCGCGGCGGTGGGCCATGTGGCGGCCCACGAACTCGGAGCCGCGGCCTACGCGATCAAGGCCGCGCGCGCGGCAGCGACTGAAGACGACCGCGTCGAGGCCGGCCGTTTGGAGTGCCAGTGGCAGCGCGCCCAACTCCCCCACGCGATCCGAGAGCTTGTGCTCGACGACCAGCGGCTGCGCAACGAGTTGTGCTGGTGTGCGTTCGACTGCTGACACGGCTCGCTCCGCAGGCAGCCACAGTCAAGTCGGCTCGACCTCGCAAGCCTGAGACGGTCTGCTGCTTATGAGATCGATGCATCCAAGGCGCACACCGCACACCCGCACCCGGCTGTCGTTACAACTTCGAACTTGCCGCGGCCCCCACCCGGTGCTAGCGTCGGGTGGGCGAGTCCGGCGGTCGTCGCCGTGCCCGCCGGCGAGAGAGCAAGGACGGACCTGCCCCGCTGTCAGGTCCTCAGCGCGCATCCGGAGGCACCTCATGCTCGAGGAGGTCGGGATTCCTCGGCTCGTGGTTGGCGGCCTGGGTTCGGGTACCGGGAAGACCTCGATCACCCTCGGCCTCACCGCCGCACTCCGTGCTCGTGGTCGGACCGTCCAGACCTTCAAGGTGGGCGCCGACTTCATCGACTCCGCGTACCTCGCGCACGCGAGCCGGCGATCATGCCGCAACCTCGACTCGTGGCTACTCGGTCCCGATGGGGTGCGGCGCTCGCTTGCGCATGGCGCGATCGGTGCGGATTGCGTCATCGTCGAAGGGGCGATGGGCGTGCTCGACGGCCATGGCATGACGGCGGAGACGCCTGAGTCGAACCCTCGCGAGTTCCCCGGCAGCACGCTCGAGGTCGCGCGCCTCATCTCCGCGCCGGTGGTGCTCGTGGTCGACGCGTGGTCCATGGGCGAGACAGCCGCAGCGGCGGCGCTGGGCATCAAAGAGCTGGACAGCGCCGGCAGCGTGATCGGTGTGATCCTCAACAACGTCCCCAACGACTATCGACGTCGCGTGATCGAGGATGCGATCTGGTCGCTCGCCAGGATGCCGGTCCTCGGCGCGCTCCCACACATGCAGAACGTCCGCATCCCGGAACTGCGTACCGGGCTGCTGCCACTGCTGCAGAACCCGCACGTCGACGAGGCGATCACGGAGCTCGGTGCGGCGATGGCCAGGCACTGCGATCTCGACCTCCTCGAGCGCCTCATGGAGGGGGCGCGGCCGGTGCCGCTCGCGCCGCGCCACCGCGCAGCCGCAACACTGAGCAGCGACGCACCGGTGCGCATCGGTGTCGCGTTCGACGACGCCTTCTGCTTCTACTACTCGGAAAACCTCGAGCTGCTCGAGGACGCGGGCGCCGAGATCGTCACGTTCTCGCCCCTCGAGGACGCCGCGCTGCCGCGCGACCTCGGCCTCATCTACCTGGGCGGGGGCATCGCAGAGGCGTTCGTTCCGAGGCTCGCACGCAACCTGTCGTTCCTCGAGTCGTTCCGGCGCGCCCACGCCCACGGTGTCCCGGTCTACGCCGAGGGCTGCGGCCTGCAGTACTCGGCGCGGTCGCTCCGGACCAGCGACGGCACCACCCATCAGATGGCAGGCCTCATTCCCATCGACATCACGCTGGAGGCCGGCACCCTGCACACCGGATACCGCGACCTCAGCATCGCCACAGCGTCGATGCTCGGCCCTGTCGGGACGCGTCTTCGCGGGCACGAGTTTCATTTCAGCCGCGTCCTCTCCGGCGCCGACTGCCTGGACGCCGCCTACACGATGCACGACTGCGATGGCGAACCACTCGGGTGCGAGGGATGGACCGACCCGCTCATGCTCGCGTCGTTCATCCATCTCCACTTCGGTCAGGAGCAGGAGCTTGCCGGCCGTCTTGTCGCCGCCGCCCGCGACTCGATCGATCAGCGGACGCACGCCACGCTGGCGGGGCACGGCAGTCGATTCGCCGCCCCGGTGTAGTCTTGGGATGCGATGTCCCAGGCCCCGTCCACCGTCGGTGAGTTGCGTCGTGCGGAATACCGCGTCCTGCCCGTCAGGACCGAGCTGCGCCGCAACCTGATTCGCAAGCTCACCAACCACGAGGAGCTGTTCGGCGGCATCCGCGGATACGACGATTCGGTCATCCCGCAGATCGAGAATGCCATCCTCGCGGGGCAGGACATGGTGCTGCTCGGTGAGCGCGGCCAGGCGAAGTCGCGCCTCATCCGGGCGCTGATCACGCTCCTCGACGATGCCGTCCCGGCAATCGCCGGGTGCGAGATCAATGACGATCCCTATGAGCCGATCTGCCGCCGCTGCCGCGACCTTGTCGCCGAGCATGGCGATGCGACCGAGCTCGCGTGGCTCACCCCCGACCAGCGCTACTCGGAGAAGCTGGCGACCCCGGACACGTCGATCGCCGACCTGATCGGCGAGGTCGACCCGATCCGCGTTGCCGAAGGGCGCTACCTCAGCGACGAGCTCACCATCCACTACGGCCTCATCCCGCGCACCAACCGGGGCATCTTCGCGATCAACGAGCTCCCCGACCTCGCGGAGCGCATCCAGGTGGGGCTCCTCAACATCATCGAGGAGCGCGACGTGCAGATCCGCGGCTACCGGCTGCGCCTGCCGCTCGACGTCTTCGTGGTCGCCACCGCCAACCCCGAGGACTACACCAACCGCGGCCGGATCATCACCCCGCTCAAGGACCGCTTCGGCGCGCAGGTCCGCACCCACTACCCGCGCACGCTCGACGACGAGATCGCGATCGCCGAGCAGGAGCGGATGACGTTCGACGACATGCCGGTCCCGGTCACCGTGCCGGGGTTCATGCAGGAGATCGTCGCCGAGCTTTCGCACGTGGCTCGGCGCCATCCGCAGGTGAATCAGCGCAGTGGTGTCTCGGTCCGGCTCACCACCGCGAACTACGAGAACCTTGCGGCCGGAGCACTGCGCCGCGCGCTGCGCACCGGCGAGCGCGACGCGGTCGCACGGATCAGCGATCTGCCCGCGCTCATGTCGTCAACAGCAGGAAAGATCGAGCTCGAGACCTGGGAGGATGGCGACGACGGCGCGGTGCTCGAGAAGCTGATGCGCACCGCGTGCAACAACGTCTTCCGCCGCCACTTCACCGTCCAGGAGTTCAGCGACCTCGTGCAGCGGTTCGATCGCGGCGGATTCACGGTGGAGGTCGGCGACCAGCACACCGTCGCGCACTACGCGCAGGCGCTCACCGAGCTCGGCGGTGTGGAGCGCGCGCGCCAGCGGCTCGGTGAGCCGGACACCGACGCGATGCGGGTCGCGGTGCTCGAATTCGTCCTCGAAGGCCTGCATCTCGGCAAGCGCCTCAACAAGACCGCACTCGACGGAAGCGCGGTCTATGGAGGATGAGGCTCTCGCGGAATCGAGGCTGGATCCGGCGCCGGAACCGAAACGCAACCCGCGCCAGCATCGATTCAGCATCTGGGACGGCACCCAGGACCCGCTCGGCGATGACGCCGACGCGCTCTTCGACCGGCTGAGCGAGGACGTCTTTCATGGCTGGGACTTCGAGACGGCGCTGCGCCGTCTGCTGAGCCAGGGCTGGCGCGACCGCGACGGGCGCAAGTTCGCCGGCCTCGAGGAGTTGATGGAACGGCTGCGCAAGCAGCGCCAGAAGCAGCTCGAGCGCTACAGCCTCGACAACGTCTTCAAGGACATCGAGGAAAAGCTCGACAACGTGCTCCGTCTCGAACGCCAGGGCATCGACGAGCGGCTCAAGAATGCCACCGACGGCAGCGCCCAGCGGATCCTCGAGCGTGTCGCCAAGAAGCGCCGCGAGCACCTCGACAACCTGCCCCCGGAACCTGGCGGCGCGATCCGCGAACTCCAGGGCTACGAGTTCATGGACCAGCGCGCAGAGCAGGCATTTCAGAAGCTGCTCGAAGAGATCAAGCAGAACGTCGTCAACACGTACTTCAAGCAGATGGCCGAGCAGATGGGTCAGATGTCGCAGCAGGACCTCAGTGCGCTGCGCGAGATGGCCCGCGACCTGAACTCGCTCGTGCGGCAGAAGCTGGAAGGGGTGCCCGAGGCGCAGCTGCAGCACAACTACGAGGACTTCCTCAAGAAGTGGGGCTCGATGTTCCCGGACGCGCCGGCGACGTTCGACGAGTTCCTCGCCCAGCTCGCGGCGCAGATGGCGCGCATGGACTCGTTGATGCAGTCGCTGTCGCCGGAGCAGCGTCATCAGCTCGAGGAGATGATCTCCGCGACGTTCGGTGACCCGGACCTGCAGGCACAGCTCGCCGAGCTGATGAGCGGTCTCGAACTGCTCTCCGACCGCCGCCACCTCGGTCAGCGCTACTCGTTCTTCGGGAACGAACAGCTGCCTTTTGACGAGGCGATGGGGGTCATGGACCGCCTGCAGTCGATCGAGGAGCTGGAGCGCGGGCTGCGCGGGATGTATCGCGGTGAGCCGCTCGACAGCGCAACCGAGGAAGCGCTGCGCGACGTGCTCGGTGACAACGCGGCGCGCGACCTCTCGCGCCTGCAGCGCATGACCGATCAGCTCGAACAGCGCGGGCTCGTCGAGCGCGATGAGGAAGGGATGCGCTTGACTGCGCGCGGGCTGCGGCGCATCGGACAGAAGGCGCTCGGTGATCTGTTCGCGCGGCTGCGTCACGACCGCTTCGGAGACCATCCGGTGTCCCGTCACGGCCAGGGCGGGGAGCGCGAGGAGGACACGAAGGCCTACGAATTCGGAGACGTGTTCGATCTCGACGTCCGCGAGACGCTCATGAACGCGGTACGCCGCGATGCGGATTCCGTTGTGAGTGACTTGCGGCCGGCGGGGATTCCGGCTCCGGCTCCAACCCGGGCTATGTCGCCTCCGCCGGAATCCCCGCCGGCCTTGGCTCAGTCTCATCCACGACGCTCTGTGCCTCGACTTTCGCCGGAAGACTTTGTCGTGCATCGCTCGGATACGCTGACGCGGTCGGCCACTGTTTTGATGCTCGATATGAGTCGGTCGATGCCGTTGCGCGGGTACTTCTATGCGGCGAAGAAGGTTGCGCTGGCGCTTGATTCACTGATACGCAGTGCGTATCCGCGCGACACGTTGCACATCATTGGGTTCAGTGACCTGGCGCGGGAGATCAAGCCCGCAGCGTTGCCGCATCTCTCGGTGAATGAGTACGTGTACGGGACCAATATGCAGCATGGGTTGATGCTGGCTCGTCGGTTGCTCGCGCGGGATCCGGGAGAGAACAAGCAGATCATCATCGTCAGCGACGGCGAGCCGACGGCGCACATCGAGAATGGACGGCCTGTGTTCTTCTATCCGCCGTTGCCCGAGACCTTTCACAAGACGTTGCTCGAGGTGAAACGCTGCACGCGCGAGAACATCGTCATCAACACATTCATGCTCGAGTCGAATCACCACCTCGTGCAGTTCGTGAATCAGATGACGCGGCTCAACCGTGGACGTGCGTTCTTCATCAGTCCCGACCGGCTCGGTGATTACGTCCTCGTCGATTACGTGAGCTCGAAGCGAGGAGCCGCGTAGGCGCGTGGAGTCCAGGGGGGCCTTCGCGGATCGGATCCGCCTGCAGCTGATCTCGCGGTACCACGGCGCCAATGTCGAGGTGGACCAGGCGCGCTTCGCGTTGCACGTGACCGGCTCCGGGCTCGACCTCATCCTCCCGCTGGCACCACTCTTCCACGCGTGCGAACGCCAGCCCGACAGGGTGCCGGTGCTGATCGGCGAGTACGTCACCTCTGTCGAGCACCAGTTGACGCCGCGGCCGGCGGTGGCGCTGTCGACGTCGCGGTTGCTCTGGTGCGTGCGCAACGACCGCTTCCTGGGCAGCCACGGTCGCGTCGGCGACCTGTTGCGCGCGCCGGTCGGCGCGGACCTGACGGCGTTTGTTGCCGAGGAACTCCCCGGCTCCATCATGCGCGGCGTCCCCCGTGAGGAATGGGCGTCGCAGGGGATGAGCGACGAGGACGTGCGGCGGACGGCGAGCGCCAACACCGCGGAACGCTTCGAGCCGCTGGTGGGACGGATCGCCCGGACAGACCGCATCCCTGCCGACGGGTGGCGCGTCGCGTCGGATTCGCTGTTCCAGGGCAGCCTGCTCATGGCGCCGCGTGTCCTCGCGGCTCTCGCCGAACGTGCCGGCGGCGAGGTCCTGCTCGGCGTGCCCGACCGGGGCGCCGTCCTCGCGCTCCCCGCAGGCCTGCCGTCTGCGGACCGATTTCAGCGCCGGGTGCTCAAGGAGTGGCGGGAAGCGATGAACCCCTGCTCACGCGAGCTGCTGATCACCGACGGAGGGGGGCTGCGCGCGCTGTCCCGCCGATCGCGGACGTCAGCGCCGGTGGTTCTTCCCTGGCTCGCCGAGTAGCAGCCGGGCGCCGCTCTCCAGGCGGCTCGCCTCCTGCCGGGCAGCGAACGCGCTGGCGGCGCCGATCGCCACCGCCGCCGCCACGCCGGCAAGCGTCCGCACCGCGACACGTGTCGCCCGGCCGCGGACCGAGATCCCCGAGAGGCCGGGGCCTTCGCCGAACCACATGGTGAGGGCGGTCTGCTCGGCGATCAGGCCGGCGTCGCCATGAACCCGGCTCCGCTCGATGCGGACGGCGGCCGGTCGCGGGCCGCGCCAGCGGCTCTGGTCGAGGAGCCCGGGGGCCGCGCGGAGAGCGCCACTGCTGGCGATCGCACGGACGACGGCCACAGCACGTTCCGACGTCGGCATCGTGGGAAAGGATAGCGTTCTGCTGGTGACGCTGATCGAGGAGCTGCCCGGCCGGATCGACGCGAGCTTCATCGGCGCGCTTGCCGGTGAACATGCCGCCGGTACGGCGGCGGGAACTGCGGACCTCGTGGGGGTCGCCGAGTCGGCGGCAGCCTGCGGCGGGTTCGACGATGCCGACCTGCGCCAGCGCGGCCTCGAGCGTCCATCGCGCGCGGGTGCTGCCGGCCTGCTGCTCCGGGCGCTCCCCTTCGGTTTGCTGAGCCCGCTCAACCGCCCCAGGCTGCGCCGCGACGCCTACCGATGCGTCGCCATGGCCGGTGCGGATGAGGGCACCGCGGTGACCGCAGTCGCCGCTGCGCTGCTGATCGCCGATCTGCTCAGGTTCGACCTGGACACAGCGCTGATCCGCGTTCGCCAATCGCTCCTCGAGGACGCACCGATGGCGCTGCTCGATCGGCTCCGGGTGGTCGACGGTGGCCCGCCCATGGACGTGTCCGATCCGGACCCGGGCCTCACGCTCCAGCGCGCGATCTGCGCACTGGCGACTGCGAACCCCTTCGAGGACGTGCTCGCCGCCGCGGCTTCCGGTACCGCTGTCGCGGCGAGCCTGGCCGGCGCCCTGGTGGGAGCGCGCGACGGCCTGGCTGCGGTGGCGGGGGTCGATCGCAACCACCTTCCTCATGCCGATCGCGCGCTGAGCGTGGCGCGTCGCCTCGCGGAGGCCGCGGTGACCACCCTCCCGGCGCCGGAGACCGCCGTCCAGAACGGCTGATCGACGGCGATCCGGGGATCGTCGCGGCGGGGTGACAGTCATGTGGCCCGGCGGAATTTGGGCATCCGGGCGATGAACACTTGCGCGGCCAGCCCATGGACCCGAACGACTTCGCCCGCCAACTGCGGCGCCTCGTTGTTGAGGTGTCGAAACGTGCCGGTGTCGGCCACATCGCCTCCTCGCTGTCGATCGTCGACATCGTGGCAGTGCTCTTCGCGCTGTATCTCGACAGCGACGAGTCCGACCAGCGGAAGACGCGATTCGTGCTCTCCAAAGGCCACGCCGCCCTTGCGTTGTACGGAGCCCTGCACCTTCGCGGCCTCCTGACCCGTGACGACCTCAATCGATACTGCGCCGACGACAGCGAGCTTGGCGTACACCCCGAGCACACCGTGCGCGGTATCGATGTCTCGACCGGCTCGCTCGGGCAGGGAATCTCGTTGTCGGCCGGCAGCGCGCTCGCGGCACAGATCGAAGGCGGATCGCGGCGGACCTACTGCCTGCTGAGCGATGCCGAGCTCAACGAGGGCTCGGTGTGGGAGGCAATCATGTTTGCGGGCCACCGGCGCCTCGGACGCCTGACTGCCATCGTCGACCTCAACGGTCAGCAGGCACTCGGCAGGACAGCGCAGGTCATCAACCTCGGATCCCCCGAGGACGTCGCGGCCAAGATGACGAGTTTCGGCTGGTCCTCGCTGGTGGTCGACGGGCACGACATCGCAGCGCTCACCGCGGCGCTCGCCCCGCACGACAGCGACGCGCCACGAATGGTGATCGCTCGTACGGTCGCCGGTCACGGCGTGTCGTTCATGGAGGGTCAGGTTGCCTGGCACTACCTCCCGCTCAATGACCAGCAGTACTACCTGGCGCTCCGGGAGCTGGCGGCCATGGCATGAGGAAAGCGATCATCCACGAGCTCACCGAGCTCGCGCGCACCGACGAGCGTCTCGTCCTCCTGACCGGTGATCTCGGCTTCATGGTCATCGAGGAATTCGCCGACGCGTTCCCCTCCCGCTTCATCAACGTGGGTGTCGCCGAGGCGAACATGATGGGTATCGCGGCGGGCCTCGCGCTGGAGGGCTTCCGGCCCTACTGCTACTCGATCGCCACGTTTGCCTCGCTCCGTCCCTTCGAGCAGCTGCGCAACGGCGCGCATCTGCATCACCTGCAGGTTCGTGTCATCGCCGTCGGCGGCGGCTTCGGCTACGGCACCGCCGGGATCACCCACCACGCGGTTGAAGATGTCGCCGTGATGCGCACGCTGCAGCACATGCGCGTGATCGCGCCTGCCGATGATCGCGACGCCGCCGCCGCGGTGCGCGCGCTGCATGCCGAAGCGGGACCGACGTATTTCCGACTCGCAAAGGACGCGCGCGTGCTCAGCGCCCTTCCCGGAACGTTCGACCAGACCAGGATGCAGGTGATCGGAGATGGCGATGTGCTGCTCCTCGCGCTCGGCACAATCGCCGATGAAGCCGTGCGCGCCGAGGCCTTGCTCGCAGCGCGCGGCGTCCATGTGCGCGTCGCCATCGCGACGTGCATCGCTCCGGCCCCCGTCGCGCATCTCGTCGAGCTGTTGAGCGAAGCACGAAGCGTCGTCACCCTCGAGGACCACGTGCTTCCCGGCGGTCTCGGCAGCCTGGTCGCCGAGCTGATCGCCGAACGCGGTCTCGGTTGCCGTCTCCAACGCCTCGGCATCGAGGAGACGCACTCCATGACGCTCGGGTCGGAGGCCTTCCTGCGGCGACGTGCCGGTATCGATGCCGAGACGGTGGCAGCGCGCCTTGCGAGCCTGGTCGCCCGTCACTACCTCCGTGCATCCTAAGGCGATGCGGGCGGAGAAACTCGGCGTGACCGCGGTTGCAACCTCGATCATCCTGCCCGTCTATTACCAGGCGGTCGAGCTTCCCGAGATCGTCGAGCGTGCGCACCTCGCACTTGCGCATGTCGACGGCGACGGTGAGATCCTCCTCGTCGCCAACGGTGGCGGCGACGAGACCCTGTCCGTGGCCGCGGCACTTGCGGCCGCCGACCCGACCATTCGACTCATCACGTCACAGAAGGGCTGGGGCGCGGCGGTCATCGCAGGGCTCCAGGCGGCGCGCGGCGAGCTGCTCTGCTACACGAACTCTGCGCGCACCCAGGCGCGTGACCTCGAGCTTGCGCTGCAGTACGGCGCTGTCAACACCGAAGCGGTGGTCAAGGCAAGCCGCAAGCAGCGCAACCAGGCGATCCGTCGCGCCGGTTCGGTGCTGTACAACTTCGAGGCGCGTTCACTGTTCGGGCTGGCCGTGTGGGATGTGAACGGAACACCGAAGGTGTTTCACCGGCGCCTCCTTGACCGGCTGAAGCTGACGGAGCAGGGTGATCTCATCGACCTCGAGCTGTGCGCGCTCTGCAAGATCCACAACATCCCCGTCGTCGAGATTCCCGTGTACGACACCACACGCATCAACGGCAAGGCCACAACCAACCTGCGGTCGGCGCTTCGCCTCTACTCCGAACCGTTCGCCATGCGCCGCCGCCTGTCACCGTCCCGGAAGCTGCGAACTGCCGATGCTCCGAGCTGACTCGCTGGCGCTGTTCGAAGACGACGGACGAGCCCTCCGCGATCCAGCGCAGGTGATTCCGCTCCCCAGCGTCGCCCCGTTCGCAGTCGGCGATCGTCTCGCGCACCGCGTGCGCGGCGACTTCTGGGGGTTGCTCGGGAGCCTCAACATCCGCCTGCTGGTCACGCGCGAGTACGAACATCTCCTGCTCTCGATTGGCGTCAGCGCGACAGGCCGGCCTGACATTTCG
>ODAK010001027.1_pt1 | contig 31361 bp, 39 predicted proteins | sample 1539591 | NCBI WGS metagenome assembly ODAK01 (sample SAMEA3539303, study PRJEB22396) | soil metagenome | biome: tundra; feature: field; material: soil | place: USA | collected 2010-05 | depth 0.15 m
GATTCACGGCGACGATGTCGGCCTTGCCGTCGCCAGTGGCATCGACGATGGCGACGCTGTACGTGTTCTTTGTCCTCTCGCTGGAGAGGCGGCGGATCCTGCATGTCAACGTGACGGCGCACCCGTACGCCGCGTGGGCCGCCCAGCAGATCGTCGAGGTGGTCGGGCCCGATGCCCATGTGGTCCGTCTGATTCGCGACCGCGACGCAATCTTCGGCAGGGCCTTCGACGCGCGAGTGCGAAACCTTGGGATCGAACAGCTCCGCACCTCGCCGAGGTCCCCTTGGCAGAATGGCTACGCCGAACGGTGGGTAGGCACTCTTCGTCGAGAGCTCCTCGATCACGTGGTTGTGCTCGGTGAGCGTCATCTCCTGCACCTGGTCCGCCAGCACGCCGCCTACTACAACGAGGACCGCCCGCACATCGGACTCGACGGCGACGCGCCGGTCACCCGCGCGGTCGAGCCGAGAGAGCTCGGAAGGGTGGTTGCACTGCCGAGGGTCCGCGGCCTTCACCCTCGGTATGTCCGACGGGCGGCGTGACCCGCGCGCTCCCCGCGGCTTGGACGTCTTTCTCGCCAGCACAACATCACGGGTGAAGGCCCCCGTTCCGCCCCGAGATGCTGGTGTGGATGGACGCCGACGGCAAGATCGTCGGCCAGTACCCGGCGAGCCCAGCGAGGTGCGGCCGGCGGCGAGCGAATCGAGACCATGACGCACCCGGCGCGGCGCCGTCCGCGGGAGCCGAATCGCGCCCCGATGGCCTCGTTCAATCTCGCCGCGACTCTCCGCACAGGCGACCCCGCGCTCGACGTGGCGTCGGAGATCGACGAGAAGCTAGCGGCCACTGAGAGCATCTGGCCGGCGGAGAAAGAGAGGAGTCGTACCTCTCCCCGGCCTTCCATCCCCACGCGATGGCCGCGCTCTTCCGTGCGGCGGCGAAGCTCTATCGCGCGAGCCGGGGGATTGGTGCACGACGACGCTCCCCTGTTCTCGGTAAGGATCGAGGCTGGGCCTCCGCGAGGCTTCCCTCATGGGGAAGTTGGCGGAGCTGAGCGGCGGAGGTGATCGCTCTGGCGCTGCCGCAGGTGCTGGAGGCAAAAAAAGGCGAAGTAGCGTCCGGGCAGGTGTCGGCCAGCTGTTGCCGCGCACGTTCGTTGCGGGTGAGCCGAGCCGGCTCTTTGATGGCCATCATCGAAGGCGCGCGGAGCCCTTAAGGCAGTCGATGGCCATCACCGGGTATGCGCGTGTCGCCGCACGCCCGATGATGGGTCTCGGCCCGTTCAGAAGATGTCGTCGTCGAGCGGGTTGAGCGCGTCGTCAGCCAGGATTCTACGGACAGCGCGGTCGATGGGGTCTCCGGTAGGCTCGCAAGCGAGATGGGGATGCGCGGCGACGAGCGCGTTTCGCGCGAGTGCGGTCAAGGCCACCAGGGCGGCGACCGCTGCGCGCTCGGGCGCCCGGATGAGGGTGAAGACGGGAGGAACGAGGCGGGTCACGAGCGATCCTCCGGCGCGAGGGATTTGACGACACGCGAGACGACGTCGCGGTCGACAGCCTTACGCTTCTTGCGCGCGGCGGCGCGGAGGCACGCCGTGGCGATGCGATCGAGATCGCGGAGGGCCCCGGCGGTCGCCTCGTGCAGCAACGCGACGGCGTCGGAAGCAAAGAGCTCGCGCGAGCCCGCGGCGCGCTCGAGGCGGAGCCGGACGTAGTCGGAACGAGATCCGGTTGTAAACGTTGTGCCCGATGTACTTCTCGTCGGTCAGCACCTGGTGGACGGTGGCCCGCGACCATTGGCCGCTCTCACTCGAATTCAGAATCGCCGCGATCTGTGCCTCGTTGCGCCGCTCGTCGATGAAGAGGCGGTAGATCCGACGAACGACGTCGATCTCCTCGACGGGGCCCGGGACCAGGGTCACGCGATCCGTCTGGATGCTCTTGTGCTCCCCCCGCGCAAGGACGCCCTTCGCGTGACCTGCCTGATCGACGAGCATTCGGCGAAGGCCGAATCCGGCGGCGCCGCCCTGCCGGAAGCCGATCTGAATCAGGCGGCACTGACCCTTGAAGACCTTGGCGGAGAGCTCGCGGCTGTACTCGCCCGCCATCGCGCGCTTGACGGTCTTGATGATGGTCGAGCCGACGGTCCCGTCGTTCGTGAACTGCTCGGCGCAGTACTGCACCGTGATGCCGGCTTTCTTGCACGTGTACTCGTAGAAAGCGCTCTCATCGGAATCCTGGAACCGCCCCCAGCGGCTGACGTCGTAGACCAGGATCGTCGAGAAGTCGGCGTTCCCGGCCCTCACGATATCGAGGATCTCTTTGAGCGCGTCGCGGCCCTGGATGCGCAAGCCGCTCTTCCCGGCATCCGCGAATGTGCGGACGATCTCCATGTCGTGCTTTGCCGCGTACTCGCGGATCACGTCGGTCTGGTTCTCTGTCGAGTACTGTTGATCCTCCGTCGACATGCGCACGTACTGGGCGGCGCGGATCTTCGTCGTCATGGCCGGTGGCTCCTCCAGTGAAGAGGTGGTGACCCCGATCGCGTCGCTCTGCGCGGCGACTGATCGCTTGGTACCGGAACTCCGCGGCCATAAAAGGTAGGATCGACACGGAGGCTTCACATCAGCCGCACGCCCCGCTCGAGTGCGTGGAGGGCGCTCGCGATGTCTTCCAGAGCGTGGACACCCAGCACACGACCCGCGGTGAAGAGCCGTTTTCACTGCTCCCGACGGGTGCGGCTCGGCGTCGTCTACGGTCGGTCCCACGGAGCCGGCGCGCTCACGCGCGAGGAGGAGTACGATCCGTTTGGTGCGGATAAGAAGGTGCGGCGGCTCGCGGACGTCGGGGTGGGAGCCCGCCCAAACGGTGCGACCCCTGGGTGGCCGGAGCTCTTGATGGCAACGGGGGCTCGCTGGCCTTTGGGCATCGACATCGGATACTCCGAACGAAGAGCGTCGCTTGGTCTGGCGTCGCTGGTCGATGTCTTCGCGCCGTTCGGCCTTGCACCCACGAGCTACGCCGCGGCCGACGGTCGCTGCATCTTCCGTGTCGAGACTCGGTTGGTTGACTGCCTCGCGTGGGCTCAGCGCCTGCCCGAGGCGATGCGCCGTTCCGTTCTTGCGACGATCGACGGTCCGATCACACCTGGCGGCGCGCCGCGGGAGCAGCGGTACGTGGACGGGCAGTGTCAGCGCGGGCACTGCCAGTATCGTTGCCCACCGAGTTCGGTTGTCGGAGGTGGGCGCGCTCTGGTCGACGCGTCTTACAAGGTCCTTGCCGCGCTTGGTTCAACTCGGACGATCTTGATGTCGCCATCGGTGCCAGAGGCGGAAGGCGCGCTCGTGGCCGAGGTAAACCCAACCTTGGGACTGGCGTGGCTCGTTCGGCGCGTCGACGATTGGAGGGTCTTGCCGAGTCGCAACCGACACAAGCGAAAGCTGCCTCCCGTCGTCATCAACGGCCGCGAGGTCCGCGCCAAGTCCGAATATTACTGGGAAGCTGGCGGCAACCGCCAAGTGGCCGCGGCGTTGCGCGCACCCGGGGTTGCCACCATCCGACACCACGAAGCCGAAGCGGCCCTCTACTCACTCGCGGTCGCGGCGGCGCTTCTGGGACTGGCTGCCCCCGAATACTCCACCATCTGCATCGGTCGACCGGATGGCGTTTTCCACCTCCTCGGGCCGATCGATAGGACCTGGCGGGATGAGCAGACCCGCATCGGGGGTCCTGGTGCTCAGCCATGAATTCCCCGGAGAGGCATGGCATTACGGGGCATGGAAGTAGAGCTGGCAACGGGGCACCGGCTCTACCCGCTTCACGCCCCAGACTAGGAGATCGCCATGACGCTCGTTGAACTGTACGAGGCGCTGCTCGAAGAGGCAGCCCGCCGCAAGGTGAGCATCCGCTACTCGTGGTAGCGTTCCGGAGTCCCGCCAGCGTTCCGAGGGGCTGATCTCCCGGGATTCGCAGCACCTCGCCCCGCGCGATGGCCGACGTCGAACACTTCCTCCCTGGTTCGCGGGCCAGCTCGCGCGCCGCGTGCCGCTTCGAACGCCCGACAAAGGGAAACCCCGGGGCTGGGGAGCACCTCGGGGTCGAAGGTCGGGGGAAGGAAGGAGGCTACTGCGCCTCGGTCTATTCTTCGGCAGTCAGCCGCCGGATGGACCATTCCGGCTGCGCCCCGCCGCCGCAGAAGGCGACACCGGGCTCGAAGCGTTCGATGGTGCGCCGCTCGGAGGCCGTCAGCGTGTCGGCGTTCACGGCGAAGAACGCGGCGAGCATCCGTTCGTCGAGGATGTCGATGTCCTCGATCCCCTCGAGCGCCCGGAAAGCGGGGGTCGCTCATCGGTTCAACTCGGCCATCAGCGCCTCGACCGTCTTGAAGCGCCGACCGCCTCCGCGGCGAGACTCCTTCATCGCGGCTGCAGTCTTCTTGTTCGGGATGAAGCCCTCTGACGCTTCCCACTGCGGCCACACCAGCACGGCTGGGTGGACCCGCAGCGCGCGCGCCAGGCGCTCCGCGCGCTTGACGCCAAGCGGCGTGCGCCCGTCCTCGATGGCCGCGAGGATCGACCGCGTGATGCCGGCGGCCTTCGCGAGATCGAGCGGGCTCATCTCCTGAAGCACTCGCGTCGTCCGCACCATCTCGCCCGGGGTCATCTTGATCCGCACCCGCGTCGGTCGGGCCTTTTTTATCGATGCCATCGGCTCACCTCTTCCCGCAGTCGATGAGGTAGCGCCGACCGTCGAGCACGATGGCGACTTCGAGCTCGCCGCCGACGGCCAAGGCGTAGCGGGTCAGGCTCGACAGGTGGACCCCGTCGCCGGTCGCGACGCGCGTCTCGAGGCGCGAGACCTCGGCCTGCGGGACCCCGGCGGCGGCGGCCACTTCGACCTGGGTCTTCCCCGCGGCGCGGCGGACTGCCGACAGGGGTAGCTGCTCGTGGCCCTTGCGGCGCCGGACGACCCGCTTGGCGCGGGCGAAGTCCACTTCGGGCATATCGGGATCGCTCTTCTTCGTACTTGCGTTGCTCATGGCGGGTGGCCTTTCGGGCCATGATGATGCGCGTGGTTTGGTGGATCTCGTTCTCGGTGGTCACGACGAAGAGGATGCGCGCGTAGGACATGCAGAGGGAGTTGACGCGAGGCGGCTTGCTGGGGGTGGGGCCCGGCTCGGCGTACTCGTACGGGTCGGTCGCGAGCGCGTCGGCGGCCTCCTCGAAGCGGCCTTGCTGACTGCCGCCTTGGCTTCGAGCCACTCGAAGTCGCCGTAGATGATGGTCATCACAGATGGAGCCTATAACACAAAATATATATGGCAGCCAGTCTATCGCAGGCGGGGATCGACAGCCGCCGCGGCCTCACTATCGGGATCGGCCGATGGACCCAAAGGACCTGGAACGCGCGCCCCGGCTGGCGGGTTCTCTTGCCCAACGCCATTCGAGCTCCTGCACGACACGTTTGCAGCCGGGCCATCGCGACAAAGCGCCGCCGAAGCGGGCTACGTTGCGGGCTTGCTGCGGAGCGTCCGAGGAACCGCGGGCCGCGCCGACTTCCCCCGGGAGGCGGCACGGGGGGTCGGCGCGCGACTGAGCTTCTCCGACGGCTCCGGTCGGGAAATGCTCTTGCGCAGCGTCACTCCATCGGCGAGCCGATCGAATCTCCGCATTTCGTCGTCGGTCCACCCGAGATGTTTCAGCAGGTACCGCACGATGCGAGCGGCAGAGACGCCCCTGTTGAAGGCGAGGGGCGTGGGCGCAGAGCGCATCGACAGCCGCGCAGACGGCAGCCCAGGGACGGCCCGCGCGCGCCTTGGCGCCCATCTCGAGGAGCTGCTCGATCTCCCCGGCGTTGCCCGCCCTTCGCAGGCGGGCGGCCATGCTCGCGAGCTCCTTGCAGCGCACCCCGGCCTCCGCCTCACTCGAGCACGCGACCAGCTCGAAGTCTTTTCGTTCGCGTCCCTGAACCGTGATCCGCGCGGCGAAGCCGTCGGCGAGGGATCGAAGTGTTCCTTTCGCTTCACGGGGCATTGGTCACCTCGAAGTCGCCGTCGGTCGATTCTCGGATCTTGGTCGTCATCACTGACATCACTGACACTCCGTTCGCCAACCGCGGAACGCGTGCTTGCGGACCGCCGTGTAAGCGGGGCCGAGGGCCCGGATCTGATCTTGGGCGACCTGAACGCGCTCGCCGGCTTCGTGCAGCGCGCTCAGGCTGACGACGCCGCTTGGGTTCGCGCGTTCACGCGCGATGTCGGCCTGCGCTTGTTCGCGATCCTTGTCGGCTACGCAGAGCGATGAGACGACCTCGGCGAAGAACTTCTCTTCGGCCTTCCTCGCCGCTCGGTCGGCCATGCACTTCTTGTCCGCCTGGCAGGTCTGCTCCCGCGTGACAGCGGCCCTGATCTGCTCGAGATCGGCCGATACTTCAGCGTCCGTCATCGGCTCCTTCCCGAGGGCTCGCGAGACCACGGCAAGCCCATCGAATGCCGTCCTCGCGTCGTCGGCCGCGCCGGAAAGAGCTTCGTCGGAGGCGGTCTCGTACCAGGCCAGCGGTGCGTAGGCGTTGAGCTTTGCGAGAAGCGCGTCACGTCGAGCGACACGCTTTCGGCACGCGGAAAGCAGCGCTCGGAAAGAGACGTCCGGCTCGTGGCTGTGCGCGATGTCATCGTGCCGGGCGCGCTGGACGCAATCGATGGAGTCATCGGCACGGACGGATGACCCTTCGGCCGGGCCCGCTGACGATAAAAGCGCACCGAACAAGATGGCCTCGCGTCCCTTCATCCCGGCCCCCCAACCGTCAGTCTGCCACGGCAAGCGAGCGTGCGGATCCATGCGTCCTTGAAGGGCTGGACGGTGCCGGTGCTCTTGCAGCCCATCGCTTACTTGGTCTCCCGTGCCGCGTTCGGGTCAGCAAAGAAAGAGGCTCCCGTCGGATCGTTAGGGTCGTCGAGCTTCTTCACGTTGCTGAGACCTGCGATGCCGACGCTCTTCGAGTCCTTGTCGCACGCCTCTTGGCTGCGCCAGTTGTCCACGCACGAGTCGTTGATGTCCTTGCACACGGCTGCTTCATCGGCGCGGTGGGGCGGCGCCTTCATGCACGTCTGGTACGTGTACGAAGACCTGTAGTTCGCGTCGCCGCGCATTCTCGCCATGCTCCACTTCTCGGTGCCAGGCACGTACTCGAAGTGAGCCGAGGCCGATGGTCGGGGCAAGGACGTTGTCGCCGCCGATGCGGCAGGCTGCGGAGTCGCTGGCACGGCGACGACGTTCGTTTGCTGCGTCGGGGGGCTCGAAGGAGCGTTCGAAGATCCATCGCATGCGAGTTCGAACGCACCGGCCAGCGCGATGGCACGCAGACAGTGGATGAACGCCGTGCGGTCGGCTCGCTTCAGGGGTTCGACGGCGCCGGTAGGAGGGGGCATGGCCTACGTTGTCCCGACTTTCTCCGACTTTCGAAGGTCGATCACGATCAGCACTATCGACAGAAGAACGAGACCAACATTCGTGACCCAGAACCGTTCAGTGTCCATCGAGTTCTGGGCCCACTGACGGAGATCGCCGAGACTGCAAGCTCGGATGGTGCGAGCGCCTGGGAGCGGCTTCCGCGCATAGTCGTAGCCGAACAGAATCGGGAGGGTATCGGGCACGAAGCGAACGTCAGGGAACTCTGGAGGCATCGGCCCAAGCTCAGCTCCAATTGAGCCTCCCGGGCGAATGATGCACGTTGGTCGGTGGCCGGCCGACGCGTTCCCCGCTGCCTCGACGCTAACCGGCTGTCTCATGAGAAACGAATAGAGGGACGAGAAGTCCTCTTCGTCGTCGTAGATCGCAATTTTTGGGTACCCGTCGGGACTCGCCAGACGGGTGTAAGCGCGCAGCGCGGCAGACCTACCGGACAGGTGGTCCCAAACGTGAACCGCCGACGTGGTCGCGTACAGGATCCCGAGGACAGGAACGGTCAGCTTTAGTATCCACTTCAGCGCCACACGCCAGCGCTGAGTCTTCGACTGCGTAGTGGGTGTTGAAGCCTTCTTCGTCATCTTGGCCATCTTCACAGGCACCGCGTCACGGTGCGACGCCCCGCGTTGCCGCGGAGCGTTTCGGCCTTCTACTCCGTCGTCGCGTCGAGAGCCCTCGCGACCGCGTTCGCCACCGCGGCGAGGTTTGCGGTCGCCATGGTGACCTGTTGGATCGCGTCGGCAATCGCGCGCTCGGCGCCGCCCGCGGGGATGATCGGCGGCGGCCGGTCGGTGTCCGCGGTCGCGAGCGCGGGCATCGTCTCGGGTTCCTCGCTCATCGGGGGCCTACCCACGTGGCTGACTCGGTCCGGTTCTCGTCGCGGATGGCCAGCAGACGACGGCGCTCCTCTTTCGTGAACTCGCACACTTTCATCTGGCGGACGAGATCCTCATCGGAGGTCTCGGGTGCGTCGCGCTCCGCCATCAGCCGGCGGGCCACCCGCTCCAACTTGGCGTACTCACCCCGCTGCTGCCGCTCGAGCACCTCGACATCGAGCAACGCGATGTCGTCGACGGTTGGCGCTCTATTCGCCCACGGACTGTCGCCGTCATCCCCAACCGTCGAAAGCGAGGCCACGAAGCGCAGCCAATGCAGCGGGCGCTGGATCACTTCGCGAACGGCCCCTGCTCGGCGCCCGGTGGGCGTGGTCGTGTTGCTCATGGTCAGGCCGGCCGCGAGCGCATCGTCGAGCCATTCGCCCGCGTACTGGAGGTCCGCGAGAGCACCGGAGACTCGGCGCCTGCCGGGCTTGTCGAGCTCTTCGCACGCTCGAGAGAGCTCGCAGATGGCCTGCTGCACCATGACGGCGCCCCAGGCGATGGCTGTTCCGCGCCGCTCCGATCGTCGCTTGTTCGGCCAGGGGCTCTTCGACGGTTCGATGTCGGAAACTGACCTGGCGGTGCTACTCTTCTTTTTCACGTGGACCTCACTTACCTGGGGTTGCGTAGGGGTCCGGCGCGTGGTTCAGACGCGCCGGCGCCCCGCTGTTCAATTTCGGAAATTCAACGGGGTTCTACTTCTTCGCCTTTTTCGGTGGGCTAGCGGGCGCCTTCATCGCTCCGACGAGCCGGTCGTCACGGTGATCCGTGAGATGGCGGGTCGCGGGTGGGCGAGCCGTGCTCGTTCGCGCCTTCATCGTCGACTCGAAGTGTTTGCGTAGCGCGGGGCCGACGGCGCCCGAGCGAGCGATGGCGTCAGCGAGGACCTCGCCGACGGTCTCACGAGTCATGCGGGCAATGGCGCTCACGAGATCGCGGTCCGGTCCGTCGAGGCGTACGGAGATGTGCTCGCCCTCGAGTGCCTCGAGTCCCTGCCCGATCGCGGCTCGGAGCACGCTCGCGCGGTCCGCATGAAACCCGCGCTCGGACATTTGCGTGGCGATCGCGACCGCCCGAGCAATCCACGCCCGCGCGATTCGGAGCGAGATCTGCTCCATGTCGTCCTTGGGGGGCCGTCCCATTCGAGCCATGGGAGACACTCTGCGCCGAGTTTTGAATCACGTAAAGGTCTATAAAAATCTTTCGAACTGTCGCGACAGTTCACGGATGCACTGTCGTGACAGTTCAAGATCGCCGTTCGGCTTCGTTGCGCGCTCCCAAGGGGATGTAGATGCGCACTTGATTCGGGGAGACGCCCGTGAGGAGATCGGGGGGATGGGGGTTCGCGAGAGCTTCGCGGTGACGCTGATGGTGCTGGCAGTCGGGTGTACGCCGGCGATGTTCGGACAGGACGACGACTTGCGCACCAAGATCCCCGAGGCGTGCCAGACGCTCGAGAAGTGCCTTCTCATGCAGGATGAAGCCGAACGGCGAGCCGGCGAGTGTCAGCGGAACGCGATCGGCTACGAGCGCTGCAGTGACGCACGCGCCGATGTGGATGACGTGATGCGCCGGCTCGCGGTGTTCCAGGCACAGATGGCTGAGGTCCACGCAAGGGTCAACCGAAGAGCAGATCAACAGGCGGAGGAGCGCCGGGAGCTCCTGGAGGCGCAGGAGAAGGAGGAGCGGCAACGCCGATACTGGCTCGACGACGCGGTCGCCTCCTGCGCTCGCGTCCACAACGACGACCCGTGCAAGAGCGCGAACGCGATGCGCTGCGACGAGGAGACGCGGGCCACGTGCGTCGACCGGTGCAAGCACGTGCTCGAGCAGGGGCTCCAGAGCGAGTACGCGAGGGCCTTGGACGAGTGCGCATCGCTTGCGCTCGACGCGAGCGCGTCGCCCTCGTTCGACTGCCACTTTCTGGTGGCCGACCCGACGCTGGAAGCCCGGCGCGTGGAATGCGCCCTCGCTTGCAAGGAGGAGACGGAGAAGCTGGCCGCTCTTCGACCGGTGATCTCGGCGCGACCGCCCCCGGCCCCGAGGGCGAACGTCGGGCCCTCCCCTGCGCCGGCGCCTAGGCCGCGCGCCGCATCCCGCGGCGGTGGTAGTGGCACCGGTGTGCTCTGCTGCGACGGGACGCTCTCACCAACGTGCGCGTGCCCTGGCCATCGAGGATGCTGCTCGCATCACGGCGGGGTATGCGGATGCCAATGAGCCACGGCTTCCGGCGCGCGTGGTCGGTCGTCGTCGTCGCGTCACTCGCGGCGTGCTCGAGTGCCGGGCGGCCGCCGGCGGCGAGCGCGGCGACGGCGCCTTCAGATGCCTCCGCGAGCCAGCCCCCGACGAAGGAGGCCGGTTGCGTCGCCCGCGGGCCGCTGCCCGACCCCACGTGCACCCCAGGCGCGGTCATGACGACCGACCTCGCGGTCATCTGCGGGCAGAGCACCCAACCACGCCGCAACGTGCCGGCGTCCGTGCACCGGGAGGCGTTCACGGACTACGGCTACGCGTACCCCCAGGCGCGCGGCGCCTTCGAGGTCGACCACTTGATCCCCCTCGAGCTCGGGGGCGACAACATCATCGCGAACCTCTGGCCGGAGCCCGCGGAGCCGCACCCGGGCTTCCACGAGAAGGATCGCGTCGAGAACTACCTGCACCGGCAGGTCTGCTCGGGGGCCATGTCGCTGGCCGATGCGCAACGCCAGATCGCGACTGATTGGGTTTCGGCCTGGCACGCGATTCAGAGATCGAAGGAATCAGCTACCGACAACGCCGGGGAGTAGAGCGGGGGAGCCACTGGCCCCAGCCGAGCGCCGAGACTGACGGTCGGGTTTTGAGGCAGACCGGGGCCCCCGCCGTTCGCTACGCACGCGGGCCCGTCGCGCCGGTTGGCCCCGCGCCCGTCGCGCCCGTGCCGCCGGACGGTGTCGATGGCCCAGTCGCGCCCGTGGCGCCGGCGCCATTGGCGTTCACGGAGGCGACCGAATCCACCGGGTAGTTCTCCCCTTCGCCTTCGGGCATGTTGGACGAGTGCTCAACAGGCAACGCCTCATCGTCATGGTGGGGAAGAACCATCGGATCCCCGCCCCATTCTGCGGAAACGCGCGCGAAGACGACGATGAGGGGCGGCGCGAGCCGGACGATGCGCGCAACACGCCAGCGGTAGGCTCTTATGCTCACGCCCTGAACCTATGTCGCGCCGCGGTTGGATCAAGGTCGCCTGCCCGCAACGTTCGCTCGAATTTCCAGTCACTTCCTCTTCCTCGACTTCTGCGCCCTCTTCACGGCGGCTTCGATCGAGAGGTCGCTCACGGCGCACTTCGGGCAGATCGCGTACGGGCGCGCGCCCCAGGCCATCGTCGTCGGCACGTACGACCGCCACCCGAGAGCCAGAAGCTCCGTCCACGCGAGGAAGGCGTCGGCCATGCGGATCGTGCCCGAGGTCGCGAGGCACTTCCCGCAGACGCCGAAGAACGAGCCGTCGCTGTTCTCGCTGAGGTCGGGCGCTCCCATCCGCCGATAGCTGCACTGATGTTCAGTGCGCGTCAAGCCTCGCAGAGCCCGATACGCTGGCATCGTGGACCGCGCCACGCGTGCTCTGCGCCCATCGTGACGTGCGAGGCATGCGCGCGGAGCACTGCATCACGCCCGGTCGTCCTGACGCCTGCTGGGAGGTCGTCGAGAAGTAGCGCGCGAACATGCTCCCGATCACCGGGCTCCATAGAGGCCGCGGTGGCGGCCGACGAATTGGCCCTCGCGCGCCGCCGCCGTCCCGCATGCACGGCAAGGCGCCCAAGACTCCGGCCACCGCACTCGAACGATCCGACCGCACTCGGGGCACCGCACGAACGGGAACACGTGCGGCGGGCACCAGGCGAAGAAGGTCACCGCCGAACGAGGTGCCGGATACCCAGCACGAGAGCGATGTTCAGGCCGACGGCGATCCACGCGTGCACGTTCAGCCAGAAGGCCTCGCGCGGCCAGGCGCGGCGCCAGCGGAAGTACAGGATCGAGCTGGCGACGACAACGACGGGCTGGCCGATCACCGGGACGAGCGCCGTGGCGTAGACCAGGTACGGCCAGCGCGGATCGTCGGGCTTCACGGGCGACCCGCGAAGACGCCCAAGATCGTCAGAGCGATGTCCTTTACGGCGCCCAGGATCGTGCTCTGGGCGGCGGCCATCCTCTTGTCGTCGCAGACGAACGCGTCGAGCCGGTTGGCCGGCGAGCGGCACGCGTCCGAGATGACCGTCGGCTCGTCGCAGAGCGCGCCTGCCGTGACGTTGCGGGCCTTCTCGCAGTGGTCGTGGGCCTGGTCGTTCCAGTAGCTGCTGGCGTTTGCGAAAGGCTCCGCCGATGGGGTCGGGCATCGTGCCTCCTGGAACCCCTATCGGCCGCGGAAAGCCGCGGTTGCGCGCGAAGGGCCGGATCTACGTGGCCTTGTCCGGATCGTAGATCCGGACACCCCAAGGCGTGGCCTTGTACTCGATGACCCGCTTCCTCGGTTGGTAGCAGTCGGCGGTCGCCTTGTCGGAGAACGCCACGCAGATCGCAGTCGTTGGCCCATCCCAGCCGAGCACGTGATCCATCGTAGCCACGCTCACGCCCCACGTGATGACGTCGTCGACGAAGATCACGGCTTCGCCGCGGGCAGGGCGAGCGATGACCTCGAGGTTGGCGACGACCTCAGGGGCCGGGATCCGACGTTGGGTAGAGGTCTGCATTTCTCTCGCCGTCTTGTTGACGACGCAGAGGCGAACCGTCCCCATCCCTCGCTCCTGCAACTGCTCAGCAAGATCGCGCGCTGGCCAGCGCTCTCCTGTCGATCTTTTCCTGGTCGTCTCGGATGACGGTACGGGGACCAACGCGATCGATGATCCCGTTACCCCAAGCGCCTTCAACAGAAGGGGTTTCAGGCGGGGTGCCGTGAGTACCTCGGCGGCGTACGCGTACGCGTCAGCTGGTGTGGCTAAGAGACGCGGCTTCCCGGATGGATGGTAGGGATGATTGACGTTGCCCTTCTTGCGCTGGTCGGGCTCGCGATTGTTCTTCGCCAACCACGCGAGGGTCTGCATGGCGCTGGCGTTTGCGGATGCCGAATGCTTGCCGCCGAAGACCGTACAGAGTGTCCCGATTCCCCCCACCACGATCTTCCGCACGACCTCACCTAAGCAAAATGTCCGCGACGTCCGTCGACGACTCGAGCTCGTGCACGCGGGGCTTGCCCATGAACCGCGCGGGCCACGTGAGTCGCCCGTTCTGGACGACCGACTTCGCGATGAACACGTGGTGGCCAGCTTCGAGGCTCTCGGCGGCCTGGTGGAGTGAGCCGCTCGTATCGCCCGCCTCGATGATCACCGTCGCCAACGCGAGCCTAGCCATCACCCTGTTGCGTTCGGGGAAGTGACCCGGGAACGTTCGCATCCCCGAGGCGAACGGGGAGATCAACAAATGGTCGCGGTAGATCTCTTCTTGCAGGGCAGCGTTCTCCGCGGGGTACGCCTTCTCGAGGGGCGTTCCGATTACCGCGATGGTTCGGCCCCCGTTCGCGATCGCGGCTCGATGTGCGGCCGCGTCGATACCGGCTGCGAGCCCGGATACGACCACGATGCCCTCCTTCACCAGCTTTTTGGCTAGCTGCGCGGCGCGCAATCGGCCTTCCTCGGAGGCCTCGCGTGATCCCACGATCGCGACCATCGGCTGCTTGAGGAGGGCGAGGTCGCCCGAGTAGTGCAGGCGCGGTACGCGCAAATAGAAGCCGTTGGTGAAGCCGACAGCGGACGAGTCGAGCTCATGCACATCTTGCGGCCGCGCGTAGCGAGGACCGACGTGCCGGTGTGTCCGGGCTGCCATGGTCGCTGCTCCACTCACCGTCTGTTCAGGGTACCATCTCTACCGCGCAAATCACCCACGTTTTTCATACGTTTTTCTCCACGATCAACAGGGTATTGCTTGCCCGTATCACCGCCCGGCTGCAAGCCAGAGGTGGCGCCCTCTCCCCACGGCCCCCGGACTAGCGTTGCGTCCATGAACTCTTGCATCCCCGTCCTGGCGGGCGCCGCGCTGATGACCGCCTGCGGAGGCTCCGCCACGATGGCCGCGTCCGACGCGGGCGAAGACGCGCTGACGTGCCAGGAGGTGGCGTTTATTCCTGACGCCGCCGTCTACATGTGTGAAGCCGGGCCGCCTGGCGCAGTGGGATGCCCGGTGTCGGGCCTCGACCCGAACGCGGCGGGTAACAGCAATTTGTACCCCGAAGGGTGCTCGGTGACGCTGCCCAGGCGGAGCACCTTTTGTGGGCCGATCGGGTGCACTTGTCAGCAGCTCTCCTTCGGCGACGCGGGCCTTCAGTTCATCTGCCCGCTCTGACGTCACCTCGCGTCGAGCGTAGCCCGTTCCTCAGCGACCGACCGCACAACGTACACAGCGACACCGACCGCCCGCAGCGCGTCGTGGCAGGCGCTCTGTTCCTTCGTCGTAGTCGCGTCGCCGGTCTTCACTTCGAGCCCGACGAGACGGCCGTGGAGGCCGACGACGGCCAGCAGATCGGGCCCTCCCTCGGGAGTCGGCCACCCGTACGGCACGACGAACGTATTGCCCGTACGCTCGCTCACGTACTCGCGCGGCCCGACGGGTTCATGCCGATGATGACGCCGGGAAGCGCCCGAGCTCGAGGAGGATCGCGCGGCAGAGCGCGGTGTGCGCGGCGCTCGAGCCCTTCATGCGGCCTCCGGCGAGCGCTTCTTGTTCCGCTCGAAGATCGCGCGCGCGATCGCAGGCACCTTGAACACGGGGAAGCGGCCCGACTTGAGCAGCTTCTTCTCGATCCCCCTGATCGCCATGGCGTCGCGCTCGGCCGCCGGACGTGTGTCGAGCCGGGCAAGCTCGGCCCGCACGACGCGGGTGGCGCGACGAGGAAGGCCGGCCCCCTTCGTCGACTCTCCACATCGCGGGCACTTCGCGGGGCCGGCGCCGAAAACGGCGAGGCAACCCTCAACCCTTCCGCCGAGCGCCTCTTCGCGTCTCCAGCCCTGGCGATCGAGGAAGCCGAAGAGCACACGATGACCCAGGTCGACCTTGGGCTTGCCGCCCGCGTCCACAGCGACGCACTCGAGGAGGGTGGCGTCCTCGCTGGGGTAGATGAACTGGAGGGCGACTTCGCTCCCCTTCTTGGGCTTCGCGCTCGCCGGGACTGGGTTGCCGGTGATGAGCTTCGCGGGGTACTCGGCCAGCCCGAGCACGCGGTAGGTCACCTGGGCGATGTGCCATCGCGTGTTCCGCCGGGGCTTGCCGTTCCTCGCGCGCGATCGAGCCTCGCGCATGACCTGCTCGTAGTCGTCGAGCGTGACGTCCATGATCGGCTTGTCCCCGATGACGGGGAAGACGTACCGCCGCAGGTTGCAAAGATCCGTGTACGCGGTGCGCTTCCTCTCGACGTGGTCGGGGTACTTCGCGGCGGGCTCGCCCCGGACCCACTGCATCGCGAAGTCGCGGAATGTGATCGGGCCCTTCTTCGGGGGCGCGACCGGTTCGAAGTTGCCGGCGGTGATGACGTCGACGTTCTGCGCGAAGGCGGCTAGATGTTGTTCGTCGGCTGCGAGCGCGCCCTGTTTGACGATCTTCTCGATGATGTCGAATTGCCCAGCAGCGCGAAGCCGGTTGACCCAGACCTGTACGATCTTGCCGCGGGCGATCGCCGCCTCACGCGTAGCGGCCCAGGGCGCGTGTTCGGTCTGGCGCTCTCGCGGGGCGACCGTGACGCGGATGTGGCATCGGCCGTTCTTCTCGTAGCCGCCCCCGGTCGCGTCGCGGATTTTGGCGGGCATGGCTATAGCCCCCTGCAGATCGTGACCATCAGCCGCAGGGCGCTCACCGGAAGTTGAGCCAGAACATGGGTCGCGAGATGGGCGTAGAGGCGCACTGTTACCCAACGCGCGTGCCACGCATGCTTGGCGATCGTCGCTTCAGACCACTCGGCCTGGTGGTCGGCTTAGACCGGGTCGAAGACATGCACCATCGTGCGGCGTGAGAAGAAAAAGCCCAGTACAGCGCGCGGGCGTATTCCCGGCGGCAGAGTGAGCGACGACTCTCCGTGAGATTCGCGAAAGGAGCGGACCACGAGGGGCGCCAGCCCTCCGAGCACCAGGACGAGTGCTTGCCGACCGGGAAGGTGCGCCACTCCCAGCGCCACGGTAAGTCCGCACCACACGACAAGCGCAACTCCGACGCGGAAACCCGAGTTGAGCCCTGCTCGGTGTAGGACCGTCGGCGCAAAAAGCAGCGCGCAGACCTGGCCGATCCCGATCGCGCATGCCGTTGCTATCAGGGACGCCGATAGACGGGGCGACGAAGAAGCGAGCGTGTAACTCGCACCAGCACAGAAGGTGATCAAAAGAATAAACGCTTGCCCTAAGCGGAAAAACGCCAACCTCGACCCCGAGATCACGTGGCCACCTTCCCCCGGAGCGAGCGCGCTGCCCGCTCCCACCCTCGCAACACTCGCGAGCCTTCGCCCGTGACCCGGTACAAGCGCCGGGGCAGCCCCGTAGACCCTTCGGGCGGCTCCTCCTGGTGCGACTCTACGAAACCCTTCTCCTCCATCCGCGAGAGGGTCACGTAGACCGTCCCTCGCCCGATCGCGCCCTCGGACTCGGCAACGATCTGCAGGCCGTACATCTCCTTGCGGGCCGCCAGAAGCAGCCGAAGGATCTTCGCCTCCTTCGGCGAGAGCGAGGGGATCGGCTCGCCGCCGTCCTCGCCGAGCAGGAATTGAATCACACCAGAACCCATGACTTACCGATCTGACATGAGGTCCTAGCGGCGTCAAGCAACGCCCGGAAACTCGCCCGATCGCGGTACACACGGGCATGGGCGGCATAGCGGACCGCAGCCCTTCATATTACTAGAGACAACATGACGTTCGACGCCTTCGACCTCACCCGTGCCGAGACGTATCGCAATAACTCCCGCATCTCGATCGCGCCCCGCACGGACGTTGCCGAGACGGAGCGGTGCTTCGTGGTCCTCGTCAGCCCGAGACGCTCCGACGACGTCGACCCGAGAGGCTTCATCCAAGGGTTCAAAGATGGCTCGTGGGGCTACTGGCGGGAGCTCATGGAGCAAGCGAAGCCGGCTCCGACGAGAGACGAGGCCATCTACCGGCTTCTCGATCTACATCCGGGCGGCATTAGCACCACGGAAAGCGTCGCCCGAGAGATGTCGAAACGCCCCCGCCGCAACGATTTATAGGCTGCACGCATCGAGCCCGAACCGACCGAGCCCCGGAACGGTCGCGGGCGCGCGCATGCCCTTGCCGTCGTACTCCCCTCGCTGCACGGCCTCGGCCACGGCGGTCGCCTTCGCGTCGCCCTTGGCGACCTTGGCCTTGATGCGCCCGGCAAGGTACTCGGCGCGGTTGCCGTAAAACCCCTTACCGGGTAAGGCGTTTCTTTCGGCCTTGTGCCCCCTCCCTGGCCCCGGAGCCGGCGGCGGCGCGGGGTCCTTCCCGGTCTCGGCCGTCACGAAGGTCTCGCCCGTGGCTGCCTTCCGAGCGTTCGCGTACTCGAAATGCAGGATGCCGGCGGCCTGGGCGAAGCGGTGCGTCGTCTCGAGCTCTTCGAAGGTCACGGAGTCTCCATGAATTGCAGGTAAGCGTTTGCCGATGCAATCGCCGCTTGCACCGCGATAAGCGCGGGGTCCGTCGAGGCCAACGGCTCGGGCGCCTGGGCCCCTGTGGCGACCGGCGGGGCGCCCGACCAGGTGACCGCCGGGAAGTCGCGGAGAGCGTGAAGTGCGTGCCGATTCCGGCGCACAGCCCCAACTGCAACCCGCACGCGGAGCGTTTTGTGAAAACGATCCGAAACGAGTGTCTGGACCAATTCGTCATCTTCAGCGAGCGGCACCTGCGGCACCTGATCAAGGAGTTCGGCGAGCACTACCTGACTGAGCGCCATCACCAAGGCATCGGCAACCAAATCATCAGGCCGAAGCCACCGCCGAGCAACGACAACGCGACGCTCGGCGTGGTTGGATGCCGGTCGCGCCTCGGCGGACTGCTCCGCTATTACAGCCGCGAGGCAGCATGAGGCGCGGCGACAGCTTTCTGGACACCACGGGTACGCGGAAAGGTGGGTGGGCACGCTTCGTCGAGAGCTCCTTGATCACGTGATCGTGCTCGGTGAGCGTCATCTCCTGCACTTGGTCCGCCAGCCCGCCAGCTATTACAACAACGACCGCCCGCACATGAGCCGCGACGACGACGCACCGGTCAAGCGCGAGGTCGAGCCGAGGGAGTTCGGGAAGGTGATCGCTGTTCCGCGGGTCAGCGGCTTGCACCATCGGTATCTCCGCAGGGCGGCGTGACCGACGCAAGGCGCCTCGACACGTTTCCCGTCACCACAACGGCTTCGACGACCTGCTGAGCGGTCCATCGTGGGCATCCTCAGCTCTTCACGCAGTTTACGGTCCCTTTGCTGGGAATGCCGAAGATGATTGTCACGTCGGCGCCGTTCATGCCCACGCTCCAGGGAACGGACGGCTTCGATGGGCCCCCGCACTCGAGAGGCACGCTGATGCTCTCTACGGAATCTGACGCTGAGCTGATGGTGCAGCCGCCCGCCCCGTCGGAAGCGCCCATCATTGGAAAGTTGTCCCCGAGGTCGGGCGGCACCCAGCAGAACAACTGTTGCCAGCACGGCGGACAGTCGCTCAAGCTGCCGCCGTTTCCGCTCGTATTGCTCGCGCCTCCCGAGGAGCACGCGCCGACGACGAGGGTAAAGACGAGCGCTGATAAAGATGCGGAACGAGTCGTCATCACACCATTCCTCTCTGTGACCTTCTTTCGCCCTTACCGTAGATCGCCCCCAAGCACAATACAGAACGCAAAGGGCTGACGCTGCCATGCGGGTCGCAGGTCCCCTGGGGGTCACTGGGTGTGCGCCGCGGAGACGGCCTTGCACGAAGAAGAAACCGCATCCGTCTATCCCCGCACGCAAGCGATCGAAAACGCGCAGGATTGAACTGATCGGTGTGCTTTGGAGAGGCTCGCGGAGGCTATCGCTCAACTCTGGTCGCAATTCACGATTCCCTTGCTGGGAATGTTGAAGACGATCGTTGGGTCTCCGTTATACGTACCGACGCTCCAGGGAACGGAATGGTTCGACGGGCCGCCGCACTCGAGCGGCACGGTGAGGCTCTCTCCGGAATCCAACTCAGGCGTGAGGGTGCAGCCGCCACGCCCGTCGGAAGCGCCCAACATCAAAAAATTGTCCCCGAGGTCGGGCGGCACCCAGCAGAACAACTCTTGCCAGCATGGCGGACAGTCGCGCAAGACCGTGCCGCCGCCGCCATCGCCATTGCCGGCATCGCCATCGCCGATGCTGGCGTCGCCACCGCCAATACCGGCATCGCCATCCCCCTCCTCACTGCTATCGACGCCCCCGGCATCGCCGTTACTGGTAGCGCCGCCAGTGCCGCTGCTGCCAACGCTACCGCTGGGGGCGCTACCGCCACCGTCGCCACCGTTCGTGCCACTCGCGCCCCCCGACGAGCACGCGGCGATGACGAACGTTGTGGCCAATGTTGAGAGAAGCATAGAGCGAGTTGTCATCCCCATTCCCCTTGGAGTGTTTCTTGCCTTTTACCTGTTGTCGCCCCGAGGCACTAGGCCGCGGACGACCGGCTCCCTACCGCAAAACGGCTCGTAGCATGGCCACCGTCCGACCGGATCTCCCGTCCGACGCTCCTTCGCGATCCAGATTCATTGCGAAGCGATAGCCATCTCACGCGCGAACACAACATGTTGCTTCTCATTTCGAGTTCATGGGCTTACGAGATCGAGCCGCGAAGCGGCGGTACCCGCTCTGCCAGGGGCTCCCGAATGGCCGTCCATACCGGTTGCCAACACCACTCCCGCTCCGTGCTTTCCGGGCATCCCGGCCGGTCCCCCGAGACCCGGAACGCCGGCTCGCGCGTTCTGGGTGGTCGCCATGTCGCTCGTGATCGTCGAGCCGATATCCAGGAGGTCCACGGAGATGCCTCCCGTTCCCCCCGCCCCACCGGATCCGCCCGCGCCATCGCCGCCGGAGGCTCCCGCGGCATGCGACGCGAGACGGTTTGCATCGCCCCCCGCTCCCCCGGCTTGACCGTCTTGACCGGAACCGCCGGCGCCGCCGATGCCACCCGCTGCGGCGACCAGCGTGCACGCCGCCAGGTCGAGGGTGCTGGCCACGCTGGCAAGGGCCACGCTCGCCCCGCCCCCGCCGCCGCCTTGGCCACCGGAGCCTCCGCAGCCTCCCGCACCGCCCCCGCCGCCGCCGAGGCCCTCCGGCGAGCCGCACGAACCGTAGATCGGATCCGTCGCGCCCGCGCCGCCTTGGGCCGGGCCTCCAGGGTCTCCGTCGCCACCAGCACTCGGGCTCCATCCACTCGGCGATAGGGTGCCGTAGTCCTGCGCGGGGACGCCGCCGGCGCCGGCCAGGCCATCGGCGCCCGGATCGTTGTTCGCGACCGTGCCGCCGTCGGCGAGGATCGCTCCGCGAGGCTGGCCGTCCCGACCCGCCAGGATCGGCGGCGGCGGCGGAGTGGCGGTTCCGGGCGTTCCCAGGCCGGGGTTTCCGGGGCCTGAAGCGCAGCCGACGCCTCCTTGCCCTCCGACAGAAAGGCCGAACCCCATGCACTGGTTGATCGCGCCCGCGCCAGCGGCCGCGACGAAGGCGCCGGAGTCGGGAGGGCCTGGCACCGCCTGCTCACCGCCGTCCGGGGCCGTCCCCGTGTAGTTCGGGTGGGCGAAGCCGTCCGCGCCGTTGGCGCCGTTGGCGCCCTTGCCGGCGATGAGGGTCACGCGCCGGAAATTCACCGTGGACGATGCGATGAGGGCCGCGAGGCTCGAGGCCCCGGCTTTTGTGGCATCGGGGGCGGCGAAGGACAGGTCTTCGATCGTCACCGATCCGCCGTCCACCGCGGCCACAGACAGCGCGTACGCGGGCGACGGCGAGCTCACCTGCGCGCTCTGCCCGACGTAGGACCAGACCCGGCCGCTGGACGTGCCCGCGCACGACAGCCCGCCGTACACGCTGACGGCCGTCGTGATGGACACTTGCTCGTTGTAGACGCCGTTGCAGACGTAGACCCGCGACTTGCCTTCGAGGTGCGCCAGGCCTTCCGCGATCGTGCCGAATGGGTGCTGCGTCGTGCCGTCTCCCGCCGAGATGCCCGCTTCGCTCGCCGGGCTCCCTCCATCGAGATCGGCGCCGGAGGCCACGAAGACGCCGTAGGCGCCATCGAGCACGCACGCCTCGTCCTTCGGATCCGTCATCGGATTGCACCGCCCGGCGGTGGTTGAGGCATCCGGAGCGGCGCAAGTTCCGAGCTCCTCGCACGTGTCCGGCAGGGGCCCGCACGACACGCCCACGGCCATCGCCGCAAGGCACCCGAGGAGCGTCGCCCGCCTCCCGGGGATTCGGGAAGGGCGGCGCCCTGCTCCCATGCTCTCGTCGCCGCCGCGAGCGCATCCTTGGCGCGCCGCGGCCCTCGTTGTGCCGCGCCCTCGTGTCATGGCCGTTTGGTCGTCCATCCGTTGCCTCCCCGGTCGGTCGTACGATCGCGCTTGCGAAGTTCGCGCTCGATCCGCGCGATCGCTCGCGCGTGCATCTCATGACCCCACGATCGGCTGACGCCAATCGATGCCGCCGCCTGCTCCGGCGTCAGGCCCTCGAAGTAGCTGCGCTCGATCAACGTGCGCTCCGGATTCGGCAGGTCCGCGACGATTTCCCGGACGAGGGCGGCGATCTGCGCCGCCTTGAGCAGGTCTTCGGGGGTCGCGGCGAGGCGGCTCGAGCCTTCACCCACGCCGAGCTGCCCGCCGTGCGGGGCAGGAGGAGGAGACAAGCGCTCGGAGTCCGAGCCGTCGCTCGCGCCGAGCCCCTCCGAGGGATCGGGCGCGCGCGCGCCGCCCGGGGCCGAGGGCAGGGCATCCCGATCGTGGGGCCGTTGGCGGGCCCGGACCGCGAGCGGTCCCCAGCGCCGGACGCCATCGATCATGGCGTTTCGAATCCGCAGCGCGGCCCACCGCCCGAAGGGAACGCCGCGGTGTTCGTCGAACGCGCGCGCGGCGTCGAGCAGGCCCTCGCGGCCGAACCCGCGTAGGTCGTCGAGGGTGGTGTGCGCTTCCCCCACGCGACGGAGAGTCGCGCGCGCGCTGCGATCGACCAGGGGCAGCCCCTCTCGCACAAGCGCCAGGACCGCGGCGCCGTCGACCCAGCGCGCGGGCGCGGTGGGTCCATTGGTGGCCGGGAGGGGCTCGGTGCTTTCGGCGTCCGCGGCCGGCGGGCGGCTGCACGCCTCGGCCACGCCTGCCGTCATGACTTCGTCGAGACGGCAGCAGTCGAGCCCGACGCCGCAGCGGCGCTTGTTCGCGATACCGCGGTGGAGCGTGTCGACGTAGGAGAGGATGGCGTGGCTCGCGGCCTCCGCGTCGCTCACCCCCGAGCGCCAGTCGGCGAGCGCCAAGGACACGACGCCGCGCAGCTCACCGGCTCGGCCCCGAAACCAGACGTCGGCCTCATGGCTCTCGAGGCTCGCCAGGAGCTTCGCCAGCCGCTTTGCGTGGCCGATCACTCGGACGAGATTCCCAGGGTACTCACGGCTCAATGCGCTCATGCTCCACCTCCCGCCGCCGGCTCTCTTCACCACTGCCCGTCGAGCACGAAGCCGGCGCCGCGTGCACCGAGGGTCGGACGCGCCGCGAGGGCGCCCGCTCTCGGCTTCCACACCATCCAGGTCGTGAGCGAGGCGAGGCCGAGGACCCCTGCGCTGGCATACGCGATGGCCGCAAGGGTCCAGTCTTGACGGTTCGCGTCGACCGCGCTCTTGAGCTGCGTGCACAGGCGGCTGCTCGCGCTTGCACCGGTGCACTCCCGATTCGTCCAGGGTGACCCGGCCGCGATCGCGTTGCGCGCGGCCTGCGCATCGCCGGCCTGGCTCTGAGCCGCCACATCGAACCCCACGCCTAGGCCCGCCGCGGCCAGGGCCGCCGAGCCGAGAACGACGACGGCGAAACGTTCGGGGTGCGCGGGCCTCGTCGCGCTTGGCGCGCGCTCGTCCGCGCTCGCCGCGCGCTCGTCCGCCGGCGGCGGGGCGGGCGCATCCGGCACGCGCTGAAGGTGCAGCTCGACGAGCTCTCCGCCTCGCGCGGTCACGTGCTGCGTTTCCGAGACGGTCCCCTGGCGCGCGCTCACCTCGTGCTCGCCCACCGCAATCGCGATCGAAGTCCGGGACGGATTCGGCGCACCGGGCGCCGGAGTCGCTGGCTCCTGCGCCACGCCGTCGACGAACACTTGCGCGCCGGCGGGAGCAAACACGTCGAGCCTGGCGGTCTGCGCTTCCGCTCGGGGCAACCACTTGGTCCGAACCGACGCGAGCTTGGCCGGGGGCTCGCCCGGGTGCGTGACGTATTCGCGCCAGTGCGCGACGGCCTCGACGGGGTGGCCCGCGTTGAGCTCCGAGAGCGCGAGGTTGAAGAGGGTGGCGGGCCGGGGTTCGAGCTCGTAGGCGCGGGCAAAGGCTCCCCGCGCACCCTCGTAGTCTTCGTGCTTGAAGAGCTCCGCGCCCTCCCGAAGAAGGGCGTTGGCCACCTCGTCGTCGGCCCCAAAGCTTGGCCTCGACCAGGTGCAGGCCACCGCGAGGGCCACGAGAACGCAGGCTCTCGCGACCACGGCGGCCCGCCCTCGGGCGCCACCCCGGGCCCACGGGCGCTTCGAACCAACGGCGTCCTCGGGAGGCACGAGCGCGCTCGTTTCACCTCGTCCGGCGTCGCCGTCGTGGACGCTCGAGGCGCGGGTGGGCTCGATGCGATCTCCGGATCGAGGCTCCGCGTACGCTCGGGGCTCTTGGCGTGGTCGGTCTCTCATCGGGCCGCCGGGATGTAGAGTTCGTCGCGTCCGTCGTCGGGAACGGAGCCCTTCGGCGGGGACGCACCCGAGGCGGGCACCGACGCGATCGGCGGCACCTTCCCGAGGGCCGCGCGGCTCGCTCCCCCGTCGGTGCGCGCGCCCGCCAGAGCGGGGGCACGAGGCGGGGTCGCGGCGACGGCCGACGCAAAAGGGGTGGGTGGCGGGGCCGCGCTGCGCTCGCCGATCGGTTCCAGCGGTGGGAGCGCTGGCTCGGTCCGCGAATCGATGCGTGCGCCTTGGGCGATCGCCGGCGGAGGGTCGAACGCGTTCCGAGGTTCGGTCGGCGCCTGCGGAGACGCGCCCTTCCAGACGCTGAGCAGGACGGCCACCAGCGCGCTGGCGCCGGCGAACGCAAACGCGGCGATCGGGACCCTCCGCAGGGCGGTCCTGCCGCGCAAGGGTTTCAGGGCCGGGTCCGCCTCTCCCGTCATCGGGGTATCCAGCGGAGCCGAGGCCACAGTCGGGGGCTCGTCCGTCGCCTCCGCGCGCGCCTCGGACTGCGCCGGAGTGCCCCTCGCCCCGGGGGACGGGGTGGAGGTGCGATCGGAGCCTTCGCGGGTGGACAGGGCCCGGGGCGCGGAGGGCTGGACCGCGGCAGGCCGCTGGGGCGGTGGGGAGTTCTCGGCGCTCCATTCGCTCAGGCCGCTCGACTCCGGGACGGCCAGCGCGGATCCGTTCACCGAAGGCGGCGCCATGCGCTCGACCGTGTCGTCCTCCTCGCGCAGGACCGCCCCGCCGTCGGCGAGGGTTCCCACCATCGGATCGGTCGCGTGGACGTCCCCGGTGGCGTTCGACCGGTCGATCGACTGCAAGGCCCGCAGCTCGAACACCAGCCCGTGCACGCTGTCGTGACGCGCCGCGGGGTCCTTCGACAGGGCCTTGAGAAGCGCGGCGTCGAGCCGCTCCGGGAGCCACGGGCAAAACCGCGAGGGCGGCGTCGGGGCGACGCGTCGGTGGACATCGACGAGCGCGGAGACATCGCGCAGGTTGACCTCCCACGGAAACCGGCCCGTCAGCATCTCGTAGACGACGAGGGCCAGGGCGTACTGATCGGTCTGGGGCGAAACGGGATCGCCCGCGACTTGCTCGGGGGCCATGTACCGGGGGGTGCCGATGCACTGGCGATCGCGCTCGCCGACCACGGCGGCGATTCCGAAGTCCATGACCTTCACGATCGATTCGAACGCCCCCTCGGACCTGTGCAGGTAGATGTTCTCCGGCTTGATGTCGCGATGGACGATCGAGGGGCCGTGCGAGTGGGCTCGGTAGAGGCCCTGGGCCACTTGGGCCGCCACCGCGTACGCATTCGCGGGGGTCCATGTCCTGCCTTTTTGTTGGGTTTCGCGCAACGCGGCGCGAAGCGTTCGGCCCCGCAGCCGCTCCATGACCATGAACGGCGTGCCGTCCTCCAGGCGGTCGAAGTCGAGCACCTGCACGACGTTCGGGTGCTGCAGCCGGGCGGTGACCTTCACTTCGTCGAGGAACTTCGCTGCGAATTCCGGCGCGTTCGCGAACGGCGGAAGCAACACCTTCATGGCCCCGGGGATCAAGCGCGCCTTCACGACGTCGAGCACGAGGCCCATGCCCCCTTGACCGAGCTTGCCGCGGACAACCCACTTGGTGCCCCGCATGGGCTCGCCCACGGTGTATTCGATGGAGCCCGTCGCCCCCATGGCCATCCTCCGGCCGCCTCGCGCCGCGCCGCCTTGCCCGCCCCATCGTTGCCACAACTCCGCTCCTTCGCGCCAGAGCCCTCGGGTTCATGCCCATTCAAATCGAGGCGGCGGGAGCTCTTGTCCTGTCAAAGTTTGAATTTTCGCTCGGGGCCCAGCGTCCGGGGCGAAGCGAGCTCAGCCTCTACGTCACGTTCGCGAGGAGGACCGCGCTGGCGACGGCTCCGAGGAGGCAGGTCGGTCCGCGGCCCCGTCCGCAGCCAACGCCCAGCCCACCTTCGCGCCTCCCCCACGGCGCCTGTAGCGGGGGTCGCGAGCGAACTCGTGACCGACTTCAACGACGCCAAGAAACGGCTGAAATCGCAGGAAAAGGTGTGGCAGCCGGCCCCGAGCCACTGGCGCTCGCCCTGGCCGAGGAGTTGCGGCGGCAGCTCGACGCCGGAATGTAAACCAGTCGGGCCTCGCTCGCCGCCATGGGCTCACCCGGGCGAGGGTGACCGAGGGGCTGAACCTGCTCAAGATGAACCCACAATCCTCCCGCTTCCTTCGTCCGACGCCACCAGGGCCTCACGCCCGGCTGTTCACGGAGAGACGGGTGCGCCCGCTCTTGCCCTAGGCTAGACCGGGCCGTTCAGGCGAGGGACGCGAAGACACTCCTGCCCGGCTTCGTGCCGATGAGGACCCAGAGACGGCCTTAAGAGAGATGGGCCGCCTACCGTTGCCGAGCCCAAGGCTCCTGGTTACCGCCAACCCATGGGGACGGGGCGAAAGACGCTCTGCTGAGGCTCACCGACATCAAAGCGAGGGTTCGAATTTCCCAGAGGGCTTGGAAACGTTCTTGGTTTGAGCGGCACTGGCGCAGAGTCGCGATCTGCAGCCCGGCGCGGCGATGGCGGTTGAGACCTGAGCAGGTAGCAGCTGCGGGGGGACGAAGACCTACTCCCACGCGCCGAGCGTCGCGTGAACGACGCAGCTCAAACCCCTACCGCCACGTCACGAGGACGCACGTGATCGCCACGCCGCAGAGGGCGATGACGCCGACGAGCGTCCACTGCACCCGGTCGAGTCGCCGAGCGGCCAGTTTCGCGCGCAGCGCGGCGTTCTCGTGGGCGAGGCGCTCCGCCCGTTCGACAGCCGCAGCGAATCGTCGCGGAAGGGCGTCGCCAATGTCCCCTAGGATGGTACCTGCGGGCTGCCCGGTCTGCATGGCCCGAGGGCTGACAGCCGTGCGCGACGTGCCGCGAGCTCACCGCTCGACGAACGCCGTCCCGTTGGACCCGCACACGCGCCGCAGGGAGACCCCATGACTATGATCCAACGCGGCGGTGGTTCAAACCAGTGAGCCTTTCGACTACACCCTGCGACTGGCCGCGAAGCAACGACGCCTACCGTATCAACGTGAGGATTGGAGATTGACCCATTCCGCGTGGGAGCGAGCGGCGGTAGGGAAAGAGAGGCAGAGCCGGGTCCGCGGCGGCCAAGGCGCAGGTCAAAAGTAGGGCGAGCGTCCCCGCCGCTGCCGCTACGACTTTTTGGGCCCCCATGCCTTGCATCCCGCGCCCGCGCGGTCGCGATTGCGAAACTCGCGCTGCATGCTGTCCATGGCCTGCGCGTGCACCCGGTGAGCCCACGATCGGCTGACGCCGATCGACGCAGCTGCCTGCGCGAGCGTCAGGCCGCTGAAGTAGCTTCGCTCGATTAGCGCCCGCTCCAAGCTCGGAAGCTTGGAGACGATGGCGCGCACGAGCGAGGCGAGCTCTGCCTTTTCGAGCACGTCCTCCGGCGTCAGGCCGAAGCCGTCGATGCCCTCGCGCAGGGAATCCACCCCGTCGTGCTCCTCCAAGGCCACCCAGCGTGGGGCGTGCGCGCTGGACGTCGGGTGGTCCCTCCCGGGCGATCGGCCCTCCGCTGCGCTCTCCGGAGCCACGCTTTGCCGAGGCGCTTGCAGCCTCTGGCGCGCCCGCAAGGGCATCGCGCCCCAGCGCCTCAGGCCGTCGATGATGGAATGTCGAATCCGCATCGACGCCCACCGCTCGAAGGGCACGCCGCGGCTGTCATTGAACGACCGCGCCGCGTCGAGCAAACCCTCTCGCCCAAACCCTCGAAGATCGTCGACGGTGCAGCCCGGGCCTATGCGGCGCGCGACGGAAAGCGCGTGCGCCTCGATGAGGGACAGGCCTTCCTGAAAGCGCGCGACCATCTCTGGCGTATCGACCCACTCGGCGGGTACTGTCGGCTCGCTGGCCAGCTCGCTCGTGCCTGCGCCGGGGGTGTCGAACGTCGCCGCAGACTTCCATTCGTCGGGCGCGACGGCCGTGATGACGTCGTCGGGATCGCAGCACGCCAAGGCGACTGCGCACCGCAGCTTCTTCGACGCGCTTCGGTGAAGGGCGTCGACGTACGAGAGGAGCAGCCTGCCGGCGACGTCCGCATCGCGCGCGCCCGAACGCCAGTCCGCGATGGCGAGCGACACGGCGCCGCGAACCTCCTCCGCCCGGCCACGAAACCAGGCGTCTTTTCGGGCTCGTTCGATCTCGCTCAGGACCCTCGTCAGCCGACGGGCGTGGGCGACGACCTTCCGGAGATCCGGGGGGTACTGGCCGTTGGAGGAGCCCATGTCAACCTCGCCGCATGCGGCTACCACCGCCCATCGACGCTGACGCCGCCGCTTTGCGCGGCGAGAATGAGGTGGGAGGCCAACGCTCCCAGCTTCGGCTTCCAGAGCATCCACGTCGCGAGCGACGCCGCCCCGAGGACAGCGGCGCCGACGTCGGAGGCGGCGGTGTGGGCATGTTCGTCGGCAGGCCGCCCGCTCCTCCCGAGGTCTGGTTCGGATTGCTCATCGCGTCACCGCCGGCACGTACAGCTCGTCCCGGCCGTCGTTGGAGACAGAGGCCTCCGCCGAAGGGCTCCCGAGCGCTGGTCGCGTCGCAAGGGTCGTCCTTCGCGTGGCCGGGCCGTTGGGCCCCGCGTCCGGGCGAGCACCGGTCGTCTTCACGACGCCCGGTTCGGCTGGCGCCCCCAGCGTCGACCTCGCGACCGAGTCCACTGGCGGCCTTGGCCCATCGACCGCCTCGGTGATGGAACGCGGCGCCCGAGCCCCAAACTCCAGGTCGCTCGGCGCAGGTGCGGCGCCCGAGCTCCTGGTGTCGATGCCTTGCACCCCGCTCGGGGTCCGCTCTCGAGAGGAGCGCGCGAACTTCGCGCTCAGCACCAGGACCACGGCGCCCGCGCCTGCAAAGGCGAGGGCCAGCCGCCCGATCATGCTCCGCTCCCGAGTCCGAAGCTCGGTCCCCGGGCGTGACGCGCCGGTCATCGGCGTGTCGAGCACAACCAGCGCCCCGGGCGCGTGCTCTTCGGAGGCCTCGGCCGGATCCGCCGTGGGGATCGACTCGCGCGTCGTGGGCAGCCCGCCCGCGGATGCCGGTGGCTGTCTCGTCAGCGGACGGGCTCGCTCGGGCAGAGGCCACGTGGGCGGCTCCGACGACTCCGAGAGCTCCACGCTCCCCTCGGACACGCCGGTCGGCCCCGCCGCCACGACCGGCGGCCGCTTCGCCGGGGGCCGCGGCATGCGCTCGAAGGGGTCGGGCTCGTCGCGAACGACGTCGCCGCCCTGGGCGAGCGCTCCCGGATCGGTCGTGTTCGCGTCGCCCGTCATGCCGGGGCGATCGCCAATCCACTGCAGTCCCCGGAGCTCGAACATCAGCCCGTGCAGCGTGTCGTGCCGCGCGCGGGGATCCTTCGAGAGAGCCTTGAGCAGAGCCGCATCCATGCGCGCCGGAAGCCACGGGCAGAACCGCGAGGGGGGCGTCGGGGCGGCATGCCGATGGGCCTCGGCCAGCGCCTTGCGGTCCTGCATGTTCACGTCCCAGGGCAGACGGCCGGTCAGCATCTCGTAGACGACGAGCGCCAGGGCGTACTGATCGGTCTGCGGCGACACCTCCCCGCCATCCATCTGCTCGGGCGCCATGTAGCGCGGCGTGCCCATGGTCTGCCGATCGCGCTCGCCCACGACCGCGGCGACGCCGAAGTCCATCACCTTCACGATCGAGTCGTGGGACGCCTCTCTGCGGTGAAGAAAAATGTTCTCGGGCTTGACGTCCCTGTGCACGATCGAAGGCTCGAGCGAGTGGGCGCGGTAGAGGCCCTCGGCGGCCTGAGCCGCCACCGCGTAGGTGTTCGCCGCGGTCCAAAACTTCCCGCGCTGGCGCGTCTCCCGAAGCGCCGCCCGGAGCGTCCGCCCTCGCAGGCGCTCCATGACCATGAACGGCGTCCCGTCCGCGAGCTGATCGAAGTCGAGGACCTGCACGATGCTCGCGTGCTGAAGGCGCGCGGTGACCTTGACCTCCCCGAGGAACTTCGCCGCGAACTCCGGCAGCTTCGCGAACGGCGGAAGCAGCACCTTCATCGCGCCCCGGATGAGCCCTCCCTTCTCGACGGAGAGAACGATCCCCATCCCGCCTTGGCCGAGCTTGCCGCGGACGACCCACTTGGTCCCCGGCATGGGCTCGCCAATCGCGTACTCGATCGAACTCGGCGCTTTCATGGCCTGCCTCCGGGCCCGTCGCATCACCTCGCCGCTCTCACATCTTCGTTGCCACACATCCCCTCACGGATGCCAGCCGCTTGAGCAGGCCACATTCAAATTTGTATCGTTGACTCATCCGTTCTTCAGCTCATCCATAAATCGGTCAATGACAAGGGGCGATCTCACGAATTCAAATCAGCTTCGCGAGCATCACCGCGCAGGCTGCGCTCGCGAATGCGCAGGCCACGACGATTCCCCAGCCGATGATCTTCCCGCGCCGCTCCGTCGTCTCCGAAGCGGCCAACCACCCCACTTTCGCGCCGTATACCGCGGCAGGCAGCAAGAGCGCGAACACCATCCACCCGGCCGGTGCCGCCAGCACGACCGCCGCTTCGCGTTGCAGCGGCGTGAGGGTCTCCGCGCTCGTCACCCAGAAGGGCTTCACGGGCGCTGCCAAGCTGTAGCCGGCGCCGACGCACAGCGCTCCGAATGCCACCACCGCGGCCAAGAGCATCGTCACCCGATGAAGGCCGACGGGTCTCTCGGCGAGCCGCCGCGCGATCGCGACGCTCGTCTCCGCGACCTTCTCCGAGAGCGTCCGCTGCACCTGCGCAGCCTCGCGCTCGGCCGCCGCCGCGAACGCGGCGCGTGCCCCCTCGATGCAGCGCTCCGTGTGCTCCGCGAGCTCGGCCGGGTAGCGCCGGAAGAACGAGTCGTAGTACTCGAGCGCCATGACGATGCTCCAGAACGCGTCGTTGTCGCGCAGGCCCAGTGCTTCGCGCAGCCGGTAGAGGCGCTGCCGCTCCTCGTCGGAGGCGTGTCGACCGACGACCTTCGCGAACGTCTCCTCGAGACTCACGGCAAGAC
>ODAK010001028.1_pt1 | contig 31342 bp, 21 predicted proteins | sample 1539591 | NCBI WGS metagenome assembly ODAK01 (sample SAMEA3539303, study PRJEB22396) | soil metagenome | biome: tundra; feature: field; material: soil | place: USA | collected 2010-05 | depth 0.15 m
GTTCGCGTCTAATTGAAGCGCGGGATAGGATCAGTTATAAGAAGATCTAATTCGGCCTTGGCCTGCATCGCATTCCCTTTACTGGAGTATCCATTCCGGGGCTTACTAGCTAGCTTACAACTCGTGCAACGAAGTCCAGAGTTCAATGATTTGGACACTGGTGCGGTTTGCTTTTAGATGCGGGCTAGAGGGCCAGAATTCAGACTGCAACAGTACCAGGACGCTCGCACATTTGTAATTCCGCAATGCAGCAACCTGAGGCTCAACTTCTGGCCAGAAGTCACAACAAGTTTCTTGGGCTCAATCCCGATGTAAGTAAATGAATATGAATGGTCCGGCGGTGAGACCCGAACTCACGACCTAGGGATTATGAGAACAAGGGACTGTTTTGGCGGGTTCTGAAACTTTCGGACTCTATTATATTCCTCAATCATTTACAATCTGCCAGACTTGAACCGTTTATACGTGTTCTGATTCGTTCTGAACCGATTACTACTACGTTTTTACTACATTCGATTCTGTTGTGCCCGAAACACCTCGAGGGACGCATGGGCGTGGCCGGAGTTGAACCGGCGCATCTGGGAGCGCCACATGGTAGAGTGGTGCACTGAGGCGTCCAAACCGGCAATCCCGGCGTAAATTCAACAGACCCGACTGTTACTTACAACTCTTTGCAAGAGGAGCCATCATGGCATTCAAGAAAAACAGGAAAGCCACACTTTTACCAGTCCTCGCCGCTGGACTGGGAGTAGTCCTCATCGCGCTCGCCGTATCTTTACCAGCGCGCACATCTCCCACCATGAATCACGTGGAAACGCCTGCAGCTGCGTATCCGCCACAAGATTCCGGTTGTCAGTCCGTCCTGGACGCCGGCGAAAAACTCTTCACCACGCCGTACCACATGTACGCGACGCAAACCGATCCCGGCATTCAGAATGGAAAGCCCATGAGCAGCGAGTCTATATCTGTCGGCGGCGCCATATACGTCATGGTCAACGGCAAGTGGAGCCCCGGCGCCTTTTCGTTGGAGGAGATGAAGCAGAGGTATCAACAGAACAAGAAAAATGTTCATAACGTTTCCTGCCATTTTGTCCGCGATGAATCCGTGAATGGCGAAAGCACGGCGCTCTACAACACGCACGAAGAAACCGAGCATGGAAAGAATGATAACCAAATGTGGGTCTCTAAGGGCAAAGGACTGGTCGTGAAGCAAGAGATGGATATAGACATCGGCGGCGGGCGCCCCAAATCCCACTTTTCCGCTCGCTATGAATACACAAACGTCCAAGCCCCGAAAATGTAATGGAAGGAGCATCCTCGCCATGTCTGGGAAACTGGCCCGGTGCCGATTCCAATTTCAAGTACGTCGACTGCGATGTAGATTCCCTTGAGTCAGGCCGCGGTGCTCTCCGCTCCACAGACTCTAGCATGAACTCCGCGTTCGAACGTTACATCGGCATCGACTACTCCGGCGCACAAACGCCCACGTCGAGCCTTAATGGTTTGCGCGTTTATGCAGCCGACCGTTTGACCGCCCCGCAAGAAGTCATGCCGGCACCCAACCCGCAAAAATACTGGACTCGCAAGGACATAGCAGAGTGGCTGGTTGAGAGACTCTCCGAAGGGCCGCCGACGCTCGTCGGCATTGACCACGGCTTTTCGTTTCCCCTGCGGTATTTCGAGCAGCATGGCGTGCCTCTCGACTGGCAGTTCTTCCTCGACGACCTCCAGCGACACTGGCCGACCGACGAGGACATCTACGTTGATTTTGTCCGTGACGGCAGCGCCGGAAACGCTGCGGCTCGCTCAGGCATTCCCCGCTGGCGGCGGGTGACCGAACTGCGGACACGTACAACCAAGTCAGTCTTTCAGTTCGACGTGCATGGGCAGGTAGCGAAGTCCACTCATGCAGGAAACCCGTGGCTGCGCTACATCCGGCGGAATGTTAAGGAGCGCGTTCATTTCTGGCCATTCGACGGGTGGAGCGTGCCGCCCAACTGCTCCGTGGTCGCCGAGGTCTATCCTGCACTTTGGAACAGGACAATCCCTACCGCCGGAAGAACGCCCTCTCCAGTTCCAGCTGAGGCGGGACAAGACCACGATCAGCAGCGCGGAAAGCGCACAATTGAAATGGAGTTGGCGTTCCTCGTCCGTAAAAAGACGGGAAAGTATCCATTGCGGAATAAATTTGATTTCCATTTGTGGTCGCGCAGGCGTCGCCGGCGCGATACCAATTAACACGCGACCACAGTTTATGCAACAGCTAGATGGGCTCCGAAGCGAATTCAACGGCTGGAGGTTCAGCAGGCGAAGCGCTGGACTTAAAGCGTCCTCACGACAATCAATCCAGCGCCGCGCCCGCGTTCCCGTATCGTTTCATCAAGAACAGTTTAGGCGAACAAAAAAGCGAATATCAACGTCTTTCGTTTCGCTTTGCCGAACGCGAAGGAATTCGGCGCATAATCTCGCCATGCGAATGCTCCTCGACGGAGTCCGCGCCGCAATCTACTCAGCCGGTTTCATTTTGTTCTGGGCGTACGCCGCATTGTGGGTGCGCCGATACGATGCCGCGCTCGGTATTTCGCTTCCGTCGTGGCTATCCATTCCAGGCATTGTCTGCATCGCCGTCGGTGCGCCGATTGCGCTGTCCTGCATCATTTACGTTTGTCGTGAGCGGCCGCGGCACTTCCGCGCCGTTTGACGCGCCTCGCCAACTCGTCGCCGTCGGCCCATACCGCTGGGTGCGAAACCCAATGTATCTGGGCGCTGGCCTGGTCGTTGTTGGATATGCGTGCTACGAAAAGTCTATCGCGGTCCTGCTTCTAGCGGCGGCCATGTAGATCGCCGTGCATCTGTTCGTGTATTTCTATGAAGAGCCGATCCTGCATAAGAAATTCGATGTCTCATACGAAAACTATTGCCGCGCCGTTTCGCGCTGGTTGCCGCGGGCGCCACACGGTGAAGCCTCTTAAGCGCTTAGCTTCGCGCCGCGAATCGCGGGAACTTCCAGCACTCGAATTCCGTTCGCAGGATTTTCGACTGCCCACGCCAGCGCGACGATCATTTGTTCTCTCGTCACTAGTCCCAGCCGCTGCGCGGACTCGCGCGTCTGCGGAATCATTTTGAGTAGCCAATACATCGGTACCAGCAGGTACGGCCAGCGGCGTCCCGGTGCCAACACATACCAAGGACGCAGAAATGTCGCGTTCAATCCACTTTCGCGAATGCGTTGTTCCACTTCCGTTCGCACGACGATATAAGACTTCATCACCGGTGCCGGAAGCGCCGCACTCACATATACGAAGTGCTTCACGCTCGCATCGCGCGCCGCGTTGAGTCCGGCCAGCGCCGAATTCAAATCGATCGCGCGAAATTCCGCGGCCTTTGCAGGATTTGAATGCGTCACGCCGACGAGTTCTACGAAAGTTGCCGCGTCGCGCGGATTTCCAACAACAATTTGGCAGCCTGCAGGAGCCTTGCGTTCGGAGCCGGGCCGCACAAGCGCGCGGACACGGTGCCCGCGCCGCCGCCGATGGCGCCAGCGAAGTTGCATAGGCGGTGTATACGGGTGCTCGGCATTTTTCGCGACGCCGCTTTCATTGTAGGATGATGCATCAGGTGGGGGCCTGTAGCTCAGTCGGTTAGAGCAGCGGACTCATAATGCGCACGAAGGCATTCTGCACGGTTGCGCAAGGGAACGCAGAACAGCGAAAATCGTCAATGCTAGCGCGGTTCTCGTGAGTATCACTCCGCGCAGCGCCGCGCACCGTGGCGAATGGAAACGAAGAACCAACTGACACCAGAACTGACACCGAGAATACCCGCAGGATTCTGGGGAGCCCCGCATTTGTCCAGAGTAATCGATTTGGGCTCACTGTCCTCGAACACGTCGCGGTCTGATGAGGGAGTGGGCATCCCAGAGCTGTCAGGCTCCCACAACGTGGGCTGAGAGCGACTGTGGTCTTCACCGAGCTCCCCAATCAACTCTCGAATTCGCTCAAGACCGGCCTCAATCAGCGCTACAGCCTCATTGTCCTCGCTGAATTCCTTCTTGTAAGCTCGCAACGCTCCTTCAAGGAGGTCGAAATACTCCTCCGGTTGTTCTCGCTCACGGTCGTAATTGAACTTCCAATCCCAAATGATGTTGCCGAGGTTGGGGATCACTTTCTCTCGAATCACAGATAGAAATCGTTTCATCTCCACTGCGCTAAATACCCGCTTAGGTGATCACCGATTTGATAACGAATGGCCTCTCTTCAGGAACAGTGGACCAGATGTTCCTCTGGAAGCCTTCGACCGAACAATTCTCTTTTGTAAACGCGCACCAGACTGAGATGGAGCAATGGATGGCGATAAACAAGAAATAAACATACACTCTGCAGATCTCAGACGGAACGCGATGACAAAACAAATATCCAGGTAAAATCCTCGACAGTATATACTTCCCTCAACTGGAGCATGGCGTCCTCAATTTTGGAGGTAAGTGGCTGTGCGTCATTTCAATCTTTAGTAATCCTATGGAAGAGCGTAAATCCAAGAAGCCTGGCTCGGAAAACATCGGCCCGGGAGGGCTTCGCGCGCCTATCAAAGGGGAAAGTTCGTCCAGCGATATTGTTCCTGACCAGGACGGAGGGACCCTACTCGGCGGTTCCTCCACGCCGCCGGTCGATTCGAGCGCCGCGCCGGCGGATGCGACGCTAGTCGGCGAACCCGCAACGCCAAGCGGAACGCGACCGCGTCCCTCGCAGCTCTTTCCAAAACAATTCGCGCTACAAGCTGGGGATGTATTCGGCGGCCGATTTGAAATCCTGGGGATACTCGGCGAAGGCGGAATGGGCACGGTGTACAAAGCCATCGACCGCGAGGTGGATCATATTGTTGCGCTGAAACTGATTCGCCCGGAGATGGCTGTTCATCCGGCGATTCTCGCACGTTTTAAGCAGGAGCTACTTACAGCGCGCCAAGTGACGCACAAGAACGTGATCCGCATCCATGACTTGTCCGAAGTGGACGGCGTGAAATTCATCACCATGGAGTTCGTCGAGGGATGCGACTTGCGCCAGCTGCTGCTGGATAACGGCAAGCTTCCGCCGGAGCAGGCCGTGGAGATCATTCGGCAGGTGTGTCTGGCACTGGACGCGGCACACAGCGCCGGAGTGATCCACCGGGATCTGAAGCCCCAGAACATCATGAAGGACAAGCAGGGACGAATCCTGGTAATGGATTTTGGGCTGGCGCGTTCGCTGGAGTCGGGCGGCATGACGCAGACGGGCGCTCTCATGGGGACGATTGAGTACATGTCACCGGAACAAGCGCTGGGGAAGCCCCTCGACGGCCGGTCCGACCTGTTTAGCGTGGGACTGATCTTCTACGAGTTGTTGACGTGCAAGACGCCCTTCAAGGCGGACACGGCGATGGCGAGCTTGCTGAAGCGGAACCAGGAGCGCGCGCTGCCGGCCGCGGAGCTCGACGCGTCTATCCCCAAGGGATTGAGCGACATTGTGAGCAAGTGCCTGGAACGCGATCTGAGTTTGCGTTATCAGAGCGCTCAGGAAATTTTGGCGGATCTCGATGCCTGGGAGGGGAAACGCCCGATTGCCGCTTCCCTTGTGATGCCAACGCCGACTCCCAGGCGCGCGGTTCCCTGGAAGTGGATTGCTGTGGGTGGCCTGGCGGTGGCCGTGGCCATCGGAGGATGGGCGTTAAGCGGCAAGCTGACATCCAAGACCGCAACCAAGGCGGTGGCTGGGCCGGAAGTGTCGCTGGCGATTTTGCCATTTCACAACGGCTCCGGCGATGCCGGACTGGATTGGCTGGGGTCGAATTTGGCGGACATGCTGAGCACGGATGTAGGACAGTCGGCGCACCTGCGCACCATCCCGTCGGACCGCTTGCATCAAGTGCTCTCGGATTTGCGGATCACGTCCGGTACCACCATCGATCCCACAATGGTGGGGCGCATCGCGGAGTTCAGCAATGCGGATACAGTGGTTTGGGGGCAATACGTCAAGTTCGGCGAGCAGATCCGCATCGACGCCACGGTCCGGGACCTTAAGGGCCAGCGCACGATCCCCGTGAAAGCGGAGGCACCGAACGAAAAAGGGCTACTGCCGGCCATCGCGCAGCTCGCCCAATCCATCCAGCAAAACCTCTCGCTCTCTTCCGATGCGCTCCAGGAGCTGCGCACCAAGTCGTTTCAGCCATCTTCCAGCTCATTGCAGGCGCTTCGGGACTACAACGAAGGGCTGGAGCTAGCGCGCCAGGGCAATCATCTCGAAGCCGCAAAACGTTTTGAGGCTTCCATTCAGGCGGACCCCGAGTTCGCATTGGCCTATTCCAAACTAGGGCAGACGTATAGCAATCTCAGAAATGAAGATAAAGCTGAGCAATTTTCCCAGAAAGCCCTCGACCTGAGCGAAAAGCTTCCGCCGCAGGAACGATATCTGATTCAGGCTAATTATGCTCAAGTCACGAACGATAACCGCAAAGCTATCCAGTCTTACGAGAATCTGGAGAAGGCTTCACCAGATGATGTGGATGTTCATTTTCATCTCGGTGAACTCTACGAATCCACCGGTGCATATGATAAGGCTCGGGTTGAACTTGCAAAGGTATTGGCGATCGATCCGAAACATGTAGACGCTTTGCTGGCCGCGGGCCGGGTGGAAATCAGAAGCAAGAATCCAAAGGGCTCGCTTGATTTCCTGAACCGGGGGCTCAGCCTGGCCGTGGAGCTCGACAATGCCGACGGTAAAGCCACGATCTTGAACGCTATCGGGGCCGCTTATAAACAGCTCAATAAGCCTGAAGAAGCGCTCCGAAATTATGAGGAATCATTAGCCATCAAGCGAAGTCTCGGGCAGAAGCCCGGAATCGCGCTCAGCCTGGGCAATATCGCTCAGGTTCAGGCTAGCCTCGGGAAGCCGGAAGAGGCCTACAAGAGTTACCAGGAGGCCGTGAAGTTACAACGCGAAATCGGGGACAAGAAAGGGCTCGGTGTCACACTTATCAGTCTTGGCGGGCTCTACACCGTACGCGGCCGTTATGACGACGCGCTGACGAGCTACAAGGAATCCCTGCAAATCCAGCGGGATGTCGGCAACGAGAATAACCAGGCTCTCTGCCTGAACAATATCGGGGATGTCTATCTCAACAAAGGGCAGTCCAGCGATGCGCTCACCTATTATGAACGGGCGCTGGAGCTCCGCAAAAAGGCCAACATTCCCAGTCAAGTCGGCGAAACCCTGCACAATCTCGCGGAAGCATCCTTGAAGGCCGGTGACTATGGCCAAAGTTTGGACTACCACCTCCAGGCGCTCGAACTCTTTCGCAGCTCCGGTGACAAGAACGGTGCTGCGATCCAGTCTTACAGCATGGGCACCATATTCGAGTATCAGGGAAGGTACGGCGCGGCACTCAAGTCTAAGGAAGAAGCTTTGAAGACATTTCGCGATTTGCACGACCGCAGTTTCTGGATGGCGGAAATCCTGAGCGGGTACGGCCATTCGCTGAGTCAGATTGGGCGCTTTGACGATGCGCAAAAAAACCTGGCCGAGGCTCAGACTTTAGCTCTGGAACTGCAGAATAAGACTTTGATTGCACAAATTTTAAACTTTCAGGGAGACGCTTTCTATTATCGAGGAGACATCAAGTCGGCGGCTGACTTATTCTCAAAGGCTATTGTAGCAGCCGCGGGCGGCGCAGAGAAAGAGGTTGTCCTTCTGTCGAAACTCAACTCGGCGAAGTGCCTTGTTCAGGAGAAGCGCAACCCCGCGCCTATCGCTCTCTTAAAGGCGCTAGCTCAGGAAGCAGATGCGGTAGGGCTGAAATATATCTCCACGGAGGCCGAGCTGGCCTTGGCCGAGGCTCTCCTGAACGCTCATCAGTATACAGCGGCTAGAAAAGAACTCGAGACAAGTCTGAAAACGAGTGAAAAGCTTGGACTGCAGGCGCTGCTCGCGCGAAGCCACTACTTGCTCGCTCGGACCCTTGAGCTTGCGGGAAGTGGGAGCGCCGAAGCGGCGCCCCATTATGCGGCTGCCCGACGAATTCTGGAAGCCATCCACCAGGAATCAGGGAGCGATGGCATCCTAAAGCGCCAGGATCTGAGCTCCATTTCCTCGCCATCCGTCCAGAAACCCTAGGAACCCGGACTTCAACGCCGAGCCGGACCCTTCTCAGTCTGGATCGTGGTCATGATCGTGGTCATGATCGTGGTCAGGCGGCCGTGGTGTTAGAGTGATGGTCCTACTCTGCGGCGAGAACTCGTCAGAGAACACGGTGATGGTATACTGCCCGGGCGCAAGCCCTTCGGTGCTCAAATCGAGTTCGTTCACTCCATCCTCGTGGTCGAAATGGAATTTATTTCCTTCTCCCTTGTTCCGGAGCAGCGGGAAAGAAATATTTCCATTGGAGTCGATCATCGCGAGCGAGAGTCGCGCATCCTTGTCTCGAATAGGATCCCCGCCGCAAGTAGTAGCTAACCGGAATTCCACTTCAATTTCGTGTCCGACGTCGAAACTTTGACCCTCGGTCGGGGACACCCAAACGAAGCAGTCGGTTTCTGCGAGGGGCTTGTTGAGGGCAATTACGCTCGAAAGGCCCGGGGTGTCCCCTACCATGACCGGGTCGCCTGGAAGGAGTGTTGGGGCCAGCGTGCATTCAGTACAAGGCGGAGGCGGAGGGGGTTGGAAATAGCCGGTTAAGATGTCTTCAGTAAAAGTGGCGATGTCGCCAGGCGCATGGCCGAAAGCAGGATTGTGGATTATCTGAGAGGTAGAGGTAAAGTAACTGAGCTCGAGAGTTATCAGGTGTCTATAATCCGTGTTCCGAACAGGCACACCATGCGGGCCGCCAGCATTCCCCGTGAAATCGTATTGACTGCAAACATTGGTGGCATTATACGGGTATTGGACGCATACGGTGCCCTCTGGGAACACGTCCGTATCAAGCGGAAGCGGATTGGTCGGATTGCTGACCTTCACCCTAAGATCAAACGGCCTCAGCACGATGTCGAAATGAACGATGAGACTGCTGCCATCGACGAAGGTATAGGTGAATGTGGTGTTGTTCTGAGTGAACGTGAAGCAGTTCGCCTCCGTCCCGTCCTCCACCACGCAGGATTGTGCCCAACACTGGGTACCAAACAACGAAATCGCCAGGGCGAGAAGCGCGAACATAGTTTTACGCACGGTTGGATCTCCTTAATGTGTCTCTTGCAGCGAGTCTCGACGGGGACAGGCAGGCTAGGACTCGGTGTATACAAATACACCTATCCCTCTGGAGTTGTCAACGAATTAATTAGGTACTAGGAGTACCTTTCGGGAAGGCTCCGGAGTGGCGAGCCCTTTTTGCCTGCAACGATCCACGCGTTCAACGGTCACTCTCGATTCCACCTGCTTGCCAAAGTGCTCGCGGTGAATATCTTCGCGTCCCGCGCTTTTAGGTTGGCTGCGCCGCCCTCCAGGAACTGATCCCTGTGATGCGCAAAAACCTGATCGGGATCATGCCGCAACCTTCTCGAGTCGATATTCATGATGTAGCCCGCCCAAGATCGACTTCTTCTTGATTAAGAAACCCTTCGAAACCTCGTGTCTGTGAATTTGTCTTCTCACCGGCAGCCCTGAAGGCGGGGCAGGAATGCCGGGTCCCAGACTTTTGTGTAGTCGTGCGTGGTTGTAGTGAGCTGTCCACTCTCGGGTCACCCTGCGCAGATGCCGCTCATTCAGCGGAATGAACCAATCCAGACACTCCCGCCGCAGGCTGCCGATCAACCTCTCACAATAGGCGGTGGCCTTGGGCGCCCGAACGGGAGACTTCAGAACTTCAATTCTCAGGGCTTCGATGGAGCGATCCAGGTCTTCCGAGAAAATGTGTTCGCACCGAAACGCAGAGATACGAAAACAGCCAATGGTAATGCGGCTTTCGTGAGAAACGCTGCGCGCAAAGCCGCGCATTGTAGCGAAGGGAAACGAAGAACCAACTGACACCAGAACTGACACCGCCTTTCTGAGTGATGCGGAAACAGAAGGCTGACTCTCAGGTTGGAATTGACGCGGCGGTGCCGTTTACTTTCCTCGGCGAACCAATTGCGGCTGATTCTGCGCGACCAACTGACACCAAAACTAGCACCGGCCAAAATGAGAAAAGCGAGCCGCAGGCCGTCTATCACCACTAAGTCTTTTCGGTGTACGATGTTGCGAAGCTACGGGCCTGTAGCTCAGTCGGTTAGAGCAGCGGACTCATAATCCGTCGGTCCCAGGTTCGAATCCTGGCGGGCCCACCAATTCCATCCCGTTGAAAACAGGGACAACTTATTGGTCCACAAGCGAGTACCGCATGTCTCGGCCAAGAATTCCACGCGAGGTTTCCTTTGCAGCCTTTGGTGCAGGTTTGGCTGCTTTAACGGGAGAACGAGTGGAGTTCAAGTGAGGAGAGTGGACTAAGTAACCCTATTCCGAGTACAGCCTGATTCTGCGCGTTGTGCCGAAGGCCCTGCCCAAGCAGTCATTGTTTGCTAGCTAGCTTTTGTTCCAGTCTAGTAATGTCTCGTTTGATTTGAAGACGGACACTCGGCGCTCTTCTCGTGCGATACCTCTTACCCCGTACGATCACACCAAAGTTAAACGTGTAGCACATTACAAAACTAAGAATCGCCACTATTTCCAGGGCGTGTTTCAGACTTAAGTCCGGCGGAGGCACCGAAAATGTCGTGACCATGAGTAGAACTGTCCATCTTCAGCGCCAATGAGAGCGACTGGGGATCGGACTTGTCAAGGCCTCGGTTGGAAAGCTCAGAATCCATACCTTAAAAAGACTCTCAACTCACTCCCATTTCCGCTGACGTCGGACACGCATCTGCCGTCCGAGTTGTGCTTGCTGTCACATCCTTCGGTGACCGGAAGCACAGATCCTAGCGCCTGTTTTCTCGAGACTTCGGGTGTTGGTGCGGGTGTACGCTATCGGTCGGCCGGGAAGTCAAGATGGAAATTCCGGCTTCTGCTGTTTCGCAAGTCGCCTTTTGCCGCGCCAGTAAAGGACGGATGCAATATGACCAGTACTTTCCTCACCCTCCTCGGGGTCACCTTCGGAATTTCAGTGGTCGTCTCCGGTTTGCTGGCGTATTTTTTCTCTAAGCCGGTTCGCAGCATATTGCGGCGGATCATCGCAGACGAGATCAGCCTGGCCTGGGAGAAGTACTTGAAGTTTGCAGTTTACGTCGTGGGGATCTCGAGTGGCGTCCGCATCTTGGACCTGGAGAGGTACATCACGCCGCCCGCCACAAGAGAGGGACAGGTCCTCGCGCTGACGCGGGAACGCTGGGTCCTGGAGGTCTTTCGCACAGTGATCGGATCACTCGAAGGCATCGCCTGGATGCTGCTCGTGTTCTTTCTCTTCGCCTTGATTGCGTTCGTCATCGTCCGCGCTTTCGAACTGAAACGCCAAAAGGCCTGACGGTTTGCGCAGCGCCGGCATTCTCTCATCACTGTGCTCCGCGAAAATTCCGTACGACAAGGAATCACAACCCGAATCGTATTGAGAATTAAGGATTTGCCCTTTTCGGGTGACGCGAGGGCGAGTCCTGTTCACACCAATCAAGTGTAGATCTTTTTGTAGCTGAGAAAGCCTCCAACTTCAACAAAGTTCAACAGAGTTTGTCCGTCTTCCGCGCCAATGTTAACCCAATCCAGCGCGGAAGGAAGCGGACGGTGTAGAATCCGGCAGCCGAAATGTTCGGCGCAATCTCAGCCGGAGGAACACATGGACACATTTGAAGCATTCAAGACTGCGCAGAAGCAGGGATGGGCGCACTTCGCGCCGCTGCAGATGGTCACGACGATTCCGGCCGCGCGGCTAGTGAAATTTGCCGGCGTCCGCGCAAGCCAGCATGTTTTGGACGTCGCCTGCGGCACCGGCGTCGTGGCGGTCACTGCCGCCCGCATCGGCGCCAAAGTTAGCGCGATCGACTTGACGCCGGAACTTCTGGAGCGCGCGCGCGAAAATTCCGAAACCGCCGGCGTTGAAGTGGACTGGCGCGAAGGCGACGCGGAGAAGCTCCCGTTCGGTGACGCGGCGTTCGATGTGGTCCTGAGCCAGTTCGGGCACATGTTCGCGCCCCGGCCAGAATTGGCGGTTGCCGAAATGCTGCGCGTGCTGAAGCCGGGCGGCACGATTGCGTTCTCCACCTGGCCTCCGGAACTGATGACAGGCCGAATGTTCCGCCTCGTGGCGAGTTACATGCCTCCGCTGCCGCCCGGCATCTCACCGCCGCCGCAATGGGGCGAAGAAAAGATTGTTCGCGAGCGCCTGGGCAGCGCCGTCCGCGATATCGCGTTTGAGCGCGCGACGATGCAGGCCCCGGCGCTAAGTCCGCAGCACTTCCGCACTCTGACGGAGCGGACCGCGGGGCCGGTGATCAAGCTGATCGAAAATTTGACGGCGAATGATCCGGCCAAGCTCGTAACTTTCCGCAAGGAATACGATGCGCTTTCCGCCGAATATTTCCATGACAATTTTATGCAGCAGGATTTCCTGACGACGCGAGCAATAAAAAACTAGGAGGGCATGAAAGGGTCTGAGAACGCGGGATGTGCCGCTTGGGAACAGCCTATTTACAGATAGCGCGGGTTTTTCCGTTAAATTCCTTATGGCCACTCCACAGTCTTCTAGATTTCAAACAACCCTTAAACCCCGAGATCGAGTGGACATCCCATTCATCATTCGTCTATCTCGTTGGCACGAAAGAGGAAAGAGAACGCGAGGTTTGCTCTCATAATCCGTCGGTCCCAGGTTCGAGTCCTGGCGGGCCCACCAACCGTTTCAAAGAAATCGAGTTCACAGCTTTCGCAACGGAGCTAGATCCCCGAGAGCCGCGTCGGATGCGGGCCCTTCAACAGATCCCACTCTCGCGGTGCGAGCATTTCCAACGAAACGCAAATACGTCCCTGCGTCTTTCAACTGATAATGTCAGCAGAAGCCTTGTGACGCTGTTGTGACGAGGCCGACGCGTCAGGATTAACCACGGATGACTACGGGCAATCAGCTCGAGTAGACTCCGGGGATCGCGGGGGCGGATAGGATAGCGCATCAACAAAGAAGAACTCGGGCAATGCGTCATCTGCGCCAACTACGACCCTCAGGCCAGACGCAAATTGTTCGAAGCCAGAATCGCTCCGGAAGAAACATCCACAACTACCAGAGTTCCCGGATGTTCTGACATTGTTCGATCGACTGTTTGTTGAAGACCGGCGTCCCGTTGCGGCGCAGCATCGTGTGGAAGAACAAGATCGCGTGGATGAAAAGTTTCGGAAGACTGAATCGTCAGACCGGTTGCAACAAGAAGAATACCCAGGATGATGATCTGTATGAACCGCATATGTGTCACGGCGTTTGATTCTAGATTAGACATTGCCGTTTGCCAAAACTCTTTGGGCATAGCGGTGCGAGCACGCTCGGCCAAACGTTGGTCGACGCATTGACTTGCCCTTCCCCTACGCTCTAAGCTGGCGCCGAAATGGAATCGTCCTCACTCATTGGCCGAACCGTCAGCCATTACAAAGTTACCGGCTTGATCGGACAGGGCGGCATGGGTGTCGTTTATCGCGCCCAGGACCTGCGGCTCGAGCGTGACGTCGCGCTGAAGGTGCTTCGCGCGGGGGCGCTGGGCGATGAAACTTCCCGCAAAAAGTTTCGTTCGGAAGCACTCTCGCTTTCACGCTTGAATCATCCCAACATCGCCACGATTCATGATTTCGATTCCGAGGACGGAATTGATTTCGTCGTGATGGAATGCATCACCGGTGAACCACTTTCTGACCGCGTCCGCCTGACCAGCCTGCCCGAAAAACAAGCCATCGCCGTAGGCATACAGATTGCCGCGGCACTCGAAGCCGCGCACGAAAAGGGCGTGATTCATCGAGACCTGAAACCACAAAACATTTTGTTGGCGGCGAAGGGCCAGGTAAAGGTTGTGGATTTTGGCCTCGCGAAGGTTTTGCAGCCGGGCAGCGATGCGGACGTAACGCTGACCATGACCGACACTGACGCTCAGGCCGGTACGCTTCCCTATATGGCGCCTGAACAGTTGCGCGGTGAAGCAACGGATGAGCGGTCAGACATTTGGAGCGCGGGCGCTGTGCTTTACGAAATATGCACTGCGCAGCGTCCCTTTCCTGAAACCCGCAGCACGCTGCTCATCGCCGCCATCCTCAATAAGGAGCCGGATTCGCCGCGCAAAGTGAATTCGCGGGTTTCCGCCGGACTTGAACAAATTATTCTCAAAGCGCTCGATAAAGACCCGTCCCGGCGTTATCAGTCAGCGCGCGAAATGCGTGTGGATTTGGAACGGCTTGCGGAAGGCCGGCAGACGGGCGCAGCAACAACGCGCGCTCCAGTTTCAATGTGGCGGACGGTTTCACTCTGCTCCGCAGCGGCGGTGCTGGTGCTTGCCGGAGTGTGGATCGGAATTCGCTGGTGGCAATCACGTCAAACGCCGCAGACGCCGCAGACGGTGCTCGTCGGTGAATTTGTGAACCACACCAATAATCCGATGTTTGACCTAACCATGGCGGAATTGGTTAAGACGGCGCTCGAAGAGTCGCGTGCGATTAGTATATTCCCAGCGAGCCGAATCCCGGATGTACTTCAACTGATGAAGAGACCTTCGTCGGCTCCGATTGACGAAGCAGTTGGCCGGGAAATTTGTGAGCGCGAGGGATTACGTGCGGTGGTGCTGGGCTCGATTTTTTTGTTCGGAGATAGCTATACGATTCAGGTGCGCGCCGTGGATTATACGGGAAACGACGTCATCAGCAGTCAACAAACAGTTCGGGATCCAGGAAAGATCGTTTCTGCAATCGACGCGCTGGTGAAGACAGTCCGCATCGCGCTGGGCGAATCCGCTGCTTCTATAAAACAAGCGTCCGCGCCACTCGCACAGGTCACGTCGGATTCGCTCGAAGCAATTCGCGATTACACACTTGGAAACCAAAGGATGTTTGCGGGAGATCCCGCAGGCGCGCTTGTTCTTTTTCGGAAAGCGCTCGAACGCGACGCTTCATTTGCGATGGCGAAGGAAGGAATTGGCGTCGCTTATACGAACCTGAATGACCCAGGCCAGGCCGAAGAATATCTGCGGCAGGCCGCCGATGGCGCCGATCGGGTCACCGAAGTTGAGAAGCAAAAGCTGTTGGGAAATTACAATATGGTTGCCGGCAATTACGATCAGGCCTGCGCGGATTTTCAGGTTTTAACGCAGCTTCAACCGCTCGATCCAGTCGGGTTCGCAAGCCTGGGCTGGTGTGAAGGACTCCGTTTCCATTTCGATGCGGCCATCGCGAACACCGGTAAAGCTGCGGCGATGCTGCCAAACGCGAAGCTGAAAATGAACCTCGCCATGCTCCATTTCCTGAACGGCGACACTGAGAAAGGGCTGAGTCTTTTTGAAGAGGTTCTGCGAAGTCAGCCGAAAAGCATACAAGTACGCGAGATCGTAGGCACTGCGCAATTACTGCTCGGCAAACTCGCAGATGCGCAAGCCACATTCGAGGCCATGGTCCAGGAAGGTGGCCTCTCTGAGGTCCTCGGCCTGAGCAGGCGTGCCGACATTGCCCTTGCCACCGGACACTATGGCGACGCCAGAGCGATTTTGGAAACTGGCCGCTTTAACGCTCAAAAACTGGGAAACAGCAATGAGGAAGCGAAGGCCGATTTGCTGTTGGCTGAGTTAAGTCCCGGCGGAGCGCTGCCTCAAGATTCAAATCTTCATTCGATTCGATGGTTGGAAAAAAATCCCTCGATTGTTTTGCTTCTCGGGCGAATGTATGCAACGCGCCGTCAGGCCAAAGAAGCGGAAGGAATGGTCAAGCTCATGGAGGGCATCCTTCAAAAGCGCAATACGGCCGTGATGCATTCCGCAGTTTTCCTTCTGCAAGCCGAAGTGGCGATTGCGCGCGCGAAACCAAAGGAAGCGGTGGACGCAGCACGTAATGCCATTGAGTATGAAAATTCGCCGCTGGCTGTTGAGACTTTGGCGCGTGCTTATGATGCGGCGGGCCACTACCAGGAATCAGCGGCGGAATACGAGAACGTTCTGAAGCGTGCAAACCAGAGATGCGAAAGCGACGATTCGCCGGCCTTTCACAAAGTCGTTGAGGCGCACTACCGGCTCGGCGTCGTGTACCAGAAAATGGGAAAGTCCGATAGCAGTAAACAGGAGCTTCAGAAGTTCCTGAGTTATTGGACTGATCCCGACCCGAATCTGGCGATTTATAAAGATGCTGTCGACAGAATTCGCGCGCTTCGGGCGCGAGCCTTACCTTCGAGCGGCATGCCAACACCGGCGACATACAAAGCGGATTCTGTAATTCCGTCCACGTGGAGGTCGCGTTCGATTCGTTTTTCACTCATTACCGCTGTACAAAATGGCGCCAGCCCCAGCCAGCTTGCAACAAGGCAAAACGTCTGGCAAACATGGCCGGCGTCCAGCAAGACCACGCGATAGGCGCGGGCGTGCCGATACTTCCACATCGAGCGCGGGAAAACAGCGGTCATCACGAGCACCGCAGCCGCATTCGCCACATGTTTTTGTCCTTCGGCGTACTGTAGAACACGATTCCGCATCGGCCCGCTGTGAACCAATTCCAGAGTGTGACGTTGCGTCTGGTAGTGATAGATGCCTTGACGAAGGCCGCCAACGCGTAGCGCAATCAAGTAAGGCTCGATGGGATGTCGGGCGCCGCCGGAAGGGCTCGTAGTGTGCGGGAGGAATCCATAGACAGGCGCTTTGAGATAACCCGTGACGCCGAACGAATAATACAGAAGCTGTGAGATCGCATCGAGCGTCACCGGCTTTCGCGAAAATTCACGGTGCGTCTTCCGGGAAAGCAGCGCGTGCAGGAATTCTCCATCTGGTGGCGGAGGCGCGGCCAGCCGGATGCGCGGAACGCGAGCGTATGTCTTGAAAAAAGGCGGTTGCGGCGATTTGCGAAGGTATCCGCGAGCGGCGCGTCTTCCCTGTTCGGGTGTGATGTAATCGATGTCGCGCGTGGCGAAATGAAAGCTGCCGTGTGGAAGCCAGTGAGCCCATTCGGTGGCCACCTGATCGTCGTGGCGCGCGACGTCGGTGCCCTCTTCGAGCAACAACGAATTTGCAATCAGCTGGCGGATCGCCCGTTTCAGGCTGCTGGGCGAATACTCGGGGAAATATGCCGCCGCCGCTTCCGGCCGGCGCCAATCATTGAAGAAACACAATATCGGAAACGCAACCGGACTGGCCGAGATTGCGGCGTGTGTCAAGAAATTCTCAAAAACCGGGTCCGGGCCATTCCAGAACACTTGGAGCGCCCGCGCACGCCGCACGCGGACAGACTTGTGTTTACGATCCTCCACGGACTTCCCGGTGCGAAGCGTGATGTGGCCTTAGCCGATGAACCACATCGGGCTGACGGCGTTGCGGTGCTTCTTGAGGGCAAGTTCGAGACGCTTGTTAGCCGCACTGACTTCTTTGTACGACTTGCGGGCTGCGGCGAGCTGGGCTGCAGTTGGAGCCTTAGCTTTCCTGGACTTCTTCTTCGCGGCCATGTAATCCTCCTGTCGAATTGAGTCGAGTCCTAAACCGAGCGGTAAAAAGTTAGGTACTTACGAAGGGCCTGTGTGTAATCGAAATCTATTGGCCTTAATGGAGAATGTCAATAACAAATGAAAATTCTAAACTCCGCGGACTTATCCCGCGGCGTGACGTCGCGTTGACACGTCTCGGCGTGCGATGGAGTGTCCGCGAAAGCAGAATCGGTCCGAGGAGTTTCCTAATGCGTCGTCCCAAGAGAATGGTATCGCTCGAAGGCAGCGAGCACCCGCGTGATCCGGGCATTCGACAAGCGGGCAAAGCAGATCCTAACGAAATTCTGAAAGTGACGTTGCATTTACGCTCGCGGAATCACGCGAAGAATTTTCTGGATCGCGAGATCGCCGCACTCATCGCTGGTCGCCGGAAGCCGATGACACGCGAAGAATGGCAAGAAAAGTACGGCGCGGATCCGGCGGACGTTAAGAAAATCGAAGCCCTTGTCAGCGAACATGGCTTTACGGTAGGCGCGACGCATTTCGGCGCACGGATGATGACGCTGATGGGAACCTCGGAGCGGGCAAGCGCGTTCTTCGGCATCAAACGCATGATGTTTGATTCGCCCGATGGACGATTTGCGGGACATACGGGAACGGTCCGAATACCCGCGGAGATAGCGCCTCTTATCGAAGACGTCGTGGGATTGGATAACCGCAGGCAGGCGCAACGGCAGCAGCCGCAGTGGATCATGGTCAAGGAAGCAGGCCTTACACCTTCGGGATACCTTCCAACGGAAATCGCTATCGTCTACAACTTTCCGAAACGGTATACGGGAAAGGGCGAGACCATCGGCGTCATCGAACTCGGTGGCGGCTATCGTCCCGAAGACATCCAGAAATACTGCGCTCTTATGAAAACCCCGGTGCCTACGATCGTCGCGGTTTCCGTCGATGGCACTACAAACAGTCCGGAAGGGAAAACAAAAGACTTTGATGGCGAAGTCGTGGGCGACATTGAAACGATTGCTGGTTCTGCTCCGGGTGCAACCATTGCAGCGTACTTTTCAAAGAATTCAAATCAAGGTTTTCTGGATGGTGTGAGGTTCGCGGTGCATGACAAACAGCATCGCCCTTCGATTCTTTCGATCAGTTGGGGCGGGCCTGAATCCACTTATACCCGAAATACGCTGGTAACTTTCAACAAAGTCTTGCAAGAAGCGGCGTTGCTCGGAATCACAGTGTGCTGTGCATCCGGGGACCACGGCTCTTCCGCGGGCGTGCCCGGCGGGCAACACGTTTCGTTTCCACCATCCAGCCCTTACGCGCTCGCGTGCGGGGGCACGCGTTTGAAGATCACAGATCAAAATACAATAAAGGAAGAAGTCGTTTGGCACGGCAAAGAAGGCGCGAGTGGCGGAGGCTTCAGCGAAGTTTCCCCAATTCCGGATTGGCAGAAGTCCACTCCCGTGGCGAGCCAAGCGAAACGATTCAAGAAGACTGGACGCGGCGTGCCGGATGTGGCGTCGGTTGCCGATCCGACTACGGGATTTTTAGTCTTGGTCAATGGCAAATACGGTGTTGGCGCGGGAACCAGCGCGGCGGCGCCTGTTTGGGCCGGCCTGATCGCGCGTATCAACGAAAGTTTGGGACGCGCGGTCGGATTCATAAATCCGCTTCTCTACCAATCGGCTTCAGATTTCGAGAAGGCCGGCGCGTTCCGTGCGATCACGACCGGAAATAACGGCTTCTACCACGCGGGTCCCGGGTGGAATCCTTGCACGGGATACGGATCGCCCAACGGAACGAAACTCGCGAACGCGATGGCAAAATGCAAAGCTCCGAAGACGCTCGCTGCTGCCAAATGAACCTACGCGTTTGCGCGGAAACTACGGCCACTGGCACGAAGTGTCGAATGCGCGATAAATAAGAACTCAGAACTTCCCTTCAAATGTTGTTCGCGTCCCGGTCAACGGTTGCTCCAAATCCATTTTTGCAAATTGAAATGTCACCTGCGCAACGGGCTGCGATCCCGAAGAAGTAAACAAAACGCCTGAGATGTGCACATTGCTGAGCGTGGCAACGAATACACTTTGCCATGTCAAAGTGATGCTCGCCTTGTGTTGGCCCGTCATACATTCCGCCATCAACTGCATGGATTGCTGATCGATTGGCCGCACGCAGGTGATGCCATTCATTTGCATCCTGCCGGCGGCTTGGCCTGTTGAAGATTCAGTGATGCCTGGAACGTTGAACGTCATTGACTCGCATGAAATTCCCGATCCGGCTGAGCCCTGCATCTTTTGATTGCTGCCGATGCCCGACGAAGTCGCTTGCTGGCCGCCGTTTGATTCCGGCGGCGCTTGCGTACGCGCAGCGCCGTTGTTCCCTACGGCGCTGTTCATCGTGGTATTCGTATTCGTGCGTGCGGCTCTAAGATTCTCTTCCGCCAAAATAAGCGAAGCGGCCATCCGGTAGTTTTTTCCGATCTTGTTCATTTCTCCATAAACAGTAACGGAGAGGCCCGGCGTCAGCGAACCGGCCGAAACAGGCTGGCCGCCCTGACAGATGGCGGTTGACTCGGTGTAGGTCACTACGGCGGTATCTTTTCCGGAGTTCACTTCAAATGAGGCTCCGGCTGGGGCGGTTTGAATGCGGCCCGAATATTTGGCTGCGCCCCTCGGTGGTGCTGTTGCGCATGGCGACCCGTTTCTTTGCGAGGCGCCGAATGCTGGAGAAATGCCGGGAATTGCGTGAAGCGCTCCGGCGCAAAGAGCTAGCGTGCCAATCAACGCCGCCCAACCGATTAAATTGGCGAGACCTTTAGGGGAGATTCTCATTTCTCTGCCCTCCTCAAATCCATTTCGTATCCAATCGCGTCAGAAGCTGGAAAGTGATTGGTTTGGTAAGTCATTTCTACCGCAGAGGGCGGCATTCTGCGCGATGAAGGAGTCGGAAGTGTTCAATGTGCAAACGTGCTGCGATCATCTGGGTTTGCTGATGCAAACGCAGAAACGGCTTTGCGATCAGCGAGCTTCGGTAAAAGATCCCAAATCGTTCGAGTTTCTAGTTCGTCGCCTTGAGTTGTTTTAATTCTTTCTGGCGATCCAGAAAACTTTCGCCGCCGGTGATCCAGGCCGTGGCGGGCTCGTCCTTCAGGTAGTGCCCGAACCACGCAAAAATTCGGCGTTCGTAATCAATTTGATCGGCTTTCTTTCGCAGGCCGTGGTCTTCACCGGCATATTCAAGCAACACTACATTTTTCTTTGCGCGGCGCGCGATGTTGTATAGCTCCACTCCCTGATGGAAAAATACGGTGCCATCGCTATCGCCGACTTCGATGAGCAGCGGCGTGGTCATGTTCTGAACATTAAAAATGGCGGAGTTGCGAATGTAGGCTTGTAAGTCTTCATAGAGCGGAACTTCCATTCGCTGCTGGCCGGTTTCGATGTGGTCGGTTTCGGCGATTCCGGAACTCCAGTGATGATTGCCGTAATTGCTGACGAGATCGGTGATGGGCGCGCCGGCGACGGCCGCGGCAAAAATTCCATTTGTGTGCGTGGCGAGATAAACGGAATCAAATCCTCCCCACGAATGACCGACGACGCCGACTTTTTTCGGATCGACGAGTCCCATATCGATTACACGTTTTGTGGCGGCGGTAACGCAATCCACGACGGATACGCCGGGATCGCGCGGCTGGAAAACGATGTCCGGCTCGAGCAGAAAATATCCGTGACTGGTAATCGCGGCTGCGTTGTAATAATCGCGTTCCGATGGCGCGCTGTAGCGATGGAGTCCGTCGGAAAGTTTTTCATACATGTAAACGACCATGGGATATTTTTTGCCGGGCTCGTATCCGGCGGGATAGTAGAGCGCGCCTTGCAATCTTTCACCGTGTGAATTCTTGTAGTCGATTAATTCTCCGTGGCCCCAGGCGTAATTGGATCGAAATGGATTTGTGTTTGTGACCTGCTTCGCATTTTTCAGATCAGGTCCGCAAATAAATGCATTTGGCGACTGATCGAACGATTCCAGCACGTATTCGTAGACGTCGGCATCTTTCGCTTTCGCAAGGCGCGTTACGCCTTTGTCCAGCCAGATGGCGTGCTCGTCAGTTGCGATTGTTGCGTTCAGGTTCAGTCGCGCATAGCCGGACTTCTTCGTCCATTCACCGAAGAGGCTGACGTAAATCGGTTTGTCGGCTTCGACAAACTCGTCGTCTGGATTTAGCCGCACATATCGGTGGCGGACTTGATCCTTTGCGCCGTCGGTGAGTTGCGTGGCGCGGGATCCATCGGGAACAACTTTCCAGAGATCGTATTTGTCGTAAAGAATTACGGCGGCGTCATCTTTCGTCCAACCTGCAACTCCGAATGGCGGCTTCTGCTTAATTGTTTCATCCGATTCGCGATTCACGAATGCGGTGCGCACATTTTTCGTGATGTTGGTGACGGCGTGACTTGCAACATTCACGGTCCAATAATTGTCGTCCTGAAAATAAATCAGGTAGCGTCCGCCGGGGCTCGGCTGGATGGAGCGATCTTCGATGAGGTGATCTTTTATTTTTGCGCGCGCGCCGGTGTTGAGATCCACGATGGACAAATCCGCGGTGGGTCGGCCGATGGTGCGATCCATGGCATATGCGTCCCAATTCGTTGCGAACGCAAGCTTCTGATGTTTTAGCGGCGTAACCTGCTCGGTAAGATTGTGGCCAAGCGGAACCAATGACCCGGACTCCACATTCCACACGGCGAGCATGTTCTTCTGGCGATCCATTTTCGCTTGCAACTTTTGTTTGGGCATTACGTCGACGTCATTCCAATGCCAAATGTCGACTGAGGCGGGTTCTTCTTCGCCGTCCGCGGGCGTAGATGTTTTGTTCGCGTCGGCAGCGGGCGGAGTTTTCTTTGGCGGGGCGATTTTTTCGTCCCACTTGGCGATGCCGAGAAATAGCATGCCACCTTCTTCAGGCCACGAAGGTTTGCGGTACGAAACGATGCGCATTCCGGCCGGGAAATTCGTGCCGGTAGTTGGGTCAAACATGCGCGGCGCATCGGAGGAATCCGGCAGATGCGTCCAGGCCAGAGCTACATAAGTGAAACCTTCGCGATGAGCATCGGATTTCGAGCGCAGCACCGCGAGATCCACGGCGTTCTTCCGCCACGCAAGACCGCTGTATATAGATGATGAAGAATCTAGGACACGAACGGTTCCGGTTTCTGTGTTGAAAAGCTGGACACCGTTTCCGGTTTTGTCGTCGGCGTTTATGGCCATCGCGAGCAGCGTGCCGGTGCGCGGCAAATCTTGCCAGGCGAATTCGGAAACGTTTCCAAATGTTGTGTCATGTCCAGTGGACAACTGGCGAACCACGAGCGTTGCGCCCGCTGGGTTTTCTTCCACGTCAGGTGCTGCGGCGGCGGCGTCAGTGGATGTGTTGGGCGCATCTTTCTTTTCCGGAGCGTATTTGCGCATGGCGAGATAGGTTCCGTTCGGACTGAATGAAAATGTTTCGATGGCGTCAACTACGGTTTGATCTCCGGTGGAGAGATTCAAGAGACCCATCTTTCTTTGAATGGGCTTCTTCTGCTGACGAAGTTTTTCATCCTGCGCTTCGGAATTGACGACGGCGAAGGCGACCCAGTTTGAATCAGCCGAGAAAACCGGTTGCGTGCCGAAAGCGGTGACTTTCGTTGTGCCGTCGGCGATATTTGTGATTCGCAATTCGTTGTTGCGATTTGAACGGTTGATTCCGTAGGCGAGCCATTTCCCGTCCGGCGACAGACCGCCGGTCGGGCCGCCCGGGGCTAGAGTTTCAAACTGGCCGTAGTCGGCGGGCGTTACTGGGGGTTTTGTTTGCGCTCCGATGAGGATCGCGAAACCGAGAATTACTAGAACCAAAGCCGCTGTTCGTCGCATGGTCTGCCTTCCTCACTGTCCTTTGACTCAAATTCGTGTCGGCGGATTGTGTATCGAATCGTCGTGTGAGGCAAGAGCGGCCCACCTGAAAGTGGCCCGACAGAAGAGTGTGAAACGGCGAATGACGAGCGGAACGCAGGTGAGGTGACGGCGGTCACATTGAGGAGTGATTCGCGTCACGGCGCGGCGCGGGACGACGTGCGAGAATGTCAATGCGGGGGGGTGATCAATGCACACCGTTGCAGCAGAAAAGCGAATAGCGATAGAAAACATTTTGTATGCGACCGACTTCTCCCCCGCCGCAGTTGCGGCGTTGCCTTACGTGCGGGCAATCGCGCTGCGCTACGCATCGAAAGTGCATGTGTTTCACGTGAAGCAGCCGATGAGCTACGCATTCGTGACGCCTGATATGGTGCCGAATGTAACGGAGATGGAAAAACGGCTGGAGATAGAGGAAACCCAAGAAATCAATAAGTGTTTCGCGCGGATACCGCACGACGTGGTGTTCGGAACCGGCAACCTTTCCAACGAACTGGACAAAATAATCGAGTCAAAGTCGATTGATTTGATTGTGATTGGAACGCGCGGGCGAACGGGCGCAGCAAAGATGGTCCTGGGATCCGTGGCGGCGGAAATATTGCGGCGCGCACCGTGTCCGGTGCTGACGGTGGGGCCGCACTGCACGGGCAGTGCGAAGACTGATTTCGAAATGCGGGAAATTCTGTACGCAACGGACTTTTCCGCCGAATCACTGGCCGCGGCGCCGTATGCGATTTCGCTTGCGCAGGAAAATCAAGCGGGGCTGGCGCTTCTGAATGTGATCGAGCCATCCGGCGATGTGGAGCTGGTTCATGCGGACCAATTCATCGATCCTGCCTGGCGATCCCTGCAAAATTTGGTGCCGCCGGAAGCAGAATTGTGGTGTACGCCAACGTGCATCGTGACAAAAGGCGCGGCGGCGGAAGCAATTTTGAAAGTAGCGGGAGAACGAATGCCGGATCTGATCGTTCTGGGCGTGAAGGGAGTGACTAAGTTGATGGCTGTGAGCACTCACCTTTCGCGCGCCACGGCGCAAGCAGTGATTGCCGATGCGCCGTGCCCCGTTCTTACGGTTCGCGTACCGCCGCAGCATTGTGAACCGCATTTGCAGTAGGAGAGGGCCTGGCAGTCTGTGGGAATGGCTGGTTGAATCACCTGTTCGAGCCCTGAAGCTAATGCCCGAACTCCAAGACCAGCAATTGTCGGAGGCAAGCGGGCAACGCCCCCCGTTGCACGCAACGGTCTCCACGGCCTGCCAGGCCATCGTTGCTTGAAATAACCCCGAAACTGCATGTGCCTGCAGGGTTCCGCTAACATTCCACTCTATAGGATACAATTCCCAACACTCATGAATAGACGATCCGCGCTTGACGGATTTTTTGCGCCCGCATCGGTCGCGGTTATCGGCGCGACCGACCGGGAAAAAAGTGTTGGGCGAACCGTGGTGGCGAATCTATGTTCCGGCTCATTCAAGGGAAAAGTGTATCCGGTGAATCCGGCGCGCGCGGAATTGATGGGGCTGAAATGTTGGGCGCGAATCGGGGATATTCCTGAGCAGGTGGATCTGGGTGTGATTATTACGCCAGCGCCGACAGTGCCAGCGCTGATTGCTGAATGCGTGAGCGCGAAAGTGCGCGCGGCAATTGTAATTTCCGCCGGGTTTCGCGAGCACGGCGCGGAAGGCGCAGCGCTGGAACGTCAAATTCAAACGGAACTTCAGCGCGGCACGATGCGGCTGATTGGACCGAATTGCCTGGGGGTGATGAATCCGCACGTGGGATTGAACGCGACATTTGCACAAGATATTGCGCGGTCCGGGAATGTGGCATTTCTGAGCCAGAGCGGCGCGCTGTTGACGGCCATTCTGGATTGGAGTTTGGCGGAGCAAGTTGGATTCAGCGCAATTGTTTCCTCCGGATCCATGCTGGACGTTGGGTGGGGTGACCTGATTGAGTATTTCGGGAACGATCCGCAGACGCACAACATTGTGATGTACATGGAGTCGGTGGGAGATGCGCGAGCGTTTCTTTCGGCGGCGCGCGAAGTGGCGCTGCGAAAACCAATTATCGTGATTAAGGCGGGGCGATCGGAAGCTGCGTCAAAGGCGGCAAGTTCGCACACGGGCGCTATGACGGGAAGCGATGAAGTGTTTGACGCGGCGCTACGGCGCTGCGGAGTTTTGCGTGTGCAGAGTATTTCCGACGTGTTCTATATGGCCGAGGCGCTGGGGAAGCAGCCGCGTCCGCGCGGACCGCGTCTGACGATTTTGACGAATGCCGGAGGGCCGGGGGTGCTGGCGACTGACACGCTGATTGCGAATGGCGGCGAGCTTGCTGCGCTTTCGAGCCAGACGGTGGAGGCGCTGAACAATCTTCTGCCGCCGCACTGGAGCCGTGGGAATCCGATTGACATTCTTGGCGATGCTGATCCTTCGCGATATGCGAAGGCGCTGGATATTGCTTTGCGCGATCCGAACAGTGATGGCCTGCTGGTAATACTCGCGCCACAAGGAATGACGGATCCAAATAAGGTTGCGGAGGGTTTGGCGCCTCACGCAAAAATGCATGGCAAGCCGCTGCTGGCAAGTTGGATGGGAGGAAAAGTTGTCTCCGAAGGCGTGCAGACTTTGAATGCAGCCGGTATTCCGACGTTTTCTTATCCGGATACGGCGGCGCGAGTTTTTGATTTCATGTGGAAGTATACCTACAACTTGCGCGAGCTCTATGAGACGCCGGTGTTCGCGGAAGATGTTGAAGCGATGGAGATCGCGCGCGAAAAAGTGAATCACGTTCTGGAAACTGTTCGCCGCACGGGGCGCACGCTCCTCACAGAAGCAGAATCGAAACATATTCTGGCGAGCTACAACATTCCCACCGTGGAAACCAGGCTCGCGAAGAGTGTTTCGGAAGCTGTTTCAAACGCAAATGAGATCGGTTACCCGATCGTCCTGAAAGTGCACTCCCTCACAATCACGCACAAGACCGATGTCGGCGGAGTGAAACTGAATCTTCAGAACGAAACGGAAGTTCGAAATGCGTACCGTGAAATAGAAACTGCGGTGACGGCGCATGCGGATCGCACACAGTTTCAAGGAGTGACGGTGCAGCCGATGGTGCGCCTGGAAGGATACGAGTTAATTCTTGGAAGCAGTGTGGACGTGCAATTCGGGCCGGTGATTCTATTTGGGACGGGCGGGCAACTTGTGGAAGTGTTTCGCGATCGCGCGTTGGCGCTACCGCCGTTAAATACAACACTTTCGCGGCGGCTGATTGAACAAACTCAGATCGCAAAAGCTCTGCGCGGCGTGCGAGGGCGAGCGGGGGTGGATATGGCCGCTCTCGACGGAATTCTGGTGCGATTTAGCCGGCTGGTTGTGGAGCAGCCGTGGATTAAGGAGGTGGACATTAATCCGCTGCTCGCGTCTTCAGAAAAACTTCTGGCGCTGGATGCGCGAATTGTTCTGCATGATCCCAAAACGCTTGAGGCACAATTGCCACGCCTGGCGATCCGGCCGTATCCGTCACAATATGTTTCTCCGTGGAAAATGAAGGATGGAACGGGAGTGCTGATTCGGCCGATTCGTCCTGAAGATGAACCAGCGATGATTAATTTTCACGAAACACTTTCGGAGCGGTCCGTGTATTTGCGCTATTTTCATATGGAAAAATTGACTGAGCGCGTGGCGCACGACCGCTTAATTCAGAAATGCTTCATTGACTACGACCGCGAGATGGCGCTTGTAGCGGTGCGAGCGGCTGCGACAGGGGGCCAGGAAATTCTGGGCATTGGCCGGCTGAGTAGAAATCCCGGGACGCGCGAAGCGGAAGTAGCTGTTTTAGTTACTGACAAATATCAGCGCCAGGGATTAGGAATGGAAATTATTCGGCGGCTGATTTGTGTGGCGCGAGACGAGAAGCTGGAGTCGATTGAGGCCAATACGTTGCCGGAAAATATTGCGATGCGTGCGCTCGCGGCGGGACTGGGATTTAGGTCCGAGTGGGGAGTGGGGCAATCTCGCGCGATACTTGAATTATGAGTGTGGGAAAAGCGCAAAGACAGGAATGTCTCTGTCATTCGAACATTTGGCGCGACAGGCGGACCGCATCCCAAATGACAATCCCGAACGAAAAGGTCGGGACGGGGCCACCCTACGAAATCGCCCGTGAGCGGATTAAGTGGACCGGAGTACGGGATTGGTGAGGACTACTTTGAGTGCGCCCTCATTTGCCGCGTGTCTAAATGTGTCGTAGGCCTTCATGATGTCGTTCATCGCAAAGCGATGAGTGACGAGTTTTTTCGGCTCCAGCTTGCCTGAGCGCACGACCTTCAGCAGCATTGGCGTAGTTACCGTGTCCACCAATCGTGTGGTAAGCGAAATGTTGCGGTCCCAGAGTTTCTCAAGATGCAGTTCCACAGGCTTTCCGTGGACGCCGACATTTGCGATGTGTCCGCCGGCCGCGACAATGGCCTGGCAGATCGCAAATGTGTCGGGAATTCCCACGGCCTCGATGGCCACGTCAACGCCTGCGCCTTCCGTCAGTTTCATTATTTGATCGGCGGCGCGTCCATCCGCGCTGTTGATCAACGTGGTTGCGCCGAATTTTTTGGCGACTGCGAGACGTTTATCGTCCAGATCAATCATAAAGATCGCCGCCGGCGAATAGAATTGCGCAGTCAGCAGAACGGCGAGGCCGACAGGGCCCGCGCCGACGATGGCGACCGTATCTCCGGGCTTCACTTGACCGTTCAGCACGCCACACTCAAAGCCGGTGGGCAAAATATCACTGAGCATGACCATGGATTCTTCGTCGGCACCAGCCGGAAGGTGATAAAGACTCCCATCGGCTTCGGGGATACGCACATATTCGGCCTGAGTCCCGTCGATCGTGTTGCCGAGAATCCAGCCGCCCTTTCGGCAATGGGAATACATGGCGCGCTTGCAGAAATCGCACTTCAAGCAGGCAGTGACGCACGAGACGATGACCTTGTCCCCCACGTGAAACTCCGAGACGGCGGTTCCGACCTGCTCGACGACACCAATGCCTTCGTGGCCGAGAATGCGTCCATCGGTGACGGCGGGGAGATCTCCTTTGAGAATGTGGAGATCGGTTCCGCAGATGGTGGAAGTGGTAATGCGCACGATGACGTCGCCCGACTTCTGAATGGTGGGAAGCGGCTTATCTTCCCACGCGCTTTTGCCCGGGCCGTGATACACCAGGGCTTTCATGGTGGCGCGTTTAATTTCAGGTGTTACATGTGTGGATGGTATCGCGAGTTCGGAAGTAGCCATCGTTATCTCCTTGAGGGCCGGTTCATCGTAAAGCAAACTTAGCGCGGCGAATGCCTAACATTGCACACATTCAAAAAAATCCAGACCGCGAGGATTTCTGGAGATTGCGTTTAGCGCGCGACCATTTTTTGAGCTGCCGCTGCGGCTTCGGCCTCTGGCAATTCATCCCACAGAAGTTTAAGAGTTACGCCTTCCGGCTCCGTGTGGGAAAGAGTGAATACGTTGCAGCAGGATTCACAGAGCCAGTAGTGTTTGACGCAATGGCCTGCACACTTCGATGCGCTTTCGGATTTTCCATTCACTTTGCCCGCGCACGTCTCGGAATGCGGATCTGAAAAGCGGAAGAACTTTCCACCGATGAGCCAGTGGAAAACCGTTGGGCACGCCGGGTTGGCGCATTTCGGATTCGTGCTTTCGTGGAGTGGAATTCCATGAGCCGGTTGGACGGGCTGGGGCGGCCTTAGCTTAGCTTCCGACTGACGATTTGCGCGTTCGGTTTCCAGTTTTGCAATCGTTGCGCGGAGCCAATTGCCGACGACTTCTTCGGTTTCGTATTGATCGTCATGAGCGTAAAGGGATTGCAGTGTTTCGCCTTCAGCATTGAAAGGAATGTGCCGGCATGGAATCGGTTCGGACCAGCCTTCAGGCGGCACCAGCTGCATCAGGACGCAATCGCTGCATGGAGCTTTATTTTCTTTACTGTCATAGTTCATGCAGGTCGGTGAGTCTTCAAAAATGTATTGCGGTCTCCACGGAGTTTTTACCGACCGGCCGTATCCGCCTTTTTCAAGAAAGTTGAGTTCAAATTTCAGGACATCCAATAGGTCTCGTTCATCTTTGTGCATAACACCCTCCACCCCTGCGCAGCCAGTATCCGAGTTTGGGAATTGCTCCGCCGTGACTGCGGTCACGACCACTCGTGACGTGGGTCACTTGAAAAGAAACGCGTCTGCAAGACACTTGGGGTACGCCAATGACGTGTGGCGCTAAGATGGAGATAGACACCATAAGGGGCTTCCAGGTGGTCGTGAACACGAAAGCGCGTATAATGCGTGGCGAGGCAGATATGCGCGCGCCCTACGGGCTTGAGATTATCGAGAACTGTATTTCGTGTCCTTACAAACAGGATCGCCTGTTTTGTAATTTGCCGCCGGAAGCTGTCAAACGGCTGGACGAAATTACGACCTCGGCGACGTATCCCAAAGGGGCGACGCTTTTTGTTCAGGGCCAAGCTGGGCGGGGTGTATTCATCCTGTGTACGGGACACGTGAAACTTTCGACTTCGTCGGCTGATGGCAAAACACTGATCCTGAAAGTCGCGGAACCGGGCGACATACTGGGCCTGCCCTCGACCATCTCTGGGAAACCGTATGAGGCGTCAGGGGACGTGTTGGAATCATGCCAGGCGAATTTTATATCCCGGGCAGACTTCTTATTGTATCTCCGCGAATACGGTGAGGCGGCGGTGCGGGTTGCACAAGAGTTGAGCGAAAAATACCAGGCGGCGTTGAACGAGTTGAAGAATATCGGGCTTTCCCATTCGGCCAGCGAAAAACTGGCGCGATTCCTGCTGGATTGGGCAGCTCGCCAAAAGCAGAACGATAAAGACCACATGAAGGTTACCCTTACTTTGACGCATGAAGAGATCGCACAGATGATCGGCGCCTCGCGGGAAACGGTTACGCGCCTATTCGCGGACTTCAAGAAAAAGAAATTCCTGGATGTGAAGGGTTCGAGCTTTATCATCAAGGATAGAAGCGGACTCGAACATTTAGTTGAGGGATCGTAAGAACCAGCCTCGATAACCTGAATCGCTTTGATGGCCCTTTCCTATCGTATTTGGCATGCCTTGGTTCACGTTCGTCCACATTTTGAGTCCCACAATCGAACAGAGGGGCGGGCCGGGAGCGCCCCGTGCGGCGATAACTATATGTGTTTTAATGACTTGCGGGGTTTCGGAAAGGCCTGCCCATTGCAATGCAATCCGTGAGTCCAATTTGGACGCGACGCAGTTGAATGGAATATTATGAGCTTCGTGACCACTGTTTCCGTGCCCATAAGAATTCTGATTGCCGACGACCAGCCGCACGTTGGCGAGGCGCTTCGGCTTGCTTTGCGCGATGAGGGGTTTCACATCGAGCTGGCCGGCTCGCCTTCAGCGGTGTTGACCGCGGTCGCAGGCGATAAATTTGATCTGGCGCTGCTGGACATGAATTATTCGCGGGATACGACTTCGGGGCGCGAGGGGATTGATCTGATCGAGCGGCTTCGGGTGATGGATTCCGATATGGCGATTGTGGTGATGACGGCGTGGGGCAGCGTGGAAATTGCCGTCGAAGCGTTGCAGCACGGCGCCGGAGATTTTATTCAGAAGCCATGGGAGAACGCAGCGCTGCGTTGCGTGCTGCATACGCAACTTGCCCTGGGACGCGCGCGCCGCACAGCGCGCAAGCAATCGCGTCAGGACGAGCGCGAGTGGGCGGAAGCGAAGGAAATTCAGCAGGGCATGCTTCCGCGTATGCTGCCGGAGCTAGC
>ODAK010001030.1_pt1 | contig 31282 bp, 29 predicted proteins | sample 1539591 | NCBI WGS metagenome assembly ODAK01 (sample SAMEA3539303, study PRJEB22396) | soil metagenome | biome: tundra; feature: field; material: soil | place: USA | collected 2010-05 | depth 0.15 m
CCGCGTTTCCTGCGGCGCATCAGGCAATGTCGAATTCGGTGTGCTAACCCGTGTGTTCATTGGAACAGCTCCTGCCCGGAGCCCAAGTCCGGGTAGCGATTTGTTTCAGTGGAAGCTAAATCGGTGAATTGCAACTACCTCGATTATACGGGCTCCGGAACATTCGCTCCGAAAATTAATTCCATAGTGTTTGCGGATTAGACGCATGGCGTACTATCAGCCGGCAGACGATTTCGTATTTGGTTCGTCTAAACCTTAGTTCGCGCGTCTAATCTTTTGAGAATCGTTGCGGCGAACATTTGGGACTGAACCCCTGGTTTCATAAAAGCTTTCCCGAAGAATCATTCCTAACATTCGGGACTGGCGCAAAGGCTTCTCCGTCGTATAATGTTTCTGGCTGGGAATCGCACGTTGTCCGGCGGGATCTTTTGTGAGCAATATAATCGTCGAGTCATCGTTATGAACATCGAACATCCAAAACTCGAAATCAACACGCGCACCGATGGCGACATCATGATCGTTGCGCCGCGCGGCCGCGCCACGCTCGGCGAAAACAGCGAAATTTTCGACCGCGAACTGCAACGCATCACCGGCACCGGCTGCAAGAAGCTGCTCGTGGATCTGAGCGGCCTCCTCCAGATGGATAGCTCCGGCATCAGCGCGCTGGTGCGTCAATGCACCGGACTCACGCGCAAAGGCGGCAGCTTGCGCCTGGTGTGTCCCGCGGGCCGGGTGTATGACGCGCTGAGCGTCACGCGCTTGCTCGACGCGATTCCCACATTCCCTACGCTCGCCTCTGCGCTCGAAAGTTTTCACGCCGCGCCAAAATCCGCCATCAAGTAAAGAATGCCCCTGATATGGAATGACCTGTCAACTAGGAGCAAGCGTTTTTTCTTGATCCGGGACGTGGGAAGTGGCACGCGTCTTGGCCGGCGCCAACTTCACCGCTTCTTCGATCTCGGCATCCAGCCGCGCAATTCGCGCGCCCATATGCTCGACCTCGTGCAAGTAATCGACGAACGTGGCTTCTTGCGCCCGCTGCTCGAAGTGCACTTCTCGCTTCACCTATTCCAGATAAGCTGCCGTCCAGCGCTTCATCTCGATCGACGGCCGCCGTCCGTGTCGCAATAAATATTTACTCAACCGATGTCGTGCCCGCAGTTGATCCTTCTTGGCCGCTTCCCGGGCTCGAACCAGATCTCGCAACGCTTCGTGCGCGGCAACCGACACCCACACCGCCGTCAACTCTCCGGCCCGATGATTCCGCGCCAGCTTCAGCGCATCGCGACGATCCGTTTTCACCCGGTCCCCGCTCTTCACCGGCACCAGCGACGGCGCAATCACTTCGCACTTCGCTCCCAGCGCCGTCAGCTGCCAGTACAGCACGTAGCCCGTTGGCCCTGCTTCATAACAAAACCTCAGATCCTCCACCGCCCCCAATTTCTTCACCAGCTTCCGAATCGACTCCTCGCGATTGCCAATCTCACCCAGCGACCTCACCTCCCCTTCCTGCTCGGCCAACGCCACCGCTATCGTTTGTGACTACGACGGCGAATCGGCACACACTGACTCTCGTAAATTTTCGTACCTGATTTATTGAAGCGGGACTACGATGCGTGTGCGGACTTTCAGACAGTGCATGCGGGCCGCCAAACGGAGGAATAAATCAATGATGCTTCGCTTTCGTGCTGTTGTCGTGTTTCTTGTGATTACGAGTGTGGTGTTTTCCGGCGCGGGAGCATTTGCGCAAAACGCGGCGGTCAGTCCGGGCGCGACGAAAATACTGCAAGTCCTGCAAGGCTCCGGTTATCAATTTACGCAGTTCCGGCCGGATGTGTGGTCCGTCGAGCGCACGGGCACAAGCATGAAGAACATCAAGGTGATTCTTTCCGTCGGCGGCGATCTGCTGGTGATTTTTGTGACTGTTGCGCCGAAGGCAAGATTGAAGATGACGCCGGAGTTTATGCTGGCGGCGTTGCGTCTGAACCATTCGCTGGACCGCGTAAAGATTGGAATTGATGACGACGGCGATTTCTTTGTGAGAACCGACACGTCAATCAGAGTTGTGGACACGACGGAATTGAAGGCGCAGGTGGAGCAGGTAGCGGCGGCGGCGAATGAAGTCTATGAGAAGACGAGTTCGTTTATGGCGGAGAATTAGAACGAGGCGAGTCCGTCAAATTTCGGGATAAGCCATTCGTAGCGGAGATCAAGATTGGTGGCCGGCGGGTCGCAGACCCGCCGGAGCTGTGAACGTCGCGCTAGTAGGAGCGCATTTCGGCGGCGCAGGCCAGATTGTTGGAAAGGCGCTGGTCGACAAGTACGGCAAGGTAGCGCGCGCAGGTGTTCATTTCCGAGTGAGCCCACTTGTTCAGGACCGGCAGCTTGCGCAGGGCATCCACGACGGAGTAATAAGCCTGGAGGCCATGCAGACGGCTGGGCTGGTTATCAAGGCCCGGGGTTAGCCTGTGGAGGCTGAGGATAGTGCTGAAATCACCCCCGCTGGGCCTGCCATGTCGCAGGCCGCTCGCGGTGCAGAATCGCTCAGAAAGGGGCTGTGCAGCGGTGCTGGCCAGCATCGAGCGCCAATAAGAGACGCCGAACTGTAGCAAACCGACCAAAGCTGCGATCAACATCACTACGCTAATCATGACAGCCTCACGAACCTATTGTGCCTGTGCCATATGCGGACAGCAATGGAGCCTTAGTACCATTCGCGGTAGAACCATCGCTTTGGGCGCTCTGCGCCCAATCTGAACGCCCTTCCGGCACAGATGGAAAACCGGGCGAACGCGAGAAGTGAAAGAAAAAGCTCAAGAAATGAACGCTTCACCACGTCAGTGAGGATAGTTAAACAAATATACGCTGCCTGACCAATGGGACTGGCGTACCAGAGGACAGTGGTTTTGAAGAGCGGAGTTGCGGGAATGTGGAGTTTCCGGGCACCCTAATCTATTCGGAAATAAGGAGATATTTCAGGAGGTGATCTGATGCACGCGTACCGAACTGTTCTATTGGGGGCGCTGCTTGGGGCGGCGGTGGCATTCGCCGCGGTGACTTTGCGCGAGGGAATTGTGGTGGCGAATGCGGCGGGATTTATTTCCGGCGGCACGCAGCAGGAAAAAGCGCAAGGCGTGGATGCGGCATTGCGTACGCTGCTGACGGCGCAAGCGGCGGATTGGAATCGTGGAGATATTGACGGATTTATGCAGGGATACTGGAAGTCGGAAGAGACGACATTCGCGGGTACTTCGGGAGTTTCGCGCGGTTGGCAGACAGTGCTGGATCACTATCATAAGAATTATCCGGACAGGGCGGCGATGGGGCATCTGGACTTCAGCGAAATTGAGATTACGCCACTTGGAAATGATGCGGCGCTGATTCTCGGACGCTGGCATTTGAATCGCGATAGCGGGCCGGTGGGCGGAATATTTACTCTGGTTGCGCGGCGATTTCCGGAAGGGTGGCGGATCGTTCACGATCACACCAGCACGGACGCGCCGAAATAGGCCGTCAGGGCTTTCCGTGTTTCAAGGGGAACCCCGTCCACACATTTGCGAGGCCCAAAATTTCGCGGACAACCTGAAGCGCGTCGGGCGTTTGGCGCCACCAGTGCTGGGGATCGAAAGGATCTTCGCGAGCGTAGCGGACAATTAATGCGGGATCAGAACCAACGAGTTTCTTCCAGACGGCGTGCACGCGGCGGGTGTGCGCTTTGGACGTAACAATGATGACGCTGTGAATTCCGGCGGCGCGGGCCTGCTGCGAAATCACGCGCACCTCGTCTTGCGTATTGTAAATTTCGGGATCCAACACGCGGGTCGCTTCAATGGGCACGTGAAGATGTAAGAGGACGCTCTGGTTGTAAAACGTTTCGCCCAGGTAATCGATGCCGATCTCGTGCATTTCTTCAGTGGCGTCGGCGGGATGCGTAATCCAAACCTGCTGTGTGTTTCCCGTGCGATAAATATCCGCTGCTTCGCGAGCGCGGGCAGGCATTCCTCCACTGAGCACGACAGCGACGGGAGCCGGCGTGAGCGGATCTTCCACGACGAGCCACGTACCAATGCGCAGAAAAATCCAAGTACCCGCAATACCGAGGACGAGCAGAAGTCCTATAACGATGAGCCAACGACGACGCCGACGGCGGCCCACACCGAGCGTGGTCACAGAATCGAGCCGGCTTGTGCGTGTAGGAGGATAGATTGTTTGGTGGAGTGTTTATTCATCGTGCGGCATCCTACCTTTCGGCCGAGCGATGGTCAATTGTCAATGCGGAAACGGATATTGTGAAGCGCGCTATGGGCAGGCGTCGAAGCGAGCTAGAATCCTAGGGCGGTACTGATCCGAGGAGGAACGATTGATGCGTGCGGTGATTACAGGAGGCGCGGGATTTCTGGGTTCGCATCTTAGCGATGCGCTGTTGGAGCGCGGATGGGATGTATTGTGCATCGACAACCTCATCACCGGACAGGAAGCAAATATCGCGCACATTATTTCACATCCGAAATTCGGCCCCAGATTTCGGACGGTCCTGCACGATGTGACGAAACACATCGATGTGCCCGGGCCCGTGGAAGCCGTGCTGCATTTCGCGTCACCGGCAAGTCCCGTCGATTATTTGAAGCATCCGATTCCGACGCTGAAGGTGGGGTCGCTCGGAACGCACAACGCGCTGGGACTGGCTATGGCGAAAGGCGCGAAATTTCTGATGGCCTCCACGTCGGAATGTTACGGCGATCCGGAAGTAAGTCCGCAGCCGGAAACATACTGGGGCCATGTGAATCAGGTGGGGCCGCGCGGCGTTTATGATGAAGCCAAAAGATTCTCCGAAGCGATCACCATGGCGTATCACCGCTATCACGGAGTGGACACGCGCATCGTGCGAATTTTTAATACGTATGGGCCGCGGATGAGATTGAATGACGGACGCGCGCTGCCGAATTTTGTGTATCAGGCCATGACGGGCCAGGCGCTTACGGTTTACGGCGAAGGAAAGCAGACGAGAAGCTTCTGCTACGTTTCGGATTTGATCGAAGGCATTTGCCGCCTGTTGGAATCGGACGAACATTTGCCCACAAACATCGGCAACCCGCAGGAAATTACGATTCTTGAATTTGCTAAGCGCATTGTGAAGATGACCGGCGCGAAGGTTGCAATCGAATTTAAGCCGCTGCCGCAAGACGATCCGAAACAACGCTGTCCGGACATCACCAAAGCAAAACGAATATTAAACTGGGAACCAAAGGTGGGGCTGGAAGAAGGACTGAAATCGACGCTTGCTTACTTCCGCGAGCAAGTGGCGACACACAGATAAAACTCCGCCTTAAGTAAGTGGTCCGCAGGATACCCGGCCCCGTTTTGCGAGGCCGGGCCCAACCGATCAAAGGCTATGCAGCTGCCGCGTTATTGACCGATATACTGGGCGTGAACGTAGACGCCCGTTTCAGTGTTGTAAACCAAGTACCAACCTGGATGATCCGGGTCGTCATAGACAACGATGTCGTCGGGGCAAGTCCAGCACCAGTCGGCGGCATATTCCCAATCCCACGGCGCGATTTCAAAACCGAATCCACCGTTAAACCAGAATCTATGGAGACCGAGGTCAAATCGGGCGAAGCGATAGGGGTGCGACGGACCGAAATCCGTGAACCGGCCATGCTGGTAGGGTCGATCCAGGTGGAACCGCGCATCGTTACCGTCGGCGTGGCCATACCAATGATCATTGCTAACGTGCGGCCTTTCATCTACTTTGCCGCTCTGATATCGATGTACGTCAGCCTGGCCGCCCTGGGCCCTGGCGGGAGGCGGTGGCGGAACGTGGCCACCGTTTCCGCGATGTTGTTGATTACCGCGTTGCGCAAACGCACCCGCAGCCACTACGAGAAGCAAAACAAAAAAGAGACCGAAGAATTTCTTCATAGATTCCTCCAATTCAAGAAACACCTCAAATTGTCGAACGAGCGGGGTAATTATCCCATCCATTGAATGCTGTAGAAGGGTGAATAGCTTCTTAGAAGCATTCGCGCGGTTCCGATGGCGCGACGAGCCAGTTAGTGCGTCGGAGTGGTGACCGGGGTGCCGGGCCTGCCGAAGGAATGATACTCGAAACCCAGTTCTGACATTTTCACCGGTTCGAGAAGGTTTCGGCCATCCAGCACGAGCGGGCGCATCATCAAGCCGCGGATGCGTTTCCAGTCCAGTGCACGGTATTCGGGCCATTCCGTGAGAATCAGCAGGGCTTCCGCACCTTTCGCTGTCGCATAAGGATCGGCCGAATAGGTTAGATCCGGATAAAGCGAGCGGGTGCGGTCAATGGCTTGAGGATCCGAAGCGGAGATGCGCGCGCCCTCGTTGAGCAAGCGGCCAATTACGTCGATGGCGGGAGAGAAACGAATGTCGTCGGTATTTGCCTTGAAGGCGAGGCCGAGTACGCCGATCTTTTTTTCCTTCACGATCCAGAGGGCGGCGTGGACACGTTCCACAAATTCGTCAATGCGGCGCTTGTTAACGCGTTCGGCTTCTTTCAACATGGAAAAATCCACACCCGCGCGTTCGGCCAAGCGGATGAAGGCCTGCACGTCTTTCGGCAGGCAGAAACCGCCGAACCCGATGCCTGCGCGCAAAAACTGCGGACCGATGCGGGGGTCCATTCCGACGGCGTGAGTTACCTCATCCACATTCGCGCCGAGTTTTTCGCACAAATCGGAAATTAGATTCGCGTAGGAGATTTTCAGCGCGAGAAATGAATTGGAAGCGTGCTTGATTAATTCGGCGCTGTTGATGGTTGTCACGATGAAACGGGCGGGCGCCAATGGCGGGCAGCCCTGCGCATGGATCGGACATTTGAATTTGCCGTCCATGATCGGCTGATAGATTTCGCGGAGCTGGCGTTCTGATTCGGCGTCTTCAACACCGACAACAATGCGATCGGGATGAAGCAGATCTCCGACGGCGGTACCTTCGCGGAGAAACTCCGGGTTGGATGCCACGCGGAAAGTGGCGCCGTGATCGCGCCCATAAACCTGTAAGGCGCGCTTGACCTGCTGGCCTGTTTGCACGGGCACCGTGCTTTTTTCGATTACGAGTTTTGGGGTGCGGGCTTCCGAGGCAATCACACGCGCAACATTTTCGATGGCGCTCAGGTCGGCGCCGCCATCGGCGAGTGGCGGGGTGCCCACGCAAATAAAAATCGCGTCTCCGGAGCGAACGGCTTCGGCCACACTATTTGTGAAGGAAAGCCTTCCGGCGCTGCGGGCGGCTTCAATCACTTTGTCGAGATGCTCTTCGTAAATGGGAACTTCGCCAGAATTTAATTTGCGGATTTTGGAATCGTCGCTATCCGCGCAAATTACGTCGTGACCGATGGCGGCCAAGCAAGCACCTGACACAAGCCCCACATATCCGCAGCCGATTACTGAAATGCGCACGCGCTACCCCTGTCGTGTGAATGAGATGAAATCTCCGAAGCCATTTTCGCCGAAGCGCAGGTTTCGTCAAAGCGCAAATTCTGAAGGCTGGCCAGATTCGTTAACTGCAGAATGCGATGGAATTGTGCATTAGGGACGCTGCGGCGGCGCGATCGAATTGCGCATCAGCAATCCGCGCAGACCGAGCAGCAAAAGGCGCGGCTGATTGCGGCAGATATGCCATAGGACGCGAGCGGCTTCGTCTCGAGTGTAAGTGCTGAGCGAAGTTTTCGCGGGCGAGTTCAGAAGATCCACGAGGCGGCTGTAGTCGGCTTGCTGAAAATGGTGGAGGGCGCGGCGAATCAAGAGATGCAGATTGAGTTCGCGGCGCAGCGCAGAAAGCTTGCCGCTGCGTCCGCCATTCAAAATCGCTTCGGCTACACCTTCTGCACCGCGCACGCCGGTTACAATTCCGCCGACGGTTGTGACCTTCACCTGGCCGGCGGCATCGCCCACTAAATAAACGCGGCCGCCGCCGACGGCCCGTTCCACAGGAACCCATCCGGTATAAACGGGAATGCGCGCACCCTGAAAACTGAGCGGCTCGAAATGTTTTTTCTCCAAGAAGCTTTCAAGTACGCGACGTGTCTGGGCGCCATCTTCGCCGATCAGACCGAGGGCGCCGCGGCCGTTGGACTCAGGAATCAGCCAGTAGAAATAGGGCGTATCGTCAGGGATAAACCACACGCGTACAGTGCCAGCTGGATAGTCGGAGGGCAATTTCACGATGGCCTGAACCAGCGGCACGGTTTTCTGCCGAGGCCAGCCGGCGGCTTCGGCTACTTTGCTGGCGGCGCCGTCCGCGCCAACCACCGTGCCGGACTCCAAATCCTCCTTCACGCCATCTGCTTCGCGTTCAGAGTGCAGACGAATCCCTTTGTCGGTGCCTTCCAAGCTCAAAAATTTGCGTCCCAAATGGATTTGAACGCCGTCGCTTTGTGCTTGCGCGGCAAGACTACGAATTAGGGTGGCGCGCTCGATGATCAGGTCAGGACGCTTTAGGTCAATGGTGGCGGCGCGCCCGTCGGTGAATAACTCAAAGCGTGTGATTTCATTTACAACGCACGAATCGCCCACCGCGCCCAGCAAATCCCGCATGTGACTGGTGACGATAAGCGTTCTGGAAATAGGATCGAGCCGTTCGGCGCGCTCCAGCAGTTCGACGCGTGCTCCGCCGCGCGCCAGGAGGCTGGCAGTGTACATGCCAGCAACTGATCCGCCTACTATGGCTACGCTTTTTGGATTACCGCTTGCGGACGCCACCAAACCTCTTTCTACGCACACCCAGCGCTACCGGACCGGTTCGTTCCTGCAACTCACGCGATTCCAGTGTTCCAAAGCTGGGAATCGGCGCGCTCATACTGCAACACCCCCAACGAGGTATGGGTACCGAGACACTCGAAAGAGGGTGTGCGTGAGTATAACCGAATCAAAAGGTGGCGCAAACCATTGGAGCAACGCTGAAGGGAGTGGCACTTCAGCTGAAGAATGCTGAGGGCTCAGTGCGGAGCGGGCTTTTTTTGTTGCCGCTCGAATGGAGCGCGCTCGAGAAGGAATACGGCGATCCCAATTGTTACGAGTGCGCCTGCTCCGGCGGCGTACGCTCCGGTTATGGATAGGCGGCTGACCGACAGCGCGAGCAGTCCGAAAGCGATACCTGCGCCATACATGACGAGAACGGCGCTTCGCTGTCCCATACCCAGATTCGCGAGGCGATGGGAAGCGTGGTCTTTGCCGGGCGCGGCGAATGGAAGCAGCCCGCGGCGCGAACGGGAAATTGTGACCAGAGTTGTATCGAAAATTGGCACTGCGAGGATGAGCAGCGGCACAATCCAACTGATGCGGTGGTGCATGTTTGAGAAACGCATTTTGGCCGCCAGCGTGGCCATCAAAAATCCTAGAAACATGGCTCCGCCATCGCCCATAAAAATCTTGGCGGGCTTGAAATTCCACAACAGAAATCCTAGCGATGCGCCCATTACCGCCGCAGCCAGCGCAAGTACGAGGGACTGGCCTTCCCAAACCGCATAAACCGCGAAGAAAAAGGATGCGATCGCTGCAATGCCTGCGCACAGGCCATCCATGTGATCGAAGATGCTGAACGAGGCAGTAACGGCGACGACCCAAAAAATTGTCAGAAGAATATCGGCATATTCCGCGGTACGGCCGGGACGAAAAGTTTCAAAGAATTCCATGCGCACACCGGACGCAACCAGAATGAGCGCCGCCCCGGGCATTCCCAGGAATAATTTCACCTGATGATGCAGAAGGTCGCCGTCGTCCATCACACCGACCAATCCAACCAGGGTGGCGCCAAGAAAAATTCCGAGCATCTGAGAGCGCGCGGAAGGGCCCACGGCAATCATCAGCGCCAGCACAACGCCGCAATACATTGCCAGACCGCCGAGTAATGGAATTGGAGCTGCGTGGACTTTGCGCGGCCCGGGTAAATCTACAAAACCGACACGAAGCGCCAACTGGCGCACGGGTATCGTCAAGGAAAGAGACGCTACCAGCGCGATGGTGAATGCCAGAAAGCCATTTTCCATTTAGCCGTCCTCGCTCGGTCCGCTGGCTACCGCTCGGTGAGTTGATGATCCGAAAAAACTTTCGCCACTTGCTGGCGGTCCTTCGTCGAAAAATACCAGTCCATGGTGCGCTTCAGGCCGTCGCGGAAAGCAACCTTAGGCTGCCACCCGAGAAGTTTCTTGCCCAGAGAATTATCCGCCACACGGTTCAGCGGGCCGGTGGGCATATCCTTTAATAATTTGATTTTAGGCTGATATCCGGCGAACTCGCAGACCATATTCACGGCGTCAATCACGCGGACGCGTTCCATGGTGCCTAGATTCACGGCGGTGCCATCGTCAATTTTTTCGCCACACAAAATCGTGCCTTCGGCAATGTCGTCAATGTACGTCCAATTGCGAATTTGCGTGCCGTCGCCCCAAACTTCAAAGGGATCCTGTTTGACGAACGCGCGCGCGATCATCGCGATGACGGCGTGATTTTCCACGCCTCGCGGACCGTAAACAGTGAAATAGCGGCACGACGCGGCTTTCAATCCATGTTCTCTTACATAGGCTTGCAGCGTAAATTCCGCCATCAACTTTGCCCAGCCGTACATGTTGTCGGCGTCGTTGGGACCCTTGGTCAAATCTTCGGTGAGGTAAAGTTCCTTGGTGGTATCGGACTGCATGAAATTTGGATAAACGCAGCCGGAAGATGCGAAAACAACTTTGCGCACTTTTGCTTTCAGCGCTTCCGCGAAAACCAATCCATCGAGAAAGAAATTCGATGCCGGGCCTGCCTGATGCAGATCCACGTAGCCGCGCCCGCCGTGGTCCGCAGCCAGATGAAACACCGTGTCAATACCCTGCATCGCCGCGCGAGTCACACCCGGCTCGCGCAAATCCGCCTGCAGAAATTCAATCTTGCCGTTGGCCAGATGGCCGCGCACATTTTCGAGCCGGCCACTCGAAAGGTCGTCCACAATGCGCACCTTTGCGCCGCGCTCGATCAGACGGTCCGCGATGCTGGAGCCGATGAATGAGGTTCCACCCGTAATTAACACACTGCGGCCCGACCAAAATCCGTTCCCTGTCATTCTTGGAAATCCCCCTCGATCACGTTCACGAATTTTTTAAGCTCAGTCAATTTATCATAGTCCGAAGCGATGGCCCTCGCGCGCTTTCCCATCTCGGCAACACGTTCGGGGTGCGCAGCCAGCTCACGAATCGCCTGGGCCACTCCCGCCGGATCGTCCGGGTCTACGACCATGCCGCAGCCGGCTCTCGTAATAATGCGTGCAACGTCTGTAATCGGCGTGGAAACTGCTAAGACGGGCTTTCCCGCCGCAAGAATCGGATACAGCTTACTCGGTACGATTACTCCCTCCAGGCCACGCTTCACCGTGACAATGTGTACATCTCCCGCGCCCAGCACGTAAGGAATTTCGCTGGCCGGGCGAAACGGCAGGAAGCGGACGGCGGGCGTGTCACCGGCTGAGGCCACCATTCGTGCTTTCTGTGCTCCTTCTCCAATGAATACCATGCCGATTCCTGCGCCGTTCGCGTCGGCGCTCAACTGCCGCGCCGCTTCGATAAGCGTGTCCCACGCGCCGTAAAATCCTAAATTACCCGCGTGCAGCGCGACGAAGTGCAGTCTTCCGCGAATTTCCTGTGATACCGGATGCGCCGGCGGAGGCAGTTCGCTCGGTGCAGTCACTCCGTCACGGACAACCACGACGCGCGCCGGATCAATCCCTTTTCTGATGATCCGCTCGCGCATATCGTCGCCTAAAGCAATTACGCGTGACGCCCGGCGCAGCGCCCAACGATGCATGCGCTCCCAGAGGCGTACGGCGAGCCCGTGACGCACAATATCTCCGCCAACGGCCATATCCGGATACAAATCGCGGATGTTGTACACGAAAGGGCGGCGCGTGATCGTCGCAACGACAGCGCCTGCAATTCCCGCGATTGGCGGGTCCGTCATCGCCAGAACAACATCAGCACGAATCCAAATTGCGCGCGGTACGGCGAAAAGAAGATAGCTAAGATAATTGCTGATGCGCTTCAACATCTTGAAGCGGGGGAAAGCCGTGGAGCCGACACGCTCCGTCGTAATATTTCCATGTGTTTCGTGCCGAAGTAATCGCCACGGATATTTTTCCGTGGGATCGTATGACGGCCGGCCGGCAACGACTGTCACGCGATGCCGCTCGGCGAGAGCTTCCACGACCATCGCAGCCATCTTCGCTGTGGCGGAAGTGTCAGGCGGATAGTATTCGTTCAGAAGTGAGATATGCACGTTCGAGTTGGCACCGTTTCAGTCAAACCGCGATTGTTTCCGAACCGGAACGGCACTGCAAGCAGAGATTGCCCGTACACTGTTGCGGCAGATTTTACGCTAAATCATACACCGGAATTTGATGGTTGGCCCGGCGCAAAAATTCAGCGGGACTGCGGCAATTTATATTATGCTGGCATGGATCATATTTCTTTTTCCAGTGCGAATGAAATGAAACAGCCACTTTATTTCTCGCGAACGGATTCTGCGAATGACTGAAAACGCCGCGGATCGAGTCATCGGACAGGGCAGCGTCACCAGGTCACTTTCCGACTCTGAACTGCGAACCATTGTCGAACAGGCGCTCGAAAATGTGCCAATCGGCGCGCGCGTGCTGGCCATCGTCCCCGATAAAACGCGCGATGACAATACCCACTTGTTGTTTCCGATGGCCTCCCAAGTGTTGGCGGCGCGAAAAGTGGCTCAGCTTGATGCGTTGATTGCGCAGGGCACGCACGCTCCGATGAGTGAATCGCAGAAGCGAGCGAAAATTGGATACGGAGCGGCGGAAACTCCCAACCTGGGCAAGATTTTTGACCACGCATGGGACCGGCCGGAATCACTTGTAACGCTGGGCGAATTGAGCGCCGAACGCATCGCGCAACTTACGGGCGGACTGATGCACGACTCGGTGCCGGTGCGATTAAACGCGCTTCTCGCGCCTGGAGTGTACGACCTGGTGCTGGTGTTCGGCGCAACGATGCCGCACGAAGTGGCTGGATTTGCTGGCGGCGCGAAATATTTTTTCCCCGGCGTGGCGGGGCCGGAGCTAACGCACATGACGCATTGGCTCGGCGCGCTGGCGACAATCGAAAACGTAATCGGCCGCGTCGAAACTCCAACCCGCCGAGTGATCGAAGCGGCCGCGGAGTTTATTCCTTCCCCCGTTATTTCCTTCATATCCGTCAGCACGCGCAATAAAAGCGGCCTTCACACGTATGCGCTTTATGCGGGAGACATTCGCAAAGCTCTGCGCCGCGCGGCCGAGATCAGCCGGCAAATTCACATTAAATATACGGGCCGCAAGTATCGCCGGGTTGTTGCCTTGCTCGATACGCACTATGACGAAATGTGGGTGGGCGGAAAAGCGAGCTACAAACTCGGCGGCATCATCGAAGAAGGCGGCGAACTGATTATTTACGCGCCTCATCTGAACCAAATTTCCGCGACGCACGGAAAGCTGATCGAAAAATATGGCTACGCTCCCCTGGAGCAAGTTCGCGAAATGGTCGAAGGGTCCGAGGAATTGCGCGCGAATTTGGCCGTCGCGGCGCATCTTGCGCACGTAAGTTACAGCGGCTCGCGAAACGCCGAAGGACGTGTTGTGCCGCGGTTTCGCATTGTGCTGGCGTCCGCCGTGCCAGAGGAAGCGTGCCGCCGCGTAAATCTTGGATACATGGATCCGCGCACATTCAACCGAGCGGATTACGAAAATGATCCGGACACGGCCATCATTGAAGACGCCGGGCGAGATTTGTATCTTGTGCAGCCGTACGAAAGCGAATCGTGACGATGGCTGTGCCCGGATTGCGCTGGTGGATGGCCGGATTGGTATTTTTGGCGACGATGGTCAATTTTCTTGACCGGCTGACGATATCCGTTCTGGCTCCGGTCATCGTGCTTCAGTTTGGTTTGACGAATCTTCAGTTCGCTTCCATCAGCAGCTGGTTCCTTGTGGCATACACGATTGGCCAGGGAGTCTCCGGCAAACTTTTCGACCGCATTGGCACGCGGCGGGGCTTCAGTATCTCGATTCTGGTGTGGTCGTGCGCGGCCATTGCTCACGCCTTCGCATGGGGATTAGTTAGCTTGAGTTGTTTTCGTTTTGTGCTGGGTCTTGGCGAAGCCGGGAATTGGCCGGGTGCGGCAAAAGTGATGACGGAATGGTTTCCCGTCCGCGAACGCGCATTCGGCATGGCAATTTTCAACAGCGGAGTTTCCGTCGGCTCGATTATTGCGCCGCCGCTCATCGTCTGGCTGCAATTGGCGTACGGATGGAAGGCCGCGTTTCTTGTGACTGGCGGACTCGGATTTGGTTTGCTCGCTTTGTGGCTGACAGCGTATCAGACGCCGAACCGGCACCCGGCGATCACCCGCGAGGAATATCAACTCATCCACGAAAATCGGGACACGGTGCAGGCTGCAGGTAATGTCCGCTGGCTATCGCTACTACGGCATCGTCAAGTGTGGGCCATCGTGCTGTCGCGATTCGTCACGGATCCAGTGTGGTGGTTGTACATTACGTGGCTGCCGCTCTACCTCTACAAGGTGCGCGGCTTCAGCTTGAAAGAAATTGGATTATTCGCGTGGCTGCCATATGTTGCAGCGGACGCGGGCAGTCTTTTCGGCGGATGGATTCCAGGTCATTGGATTGCGCGTGGGTGGTCCGTGAACAATGCGCGGAAGTTAGTGATTGCCGGCGGAGCAGTGCTCATGACGGCGGGCGTTCTGGCGGCAACCGCTGAAAGCGCGATCTTGGCACTCGTGTTCATCGGCGTAGTGATGTTCGGGTTCCAGGCGTGGATCAACAACGTGCAAACTTTGCCGAGCGATTTTTTTCCTGAGAATGCTGTTGCGTCGGTCGCCGGACTTGGTGGTGTTGGCGCGGGCGCGGGCGCAATTCTGTTTACGTTGACCACTGGATTTGTAGTGGATCATTTTCATTCGTACAAACCGATACTGGCCCTGGCGGGCCTTCTTCCTGTTTTAGGAACGATCATGTTATTTTCTGTCGGGGGACCGATCCGACGTCTGTCATTTGCGAAGTAAGGGAGATGTTGTCATGGAAAATTATTTGGACTTAAGCGGCAAGATTGCATTGGTTACCGGAGCTTCGTCAGGCATCGGAGCCGCTACTGCAGTTACGCTTTCCGGATTGGGAGCACAGGTCGCCATCGGATATCACCAGAATCAAAAAGGCGTTGAGGAAGTACAGCGCGGCATCGCAGCGTCCGGTGGCAAGGCAATTGTGATTCAGGCGGATGTGAGGCAAGCCGATGAAGTACGTTCGCTGGTGAAGCGCGCCACGGAACAGTTAGGCCCAATCGATATTCTCGTCAACAATGCGGGGTCGTTGGTCGAGCGCATGAAAATTCTAGAAACCAATGAGACGCGCTGGGACGAAATCATGAATTTGAATTTGAAGAGCGTGATGCTTTGCTCGCAAGCTGTGGCGAAGTCCATGATGGAACGCAAGTCCGGTGCGATCGTCAACGTCGTGTCCATCGCAGGTAGAAACGGCGGCGGTCCCGGCGCGGGCGCGTACGCAACCGCCAAGGGCGGATTGATCACTCTTACGAAGTCACTGGCGAAGGAGCTGGCGCCATTCGGAATCCGAGTGAATGGTGTTTCACCGGGCGTAGTTGATACGCCGTTTCATGAAGTGTTTTCCACGCCGGAGATGATTCGGAGTTTCGTGGCTCAAATCCCGATTGGCAGAATCGCAAAGCCGGTGGAAATTGCAAAGGTAATCGCGTTTCTTGCGTCCGATGCGGCCAGCTATGTTGTTGGTGAGATAATTGAAGTGAATGGCGGGCAGTTAATGCTGTGACGTAGAGAATTCCTCCTCGCAGTCTGTCGTTCGCCAAAATTCTGTCCGTCTTTGGTTTCAATAACATAGCCGGTTGGCATTTACAGGCGATCTGGGATAACGCCCAGTCATGTTGCACGCTATCGGACTCTTGCTGCCCTAGTTTGTTCGGCCTTTCTCTGTGTAAAACTGGGGAACGCCGAATACTCCCATAGGCTTGTCTTTGATAAACGTGAGAGGTCCGATGAAGTTTTTGCGCACCAAAGCCCGGAGGGTAGAACGAATTCGCCCAACCGGCGGCTGTTCCTACCAAAAACTCCATCTGCGTTGAAAAGCTCCCTGCGAGCAGCAACGAGAAAGACTGAGGGCTGCCGTCCGCGCGTACTTCCTTAGCGTGGCGTAGATGAGCCGTTCCGTTTGGGATCGGCGTACAGACGAGGGTCTCCGACTCGGCCTGCTATTATTAATGGTATGGATTTTCGGACAGCTCAGGACGCGCGTCTTTCGTATCGATGGTGGAGTCCTCCAACCTGCGGCAACTCCACTACGCTGAGATCGCGAACTTCCCTAGATACTGACGGACGCCCCTTCCGATGGCGACTCTTCCATCTCCAGAACAACTGGAAACCCGTGCGATGCCAGGGAATGACGGTCTAATGTTTAACGATAAGTAGCGCGGATTGCCAAATGGAAAAACGAAGCTCGAACGGTGACGACACTGAAACAAATCTGATCGCTCTTTGCGCTGAATGCCACGAAAGCGTTCACCGGCGAAGAAACTTCGCGTGACAGGCTTGGCAGCCATTGCGTCTTTAGTTTCTGCAATTCGTGCGTCGACGTGGAACCAAGGAAGGGGCTCCGAGAGGAATGATTTGAATTCTGTATAATTGAGGGTCAATCTCGTCATAGAGGTAATTAGGGATTATTAAGAGGAATAGGCCTTAATTGTTTCCCTTTTTCGCATTCAAGAGTTCTCTGTCTCCAAGACCTGGCAACTCCGCAGCCTCTCGCAATATTGAAACGGTCTTCTGGGCCATGCCTGGTCTTTTCTATGTCGATGCAGCCTGGACCGGGCCGTAAGTGAATTTCACACGTTCTATCCCGAGATCTCGGCAGTTCAAGCTAGATGTCTATTTGTGGAGAAAGCTTCGTACTCAATTTTTTCTTGTATATGAAGTATCTCTTATAATACATACGAGGGCGCTGGAGTGACTCTTCGCATTTCCGGCTGGAGGAATTTAGTGCATTCAACGATGAAGCGAATCGTGATCTGGACATTGTTTCTGCTCGCCTGCCCGTCTTATCTGGCAGCTCGGCAGGCGACGGTCAAACGAAACGCGAATCTGCGCCCTGACCCGTCGACGGCCAATGCAACTATCGAACTGCTACCGCCCGGAACAGCTTTGACCCTGTTGGATCCAGCCGCACAGGCAGGGTATTTTCACGTCAAGACTGCGGATGGACGAGAGGGCTGGGCGTGGTCGAAAAACATAAGTATTGAACTTACTTCGCCAACTGTTCCTGGCGCGCCGAATGCCACTCCAGCAGCATCTGGTGCTGGTGCACAATGCGATGACAGCCTCTGGGACCATGTCTACAATCCTCAGCGCCTCATCGTGAATCAGAAGTGCGTAGCTGTGACCGGAACTATTGTCGATGCGACGAACGGCAAGAGATCCGATGGAGTTCGACATGAAGCGGACGGAGACACACACGGGTGGCTCAAGTTGGACTCCCAATTCGAGAAGCTATTGAATGCCGGAAATCTGAGCGCGGAAGGTGGGAATCTGGTATTTGAGGTAGTTTGCAAATTCCACGTAACTCAAGCGGATGCCATTGCCGCATGTCCGCAGACTTACCACAGTTCAGTACAGATTCCGCCAATCGGATCCCATGTACGAATCCTAGGATCGTACATTCAGGATACGAACCACTCGAAATGGATGGAAATTCATCCCGTTACGAGCATCACAGTAATCCCCTAGACGTTGAACCCATCTTGTTACGGCGGAACAGCTGATACATCAAGGGATTGCTTACAAGATTGTGAGCCACTACACACCGCGGAGCCAACGCACAGCCGGCCTCCAGAGCTGTCGTTCTCGCGCGGGTAAGTCAAGAATCGTGCGGCAAACGTCGGTCGGCAGTCGTAATTAAGAAAGGGATAGCAAACGGAATTTAAAAAAGGAACGGTAACTGCTTCGCTCGAAGCTCTGGCCATTTACAACACCGTCGCGACCGAAGCAGTGTTCGAAATTCTCGTAGAAAAAGGCGTCTTGACCAAGGAAGAAGTGTAGGAACGGATCGCGAAGCTAAAGCCAGTGATCCAGATCAATATTGAACGCATCCAATGAACTCGCCCATCAAGTTCTCACGCTGCGGTAATGAAAACACCGGGTACTCGTGCATTAGATTGGTTATCGGCGCTCGGATCTATCGCCAGCCTTGATCTGTCACCGCGAAAACGACCACTCCGTTCCCTCATTCGAAACACTCAATACGCTTGTGCGTGCGCTCGAAATTCCACTCGATGAGGTGTTTGTCGCTCAGTTTCTTTGCTGTCGTTGTGTCGAAGGAATGGCATCCATAGCTCGGCGATCTGGTACCCATGAGACATTTGCCGCTACCATCGCCACTTCAGCAGATCAACAGGAGCGCGAGTCGAGTGGCAGAATGCAGAGCAGAGTGAACCGCGTTGAGCTTGGCGTGAACGGTCCGGAATGCACTAACCGATATATCGTTTCGCAGCGGGCGACAGTGAAACGCTCACCGCTTCTCTTCAGCGAAGGAACGAACTAGCCCGGACACGTGGGCGATCTGATCTTCCGTTAGCTCCGCGAACATGGGAAGCGAAAGGATGCGCGTGGCCAAATATTCGGCATTCGGAAACGCGCCCTTTTTATAGCCGAGATCGGAATACGCAACCTGCAAGTGGATGGGAGTCGGATAGTGGATTCCGGTCTGGACTCCGCGCTCCTCGAGATATTTTCTCAGCTCATCGCGGTGATTAGTTTCCACCATGAAAAGGTGATGGACGTGAGTGGCGCCGGGGATGAGCGATTGCAGATGAATGCCGTTTATAGTGGAGAGAAGGGCTCGATAGCGATCTGCGTGTGTCCCGCGTTTGCGATTCCATTCGGTTAGACGAGGCAGTTTCACGCGCAGGATGGCAGCCTGCAGCGTATCCAGGCGTGCGTTCAATCCTTTTTCGACGTGCTCATACTTTTTAACTTCACCGTTATTGCGGAATACCCTCATGCGAGTGGCCAGATTTGCGTCGTTGGTGGTCACAAGGCCGCCGTCGCCTGCAGCGCCAAGATTTTTTCCAGGATAAAAACTGAAGCAACCGGCAACGCCCATCGAGCCGCATGGCCGGCCATGATATTGCGCGCCATGAGCCTGCGCTGCATCTTCGATAACGTGCAATCCGCGCCGCGCCGCGATTTCCAGAATTAGATCCATGTCCGCGGCCTGGCCCGTGAGATGAACAGGAATAATCGCTTTTGTGCGGGCGGTGATTGCGCCTTCAATTGCGGCGGGATCAATGTTGTAGTTGGAGCGATCGCAGTCCACAAGGACAGGCCGCGCGCCGACAGCGCTTACCGCGTACGCCGTGGCGATGTAAGTGTTTGCGGGCAAAATGACTTCATGGCCGGAACCGATATTGAGTGCAGCGAGCGCAATCCTCAGCGCATCCAAACCACTGCTGACTCCTACCGCGTGCTTTACTCCGGCGAAGCGCGCAAATTCTTCCTCGAATTCCGCGACCTGCTTGCCGAGAATGAAATTACATTTTGAGAGAACTTCTTCTGTAGCGGCCAGCAACTCCTTGGAGATGGAACGGTACTGCGCCTGAAGGTCCACGAACGGAATTGTTTTTTGTGCGATTGCGTCAGGACTTGCGGGTGGCTGAGGCACGAATGCCCTCCTTGGTGGACAAATACCGCGTTTTGCAATTTCCGCAAATGGATGACTTCACACGAAATTGCAACGGGTGGCCGCAGCGGCAAACAAACCCGCTCACTCTGGCGCCAAATCCGATTGCGAGTCTGTGCGCGGGAACTGATTTCGTTACGACAGCGCCCGCGGCAACCATCGCGAACTCTCCGATTGTTATGCCGGCAAGAATTACGGCGCCGGCTCCGATTGCTGCGCCGCGCTCGACCTTCGTAGGCTTAAGCCAATTCCTTTTTTCCGCGTAACGCGCCACCGCATCTGGCAAGCGCGGCGAACGAGGAACTAAGTCATTTGTGAAAAGGACATTTGGGCCTACAAAGACGCCTTCGCCGAGCGTCACACCTTCCCAAATCATAGTTCCGTTTTTAATCGTGCACTGATCACCGATCACAGCGCCGGTCTCGACGAAGCAATGGTCGCCAATATTGCAATGCTTGCCGATTTTCGCGCCGGCCATTACATGTGCAAATGCCCAAACGCGCGTGCCTTCGCCGATGTCTTCGGTTTCCACAAGCGCCTTGGGATGAATCATGCCATCTTTCATGAACTGACCTCTACCGGGCGGCCGTTCATTTTTAGCGATGCGGCAATCGCTTCCAGAACGCGCACAACACCCAACGAAAATTCTCCGCCTGAAATTTCCACAGAGCCTTTGGCTATCGCGTCCAGGAAATAGCGACCCTGCAGTTTAAGTGGCTCTTCGGCGGCAACTCGCGGCAAACGGACATCACCTTCCCACGTGGAAACGCGGAGAAATTCGCCGTAATCGTTGTAGTCCTTACTGAGGTCGGCGCGCTTGTCATAACACGATACCGGCGCACCAATCTGCAAATCGTCCCAGGTAATCATTTGATGGCTGCCGACGACAGTAATTTGGCGAACTTTCTTCGGATTTAGCCAACTCGCTTGAATCGTTGCGAAAACATCACCGGGATATTTTAAGGAAATGGATACAACATCTTCCACGCCGGGTCGCAGGAAAGAAGCTCCTGTAGCGGAAACTTCCGAAGGCGCCGCGCTCATAATCCAATTGAAAATGGAAACATCGTGGGTGGCGAGATCAAATGCGGCGTTGCAATCCTGACGAATCGGGCCGAGATTCGTGCGAATCGCCTGCAGATAGTACAAGCGGCCAGCGTCGCCCTTGTCCACCAGTTCCTTGACCTTGATAATTCCCGGATTAAAAAGGAAAATGTGGCCAGTCATCAAAACAAGTTTCTGTTTCTTCGCCAGACCAACCAGTTCTCGCGCTTGTGACGTGATTTCGCACAGCGGCTTTTCGCAGAGAACATGTTTACCAGCGTTCAATGCATCGCGCACCAGCGTGTAGTGAGTACTGAGTGGAGTGGCGATGACGATTGCGTTCACGCGATCGTCAGTGAGCGTCTTCGCAAATTCCTGGTAGCACTCGACGCCGGGAAAAAGCGAACGCACCCGGTCAAGGCGCGCGGGATCGGAATCAACCGCGGAAATTACTTTTGCGCCGGGTTGAGCCTGGAAATTCCGGATGTGATTCGGGCCCCACTGGCCGCAACCGATTACGGCGATGCCTGTCATCGGCATTCTCTCCATGCACCAAAATATTCAACGGCGTGAACTTTCATTTGGTGAAATCCCCCAAGAAGATATTCTTCGCGCGCGATTCTTCTTCGCACTTCCGCATTGCGCTCGAAAATCTCAAGCGCATCTTATTTCTTTATGTGCAAACCTAAAAGAACAATCGGGCGGAGAATGCTCCACCATCCAGTGATCGGACGCATTTTAGTGTATCCCTGCTGGTGGGGCGGATAAACTTTTGTCACGGGCACTTCCATGTGCCGGTATCCCAATCGAATCGCTTTATACAGAAGAAAAACTTCGAGCTCATATTTGTCCAGCCACGCCTGCCGCCAATCAATGCGGGGATCGCGCAGAATCGTGGTGCGTATCGCGCGGAAGCCATTAGTCGTTTCCGTCAGCCGCTTGCCGACAACGAGCGAAAACATCAGCGGATGGACGTAGCGCGTGGCGATAATTCTGTACGACGGCGTGTTGCCGTACCCGCCGCCGGGAAGAAACCGCGAACCCTGCACAATATCGGCATGATCGGAAAGAATCGGCGCCAACAAACGCGGAATTTCCAGCGGATCATCCTTGTCGTTGCCCGCTTGAATAACCAGCACGTCGTATCCATGCTCGATGGAATACTCGAACACCTGCTTCATCGCGAAGCCGATGCCCTTATTATGCTCGTTGCGAAGAACCAGCACGCGGTCTGAGGCCAGCGCTTGCACCGCGCCATCTGTCGAACCGTCATCCATCACCATCAAATTGTAGTTGCGGTCCTGCGGATGGCGAGCGACGGTCCGGCGAATCTTATCGCCTTCGTTATAGGCGAATGCCGCGGCCAATATCTTCATCTGAATTAATTCCCCCGTAAGGTCGCTGCAGTTTGCGCCGCGTCGGTGAAAAATCTAACTCTTGGATGGTGACGCAGAATCGCACGAAGCGCGCTTCTCGATAATCGTGTCGCCAAGCACAAGCACGTCCATGCGCGTCCGCAGAAAACAATTAATCGCCTCTTCCGGTTTGCATACGATCGGCTCATTGTCATTGAACGAAGTATTTAGCAGCACCGGCACGCCTGTAAGATTTCCGAACTCGCGAATCAGCCTCCAGTAGCGCGGGTTCGCGCCGCGGCTAACTGTTTGAAGCCTGCCGGTGCCATCCACGTGAGTGGGCGCAGGAATCCGATCGCGCTTTTCAGGCCGCACGGAGTATGCAAACGTCATGAACGGCGAAGGGTCGCTACGCATGAAATATTCGCCGGTAGATTCCTCCAAAATCGACGGCGCGAATGGGCGGAACATTTCGCGATGCTTGATGCGCTCGTTCAAAATATCCTTCATTTCCGCGCGACGTGGATCGACCACGATGCTGCGGTTACCCAACGCGCGCGGACCCCACTCGGCGCGCCCTTGAAACCAGCCCACAATTTTCCCTTCGGAGATTCGCTTCGCGGTTTCCTTCGCTGTGTCTTCTTCCGAAAGCGTGCGAGCTTGATAGCCGTCGCCAGCCATGCCGCTGCTTTCAATCGCGGAGCGCATTTGCGCGTCAGAATATCCGGGCCCCCAGTAAGCGTGCTCCATCACGAATTTCCGCGGCTGATTCAGAATCTGATGATGCACGTAGAACGCGCTACCGACCGCCAGCCCGGCATCTCCAGCCGCGGGCTGTACGTAGACTTTTTCAAACTGTGTTTCCTCGAATATTTTGCCGTTGGCCACGCAGTTGAAAGCCACTCCGCCCGCCAAACAAATTGACTTCTGGCCGGTACGTTTCTGCAGCTTTCGCAGTATTTGAAAATAGACTTCTTCCAGCCGAGCCTGCATCGTGGCGGCAAGATTGTGATGCCGCGCAGAAAGCGGCTCATCCGCCGGACGGGTCGGCCCAAGCCGGCGCTCCAAATATTCCGAAAACATCCGGCCCAGCACGGGAGTTTTATCCGCATCTCTCCAGCTCATCTCCGGTCCCGTGCGATGATGCGTGAAATAATCCAATCCGAGCTTGAATCCATCGCCGCCATTGGTCTGCACAATGTGACGGAATTCTTCCAGAAATTCCGGCTGGCCATACGCAGCCAGCCCCATCACTTTGTATTCGTCGCCAAATTTCCAGAAGCCTATGTACTGCGTCAGCGCGGTGTAATACATCCCCAGCGAGTGCGGAAACGCGATTGATCCAAGCACGCGCAGCCGCGTGCCTTCTCCGCTGGCCCACATGGTGCTCGCGAAATCCCCGAGTCCGTCCGCGGAAAGCGCCGCTGCATTTTCAAATGGCGATACAAAAAATGTACTCGCAAGATGCGCTTGATGATGTTCCACGCGATGAAACGACGCGCGAAGTGTTTTGGGATCGACTTCAAACGCTTGACCGAGCAATTCCGGAATTCCCGCGAATTGAGAAAGCACCTTCATGCGCTCTCGTGCAAAACTCGGCATGCGCATCGCATATAAAAGTTTTGTGCCAATGCGCGCCCAGGGATTTCGCGGTATCGCGACGTGATCTACTTCCGTCAGCTTTAGCCCCGCCGTATCCAAACAATAGCGAATGGCCGCCACTGGAAATCCAGCGGCGTACTTGACGCGATTGAAGCGCTCTTCTTCCACCGCGGCAACCAGCTGTCCGTCGCACACAATTGCCGCTGATGCGTTTCCATGAAACGCGTTAATCCCCAGAATATTCATCGATCCGATTCTATACTGTCTTTGATTGTTTTCATCGAACGTGCATCAAACTCGCTTCATCTCGTAGTCGACACGGAACCAGATTTTGACGCCAATATTTCTTCCCCGGGCTGTGCCTCAAGATGTTTCCGGCACCACTGATTCAGGACGTAGAGACTCCACGGACGTGACCAGTTCGTTTTTGACGCCTCAAACGCCAACCACACCGCGCGAACCGCATCTGAATTCAAATGTGCAGCCAGCGCCGGCGCAGGATCACCAAGCCCCGCACTCACGCGCGCCGCAAGCGATCCCCGCAGCCATCGCTCCCATGGAAACGTAAACGTCCGCTTCCGCTGGGTCACAGTTTCTGAAGGCAGCAATCCCTTCAGCGCCTCAACAAGCAAAGCCTTATTCACTCCGCGTTTGATTTTCACTTCACCCGGAAGTTGCGAAACAAATTCCACCAGCACGTGATCCAGCAAAGGCACGCGCACCTCCAGCGAATGCGCCATGCTCACCGAATCCGTATCGCGCAGCAAAGTATTCACCATGTACGAGCGCGCTTCCAAACACGAAATCGTGTTGAAAGAATCCAGCGCCGCAGCCTGGCGCGCTGATTCGATCATCCAATTCCGCCACGGAAGATCATTTCCGCAGAGCGCATCTGCTCCACGCAACGCCGCCACATGATCCGGCGTGTAAAGCGTCCGCGTGAAATAATATGGATGCGGCAGCGCTTCCGAATTTCGCCACAGTGCCGCAACTTTGCGCCCAGCGTCGCCGCGCCCTCCGCCCGCGCGGCCCACCGCCGCTGCTGTTGCCCGGCGCAAGCCACGCGGAAATTTCTTTCCAAGCGCCGCCACACGAACCGCCCGCGGCCCAGATGCGAACGTTGAATAGCCACCGAATACTTCATCGCCGCCAAGCCCGGAAAGCGCCACTTTCAATCCGGCCCGACGCGCCGCCCACGAAACGAAATACGTGTTGATGCCATCCATGCTCGGCTGATCCAGCGCGTCAACGGCATCATCCAGATGCGCCAGCATTTCCGCGCCATCCAGAAGCAATTCCTCGTGATGCGTGCCAAATCTCGCAGCGGTCGCTCGTGCCGGATCGGCCTCGCTGAATTCCTGTTCGGAAAAAATCACGGTAAACGTGTGCAGTCCGGACTGCGCGACACTGGCCAGTGCAACAATCGCCGTTGAATCTAGTCCGCTGCTCAGAAAAATACCGAGCGGCACGTCGGCAATCAAATGGCACGCCACAGCTTCCGTCAGCAACGGACGTAATTTCGCGGCTGCGGCTTCGAGCGTTGCCGGCTCATCACCGGATTTTTGAATCGCAGCTTCGCCAAATGTCCAGTACGGCACGGGAGAAACCTGCTGCACGAAGCTCGATGCGGCCACGCTCAAACGATGTCCCGGTGGAAGAGAAAAAACGCCTTCGACAAGCGTCATCGGTTCGCATACGGATCCGAACAGCAGGTAGGAATCCAGAGCGCCCGCGGAAATTTGCCGGGGAACGCATCCACTGGTAAGAAGCGCCCGCACTTCAGAAGCAAAAAATAAAGCTCCATCCCGAACGGTGTAATACAGCGGTTTAATGCCCAGCCGATCCCGCGCCAGCAGTACTTTTGGCGCGCCAGTCGAAATATTGCGGATGTCCAGCAGCGCGAATGCGAACATGCCGCGCAAATGTTCCACGCAGGCATCGCCCCACTGCTCGTATCCGTGAACGATTACTTCGGTGTCCGATCGTGTGCGGAAATGGTGACCTAAGGATTCAAGTTCCGTGCGGAGTTGCCGAAAATTATAAATCTCGCCATTCTGAAAAACGGCGACGTCGCCTGTCTCATTGAAAATAGGCTGGTGTCCGCCGGGCAGATCAATAATACTAAGCCGCCGCATCGCCAGCGCCACACGCGGAGCCGCGTACGGCGCAATCAAGAATCCATCTTCGTCAGGGCCGCGGTGTACCAGCGCGGCGACCATCCGGCGAACCGCGCGCGCGGATTCCTCCGCGCTTTCCATTCCCACGATGCCGCAGATACCGCACATCTATATGCGTTTCTTTCTCGCGAACGTCACATTTGCCTGCAGTCCCTGTGAATGAAGATGCAGGCCGGTGACACGAAGTTCCATCTGACCATAATGCCCTAGATGGACGAGGGTGGGCATTAGGAAAACTAGTGCGACGAAAGAACAGAGAAGTCCGACAGATGGTCGCGTGCCCTTGTCGCCTTCACTCCAACTTCTGAAACAGAAAACAGTGAACGTTCTGTGAGGGGTTGCCGTCATATCGCAGAAGTTTCATTTCCGCCGCTACGCCCCAATCTTCAACTGTTTTCCTGGATAGAAACGCGACGATTGGAGAGGCGAAATAGTCATAAAATAAATTTCGCGTTCCCCGCCACGTGATTTTGTCACCGGATTTCCACCGATGCGCCAGATAGTAAAGTGGCAATGCCGTGCCGTGGGCTAGCCAGCGCGTTGCGCGGTGCCTGACGAGCGCGCGAATGAACCATCCTGGATACTTGTAGAGCAATTCGTAGCGGCCTCGGGGCCGATACACCGCAAGATACATTTGCGCGCCCGGTCTCAGAACTCGGCAATCTTCGGCAAATGCGCGCGATGGATCATCCGTATGGTGAAGCACTCCATCCGTAATAACCAAATCGGCGGCGCCGCTGCAAATTGGAAGGTGAAGATTATCGGCCACAGCGCCGGGCAATTTGTGACGAGAGACGATGATCGAGATGGAATTGGCGCTGCGATCCAATCCGATGCAGCGAACGCCGCGGAATCCCAAATAGGAAAGCACTCGCCCGGGTCCGCAGCCTACGTCAAGCACCAGCGCGCCGCGCGGCAACGCGTCAATCACTTCCAACAGTAGCGGCGATATGACCTTTCGCCGGTCTTCGCCCTGATAGCTTTCGAACCAGTCGAACGGATGGTCGTCGTAGAACGTCGTTTCTTTAACGAGGCTCATTGCCACCCTTAAGGACGCGCACGTATACTTCTACTTGCGTGCCCGGATGTTTAGTCCAGCTTAGTTGCGCTGCCATATGCGGGCATGCGGGCCGGAAGCGATCATAGGGTGCCGTGTCGGTCAAAAGTTGCAGCAACGCATCGGCGAGGGCCGGACCTTCCCGTGGAACGACCAGACCCGCCCGTCCCGCTGCATTGGATCCCCGATGAACAATCGCGGTCGTGATCCGATGCATGGCGCGCGCAGATTCCTCCACATTCTCCATTCCGATGACGTCGCAAATGCTGCACATCGGTTAGCTCGATTGCCCCAGGAGCATCCCGCTTGCCGCCGGACCTTCCGGCGAACATGTACGCGGGAGGGCCCAACCTCCTCTCGCCATAATGCCCCACAAACTGGCGTGCTAAAACAGGAAAAACCAGCACCAGCGATGAAATGTGAATTTGTGAATCCGCTGCATGAGTGGAGACCATATCGAGATCATCTAATCGCGTTCGCGCGTTCGTGCCGGGTCATAGGCGCGGCCGAGACTATCACACTCAGGTTACTATCGGGATTCCTGCGTAGCCATGGCGTACACAGATCCTTGGACGGATCTTCTGATTTAGCGAGTCGCGACGGCTGCTTCAGATCGACCGGTACCTTCGATAACTTGGGCGGAAAAGTCTGTGGCAATCATTCGCAGTGGCGATCGCATGAGGTGTGCTGTTATTCTGTTTGGCACTCGCGCGAGGGTATTCGGTTGGTACGGTGATCGGCGAGTGAGTGTTTCCCTGCGCCACCTGTGCGTCCAGCATCGTCGTGCGGGTTCGGCACTGAGCGTAACAAGACGACGGAACTTGGTATCCGCAGCCGCAAGACGTTAGCGTGCCTGGAGTCACGCTATCGCCTGAGCTTATGCGCGGTCACAGGAGTTGCCTGCTGATTATAGAATTTCGTATCGCGCCTTCCACAATGCGACTGGGTCCCAGCGCTTTTTCTTTATGAACCTTATTCCAAATGCGGGAAGATCTATCGGCGCGCTACCATCGTCACAGGGCCGACTGCCCGAACTCGACGGCATTCGTGGAATGGCGATCCTCTCTGTGCTGCTCTTCCACTACCTCTTTCTCGCGAACGTCGACGCCGGCGTGGCACCGGCAACGAGCAACTTGCTCGGTCATTGGGAACAGCTCTTCGCCATTGGCTGGGCCGGTGTGGATCTTTTCTTTGTGCTCTCCGGCTTCCTAATCGGTGGCATCCTTCTCGACGCGCGCACGTCGCCACGCTATTTCGCTACGTTCTACGCGCGGCGCTTTTTTCGCATCATCCCGCTGTACTACCTGTGGATCGGAGTCTACTTTGCGCTGGTTCTAGGACCGTTCCGCAGCACAGCAGGACTGCTCTCCGGCCATCTCGAAAGATGGACGTCGGCGCCAATCTATTTTCTGTTCCTCCAGAATTCTGTGAAGATCCCACATGCAACCTTTGGGACTGCATGGCTCGGTGCTTTGTGGTCCCTGGCCGTCGAGGAACAGTTCTATCTTCTGATGCCCCTAGCGGTTCGTTTTCTTCCGCGGCGCAGACTGGTTCCGCTGCTGTTCGTTGCGATTGTCGGAGCGCCGATGCTTCGAGTCGCAGTATCACACTTCATTCCCGCGCATTCGGCGGCACAGTATGTACTGACACCGTGCCGCGTCGACTCCTTAGCCATGGGCGTGCTTTTGGCGGTTGGCTGGCGAGACGAGCGGTGGAAGGCCGCTTTCCTGCGCTACCGGACTCTGATTTACGCTTTCAGTCTTCTGTTATTGATAGGAGTGGTGTATCTGGCTCTGTGGAAGCCTTCTCAGTATTCCCCCACCATGGCAGTGTGGGGCTTCTCATGCGTGGATGCTTTTTTCGCCTGCTTACTATCCATTGCGGTGATGGTTCCGGGTGGAACCTGGGCGTCCGTATGCCGCTGGCCCGTCTTGGCCGAATTGGGACGTGTCTCTTACTGTTTGTACGTTATTCACGCTACCGTCAATTTGCTATGTCACGTCCTTCTTTTGCACCACCCACCCCGTTTCCTATACTGGCGGTCGGCTGCAGTAACAACTCTGGCTGCGCTGCTTAGCTATGGCCTCGCGAGCCTATCGTGGACTTTCTTCGAACACCCTCTCCTCAAACGTGGCCATGCTTATCAGTATTTTTCGCGGCCCTCGGTTCCTACCTCGGTGCAAGGGGAGTCTTCCCCTTTATAACGATTCCCGCTTATAGAATATCGTTTCTTTCGTGCGACTCATTGGAGCCTTGAAGGACGCGCACGTACATTTCTTCTTGCGTGCCCAGGAGTTCAGCCCAGCTTAGCTGCGCCGCCACATGCGGGCACGCAGCGCGGAAGCGATCATAGAGCGCCGTGTCGCTCAAAAGTTGCCGCAACGCATCGGCGAGCGCCGGGCCTTCCCGTGGAACGACCAGACCCGCTTGTCCTGCCACAAATTCCTGAATACCGCAGCGGTCGCTGATAATCACCGGCATTCCGCAAGCAATTGCTTCCGCCACGCCATTTGCGAAATTCTCGTAGCGGGATGGAAGCACGAAGACCTGGCTATCCACCAGCGCCGCCTTCTTCTGATCGCCATAGAGAGGCCCGGTGAAGACCGTGCGGCCTTCAATATGTTTTTCGCGCGCCGACTCGCGCAATTTGGCCACATAGCCGGATTCCCCTTCCGGTCCCGCAATCACCAAGCGGCCGCGTTCCGGACAAGCATGGGCAAAGGCTTCAATCAGGAGATCCACACCCTTTCGAGGAATGATGCGTCCCAGAAACAGCACGATCGGCTCGCCAAATGGCAACGCCCATTCGCTTCGAAAGGCTCCAGGAGCGGGGAGCGTGGCAAACTCTTTCAGATCTACGCCGTTGTAACGCAGGGCGATGCGGTCGCGTGAGAAGCCGTCCGCGATTAGCTCCTCTTCTTCCTGCCGCGAAGTGGCAATCAACAGAGACGCGTGCTTAAGCAATTTCTTACCGAAAATCGTATGCCAGATACGCTTAAGGCGAAAGCTCCGGTCAATGGGCCGCACCATTCCCAACGGCTCGAGCACGTAGGGAACGCCGCTTCGAAAACAGTGATGAGCGACGACCGGCCCCAAAAGATCATACAGCCCATAAATGTGGACGATGTCGAACTCGCGCAAACGCTTCTTGCAAAAATCGAACAAGCCGGAATTGAACGTCATCGCGCGATAGGTAGCAAACGGCCGCAGATACATTACCTCAACGCCGCCGAGCTTCACCTGACGCGCGGCAAAAGGCCGGCCGTACCACGACGTCAGAACCGTTACTTGATGGCCGCGCTTCGCCAATCCTTCGGCGATCGAACGCACCTTCACCGTGGGACCGCCGCGCTCCAGAAATGGATGATAGGTTTGCGTGACGTGGAGAATTCGCATCGGACTTACGGCCTGGGCTGCCGCACCTCCAGAATCAGAACCGTGACCTTCGACTTCTTACACTTGAGTCGAAACCTTCAAATCGAGCGCACTCAGAGATAGTATACGTGGATGAGCACTCGGGCGTGTGGCGCAATCTGCATCCAGAATTGAGTGGAGTAAGGAATGTTTATGCTGATGATCCACAACCGAAAGAGATAATCTGCCGAGTGAATTCGGACGTCTTTCAGTTCGCGCTCCAATAACGTGACGGGTATCTCGTGCTATCAATTCGCCGTTTGTGCGGCGCGGGCATTGTCCGCGCCCGTGATCTTTTTTCGCCAGAAATCAATCGTCCGGCGCAGCCCCTCCTCCAGACTGAATTTTGGCTGCCGTCCGAGAACGGACTTCGCCTTTGACGCGTCACCATAAAGAATCTGAATGTCGAGCGGGCGGCGCGGAATCGTGTCCCAAAGTATCTTCCCGCGGAACCCCGTCATCTCCTTCATTTTCTCAGCGAGCGCCTTTACAGTGATTTTCTCGCCCGTTGCAAAGTTGAATGCGCCGCCGATCGCCTTCGGATTGCCAAGACACGTTAAGTACGCGTCTGCATGATCGTCCACATACAACAAATCGCGCTCCGGTGTTGGGTCGCCCAGTTTGACCGTATCGCCACGAAGCATCTGGACAAGCATCCTCTCAACAAGGAAATGCGTGTTGTCTCGGCGGCCGTAAGTGTTGAACGGCCGCAGCACTGTTATCGGGAACTTGTAGGCGTCCCACATGTAAAGGATGTATTTTTCCGCGGCCTGCTTGCTAACGGAGTAGTCACAATGGAACGACCGGCTCGAGTACGCGAGCGTGGGTTATGCTGCGGATCGGAAAGA
>ODAK010001031.1_pt1 | contig 31269 bp, 32 predicted proteins | sample 1539591 | NCBI WGS metagenome assembly ODAK01 (sample SAMEA3539303, study PRJEB22396) | soil metagenome | biome: tundra; feature: field; material: soil | place: USA | collected 2010-05 | depth 0.15 m
ACAAGCCGCCAGCCGACTAAAACGCCCCGACACCCCCTACTCACTGAATTAGGTCAGAGCCAATTGCCAGGACGGACAGCGTGGTGCTTGCTCAGCAGAGCGCTGACGTAGAGCACGACGAGTTCATCCGGGATGCGCATCGGGAATCGGATGATGGAGGGGAAGGCATTGCTCATTGTTCCCTGGCCTGGCGGCTGCAACTTGCTAATCTCGCGCCCCGGCAATGAGCGAAGCGCTCGCCCCCAGAAGGAAGCATTGAGATGAGATGTGGGTTAGCTGGACGGGCGACGGACGGCTATGAGCACCGACGACAAAGAGCTGGCGCCGTCGCGCGCGGGTACGCGCTTTCCAGAGCGTGCGGGCGGCCATCGGGCGGCTCTGCCGTGTATGCGAGTTCGTGCTCGGCGGCTAGGCGGGTGATTGGCGGCTGGATGGTTACTTGGTCTCTCCGCCTGGAGGAGGCGGCCCGTGGCGTCGACGGATTGCGATGACGATCGCTGTCAGGGTGAGAGCGGCGACGACGAGCGCGATCGTTCCGCGCCTCGCTGAGAGTTGACCGAGGACGGCGCTGCCGATCCCGTAGGCGCCGAGCGTTGCGATCAAGGTCGAGACGAGCGCCGCGAGCGCGTTCCAAGCCAGGAACGTGTCGCGTGACATGCCGAGGGCGCCGGAGACCCAGGTTGGCGTCACGAACACAGCCAAGCGTCCCCACCGTCGGTAGATCCGCTCGCCTGCCTTCACCGCGTGCTGGCGCTGGCGTTGCCGGCGCCCCGAGCGGCGTGAGACGGCGTCGCGCGCGCGAACTCCGATCAGGTAGCCGACGTATCCGCCTGTCCAGGCCGCGATCGTCGCAACGACCATCACGAGCCACAGGTTCAGCTCACCCTCGCTCGCAAGAACCCCGGCGGCGGCGAGGAAGCTCGCTCCGATGATCGGAACACCGACCCACGACGCCGCCACACCGAAGTACAGGATCACGTAGCCGAGGACGCCTGCGCGCGCCACCGCGCTCACCCCCAGGACGAGCAGTGGATGCACGACTGCTCTCACCACGTGCGGTTCACCGACGCGATTGACTCTCTGGTCGAGGATTGGTAGCCGTGACCTTGATCCCGGTCGGGGTGAGTACCCCGTTGCGGTCGCTGCGGTTATACATGGAGCAGGTCTGGATGCATCTGAATGGGCTTTCCAGGCTGCCACGCGTTTATCGCGAAGATGGTGGCCGAGGGCTGAGATCTGTCGGGCTTCCCGGGCGATGACAGAAATGCCCTGGGCGGGCTGAGGTCCGACGTGGTTGACGACCTTGGCGATCGCATCGAGTCCGTCGCGCGAAAGCTCCCCGACCAGCTTGGTGACCTGGCCAGGTAAGTCGTTCTGGTAGACGTGCGGACCAGAGCCATCTGGTTGTTGTCAGTCGTGGTCTGGTGCAGGATGTGCACGGCGACGAGCATCGCGCCTTGACCGCTCGCGAGCGCCTTGGCGTAGGCGAGCCGCTCGGGCGGGGTTTCGGACCCATCTGTGGCCCGTAGGATGGTCTTGAATATTGGGTGCCTCGTTCGAGTCGGATGCCGTTTTCAGCCTCGGAGGGCTCGTAGTGCGTTGAGGATCACGGCGAGGTCGATCACTTCTTGGAAGAGCGCGCCGGCGACGGGTGGGAGGTATCCGGCGGCTGCGACGCCCATCGCGAGGAGGCTGAGGCCCATGCCGGTGAGGACGCTTTGGCGGGCGATGAACATGGCGCGTCGCCCGGCGTGTACGGCGTCGGCGACGCGGTCGATCCGGTCGACGGTGATCACGGCGTCAGCGGTCTCCGACGAGACTGTCGCGCCGGCGGCTCCCATCGCGATCCCGAGATCGGCGAGCGCGAGCGCGGGGGCGTCGTTGATGCCGTCGCCGACCATGATCACGGGGCGTAGGTTGGGGTCCGCGCGGACGGTGCGCACCACTTGGAGCTTGTCCTCGGGGGACTGCTCGGAGTAGACGCGGTCGACTCCGAGCTCGCGCCCGACGCGCTCGGCGACCGACCGGCGGTCTCCGGAGATCATCGCGACGTGGAGTATGCCCTCGGCGCGCAGCCGCTCCACGATGTGTTCGGCGTCGGGGCGAAGCTCGTCGGCCATCACGATCACCCCGGCGAGGTGACCCTCGATCGCGACGAGCACGTGCGCTTCGCCTGACCCACGCGTCGCAGACAGAGAAACGGAGGCGATCTCGTCTTGCGGGATGCCGGATGTGCGCATATATGCCCGGCTTCCCACGAGAATGCGCCTAGCGTCGAGCGTGCCCTGGATTCCCTGGCCCGGCTCCTCGAGCACGTCGCTCGGGAGGGTGAGCTCGAGGCCCGCCTCGGTGGCGGCGCCGACGAGCGCGTCGCCAAGAACGTGCGCGGAGAGGCGGTCCACCGACGCCGCGAGCCGCAGCAGCTCGCCAGACTCCAGGCCGCCGCGCGTGACGATCTCGCGCACATCGGGCGTGCCGACGGTCAGCGTTCCGGTCTTGTCAAACAGGACCGTGCGCGCCTGGCCGAGTGTCTCGATCGCGCCGGCGCCCTTGACGATGATCCCGGCGCGCGCCGCGCGCGACAGGCCCGACACCAGCGCGATCGGCGCCGCGAGGATCAGCGGGCACGGTGTCGCGACGACCACAACCGCGAGCGCCCGGACCGCGTCCCCGCTCAGGATCCAGGCCAGACCCGCGACCACGAGCGTGGCCGGCAAAAAGAACCCCGCGTAGCGGTCGGCCATCCGCACCAGCGGCGCGCGCTGGGTCTGCGCCTGCTCGACAAGTCGCACGAGCGCCGAATAGGCACTCTCGCTCGCCGGGCGATCCGCGCGCACATCAAACGGCGCGCCGGCGTTAGCCGCGCCGCTGAGGAGCGCCATGCCGCGCGTCAGGGTCTCAGGAAGCGGTTCGCCACTGAGCGTGCTCGTGTCCACAACCGCTTCGGCGCTGACCAGCGTCCCGTCAACTGGGATCACCTCGCCGGTGCGCACGACCAGGACGTCGCCGATCTGCACCCGCTCGACCGCCACCTCCTCGAGGCGATCGCCGACTCTGAGCTGCGCGACCTTCGGCGCTCGTTGCACGAGCGCGGTCAGCTCGCGACGCGCGCGTCTGGACGCGATCGTCTCAAGCGACGCGCCGCCGGAGAACATCAGCCCGATCACAGCCCCGGCGAGCTCCTGGCCCAGCGCGAGCGAGCCGACCATCGCGACCAGCGCGATCGTGTCCACACCCAGACTTCGCTCGACGACGATCGCGCGCCCGACCTCGAACGTCAGCTCCGCCGAGAGCATTGCGACCGCCGCCGCCCACACCAGCCGCCCAGTCTGACCCTCGCCAACGAGATACAACAACCCGCCGGCCGCGATCGCAACAACGGCGATCGACGCGAGGATCTGTGCCTGATGCTCAAGCAGCCAAGCAAGACGATCGCGCCACGAACCGCCCGGCTGATTCGGGAGCGTCCCCGCCGGCAGGGCTTGCGATGCGCGGACTGTGCTCATGGATCCAGGCTGACGGACAAGTACCCTGCGCGCATCCGTAGCGTCCCACCGATCAGACCCGAAACCTCCGCGACGCACACCAGCCCCAGCCGCTCACGCGCTTGCCCTGACCGAGTCGTGCTGCCGACGCCCCTTATGTTCCAGACCCAGACCCAGAGCCAGGACCGCCTGGATCGATCGTAACCTCTTCAGTCGGACGGCGCTCGGCGGGCTAGGCGCGCTGGGATTCGGTGGGCGCGATCGGCCCAGGCGATCCCACCGTCAGCGCTGCGGCGGGGTCATCCTCGCCGGGGTCGACGCGGAACGGTGGGTACTCTGGAGTCATCACGGCTGCGTAGGCGACCACGCGCAGCACCCAGCGATTCAGGCCTAGCACGAAATCGAAGATCGATCGCGGATACTCGCCGCGGAACAGCAACACCACCACGGCGACGAACACCAACAAAGCGATCAACCCGATCTCCGTCGCGCCGCCCCACGAATGCGCCGACGCCGTCCAGCCGGCAGCGCCCCCGCCGCCGATGAACACGCCCGCCACCACGTACTGCGGGATTCCAGCCAGCCACCAGCCGATCAACGGAAAACCTGTGCGCTGATGCTCGGGATAGTCAACATCCAGCCGCGCGGGGTACTCGGGCACATCGGCGAGCGTAAACGGCGGATAGCGATCGGTTCCGTTCGCGCCGAAGGCGTAGAACCCGACGCGCCAAGACCAGCGCAACACACCGACGTTGAAATCAAACACCGACCGTGGATAGCGGCCGGTGAACAGCACCGCCACGAACGCGATCACGGCGCTGACAAGAAACGCCAGCCACAGAAACGCCAGCACAATGTAATGCGGGATCACGAACAGCCACTTGATCAGCCACAGCCCCCGCGATGGATGCTCCAAATGCCCCTCGACCCGCACCGGATACGTGCTGACCGTCCGTGATAGCGTCGCCTGCATCAGACTCACCTTCTTCTAGTTTGAAACCGGGCGAAAGCGCGACGTTCTACACGACAGTCTCACTCCTCGCGGCTTCGCGCACATCCGGACTGGCTGCGGATGGGGCCTCCGCGAACCACCGATCGCGGGCGCCTGAAGCTGCTTATGACGTACGCCCGTGGTGTTCCATTTCGCGGCGGACGTGGTTCTCGGTGATGGGCCGCCGGTGGTAGACGCCGAAGGCGTTGAAGGCGATCACGATCCCCCAGCCAAATGTCAGGAACACCGGCCATGGCGCTGGCCATCGGCCAGAGTTGAGGCCGTTCATCACCCACCCGCCCCAGACGATGAGGTTGATCAGTAAGTAGGCGGACAGGTGCGCCCTGAAGTCGCGACGGTTCTTCAGCCGACGCAGCGCTTGTCCTCGCAGCGCACCGCGACTGCCGGCAGGGGCATGGTTAGGGTTATCAGTGTGGGGGTGTCCATGGTTTGATGCTCTCACCGGACGTCGGGCCAGCCATCGGGACAACCCGCGGAATTCACCCTCGGACAAACCCGCAGGCTGGAGCCCCTACGGCGAGCCCGGTTCGCTCGCGACAAGCCCGCTGAGAAGGTCGCAGTCAGCCAACAGCTCGCTCCATCGCGGCAGGCTGCCGCGCCCGCCCGTTCTGAACCAGACCTCGCGGCCTTGTGCGCCCCTTGGAACCGGTCGCGGTGCCCCGCTGGTGGCGAGAAGCAGTTGCCTCATCAGTGCCCGTCACTCAGGTTTTTGGCGCTCCCGGCGTCGATGTGGTCAGTGTGAGACCTTGATTCCGGGTTTGAGCAGGGCTTTCCGCGGCTGAGGAAGTTCCCGGAAGGTGCGCGCTGGTTGGCGACGCGCCGCCGCCCGCCGTTGCAGGCTGCTGGCTGTCTGAAGGTCAACGGCTTGCAAGGAGGGGCCAGCGCGCGCGTCACGACGGCATTTTCCAGGCTTGTGCGCCTGCCGGGCGTGTGGGTGAGGAAGGTTCGGTTCGAGCCCGGCCGGGTGATCGTCGAGGTGGCGCTTCGCCGCCGGAGGCTGCTGTGTCCGGAGTGCGGCTTCTCGACGGCGGCGCGCAAGGACACGCGGCCGGAGAGCTCGGTCTGGCGGCATCTTGATCTCGGGGTCTGGCGGCTCGAGGTCCACTGCCGCCGCCGGCGGCTGTGGTGCCCGGAGCATGGGGCGCGGACCGAGGGCGTGCCGTTCGCCCGGCCGGGATCGGAGTTCACGCGGGACTTCGAGTGCCTGGTCTCGTGGCTGGCGACGCGGACTGACAAGTCGACGATCAAGCGGATGCTGCGGATCGACTGGGACACGGTCGGGCGGATCATCAAGCGCGTCTGCGACGACGAGCTCGACCCTGACCGGCTCAACGATCTGTATGAGGTCGGGATCGACGAGGTCAGCTGGAAGCGCCAGCACAACTACCTCACGCTCGTCGCCGACCACCAGCGCCGCCAGGTGGTGTGGGGGTGCGAGGGCAAGGGTCAGGCGGCCGCGGATGAGTTCTTTGCCGAGCTCGACCCGCCGCCCCCGCCGCCAGAACCCGAGCGCCGCACGCAGCCGCCGCCAGAGCCCGCGATCATGGTCCCGTTCGGCCCCTGCCCGACCGTCCCGGCCGGCCACGGCATTCAAGGCGCATGGCTGCACCAGGGTGAGGAGATCGAGCCCGCGCTCTTCGCGCGCGCCTCCAGGCTGCGCGCTGTCTCGATGGACATGACCGGCGGCTACGCCAAGTCGGTCCGCCAGCACGCTCCGCACGCGACCGTGTGTATCGACCCGTACCACGTCGTGCAGCTGGCCAACCAGGCGCTGGACGAGGTCCGCCGCGGCTACTGGAATGAACTGCGCTTCCTCGGCGACCAGGACATCGCCAACCGCTTCAAGGACGCCCGCTGGTCGCTGCTCAAAAAGCCCGAGAGGCTCACCGATAAGCAAGCGGCCATCCTCGCCCGGCTCAAGGCCGCCGGCGGCGAGGTCTGGCGCGCCTACACGCTCAAGGAAGCCGTCCGCGGGATCTTCGAGCCCGGCCTCACGATCGACGACGTCACCGTGCTGATCGACCGGCTCCTGTCCCGCCTCGCCCGCTGCCGGCTCGCGCCGTTCGTCAAGCTCGGCAAGACGATCCGCAAGCACCGCGACGGGATCCTCGCCGCGATCCGCCTCGGGATCAACCAAGGACGCACCGAGGCTCTGAACAACAAGGTTCGCCTCATCACCCGCCGCGCCTACGGCTTTCACTCCGCCAAAGCCGCGCTCGCGCTCGTGCTGCTCACCGGCGGACCGATCACCCTCCACTTGCCACACGAACTACACGCGCTCGGGATTGGATGACACTGACCACATCGATGCCGAGAGAGCCAGGTTTTTGACGAGTCCCCCAAGAGTCAGCAGGACCTGCGCTTCGGAGCCCCGTTGCTGCTGGCTGCGCCCGTGTTGAGATCAATCGAGCGTCAGGGCACCGGGCAACCGTAGAAAGCCGCGGCGAGACGCGAATGGGCTGCGGATGAGAGACGGCTGCGCGCGCCATATGGTGAACAGGTCAACCTGTTTAGGAGGGCACAGATGTTCAACAGGGTCGTCGTAGGTGTCGACGAACGCAGCGCTGGGTGCGACGGCATCGCCTTGGCCAAGAACCTGACGGCGCGTGGCGGACAGCTGACGCTCGCCTACGTGCTCACGTCCGATCCGTTGTTCTACCGTAGTGCAGCGGTCCCCGAAGCCGAGCGAGCACGTGCCGTGAAGCTTCTGGAGACCGCGCGCGAGCGCGCAGCGACCAAGGCAGAACTGCGCTGCACGGCATCATCCTCGGTCGGGCTGGGATTGCACAAGATCGCCGAGGAGCTCGGCGCGAATCTTCTCGTGCTGGGCTCGTCGTTTCGTGGTCTGCTCGGCCGAGTCTTGGTCGGGGATGACACTCAAGCCTCACTGAATGGTGCGTCGTGCGCGGTGGCGGTCGCGCCGGCCGGATACAGCCAAAGCTCGGGCTCGATCGGCGAGGTGGGTGTTGGCTATGACGGCTCGCCGGAGAGCAAAGCCGCGGTCGAGATCGCGCGAGCGATCGCGGCAGAGCATGGGGCCAGGCTGTCGGCATGCGAAGCGGTGTCGGTTCCGACGAGCAAGCTGGGCCCAGGTCCCTTGCCATTGAGCGACGAGGTTGAGAGGCTCGTTCGGGAAGCCCGTGGTCGCATCGAGGCGCTGGAGGGTGTCGGGTCGCATGCGGTCTACGGTTCGGCCGCCGAGGAGCTCGCCATCTACAGCGCGTCGGTGGATCTCCTCGTCGTCGGCTCACGGGGCTACGGTCCGCTCGGGCGTCTCGTGCACGGGAGCACGAGCTCCAAGCTTGCGCGGAGTGCCCGCTGCCCGTTGCTGGTCCTTCCGCGTCCCGCCGCCGCGACGACGAGTCGTGACGCTCAGACTGAGCGGGCGGCCGTCGCGATGTCGGGGAGGTGATCGTCGTGCGCGTGCTCGTCAGTGCAGCCTCGCGTCACGACGCGACCCGTGAGATTGCCGAGGCGATCGCCGCGGGTCTCGCGAAGCGTGGGGTCGACGCGGCCGCGCGGCCGCTCGAGCAGATCACAAGTCTCGATGGGTTCGACACGGTCGTCCTCGGGAGCGCGATCTACATGGGCAGGTGGCTGAAGACGGCCCGCGAGTTCGTATCTGAGCACGCGGCCGAGCTCTCGTCGATGCCGGTGTGGCTGTTCAGTTCCGGACCACTCGGACCGCCGGATCGTCTGATCCCACCGGGCGAGTCGGCAGACACCGATCGGATCGTCGAGCTTGTTGGAGCGCGCGGGCACCGGGTATTCGCGGGTCGGCTCGAGCGAACGTCGCTCGGGTTCGCCGAGCGCGCGGCAGCGAAGGCCGTGCAGGCGCCCGACGGCGACTGCCGGGATTGGGCGGCCGTCGATGTTTTTGCAGGCGAGATCGCCTCAGAGCTCGCCGCCGACAGGGCGGTGCGGTAGAAGTGCGCCGGTCGCGGGTCAACTTCAGCGAATTACCTTCCCGCAGGCGAGCGGGGATGGTCGTGCTCGCCGCCGTTCAGCTGGGACTGCTGATCGCGGCCGAGCGCGACATTCAGCGGCGCCCAGCGCCCCTCGTCCGAGGGTCCAAGACCCGGTGGCGCTTGGTCTGTCTGATCAACTTTCTTGGCCCGCTCTCCTATTTCACGTTCGGGCGTCGCAGGGAGAGCGCATGACCGAGCGCAAGGCCGCCCGCACGTCCACCCCTCAACGCGTGGCATGCCGGTCGAGAAGCCGCGTACGGATAGCGGTGTTGGGACTGCTCGCCGGCGTGTACCGCGGCGTGATCTGGCGCTGGTTTCGGCGTTGGGGCGCGACTGACGCGGAGGTTCTTGCGCCGTTCCCCGGCGCTGATCTGATCCCGGGCGGTAAGCGCGGCGGGACGATGGCCGTGACGATCGACGCGCCGCCTTCGCAGGTGTGGTCGTGGCTGGTTCAGATGGGCTGTGACCGGGCTGGCTGGTACAGCTGGGACCGGCTCGACAACGGTGGTCACCCAAGCGCCGATCAGATCTACCCGGAATGGCAGCCGGTCGCGATCGGTGATCGTTGGGCGTCGGCTCCGAGCGGCCGCTCGTGGTTCGAGGTCGCAGCACTGGATCCTGAGCGATTCCTGGCGTTGCGGGCGTCGCTGCATCTCGACGGCCGCCCGTTCGAACCGGCCGGCCCAGACCGCGGTTTTACAGCGACTCGTCGTGGGGGTTCGCCTTGACCGAGTTGCCCGGAGGCCGCACCCGCCTGGTGGTCAGCGGGTACGCCTCCTCACATCCGCGTGCGCTGACCGCGATCGGTGACCTCGTGTTCTGGGAGCCGGCGCACTGGATCATGCAGACACGCCAGCTGATAAATCTCAAGCGACGCGCGGAGCGCCAGGCCCCGCCGGCGGGCGACTTGCACGACGTCGCAGGCGAGGCATCGCCGGCCGCGGTGGCGTGAGCGTGATGGCGATGACGCTGGCCGACGATCTGCTTCCCGTCTTCGATGTCTCTGACGAGCTGGCGGTGGTCGTCGAGGCCGATGCCGAGGCGACCTGGCGTGCGCTGACGAGCGCGGATCTGATCGAGATCGGACGGCGCCGACCGCTCGTCGGTGCGCTCGGCGCGCTACGGGCGCTGCCCGAGATCGTCGCCCACCTGCTGCACGGAGAGACCCCGCCCGCCGCACCTGAGCGACTCACTCTCCGAGACACCACGAAGCTGCCCACCACCGGCGGCGGCTGGATGCTACTCGGCGAGCGCCCTGGCGAAGAGCTCGCGCTGGGGCTGGTCGGCAAGTTCTGGCGACCGGTAATCCAGTACGCAGACGTCGACGCCGACCACTTCAAGGCGTTCGCCGAGCCGGGCTGGGCGAAGACCGTCTACGCGCTCGGTGTCACGGCACTCGACGCCGAGCACACGCTTCTGCGCGCCGTGATGCGAACCGTGACGACCGACGAGCAAGCCCGTTGGTGGTTCCGGCGTTACTGGACCCTCGGCGTAGGCTCCGGGCTCACACGCTCGTCCACGGCCTGCTCGACGTCGCTCGCGAGGATGCCGAGTCGGGGCGCTCGCAGGCCTCGGCGTCGGGTGAGAACGCGCCGGGTCGGCCCGCTACCGGCGAGACTGGTGCGATGAGCGAACAGAATCCCGGCTTCTCTACGGACCGGGCTCGCGAGATCGGCGAGCGGATCGGGATCGACTGGAACCGTTCCCCCTTCGATGCCGAACAGTTTCGGATCGGGTTATCGGTCGAGTTGGAGCACGGACGCAGAGACCCCGAGACGAACGTCAGCGATGACGATGAGCTGACGACCGGCAAGATCGCGCGGGCGCACCTCAACGAGTTTCCCGACTACTACACGCGGCTGGCGAAGATGGAGGCCGAGGCCGAGCAGTACTGGGCCGAGCGCGACCACTGATCTGACGGGTAGGCGCTCGTGGCGTTTGCGCTCGGGGTGAGGAAGAAGCCGGATGACGGTCCGCCATCCGCACGAACGGGGCGCGCTGTGTCTGGGCCTGCTCGACCAGCCTCACGAGCGGCGCGTACGCGCTCTCGCCGGCGGGACGGTCCGCGCGGACATCGAACGGTCCACCCGCGTTCGCGGAGCCGCTGAGGACCGCCATCCCGCGCGACGCGGTCTGGGGCAGCAGTTCGCCGCTGAGCGTGCTCGTGTCGATCATGGCCTCGGGGTTCATGACCGTTCCGTCGACCGGTACGACCTCGCCCGTTCGCACCACGATGACATCGCCGACCTGTACCTGCTCAACCGGCACCTCATCGAGCCGATCCCCGACCCGGAGCTGAGCGACCTTCGGAGCACGCTGGATCAGCGCCGTCAGCTCGCGCCGCCCGCGACGGGAGGCGACCGACTCAAGCACAACCCGGCAAGCTCGTAAACCGCGTTCGCGCTGGTCGTCGCGGGGTCGCTTGCCGGGCCGCGCGATTGTTGATGCCTCGGCGCCGGTCATGTGCCAGCTTCGGAGCGCGCGCCGGAGCTGGAATCCGTAGCGCTCCGCCGGTTCTGCCGGGCAGGTGCGGACCGTGGAGCAGGCTCGATCGGCCATGATTGCGCCAGTGTCCGAGCGATCCGCCGATCCCAGGCCCGCTACGGCACTCCTGTGCTTTGACGGATCAGACGACGCGGCAGCGGCAATCTCGAAGGCCGGCGAACTGCTCGGGCCACGCCCAGCGATCGTGCTGAGCGTGTGGGAACCGGTCCGCGTCTGGGAGCCATGGGATCCCGTCACGATCGTTTCCGCGCCGCTGGGAAGGCTGGTCGCGAAGGAGGTCGATCTCGACCAGATCGTCGCGGACCTGGCTCGCGACAAGGCCGAGCGCGGCGTGGCGCTCGCGCGCGCTGCCGGGTTCGACGCGGCCGCCAGGGTGGCGGGCGGGAAGACGTGGGAGGCGATCTGTGAGGTTGCCGACGAGCTTGACGCCGAACCGATCGTGATTGGCTCCCGTGGGATGGGGCGAGCCCAGTCTGCGTTGCTCGGCAGCGTGTCCTCCGCGGTGATCGCGCACGCGAGGCGAGCGGTTCTGGTCGGCCCGACTCACTCAGTCGGCGGTGTCGCGGGTCCGGCTCGCAGCGAGTAGCCGCATAGCGCAAGGGCGCCGATCGACGCTGAGCTGGCGAGGAGCGCGGTCGCGACCATCCCGGCCGAGGGCACGGTCAACTCGAAGAAGCTCCGAGTAGCCGGGAGCAGCAGCGCGACTACATACAGTCCGCCCATCACGGCGCACATGCCGCCGACGAGTGCTGAGCGCTTGCGCGAGCCGCCGGCTTCGAGTGCGAGCACCAGATACAAGCCGCTCATGACGAGCGTTGTCAGCGCGACGGTGCGCGAGTCCGCCACCGACAGATCGAGGTCGTGCAGCGCGAACAGATAGCCGGCGACGACCCCGGTGCCGATCATCACCCCGGCCGGCACGGCGAACCTCGCTACGCCGCGCACGAACCGGTCGGGCTGCCAGGGACCGCTGCTGGGCGCCAGCGCGAGAAAGAAGGTGGGGATCCCGATTGTCAGGCTCGCCGCAATCGAGAGGTGGCGCGGCAGCAGTGGATAGGCGTCAGAGCTCGTGCCGATCGTGAGGATCAGGAACGCCGCGAACGCCGACTTGGTGACGTACAGCTTCGTCACGCGCTGGAGATTGCGCAGCGCCCGGCGGCCCTCGGCGACCAGGGGTGGGACGCTGGCGAAATCGCCGTCGATCAGAACGAGATCCGAAACGCTGCGCGCCATCTGGGTGCCGCTGCCCTGCGCAATCGCGAGCCGGGAGCTCTTCAGCGCCGGCACGTCGTTGACGCCGTCGCCGACCATCGCGACGTAGCGGCCCTCGTCGCGGAGCGCCTGCACCATCGCCTGCTTGCCATCCGGTGAGATCCGTCCCACGACGGTGGCCTCGACGGCGAATCGTTGCCGCTCAGCGCGATCCTCCGGGATCGACGCACCTTCGGCGACACCGCCGACCGGGATGCCGACATCCCGAGCGATCGCGGCAACGGTCTGCGGCGAGTCGCCGGAGAGCACCTTGATCTCGATCCCCTGCTCGAGCAGAAACGCCACCGTCTCGCGCACGTTGGGCCGCAGCTCCTCAGCCAGGATGACCAGGCCCAACGGGTGCAGGGCGTCCGGCGGCAGTTCGCCAGCGCGCGCAGGCAACGCCTCTTCTGCAGTGGCGAGAGCGACCACACGCCGGCCCGCTCGCTGGCGCTCGTCTGCCTCGGTCTCGAGCTCGCCGACCGGAACGCGCCCGGGCGCGCCAAGGTAGAAGCTGCCGGCGGCGACCTCGATCGCGCTCCAGCGGCGACGGCTTGAGAACGGCACCTCGCCGAGCAGCGGCTCGGCATCGGCCGGGTAAGCGTCGGCGATCGCCTGCAGCGTCAGGTTACGCGCCGAGGCGCTCGCCGCCAGCGTCGCGAGCGCCGTGCTGACCGTCTCCTCGTCCACGCCCGCTGCGGGCACGATCTCGATGACCCGCAGCGCCGCTTCGGTCAGTGTGCCGGTCTTGTCGACGCAGATCGTGTCCACCGAGGCCAGCGATTCGATCGCGTTCAGCTGCTGGGCGAGCACACCCCGGCGCGACATCCGCACGGCCGCGGCCGCGTAGGTGAGGCTGACCAGCACCATCAGACCCTCCGGGATCATCGTGACGACCCCCGCGGCGGATGTCGCAACCGCGGTATGGACCGTCACGTGGCGGTGATACAGCGAGTAGCCGAGCACGGCCCCGAGCACGACCACGAGCGCGATCAGCGCGTAGAGCAGCCGGTTGACCGCCCGCTCCAGCGGGGACCGCGGATGGCGAAACGACCGTGCCTCGCCCGTGATGCGGGCCGCGAAGCTGTCCTCGCCGACGGCGGTGACGCGGTAGGCGCCGGTCCCCTCGGCCACGAACGCTCCGGAGCGAACCTCGTCACCAACCGCACGACGAGCAGGTACTGATTCACCGGTGAGGATCGACTCGTCGAGCAGCAGGTCGGCGGCCGTCAGGACCGTCCCGTCGGCGATCACCTGATCCCCCGGCGCGAACACCACGACGTCGTCGACGACGACCTGCTCGACCGCGATCTTGTGGACCGCTCCGTCCCGCCTGACGTTTGCGTGCGGCGCGACCAGCAGCGAGAGACGGTCCAGCGCCCGCTTCGCACGCACTTCCTGGCTGACCCCGATCGTCGAGTTGGCCACGATGATCCCGAGGAACAGCGCGTCACGTGCGTCCCCGAAGATCAGCGTGACCACACCGAACCCGGCGAGGATCAGGTTGAACACGGTCAGGACGTTGGCGCGAACGATGCTCGCGTACGACCGGCTCGTCGCGCGGCGCGCCGGACTGCCCGCAAGCGCGAGCCGCCGCGACGCCTCAGCCTCCGTCAGCCCGGTGGCCGGCGCAGGAACAGCGACCGCCTCGGGGTCGGCCCGGTCTGCGAGGCTCACGCGCGCCGCCGACCTGCGAGGTACAGGCCACCGCCGGTCAGGAGCAGCAGCAAGATGCCTGCGCCCCGGGCCGCGATCGCGATCGTCAGAAGATGCGGCAGGCGAGCCCCGATGCTGACGTCAGCTCTGACGCCGGGCGTGCCGTCGGCGTTCATGAGCACGATTCTCCAGTTGCCGGCCCCGGGGCGTCCAGGTCGTGGCCGCTGGCCGGTGCCCATCGCGCTTGCGCTCCAGACCGCTCGGCGCTGGGTGGCGAGTTCGGCGCCCCACCTTGGCGCACCAGGAAGTCGGCGGTGCGCGAGTCGAATCGGCTGCCCTGCGCCCGTGCGACGTGTCCCAGATAGGCCTGCACATCGCGCTCGGAAGCGATCCCGACGAACACCGGACGCGTGCTTTGCACGCGCACGTGCGAGGTCGGAGCAAGGGGTTGCGTTGGCGTTGGGCTCGGGAGCGGGAGTCCGGGTGGGGCCGTCCGTGATTGATGTATCCACGAGATCAGTCTTCTGCCGGTTTCAGCGTCTGGGCGATGTGTTCTGCCCATGCGTCGATCTCGGGCCAGTTGCGGTTGTCGCCGAGGCGGCCACCGAGCGCGTGGAAGAACAATCGCGACGTCAGCGGCCATTGGTGTCGCTCGATCGCGCCCGCGAAGACTCTGTAGTCGCGCGGGTGGACTGCGTCCTTGATCTCGGCGATGTCTCTTGGCTCCTTTTGCATCAGCCTGCCGATCGCGCGGTGGGTGTCTCCGAACGATCCGACGCTGAACAGCCATACGCTCCGGGTGGCGAGCGGATCGGCCTGCCTGTGCACGAACGCCATGGCGCTCGGGAGCCAGCGCTGGCCGTACACCGCGCTGCCGAGGATCACGGTCTCGTAGGGCTCAACGTGATCGACTTCGTCGACCGCCCGCAGTTCCACGCGCGCTCCTCTATCGTTGAGGCGGGCGGCGATCCGCTCGGCGATCCCGCGCGTGGATCCGTGGGCGCTCGCGTAGGCGAGCAGCACCCTCGATCGCCCGGCCAGCTCTGCGGCGTCCACCGTGCCCGGTCGGCTTGAGATCGGCGATAAGGCTGCGCGCGCAGGATCGGTCGGGGTGGCGGTCATCGGACTGATTCCGGTTCCGACCCAGGCCGTGGCTCGGACTCGAGCACGCGCTTGAGGTTCCCCCAGATGCGTCGCTCCTGCCGGCGACCGAGCGCTCCCACGACCGCAGGCATCAGCCTGAGAAGCCCGCGAGGCTGCACGTCCCACGACCATCGCATCCGCGTGCCCTGGGCCGGTTCGAAGACGATGGCGCCCACGGTGTCCATGATCGACGATTGAGTTGCGGAAGCTAGCCGCCGAGGTCGATCGAACCCTGTGAACTCGATCGTCATCGGCATCGTCCGCCGCCCAGTCTCGAGCTCGGCGCGGAACCTAGTCCCCAAGCCGATCGGCTCACGAGAGATCAGCTCGCCAACAACCATCCGCGGGTTGTAACGAGGCTCATTGCGCTCGTCCGCGACGAAGTCGAACACCTCCTCGGCGGGTCGCTGAATGATGATCTCGCCTTCCACTAGCGCCATGGCGACCTCGCGCTCGTTCTCGCTCGCAAGGTGATTCTGCCGCGCGATGCCGTGGCCGGCATCCGAGAGAACAGGACCGACGGATCAGTGCCGAGCTCATCACGGCCCCCACACCGGGGTTGGCACCCGCGGTACCACTTCGAGCCAGTGCCGAGCGAACTGTTCCTGATCGCTGAGGCGCCTGGGACTGTCGACGGCCTCGGCGACGTCCGGTATGTGGCCACCGCGCCAGAGCCTGATCTCGTAGCGGAAGATGCGAAATCGGCCCGCCCAGCGAGCGCCGACGGCGCCTTCGGCGACGACACGGCGCTCCTTTCCGCTCCAGTCGTGGACCGGCGCCTGCTCAATCACGAACGTTCCCTCCGGGAGTTCGACTTGGAGCGCGGAGTGGTAGAGGTCGCGCGCCGGCCGCCGCTGCAACCGCGCGGCCAGCGCCTCGTAGACGCGTCCGTTGAGCCTGACGAAGTGCCCGCCCGCGCCGAGCGGCAACCAGTACAAGTCAACCCCGGCCATGCCCGGCAGCGTACGCTGTCGTCCAGCAAGATGGCCGACTTCGAACTCGCCGACGAGTTCCTGCCCCTCTACAACGTCTCCGATGCCGTCGCGACCGTCGCCGACGCCGATCGCGAGGCCGCCTGGCGAGCTCTGCTCGATGTCGACCTGCTGAAGCTGGGGCGCGAGGCGCCGATGGTCGGGATGCTCGGCGCGCTTCGGATGCTGCCCTGAGATCATCGGCCATCTGCTCCACGGCGAGCGGCCAGCGAAGCCGCCAGAGCCGATGCGGCTTCAGGATCTCGATGTACGAGGGCGGCTGGATCCTGCTCGGCGAACGCGCGGGCCACGAGATCGCGCTGGGGCTCGTCGGCAAGTTCTGGCGGCCCGTGATCGAGTTCGCGCGGATCACGAGCGCGGATGAATTCCGCGACTTCGACGAGCCCGGGTTCGCGAAGACGGTGTACGACCTGTCCGTGCGCGAGGTCGGTGCGAACAGGACGCTGCTGTCCGGGCTGATGCGGACAGCTACCACCGACGAGCACGCGCGCCGCTGGTTCCGCCGCTACTGGACCTTCGGCGTTGGCTCAGAAGCGCACATCCTGGTCGGCGCCCCGCTTGACTCCGCACGGCGCGCGGCCGAAGGCGACGACAACGGGTAACTGAGAAGGGCCCCGGCTCTCAGCGCGACCCACTCGTATCCGCAGCGTGTTCTGAATCTGTCCCCAGATGGCCTCCTGTCACGGACCCGCAGAGGAGCTGTATGCGGTGGCGGAACTGGTGATCGTGCCGCTGGCGCTCGGATAGTGGACCGTTGCCGACGCCATGATCCGGTACCCGTGTCCGATGAAGGCGGTACGGGCCGTGCTCAGCACGACGGTGTCGCTCGTCCCCGATGCGGCGGACATGCACGAGCCGTTGACCGTGAACCAGACGCTCTTGCCGTTGACGCGGCCACTGACCTGCACGCAGAGCGTCAGGCTCGGGTGAGCGGGGAGCTGCTGACCGCGGCAGGCGGCGTAGCCGTTGTAGTTGACCACGTAGGTGCCGTTGACTCCCGTGAAGTCCAACCCGCCCTGATAGACGAAGCACGGGGTGCCACGCATCTGCTTGGTCGTATCCGGCTCGACCGGGTTGTTGCCCTGCGGGCGGATCGACAGGGTCGACGGCGATGAGGACTCAGGCGCGCCGGCGCAACCTGCGCAGGCCGTCAGCGACGAGGCGTGGCCGTTGGCGAGCGTCACGCGTGCGTAGACGAGGAGCCGGTAGATGTGGCCTTGCACGGCCCGCGTACTCGCGCTCAGGCGCAGCGGATTGATCGGCGTCGGCCCCTGGTAGCGTCCGACCAGGCTGAGGTTGAACCACAGACGGTGGCCGTTGACGATCCGGAACACTTGGGGAACCACATCGAGCGTCTTCTGCCCGACGGCACCGGCACAACTGACGCCGCCCCCGTAGGTGATGCTGCCCGCTCCGTAGCCCACGGCCAACCTGGCCGTCACCGAGCACGGAACCCCCGGCAGCGCCTTGGTCGTCGTCCACGTCTCGGCAGCCGTGCTCGCGGACGCGCCTGCGGCGAGCAGGCAACACCCTATCCAAGCCAGGACGAGCGGTCGGACTAACGGCTTCATCGGACCCTCCTTCATCACGATCACGAGACTCGATATCGAGTTCCGTTTGAGGATGCCACCTGCCGGGGTGCCATCGGCGCTCCCTACGGGCGACCATCGTGCGTCCTACGGATGCGCTTCGTCGTCGGACTTCCTAGATCCAGCGTCTCGCGCCTCACGCGCCGCGCTCGCCGACTACAACGCCGACTTCCTGCGTATGGTCATCACGGCGGCGCTCGCGGTTGCGGTGGCCGCGTACTGCCTGTGGGCATTCGAGGCGGCGCGTCCCGGCGCCGTCGGCTCGCGCGAGATGACCATCGTTCCCTTCACGTTCGGGGTGCTGCGCTACCTCTTGCTCGTCTCTGACGGTCAAGGAGCGGCGCCCGAGGAGATCCTGTTTGGGGACCGGTTCATGCAGCTCACCGGCCTCGCGTGGCTGCTCTCCCTGGCTCTCGGCTGATGTGAATCAGCACTCTCAAGACAAAGACGAGACGACCGATTAAGCGCAAGCGGACCGATCGGTGTGATAAGCGCTATTCGCATCATACGATCGAGTTTTGAACAAGACCGTGGGTCATGCCCCTGAACCCAGGGGCGATCCCAGCGTGATGGTGCTCTCACGAACCGCAGGTCGCTCAACGCGGGCCAAACCCGCGGAGCTGGAGGCTCACGAGAGCTGTCCGAGTCTCACGAGCCAAAGACTGAGCAACGGTCGCCCTCATCCTGTTCTCATCCAGGGCGGCGTTCTCACGGTCATCTCATCCGCGGGGATTACCTTCGTTTCACCTGATCTGCCAACCACTCAAACGAAGGAGAACACGATGATCAAACTCAGGAACAAGCAGCTCGCAGCGTTTGCAGCTATCGCCGGACTTGGGATCGGCGCAGTCGCAGCACCGGCCGTCGCGCTGGCCGCCTCGCACCCGGCTTCCGCAAAGGTTGTCAAGACCGATCCCACGAGCGCTGACAAGGCAGGCACGAAGGACGGTACGAGTCGTGACACGAAGGTCGACAAGACCTCGGGTGTGGACAAGAGCAGCGTCGACAAAGCCAGCGTCGACCGCAAGACTGACCGGTAACGAACTCGTAGCTCGCAAGCGGTTTGCGCGGCGGCTCTGATGAGCCGCCGCGCGTCGCGTCGTTGATCTGCTCAAACGGGCGACCTGATAGATGGTGAGCATGCGAATCCTGATCGTCGAGGATGAGCTGAAGCTCGCGAGCCTGATCCGTCGCGGCCTGCGGGAGGAGGGACTGCTCGCCGACGTGGCGATCAGGGGGGAGGATGCGCTCTGGATGGCCGGCTCCTCCGAGTACGACGTGATCGTGCTTGATGTGATGCTGCCCGGCATCGACGGGCTGGAGGCGTGCAGGCGACTGCACGCCGATGGTGTACGAACGCCGATCCTGATGCTGACGGCACGCGGCGAAGTGGCTGACCGGCGTCCCACCCGCTAGATCGCCTGCTACAGCACCTAAACCCGTGGCACAACTCATCTATTCGTTGATTCCGTTTGAAACTGGGGCACAGGCGACGCCTGACGTTCCGATTACCAGCGGAATGGCGCATACAGGTCAACCAGACGCCGTGAACGATGACGCGCGCGTGACCGCGGGCGGGTCAGTACGCGAAGCGGAGCGCGGCGACGGGCGCCCCCCAACGTGTCCCGTCACCCGCTGCGAGGGCGCTGGGCGGGTCGGCCGGGCGTCGCCGGGCGGCTGCTCGTCGCGGTGCTGCTGCCGATCACGATCCTGGCAGATTGCCGCGGGGGCGCTGTTGAGCGAGCGCTATGGCGCCGCGCGGCACGCGAACTCGGTCGCCAGCGAGATTGTGACGCTCAACGGCCTGGTGACGCTGCGCAGCTTGCTCGATCAGGAGCGCTTCCCGGTCGAGGCGTCACTGCGCGCGCGCCAGCTGGGCTTTGACATCCCCAACATCGCGAGCATGCACGGATTCTCGACCGTGTCTGAGAGCGGCGCACGGGCCGCCGTGGACGCGCAGCTGCAGCTGCTCGGACGCGCGGTCCCGACGGGCTTTACGAGCGATCTGGACGTCTTGCGTCGCCAGATCGACAAGGGCCAGATCACCGCGACACCGGCGGACCTCGCCTTCAACGGGCTCTCCAGCGTGCTGTTGAACGCGTTTGCGGCGCGGCTGTCTGTGCTGCAGCAACGCGCAGGTAACCTCAGCCAGGCAGCAGACCTCAACCGCGCTCTGGGCACGCTCAGCGATGCCAACGACGCGCTCGCCGCCGGCGGCTCGGAGCCCTCCGAGCTGAGCGATGTGTATCTCTCCGCCGGAGCTCAGCGCGCGAGCGCGCTGAGCTCTCTCGGCGCGCAGATCGCGCTCTTTGACCAAGCCAGCTCTCGTTTGCGCAGCGCCGTCGGACCGGCGCGTGCTGCGTTCGCGGCGCTGCAGCGCGATCGGGCTTGGCAGCAGTTCGAGTCGGCGGTGGCGGCTGCCGCCGCGGGCGCGGCGGCCCCGGCCAGCGCCGTCGCATCGTCGATACCGGCCGGCGCGCTGTCACCCGGCTTGGCGCGCCTGCTGCCGCTGGCAGACGTGTTTCGCTCGGGGATGAGCGGCGTACAGCAGCTCTACGGCCTGGTCGCGAAGGCCGAGCTCGGCGTGCACGACAGCGCGGCCAGCCTTCGCGAGTCCAGCGCGGACGCGCTGCGCACGCTGCTGATCGAGACGCTGATCGCCGTCGCTTTGACGATCGCCGTCGCGCTGTTGCTCGCCCGGTCGATCACGCGTCCGTTGCGGCGCTTGGAAGATCACGCGCGCGGTCAGCAGCGGAGATCTCGAGCTTCCTTGCCTGCCCGCGAGCGGCCCGAAGGAGACGGCCGTCGTCTCGGAGACGTTTAACGACCTCGTCTGCAACCTGCGCCTGATGGAACAGAAGGCCCGCGCGCTGGCCGAATGCTCCTTCGAGGACCCCGTCCTCGCCGAACCGCTGCCGGGCCGTCTCGGCGAGGCGCTGTGCGAGTCCGTGCTCGTGCTCTCGGGCTCGATCGTGGAGCGCGAGAGCCTCCAGCAGCGCCTCGCCCACCAGGCCACCCACGACGCGCTCACCGGGCTGCACAACCGAGCGTCGGCGAACGAGTTCCTCGAACAGGCGCTCGCGCGCTCGGGCCGCAGCGGCCAGCCACTCGCGGTCCTGTTCATCGACCTTGACGACTTCAAGCGCGCCAACGACACCCATGGGCACGCGGTCGGCGACGCGATCCTCAAGGAGATCGCGCTACGGATGACCCAGGCCGCGCGTCGCGGCGACTTCCTGGCGCGACTGGGCGGCGATGAGTTCCTCGTGATCGCCGAGGGCATCGGCGACGGCGCCGAGGCGAGCGCGATCGGTGCTCGGGCTCGTGGCGGCGGCCAGCCAGCCGATCGACGTCGACGATCTGCGCGTCAGCGTCGGCGCCTGCGTCGGCATCACCTTCGCGCTCGACGGAGCCGCCGACGAACCCTCGCAACTGCTCGCGCGCGCCGACCTCGCCGTATACCGAGCCAAGCGCGCCGGCCACGCCCGCGTGGAGGTCTATGACGAGTCGATGCAACAGGCGCTGATCGCCCGCGCCGAACTGGAGCAGGCACTGCACGCCACGCTCGATCGCGGCGGCGAGGACCTGTTCCTGCAATACCAGCCGGTGATCGACGCGGCCAGCGGCAAGCTCAGCTCCGTCGAAGCGCTCGTGCGCTGGAACCGCGCCGGCAGCAGACCCTTTCAACCCGACGAGTTCATCCCGGTCGCCGGGCGCGAGCGACCTGATCATCCGCCTGGACTGCTGGGTCCTTGCCAGCGCGCTAGCCCAACAGCAACGCTGGAGCCACTCCGGGCTTGGCGACCTCAGCATCGCCGTGAACATCTCCGGACGCCACCTGCTCTCCGGCCAGCTCACCGACCACGTCAGCGAAGCGCTGACCGCCAGCCGCGTAAAGCCAACTCAACTGATCCTCGAGCTCGCCGAGACCGTGCTGCTCACCGACCTGCCCACAGTGGCGCTCGAGATGCAGCGGCTGCGCAGCCTCGGCATCCGGATGGCGATCGACGATTTCGGGACCGGCTACACCTCGCTCGCCCACCTACAGCACCTCACCGTCGACGAGATCAAAATCGACCGCTCCTTCGTCCAACAGCTGCCCGACGGGCGCGACAGCTCGCTCGTGCGGATGGTGACCGAACTCGCACATCACCTCGGCGTGTCGATCACCGCCGAGGGCGTCGAGACCGACGAGCAACTCACCGCGCTACGCGAGATCGGCTGCGACTCCCTACAAGGCTTCCTGATCGGACGACCACTCACCGTCGAACAGCTCACCACCTGGTATCAGAAACACCCAACCGCCCCACACCCCCAGACGCTCAACGACGCCGCCTAGGAGCTGGACCTCACCGCCGCGGTTCAGCAATGGCCGACCTCGTCGAATATGAGTGCCAGCTGTCGCCAGCCGTAGCTCGTAGCGCGGTGCAGTGATAGACAATCGAGATGTCAGAAACCCAGACTTCACGCCCGCCTCACCCACCCGCGAAGCCAAGCGCGGCACGGACGCAGGAGTCGACCCGCACAACGAGCCGCGTATCGAGGATGCCTCGCTGGACGCCGCCCGGGACCTTCTGCCTGCTGTCCGGAGCCGCGATGGTCGTCGTCGGCACGCGTTGTTGGTAGCCCTTGGTAGAGGCGGAAGAGGCGCGGATCCGCTGTTATAGCCTGCTGGGAGGTATGCGGGCGTCGGCAGCGTTCCGCCGAGCGCGGGCGACTGGCATGTGATTGACATCGCGTGCGGCTGCGAGGCCCTGACCGGAGGCGAACGCCCGCATCTCGCCGACGCCGATCGCGAGTATCAGCGTGGCCTACTCCGACAGCAACGGCCGCGGTTCGCTAGCTGGCGTCTCAGCGGCTTACGCCGCTGCGCTGAGATCTGATCGAGCGAGCGATCAGGGCGGCGCGCTCTCTCAGCTTCACCGCGTTCAGGCGGGTTCCTAAGCCTGAGTCGAAGCGGTTGTGCTCGGTGACGGACCTGGCCGAGCCGCGCCGTTGAAAGCCGGCGAATGGACGGGGTAGCGCGCTGCCTGCGGCGAACAGCAGAGCCTCCAGCCACGGGCCGAAGCCGGGGGCACGATCTGAGAGCACCTGACCCAGCCGGAGGTTGCGGGCCAGAGCAAACGCCGCATCTGACGCGAACAGCAGCACGAGCAACCCCAACATGCCTGCCATGACGACCCGTCGAAGCGGTTTGACGCGGATCAGGGCGATGCCGAAAATCATGCCTGTCGGCAGCCAGGCGGCCGCTACGCGAGCGAGCGGCTGACCGTCGAAGCCCGCCAGCTGCAAGAGCGGCAACGAATCCCCGATCCGTGCTCCGACGCCGAACCAGCGCAGGCCCCGCAGCCCGTAAAGCAAGCCCGTGCCGGCCAGCAAGCAGAGCAGCAGGAGCAGGACGATCGCAACGCCCGCGGCTACCGCGACCAGCGCCCGCAGCGTATGCCTGGTCGCGGTGGCGCGAAGGTCGCGCATCGTTTCGTGGTTCATCTCAGCGCTTCCAGCGCTACGTCGTCCGATAGCCAGCCTGCAACGACCCGGTGAGACTGACCTGCTCGCCAGCGAGCGGGCCTGCGATCGCCATTCGCTGCTGAGCGCTCGCCAGCACCGGTACACACGCGAGCACAATCGAGATCGCCAGTAGGTGGACGATCGTTGCGGTCGGGGTTGCGCCCAGCGACTCGCCGAACGCGAACACGCCACATCCGACCGCGACGAGCGCAGCGAGCGCGCTCATCAGCGAGATCGCGCTTACCGGGCTGTCGGCGCGCAGCGCAGCCTGGAATGAAACGAACCCGCCGAAGGTCGCGACGCAAGCAAGCACAGTCCATCCGGAGAGCAGAGCCCCGCTGCCATGAACTCGCCAGCCGATCGTGACGGCTTTGATGGCGGCGTCGGCGACGCCGTAGAACACACCGGCGGCGATCGCCCGCAACGACGCCACCCCAGCGAGTGCGATCACGGTCGCTGCGAGCAGCGCCGCGGCAGAAAGCCAGATAAGCGTGGGCTCGTCTAGGTGGCCGTGAGCGGTGGAGAGCGCGACCGGCAATGACGCCAGGCTCGCGGCAATCAGCAGGACCGCCAGCAGTTGCACGGTTGAGATGCGGTAGCCGAAGAGTCCGGCGGCAAGTGGTACCGAGATCGCCAGGCCGCCCGCGGCGAACGCCTGGACGAGCGACAGCGGGGCGATCGCCACGGCGAGGATCTGCGCCGTGAAGCCGATCCAGCCGAGCGCCTGCCCGGCGAGCCATGAACGGCTACGCAACGTGATCGCAATCGACCGGCGCACGCCGGCCGGCTGTGCGGCTAAGCCACGATGCTGAAGCAGGAACCCGAGGTTGATCGCGGCGGCCGAGCCGAGCGCCAGCAGCAGGCCGCCGACGAGTAGGCCGCGCCGGCCCGCAATCGGCTGACGGCGGCGCCGGCGGTGGTGGTAGCCGCCAACGCCGGAACGGCGGCGCCCGACGGCGGAACGTCGCCGCGCGCGGGCAGGGTGCCGGCGGGCGACATGGCGACCAAGGCTCGCCGCTTTGGCTGCGGCCTTTCCGGCGGCGGCCGGTTGAGCGCGTAGTGGTTGGCTCACGTCGTGGGAGGCGAGGATCAGCATCTGATTGAGGCGCGGGTACCAGACCGACCAGTCGTGGCCACCTGGATAGATCGCGTAGCTGACGCTCGCGTGGTTGGCCTTCAGTGCCTTGGCCATTGGCACGATCTGATGACTGGAGTCGTCGTCGCGACCGACGAGCATGAAAACCCGCAGCGGATCGACAGCCAGCTGCGCCCTGAGCCGTGCGACGTAGTCGAGTGGGCTGTTGTAATCCAGCATCGAGGTGCTCGCCCGGGCGAATACACCGGTGCAAGTCTCGGTGAAGTAGCCCGACCAGACCTCGACCGACGCGAACTGCGCGAGGTGGTGCAGGGCGATGTTGATCGCACCATAAGCGCCGGCGGAGAAGCCGCCGATCACCCGATCCTGGCGTTCGGCCAACGTGGAGAATCGCTGATCGACATCGTGCACGACGTCGAGCACGTAGCTCTCGTATTGGCCCGAGGGCGTGTTCGCCCATTCGGAATCTGAGTAGGTGCTCCCACCGACCCGCCCGTCCGGATACACCAGGATCATCGGCTGTAGGCGACCTTGACTGAGCTGGTTATCCAGCCGAACATCCATGTTGGCGATATCGATGAACACCTGGGGTCGACCCGGGCTGCCGTGCAGCAGATAGAACACCGGATAACGATGCGAGGGCGTGTAGCCAGGGGGCAGGTACACGAGGTAATCGGCGCTGCGGTGCAACGCCCTCGAGCTGAAGTGCACGCTGAGCAGCCGACCCGTGCCGGCTCGCGGGAGCTGCGGGATCGTGACAAAGCCCCGATGCAGGTAATAGTCCTGTGCGTAGCTGTAAGCGCCCACCAGGCCGGTCACCAACAAGGTGAGCGCGGTCACGCCCACCAACGTGCGCCTGACGCCGACCCTTCGCACCTACCGGACCTCTCTCACGCCCGGGGCACTGGCAGGCGGCAGGCCCGGCAGGACGCGCGCGGAGGGACGCCAGCCAGCCGGGAATCGTCGTGGCTGTCGCTGGCTAAGATAGCCCTCGGCCTGGAGCACGCGGAACACCGCTTGCGGCAGTCCCAGGCGCGATTCATAGACCAGGTACCGGGGACGCCACTCCGGAGAGAACTTCTCGTTAAAGCGCACGAGCCGCTCCATCTGAAAGCGACGGCCGAGCCGCGCGACCACAAAACGAGTCAAGAGCCTGGCCGCGTAATTGCCCCGCGGCTCGTTGCGCACCAGGTGCCCAAGCCCCGCGTAGTTCAGGCTCACCTCCGCCACGCCACGGTCGCGGGAGATCTCCAGCGCTCGGCACACCAACGCTTCGTTGAGCCCGTTCGGCGTCTCGCCCACCCTGCGCATCGTGTCCAGTGAGAGCTTTCCGCAGTGAGAGATAAAGCGCATCACGCCACCGAGCTCACCATCAGGCGAGCGGGCCAGCAGGTAGAGATCGTTGGGTGCCACGCCGGACTCGAACGCTCCCATCCCCATCGCGAAGCCGAGCAGACGTTGCCTCGCCGTCCTCCAAGTCAGCTCGAGCGCCTCCATCTCAGCCTCCAGATCAGCGTCGATCTCACGTCCCTCATGCACGCTGATCACCCAGCCGCGGCGCTCCACGCGGTGTACCGACTGTCTCAGCTTGCGCACCGACCGGCCCTCAAGGCTAAATCGCGCCGGATCCACGACCGCCTCCTCGCCCGCACACAGCGCGCGCAGCCCCATGCTCGCAAAGCAGGACAGGTGCCGGGCGGAGACGCCCCACAAGACCACATGCCAGCCTCGTTGGCGGGCGATCCCCAGGAAGCTGGAAAGAACCGGCGACACGGACTCATCCGGTCCGACCGGATCGCCCGACACGACCGCGGTCTCCCCGATCAGACGATAGGCGAGCACGCCACCGGCGGCGAACTGAAACGCCTTGTCGGGCCGCAGGATAAACGGCGAGATCGAGTCCTCCCCGTGACGGTCGACGATCGCGCGAGCGGCCCTGAGCTCATGCTCGGGATGATGATGGCCACCGTAGCCACCGGCTGGGCGCAGCAACGAGCGCACGCTCAGCACCGAGACCGCAACCGCGGAGACGATCAGGACGTCGATCAGCGTCGCCCAGTGCCCGCCCAGCCCGGGATGCGCCACCGAGGAGCGCAGCAGGTGCGCGATCGCATGATGCAGATCGCGACCAAGCGGATTCGCTGTCCGGCCCGACACCATTGGCGCCAGCAGCAGTGCGCCGCAGGTCAGCGCCCACGCGGCGAGGGCCGCGAGCACCACCACGAGTCGCGGACGGCTCCGACATCCGAGCGGGAACGCACTCCGTCCGCACGCGAGCAGCAACGCGAGACACACCTCGGGGATCGCCTGCTCGTACCCGAGTCCCTTGAGAATGCTCAGTACCGCCAACAGCAGCAGCCCAGCGATCGCCAACGATGCCGCCCGACGCGTGCCGCCCCACAGCCGGGGGGTCAAGACCAAAAGCGCGAACCCAACAAGCATCGCGAGCACGTGCGCCATGGACGGCAACCCCGCCGGCGCGAGGCCACCGAGCAGCCTTCGGCGAGCAGGATCAGCCGGACTGGCCGCCGAGAGCACCGCTCCGCAAGCGATCGCCGCAACCCCCAACGCGGCCGAGCGCCGCACTGCGCACAAGCTAGACACGAGCGCACCTCTCAATAATCCGGTTCCGGTCAGGACCACCAATTTCGGGCGCCGGCCGCGACGGCTGTCGAGCCGATGGCCCGTCCGCCCCAGCCGGCCGTCGATACCCCGTCGAACTGGTCACCGCGCACCAAGATGAACTGCCCGGCTGAGCTAACCCCGGGAGAAAGCTGAGAATCTCCTGAGTCCGCCCCGTCCAAACGGATCCCTCGGGTACCTCCCAGCGCTAGCACCCCGTTGCGCCCGCTGCGCGAAACCCCCGTCACCACCCGCGCCGCGTGAGAATCCCCGGCGGCCTACCCGCCCCGAGAGTCCGAGAATCTGCCGGCAGAGGTCGAGGCCGTGCTGCTAGCATTCAGGCGTTTGCCGAAGCGCCGACTTTGCGCCCTGGTTGCGATTCGGTATCGACCGACCCAGATTTGCGGGGCGCGGCAGGCAGCCTCACGGTGAATACCGCGCCGCCGCCAGGGTGATTGCCGGCGTTCACCGTGCCGTGGTGGGAATTGACGATCTCCCGCACGATCGAGAGGCCGAGACCCGCCCCACCCCGCCCCCGGGCACGGCCGCCCTCGGCGCGCCAGAACCGGTCAAACACGCGCTCCCCCGCGTCGGCCGGCAGTCCCGGCCCGTGATCGCGGACCTCCAGGACAGCATCACCACCTTCGCGGCGTACGCTGAGCTCCACCGGAGTCCCCTCGGGAGTGTGGATGACCGCGTTGCCCATCAGGTTGGCGAGGACCTGACGCAACGCACCAGCATCGGCGAGCACCTCCAGCTCATCGTCAGCATGAAAACTCACCTCGCGAGCCGGAGCCAGCGCACGCGCATCCGCTGCCGCGTGCGCGCCGAGCTCACTCAAGTCAACCCGCACCCGTCGCGCATCGGGCAGCTCATCGCGATGAGCCAGCACCAACAGATCCTCGACAAGCACCCCCATGCGCGTCGCCTCGGACTCGATCCGAGCCATCGCACGTTCCAACGCCGCTGGATCCTGGCCCGGGCCCAGACGAAACAGCTCCGCATAGCCGCGAATCGAGGCCAGCGGCGTGCGAAGCTCATGCGAGACGTCAGAGAGAAACTGCCGGTGGCGCTCTTCGCTATTCGCCCGGTCGGCGAAGGCCCCCTCGATCCGTACGAGCATCTTATTAAGCGACAGCCCGAGCCGGCCAACCTCCGTACGAGACGTCGCCGGGCTCACGCGACGCGAAAGATTCCCATCGGCGATCTCACTCGCCACGCGGCCCATCTCATCAAGCGGCCGCAGCCCAACTCTGACCACAACCCAGCCGAGCGCCACCAGTACAAGGATCACGATCGCCACCACCACCGCCTCGACGACGACGAGCCGCTCCAGCGTCTGCTCGATCTCGCGTGAAGGGACGGCGACGATGATCGTGCCATTGCCCGACGCAAGCGCCAGGGCCGCCGCGCGGTAGCGCAGGCTCGATCCCCGCTTGGAGTCAACGGTGAACAGCTCCGGGGTCGACCCGGGGTTCGAGACCGGGAATCTCGCCGGAAATGCCGGCGGGGACAAGCGAGCCTCGCCGTAACTGACCGTGACCGGTCCTCTCACAATTCTGCCGCTCGTGCCGATCAGCGCGCCATAGGTGCCCGACGGCAGGAACCCCGCCAGACCCTTCCCAAGGGCACGCACGCCCGCCGGCGTGCCGCGTGCCGCGGCATCTCCGGCGTCCGGTCGCTCGAGCAAGCGCGCGTCAACTCCGAGCTGGTACGAGATCGGCGTGGCCGCAGCAATGACCCTCTGATCGAGCCGACCGGATAGGAACGAACGCTGCTCCACGTAGATCGCGACCGCAGCAACAACCAGAGCAACCGAGACCAGCACAAGCATCCCCGCCAGCAGTCGTATCCGCAGCGACACCCAGATCACCCTCGCGGCAGACGCAGCGTATAGCCGACCCCGCGCACCGTGTGAAGCAGCCGCGGAGGCGCAGCATCGACCTTCTTGCGCAGATAGCTCATGTACGTCTCGAGCACGCGCGCGTCGCCATCGAAGTCATAACTCCACACATGGTCCAGCAGCTGCGCGCGCGTAAGCACCCGACGCGGGTTGAGCATCAAATACCGAAGCAGGCGATATTCCGTGGCCGTAAGCTCGATCGAACGGCCATCGCGAGACACATCGCGCGTCTCCTCGTCCAGCTCAAGATCCGCAAACACCAGCCGGCTCGAGACCTCCCGCAACGCGCCCGTACGACGCAAAATGTTGCGCAAGCGCGCGATCAACTCCTCAAGACTGAACGGCTTAGTCACGTAATCATCGCCCCCAGCGGTCAACCCCCGCACCTTGTCCGCCGTCGCATCACGCGCGCTCAGAAACAGAATCGGCACCCCGGCATGCTCACCCGACAGCCGCCTGGCAACCTCAAACCCATCCATGTCCGGCAACATCACATCCAACACCAACACGTGCGGATGCCACTCCCGAACAGCCGCCAAAGCCCCACCACCAGTATCCGCCGCAGCCACATCAAACCCGTGATGCCGAAGCGCCATCGAAACCACATCGACGATATTCGGCTCGTCATCGACAACGAGCACACGCAACAGCTCCTGCTCGCCGCTCACACCCCCATTATCGGGCGCGAACCTGGGAAACTCCTGAGAAACCGTGACGCCGTGCGCGGCGAGATGGGGAATACCGGCACGTACGCCCGAGCCATCCGTCCTACTGGTTTCGAGGCGGCAGGATCCTGGCTCCCTTGCGCTCGGTTAGCACACGAACGGGATCAGCTTCTGCGTCCGGTCGCTGTCCCCGGCCGACGGGCATCTTTCGCTTAGCTTACTTCGTGCGGAAAAAGTGGCTGGGGTTTGAGGGGCTTGGTCCGTCCGGCGTGACGGTCAGAATTGCCTGCAAGTGAGTGGGTTTCTGATTGATAGGAGAGAGCATGCTGACGCTTTTGGCGGGGCAGCCGGAGTGCTTGTGGGACGAGGCGTTGCCGGTGGAGGTGCGGGAGCTGCCGGCGGATCTCGCGGCGTTGGATCGGCTGCTTGGCGATCCGGGGTTGCTGTCGCCGGTTGTGAGGCATTGGCGTCGCGAGGTGCTGGAGACGCGGCGGGCGGTGCTGACCGATGGGCGGCCGACGATCGCGATCGAGACCTACATCAGGTTGATGGTGCTCAAGGCGCGCTACCGGTGGGGATACCGGACGTTGGTGGCGGAGGTGTCGGACTCGATTCATCTGCGGCGGTTCTGTCGGATTTCTTTGTCAGAGCGGGTGCCGGACGAGTCGACTGTCCGCAAGCTCACGCGGCGGATCGGGTCAGACACGGTGAACGAGCTCACGCGCGTGTTGATTGTCGAGGCGACGAGGTCGAGGCGGTTTCGGCCCAGGGCGGTGCGGATCGACTCGACGGTGATCGAGGCCGACGTGCGCTATCTGACCGACGCGGGCTTGGCGGCGCACGGTGTGCGGGCGCTCGCTCGGGAGGCCTGCAAGCTGGCCGCGAAGATCGGCGAGCGCAAGCGGCGGGTGCGGGATCGCTCACGGTCGATGGGTCACACGCTGCGGGCCGTGACCCGTACGATCCGTCGCCGCTCGGGGGAGGCAAAGGCCGAGGTGCTGAAGCTGACCGCCGAGACGGGCAGGCTGTTGGAGCAGTCGATCCGCGAGACCCGGCGGCTGGTGGTGATCGCGCGCCGGCGGGCGCGTGGCCGCGGCGCGAAGATCAAGCTCAAGGCCGCGGCGAAGCTCGAGGAGTTGGCGGATCGGTGCGAGAAGGTCGCGTCCCAGATCAAGCAGCGGGTCGCGGGCGAGGCGATCACCGACCGGTTGGTGTCACTCTCAGATCCCGACGCGAGACCGATCCGCAAGGGGAAGATCGGCAAGCCCAACGAGTTCGGGTACGTGACCCAGATCTGCGAAGTGACCGAGAACACCCGGCGCGGTGCGCGCGGACTGATCGTCCCGTCGGCGACCGCGATCGGGAACCCGGGCGAGGACACGCTGCTGCCCAACACGGTCGCGGAGCTCGGGCGGCTCGGGATCTCCCCGCGCGAGGTAGCCCTCGACGGCGGTTTCAACGTCGGCCCGACGCGGGAGACACTCGAAGACCTGGCGCCCGAGCGGGTGTTCATCTCCGGCCGCCACCAACCCGGCTCCAAACGCACTCAACGCCGGATGCAGCGCTACCGAACCGGGGCCGAAGGGCGGATCAGTCACCTCAAACGCGGCTACGGACTGGACCGCAGCCGCCTCAAAGGCAACGAAGGCCAGCAGATCTGGACCGGATGGGCGATCCTCGCCTACAACGCTGACACGCTCGCCATCCGAACCCGGTGAAACACTCCAACCGCTCTCTCGATCAGAGCAACCACTCACCACGAACGGCCGCGCTGGCCACCCGGCGCGGCCGTTTCGTGTCATTCAAGAGTTTCTCCGGGACTCCTCGTCATTTGGGGGTGAATCCGGCGCCTGGCGAGAGCCTTGCTTGTT
>ODAK010001032.1_pt1 | contig 31261 bp, 29 predicted proteins | sample 1539591 | NCBI WGS metagenome assembly ODAK01 (sample SAMEA3539303, study PRJEB22396) | soil metagenome | biome: tundra; feature: field; material: soil | place: USA | collected 2010-05 | depth 0.15 m
ACGTGTGCTCTTCCGATCTCAGCATGCCCTATGTGGAGATGCTGTCGACCTTCGCGGTGTCGTGCGGCCTTCTCTATCTGGCGGTTCGCTATGCAAGTCTCTGGCTCGCGGCGGCCATGGTCGTCGAAGGCACGGAGCTTTATTTCGTTCGCGCCTTCATCGACGCCAGTCCGCGCAACTTTAACCTCTACGCGACCGAGGTGAACGTCATCAGCGCTGGCGTGCTTGGCATCCTCGGCGGCGCGGCCATCGTCTCCTGGCGCGCGCGCATTCAAAAAGGCCGTGCGGACGCCAAGCGGGCCGAGCTGCTCACCGAACGCGAACAGGCCCGTGACCTCAAGTTCAGGGAAATGTTCGAAAGCCGCCCAGTAAGCGCCCCGGCGCCGGCTCAGACCAGCCGCGGCGTGGCCCGGCTCATAATCGAGCCGCCGCCGCTCTGAGCCGGCTTCTGAGCCAGTCGATCGCGGCGGTCGGGCCCAGATCGCGCCGCCACAGGGCCTCCATGTCGATAGCCGGTGAGCGGTAGGGCGGCTCGAACAGTTTCAGGTCATATTGCTGGGCGCAGGCCGTCGCCAGACGGCGCGGCGCGAGCGCGGCCATGTCCGTGCGGCTGACGATAGCCAGCGCGCTCTGCGCGTCCTGCGCGGTCATGGCGATCACACGCGAGCGGCCGATCTTGGCCAGGGCCTCGTCCAGGGCCCCGCGATCGTCCCAGATCACCCAGCGTTCCAGCCCGCCCTCGGTGAGGCGCCCGTCGATGGCGCGATCCTGGGCGACGGAAATGATCACCTGCGGCAGGTCGGCCAGCGCCTCAAGCGTCAGGCGCTCGGCCGAAGCCGCGGGGTGGCGCGCGCTCACGGCCCAGACCGCCGTCTCGCTGAACAGCACCTCGCGGTCGAAGCGCGGCGCCACGCGGCCGAAACCGCCGACGGCCAGGTCGGTGCGGCCGCTCTCCAGGTCGTCGCTGAGCGACGGATCGATCCCGTAGAGCCGAAGCTCGGCGGCCGGGGCCTCGGCGCGGATCAGGCTCATCATCTCCGGCATCAGGACGGCGGAGGCATAGGTGCTGGTGGCGATGGTGAATCGGCGGCCCGTATTGGCGGGATTGAACGCCGTCGGGCTCAGCGCCTCCTGCAGCTGGGCCAGACCCTGGCGCAGGCGCGGCGCGATCTCCTGCGCCCGCGCGGTCGGCAGCATGCCGTCCGAGCCGCGCACGAACAGCGGATCTTCCAGCGTATGGCGCAATCGGCCCAGCGCATGGCTGACCGCCGACTGGCTCAGGCCAAGGCGTGCGCCGGCGCGGGTCACACTGAGTTCGTCGGCCAGGGCGTCGAAAACCCTGAGCAGGTTGAGGTCGAGAGAAGGGAAATGAACGTCCTGCATTTTACCGGTGACAACTTATCATTTGGCTCATGCCGCACCAAGCCTTAGACCGAGAGAAGCCAAGGTCTCCGCAAGCGGGCGTTTTTGCCTTTGCGGCTGACTTGGCGCCCTGGCGCCGCCGACGGTTCCTGCGTATTTCCGCATGAGCGCGGCGGCTGTCGCTTCTGGAAATGGTTCAATGAGCCCTGCCGATTCCGCCGAATCCCCCATAGAGGCGGAAACCCCCGAACAAGCCTTCGCGGAGGAGTTCGTCCAGCCGGCCCCGCCATCGCGCGGATGGCTGCGCCGGCTGCGCTGGCCGCTGATGGGCGGCGCGATCCTGCTTGTCCTGATCGTCGGCTTCTTCGTCTACCTGATCGGCGGTCGCTACGAGTCCACCGACGACGCCCAGGTCGTCGGCGCGCGGGTTCAGGTGAGTTCGAGCATCTCCGGCCGTGTAGTGACCATCGCCGTGCACGAAGGCCAGCTGGTGCGCGCCGGCCAGCTGCTGTTCCAGCTCGACGGGCGGCCCTATCAGACCGCCACCGCCGAGGCCCAGGCCAACCTGGCCGCCGCCAGGCTGCAGGTGGATGCGCTGAAGGCCACCTATCGCCAGCAGCAGGCCGCCCTGAAGACCGCCGAAGACAGCGCCACCTATCTGGCCGGTGAGGCCGCGCGCGCGCGCGCGCTGCTCGCCGCCGGCACCGGCACGGCCGCCCAGGCCGCCCAGGCCGCCGATCAGGCGGATCGGGCCCGCACCCAGGTCGTCGCCGCCCAGGCCCAGCTCGCTAATGCGCTGGCCCCGCTTGGCGGCAATCCCAATCTTGCCGACGACGACGCGCCCACCGTGCGCGTGGCCGCCGCCCGGGTGGCCAACGCCGCGCTGAACCAGGGCTATATCGACGTGGTTGCCGCCCAGGACGGGATCGTCACCAAGGTCGATCAGCTGCAGGTCGGCAACTATATCAACGCCTCGCAACCTGTGTTTTCGCTGGTCTCGAACCGGTTCTGGGTCGAGGCCAACTTCAAGGAAAACCAGCTCGAATACATGCGGGTCGGCCAGACCGCGATGCTGAAGCTCGACGCCTATCCGCACCAGCTGTTCGAGATGCGGGTCTCGTCGATCAGCCCCGGCACCGGCTCCAGCTTCTCGCTGCTGCCGGCCGAGAACGCCACCGGCAACTGGGTGAAGGTCACCCAGCGCGTGCCCGTGCGTCTCGATTTCGTGCGCATGCCAGAGGTGGCCCTGGCCTCGGGCCTTTCGGCCAACGTCAAGGTCGATACCCAGCACGTGCGGCATCTGTTCGGCAGCCCATCGCGATGAGCGACGGCCATCCAGGCCCCGGCCTGAACCGGCCCCTCATCGTCAGCTCGGTCATGTTGGCGACGGTGATGACGTCGCTCGATACGACCATCGCCAATGTGGCGCTGCCGCACATGATGGGCTCGGTCTCGGCCTCGGCCGACGAGATCACCTGGGTTCTGACCTCCTATATCGTCGCGGCGGCCATCATGACGCCGCTGAGCGGCTGGCTGGCCGGCCGGTTTGGCCGCAAGCAGGTCTTCCTGGTTTCGATCGCCGGCTTCACCATCGCCTCGGCGCTGTGCGGCGCGGCGCAGAGCCTGCCGGAGATCGTCGGCTTTCGGCTGTTGCAGGGCCTGTTCGGGGCCTCGCTCATCCCGCTGTCCCAGGCCGTGCTCCTGGACATCTACACGCCCGAGGAACAGGGCCCGGCCATGGCCATCTGGGGCATGGGCGCGGTGCTAGGGCCGATTATCGGTCCGGCGCTTGGTGGCTGGCTCACCGAGAATTTCAGCTGGCGCTGGGTCTTCTACATCAACCTGCCGTTCGGCATGCTGGCCTTCGCAGGCGTGATGAGCTTCATCCACGACAAGCGTCACCAGTTTAAGGTCCCGTTCGACTTTATGGGCTTCGGCTTCCTCAGCCTGGCCATCGGGGCCTTCCAGCTCTTCCTCGACCGTGGCCAGGACAAGGCCTGGTTCGAGTCGACAGAGATCTGGATCGAGGCGACCGTCGCGGGCCTGGCCTTCTTCCTGTTCATCGTCCACACCGTGACCGCGCCCAGGCCCTTCCTGCCGCGCGAGCTGATCAAGGACCGCAACTTCGCCACCGCGACCTTCTTCGGCTTCTTCGTCGGCATGCTGCTATTCGCCACGCTGGCGCTCTTGCCGCCGATGCTGGAGACCCTGATGGGGTATCCGGTGGTGACCACCGGCATCGTCACAGCGCCCCGGGGCGTCGGCAGCCTCGTCTCGATGTTCGTGGTCGGTCAGCTGGTCAATCGCGTCGACGTGCGCCTGATCATCGGCGCGGGCCTGGTGCTGTCCATCTATGCCCTGTTCGGCATGACCAGCTTCTCGCTCGGCATGAACGCCTGGCCGGTGATGTGGACCGGGATCATCCAGGGCCTGGGTATCGGCCTGATCTTCGTGCCGCTGTCGACCCTGGCCTTCGCGACCTTGAACCCGGCCTATCGGGCCGAAGGCGCCGGGGTCTTCACCCTGGTCCGCAACCTGGGCTCCAGCTCGGGCATCTCGATCATGCAGGCCCTGTTCAGCACCAATACCAGCGTGGTGCATTCCCGGCTGGTCGAGGGCTTGCGGCCGGACAATCCCGCGACGCGGCTGCTGCCGGCGCCCTACAGCCTGAGCAACCCCGGCGGCATCGCGGCGCTGAACGCCGAGGCGACCCGCCAATCTGCCATGGTCGCCTATATCGACGACTTCAAACTGATGCTGTTCGTGGCCGTCTTGCTCGGCCCCCTGCTTTTCCTGATGAAACGCCCCGTTCGGACCCAAAATCATGAGCCCAGCCTTGCCGTCGATTAAGCGCGCCCGGGCCGCAACCGCCGTCGCCGCCTCCGCCCTGCTCGCCGCCTGCGTCGTCGGGCCGAACTTCCACACGCCCGCGGCCCCGGCCGTCACCAGCTATTCGATGGTGGGCGACGACGCCAATATCGGGCCTAGCCGCGCGGCCATCGGCGAAAAGGTGGTCTCGGAATGGTGGACCCTGTTCCACTCGCCCGCGCTGGACCAACTGATGCGCCAGGCCGTCGCCGGCAACCCGACGCTGGCGGAGGCGCGCGCCCGGCTCGAAGCCTCGCGCCAGGCGGTCAAGGCGGAGGATGGTCGCCTGATCGCCGACGCCAGCGCCGGCGCCCAGCGCGAGCGCGCCAACCTGGCGGCCTTTTCCGGCGGCGCCTTTTCGCAGTCGCTTCCCGCTGGCTTTCCGACCAACCCCGAGTTCAACCTCTATTCGATCGGCGCCACGGTCTCCTACAATCTCGACCTGTTCGGCGGCCTGAAACGGCGCACCGAGTCGCTGCGGGCCAGCGAAGAGGAGAAGGCGCGCGAGCTGGACGCCGCCTATCTGACCCTGACCGGCCAGGTGGTGGCCCAGGCCCTGACCATCGCCGACGCCAATATCCAGATCCAGGACCTGACCGAGATCGACACCAATGACCGGGCCGACCTGGACATGGTGCGCAAGGCCCGCGCCGCTGGTGGCGCATCGGCCGCCGACGTCGCCCAAGCCGAAAGCGCGCTGGCCCAGGACCAGTCGGCGGTTCCGGCCCAGCCCCAGCGCCTGGCGGCCGCCCGCCACCAGATGGCCATCCTGCTGGGCAAGACGCCGGCGGAATGGACGCCGCCGGACTTCGACGCCAATTCGGGCTCCCTGCCGAAGGTGCTGCCGGTGGCCGTGCCGTCCGAGCTGGTGCACAGCCGTCCCGACATACTGGAAGCGGAAGCCAAGCTGCACGCGGCGACCGCCGACGTCGGCGTCGCGACCGCCAACCTCTATCCGAACATCAACCTCACGGCGAGCATCGAGCAGAGCGCGCTGACCCCGGGGAGCCTGTTCAACTACGCGTCCACCGGCTGGAATTTCGGCGCCGGCCTGACCGCTCCGCTGTTCCACTCCGGCGAACTGACGGCCAAGAAGCGGGAGGCCGAAGCCAATGCGCGCGCCGCGCTCGACGCCTATGAGCAGACGGTGCTCACCGCCTTCGCCCAGGTCGCCGATATCCTGACATCGTTGGCCAATGACAATCAGTCCTATGCCGACCAGACCCGCGCGCTCGACGCCGCCAACAGTCGCGTCGGGATGATGCGCAAGGCCTATGCCGCCGGCGGGATCAGCGCCTATCAGCTGCTCGATGCCGAGCGGGCCTGGCGGCGCACGCGGCTGTTGCTCAGCCAGCAGGGTTTCGGCCGCTATGCCGACGCCGCCCAGCTGCTGCTGGCGACGGCGAACGTCCCGCCCGGCGTCGCCGAGGGCAGGGTCGCGGCGCCCTAGCCGTCGTCGCCCTCAGCAATCCGGGCAGTGGTCGTCGCGCGACTGCTCGATCTGCAGGGTGGCGTGGCGGACGCCGAACCGGTCCTGCAGCGCGTGCGCTAGGCCGGCGCGGAAGCTGTCGTCGCCGTTGTGCTCGGGGCGAACCACATGGGCGGTCAGCGCCATCTCGGTGGTGCTCATGGCCCAGACATGCAGGTCGTGCACCTCGGTGACGCCCGCGCTCCCGGTGAGAAAGGCCTGGATGCTGTCCAGGTCGGCGCCCGGCGGGGCGGCGTCCATCGCCAGGTCGATCGCCTCGCGCAATAGACCCCAGGTGCCCGCCAGGATGACGCCCACCACCAGCAGGCTGGCAAGCGGGTCGAGCCAGGTCAGGCCGGTGAGCAGCATAAGCCCCGCCGCCACGATCACGCCGACCGAGATGGCGGCGTCGCCGGCCATGTGCAGGAAGACGCCGCGCACGTTCAAATCGCCACCGCGGCCGCGCATGAACATCAGCGCGGTCAGGCCATTGACCACGACGCCGACCGCAGCGGTCCCCATCACCACGACCGAGCCGACCGGCTCTGGCGCGAACAGGCGGTGCGCGGCCTCGATGGCGATGGCGCCGGAGACGAAGACCAGCACGACGCCGTTGGCCACCGCCGCCAGCACCGTGGCCTTGCCAAAGCCGTAGGTGCGCCTGCCCTTGGCTGGCCGGCGGGCCAGCCAGGTGGCGCCGCCGGCCAGGACCAGGCCAAGCACGTCGGACAGATTGTGCCCCGCATCGGCGATCAGCGCGGTGGAATTGGCATAGAAGCCGCCGCCCGCCTCGATCAGCACGATCAACAGGTTCAGCCCGATCGCCAGCCCATAGCGCGGATCGCCGACCTGCGGGTGGGCGTGCCCGGTGTGGCTGGAACCGGCGTGATCATGGTCATGGGTATGAGCGTGGGCGGTCATGGGCTGGCGCCATAGGTAGATCAGCGGAGGCGGTTTCGCCAGTCGCAAGGCCGAGCCCGATTGCCGGCCCGGGCCATCCGCGATAAGCGCGGGCTCCATGACCATCGACCCCATCGCGCTGGCCCAGGCGCTGATCCGCCGCCCGTCTGTGACCCCCGCCGATGCGGGCGCCATGGACGTGGTTGAGCAGGCGTTAAGCCAACTCGGCTTCGTCTGCCGCCGCATGAAGTTCGGCGAAATCGAAAACCTCTATGCGCGGCGGGGAACGACGGGGCCGAACCTCTGCTTCGCGGGACACACCGACGTGGTGCCGCCAGGCGACATCGGCGCCTGGCGCGATCCGCCGTTCGAGGGCCGCGTGGTCGATGGCCAGCTGTTCGGCCGCGGAGCCGCCGACATGAAGGGCGCCGTCGCCGCCTTCATCGCCGCCGCCGATGCGCCGCAGCCCTTGGGCTCGCTCTCGCTGCTGATCACCGGCGACGAAGAGGGCGACGCCATCGACGGCACCGGCCGCGTGGTCCAGGCGCTGCAAGCCGAGGGCGAGCGGATCGACCACTGCGTGCTCGGCGAGCCGTCCTCCGCCGCCGTGCTCGGCGACCAGATGAAGATCGGCCGCCGCGGCAGTCTGAACGCCTGGATCACGGTCGAGGGCAAACAGGGCCACGTCGCCTATCCCGACCGCTCGGCCAATCCGATCGCGCCCTTGATCCGGCTGCTGGACCGGCTGCAGGCGCGGGTGCTGGACGACGGCCATGCCGGCTTTCCGCCCTCGAACCTGGAAGTCACCACCATCGATGTCGGCAATCCGGCCACCAATGTCATCCCGGCCCGGGCGCTGGCGCGGCTGAACATCCGCTTCAACCCGGCGCACAGCGGCCACGGCCTGATCGACTGGCTGCAAATCGAGTGCGACGCCGAGGACGCGGACTTTTCCGGCCGTATCGAGCTCGTCACCAAACTGACCGGCGAGGCCTTCCTCACGGAGCCCGGCGTCTTTGTCGATCTCTGCGCCAGGGCGGTGAAAGAGACCCTTGGCCGCGATCCCGAGCTGTCGACCACCGGCGGCATTTCCGACGCCCGCTTCATCCGCACCCTGTGCCCCGTTGTCGAGCTGGGCCTGGTCGGCGCGACCATGCACGCGGTCGATGAATACGTGCCGGTCGCCGACATCCAGGCGCTTACGGCCGTCTATCGGCGGCTGATCGACGACTATTTCGCCGCCTTCGCCTCATAGGCGACACTGACCAGGTAGAGCCCGTCCGCCGGCGCGACGGGGCCGCACGCCGCCCGGTCACGTGCATCGAGCGCTCCGGCGAGATCGGCCGCCGACCAGCGCCCCAGGCCCACCTGGGCCAGCGAGCCGGTCATGGAGCGCACCTGGCGGTGCAGGAAGGAGCGCGCGGTGAAGGCCAGCCGCACCTCCTCGCCCTCGCGCCAGACGAGCACCTCGTCCAGGGTCTTGATCGGCGATTTGGCCTGGCAATTCACGTCGCGAAAGGTGGTGAAGTCGTGCTGGCCGACCAGGGCCTGGGCGGCGAGATGCATGGCCTCGGCGTCGATCGGATTTCTCACCGGCCAGACCCGGCCGCGCTCCAACGCCGGCGGGCTCTTGCGGTTGAGGATGCGGTAGAGATAGCGCCGCTCGCGCGCCGAGAACCGGGCATGGAAGTCAGGCTCGGCGACGGCTGCGTCCAGGATGGCGATGGGTTCGGGCGACAGGTGCGCGTTCAGCGCATCGCGCACCACCGCGGCGTCCCAGGCCTTTTCCAGGTCGATATGGATGACCTGGCCGATGGCGTGCACGCCGGAGTCGGTGCGGCCGGCGGCGTGCACGCGCAGGGTCTCGCCGCAGAAGGCCAGGATCGCGCGCTCGATCGAGCCCTGGACGGAGGGCTGGTCGGCCTGGGCCTGGAAGCCGTGATAGGGCCGGCCGTCATACTCGACCAGGAGGCGGTAGCGCGGCATCAGCCCAGCCCGACGCCGGCTGAAATCGGAAACCCGCGCAGGAAATCGTCGGCGCCTTGCGCGCTGCGACCCTCCCGCTGGGCGCGCAGGATGCGCACCGCGCCCTTGCCGCAGGCGATGAGCAGCCGGTCGTCGAGCACCTGGCCGGGGGCGCCCTGGCCCTCCTCAACGGTCGAGAGCAGGGCCTTGATGCGAATGAGCCTGTCGTCGACGCGGCATTCGAACCAGGCCCCGGGCGCCGGCGACAGGCCGCGGATGCGCCGGTCGACGAAGCCGGCGGACTTGGTCCAATCGATGCGAGCCTCGCTGGGCCGGATCTTCTTGGCGTAGGTGACGCCGTCGGCCGCCTGCGCCGTTTCGCGCAAGGCCCCGCGTTCGAGCTCCGCCAGCGCACGGGGCAGAAGGTGAGCCCCGATAGGCGCCAAGCGCTCGTAGAGCGACCCCGCCGTCTCCAGCGCATCGATCCGCACGGTCTCCGACAGCAGGATCGGCCCCTCGTCCAGCCCCTCGGTCATGCGCATGACCTGGACGCCGGTGACGGCGTCTCCGGCCATGATGGCGCGCTGGATCGGCGCGGCGCCGCGCCAGCGCGGCAACAGGGAGGCGTGCAGATTGAAGGCGCCCAGCCTGGGGGCCTCCAGAACGGCGGCGGGCAGGATCTGGCCGAAGGCGACCACGACAGCCGCGTCCAGGTCGAGCGCGGCAAAGGCCTCGATCTCGGCCGGGTCGCGCATGGAGGCGGGGGTGCGTGTGGGCAGGCCGTTGGTTTGCGCGAAGGCCTGCACCGGCGAGGGGCGCAGGGCTTGGCCCCGCCCGCGCGGCGCCGGCGGCTGCGAATAGACCGCCGCGATCTCATGGCCGGCGGCGATCAGCTCGGCCAGGGAAGGAACCGCGAAATCCGGCGTGCCAAGGAAAGCGAGGCGCATGGCAGCCGTTTAGCCGTGCGGACGCGGCGGCGAAAGCCGCAAGCCTGAGGAACCATGCCCATTGGCGCGCCGTTCAAAGGCCGGGCTTTTGCCCGCTGGAGGTTCAGGCGATGCGTCTGACTTTGCTCGTTATCGCGACCGCCCTCATCGTCGTGGCCTGCTCGAAATCCGACGATGCCAGCGTCCAGCGCGATCTGCATGACACCGGTCATGACCTGGCGGCGGCGGCCAACAAGGTCCGCGACGATCCTGACATCCGCCAGGCCGGCGACGACGCGCGCCAGACGGCGGCCGACGCCGCCGCCGAGCTCAAAAAGGCAGGCGCGGAGGCGAAGGTCCAGGCTGAGGACGCCGCCGCCAAGGCCAAGGTCGAAGCCCATGCCGCCGGCGACCAGGCGCGCGGGTCGGTGGATAGTCTCAGGGACAATCGCTCGGGCGGCTAGGCGGCGTCGGCTTCCCTGGTCGCCTTCTTCACCTTGGAGACGGCGCGATCGCGTTTCAGGCGCGAGAGGTGATCGATGAACAGGACCCCGTCCAAGTGGTCCATCTCGTGCTGGATGCAGACCGCGAAAATGCCCTCGGCATCCTCCTCGATCGTCTCGCCCCGGTAGTTGACGTAGCGCAGCTTCACCTGGGCCGGGCGCTCGACCTCGTCATAGATGTCCGGCACCGAAAGGCAGCCTTCTTCGTAGGGCTGGGTCTCTTCCGACGCCCAGAGGATTTCCGGGTTGACGAAATAGCGCGGGGTGCGCTCGCCGTCGCGATGGTCGAGGTCCATGACGATCACCCGCACAGGCTCGCCGACCTGGATGGCGGCCAGGCCGATGCCCGGGGCCGCGTACATGGTCTCCAGCATGTCGTCCATCAGCGCGCGCAGACTGTCGTCGACCACCGCCACGGGCGCGGAAACCGTCTTCAGGCGTGCATCGGGAACGACGAGGATGTCGCGAATAGCCATGGCCTGCAGGTAGGTTAGCCGGCGCGAACCGTCAAGATCGGGGGCTCTTCCACTGAGGGTTCGACGACGAGTTTGGCCAGCGGTCGAAGGCCGCTTTCGATCGGCTCCAGCACCTCAAGCGCCTTGCCCTCGTGGTCGACGGCCAGATCCTCGAAGCGCCGCGCTTGGCTGAGCACCTGGCTTTCCAGCGAGCCGACGAACGAATTGTAGCGTCCCATCGCCGCCTCAAGGGCCTTGCCGAGGCCGGCGACGTGACCGCCCATGACCGAGAGCCGCTTGTAGAGTTCGCGGCCGAGCGTGGCGATCTGGACGGCGTTGGCGGCCTGCTCCTCCGCCCGCCAGCCATAGGCGATGGCCTTGCAGAGCGCAAAAAGGGTGGTCGGCGTCACCAGCACCACGCGCTTTTCCATCGCCTCGGTCATCAGGTCGGGCAGGTTGTCCAGGGCCGCGGCCAAAAACCCGTCGCCGGGTACGAACATGGCGACGAAGTCGGGCGAGCCCTCTTTCGGAAACTGATCCCAATAGGCCCGCGACGACAGGCCGGTCATGTGGGTGCGGACGCTCTGGGCGTGGCGGGCCAGCGCCGCCTCTCGGCCGGCGTCGTCCAGCGCATCCTGCGCGTCGAGAAAGGCGTTCAGCGAGCATTTGGCGTCGATCACAAAGACCCCGCCGCCGGGCATGCGCACGGTGACGTCGGGACGGCGCCGGCCCTCCTCGCCCTCGACAGAGACCTGCTCCTCGAAATCGAACCGCTTGGTCAGGCCGGCCGCCTCCAGCACGTTGCGCAGGGTCTGCTCGCCCCAGCGGCCCTGCACGCCGGCGCCGCGGCGCAGCGCCGCCGACAGCTTGCGCGCCTCGGCCTGGGTATCGGCGGAGGCCTGCATCAGGGCGGCGATCTGCGCCTTCAGCCCGCCGGTCTCCTCGGCGCGGGCCTTTTCCACCGCCGCGACCTGCTCCTGGAACTTGGCCAGGGTCTCGGAGACCGGCTTGAAGGTCTCCGCCGCGCGGCTGATCAGTTGGCTGGTCGCCAGTTCCGCGGCCTGGGCGGCGCGCGCCGGGGTGTTCTCGTCATTCAGCCGGATTCGCTCGCGCGCGGTCGCCAGCTCGCTCTGCGCCCGCATCAGGGCCCAGAGGGCCGCACCCAGGCCGGCCACAAGGGCCAGCACAACAAGACTCAAGACCAGGGTCGCGTTCATGGTCCGTTCGCTTTAGCGGGAGTCGGGCCCGAGGCCAAGCCGCGCGCTCAGTCCGTGGTCGGCCGTCGGGCTCGCAACGCCTGGGCGATGGTGCCGTCGTCGAGCCAGTCGAGCTCACCGCCAACCGGCACTCCGCGGGCAAGGCTGGTGACCGAGACATTGGCGCGTGACAGCCGCTCGGCCAGGTAATGGGCCGTGGTCTGGCCGTCGACGGTAGCCGGCAGGGCCAGGATGATCTCGCGCACCTCGCCGCCCTTGGCGCGGGCCACCAACTCGTTGACCCGCAGCGCCTCGGGGCCTCGCCCGTCCAGGGCCGACAACAGCGCGCCCAGCACGTGGTAGCGACCGCGATAAGAGCCGCCGCGCTCCAGCGCCCACAGAGCGCCCACCTCCTCGATGACGCAGATCAGGCCGCCATCACGGCTCTGGTCGGCGCAGACGGCGCAGGGGTCGCTGACATCCAGCGCGCCACATATGGAACAGGACTTCACCTTCTCCGCCGCCTCGGCCATGGCTTGGGCCAGCGGTCGGAGCAGCTGGTCGCGGCGCTTGAGCAGGGCGAGCGCCGAGCGCCGGGCCGAGCGCGGGCCCAGACCCGGCAGCTTGGCGAGCAGCGCGATCAGCCGTTCGATCTCGGGTCCGGCGGAGGCAGTCAAGGTCAGCTAAGGCCGGGGAAGCCGGGCAGGCCGCCGAAAGGCCCGGCGATCGCCTTCATCGCCTCGGCTTGGGCGGTGTCGAGCTTACGCTTGGCGTCGGCATGGGCGGCCACCAGCAGATCGGCCAGGATCTCGCCCTCGCCAGCGGTCAGCAAGGCGTCGTCTATGCTGACGCTGACCAGCGCGCCGGAGCCTTGCAGCACCAGCTTGACCATGCCGGCGCCGGCGACGCCGTCGGCGGTCATCTCGGCGAGCTTGGCCTGGGCTTCGGTCAGCTTCTGCTGCATGGCCTGCGCCTGTTTCATCAGCGCGCCCAGATCCTTCATCGTCGCCTTTCCTTTCGCAATTCCGGCCGCCATCATATCGAGCGCCGCCGCCCCTCGCGAACGAAAGATCGGCGCGGAGATGGAGACGAGATGGCTGCGCACATCGCCCTGCTCCGGGCCGTCAATGTCGGCGGCCGCGGTCTTAAGATGGGCGACCTGGTGAGCTTCGCCAGGGACCTGGGGCTCGAGAACCCGCGAACCCTGCTGCAGAGCGGCAATCTGGTGTTCGAGAGCCCCGACCGGGCCGACGCCGCCCTGGAAACGCGGCTGGAGGCTGAGGCCGAGCCGCGCTTCGGTTTCCAGGCCGATTTCATGGTCCGCTCGGCGGCGGAATGGCGCGCGTTGATCGCGGCCAACCCGTTCCCGAAGGCGGCCCATGACGATCCCAGCCACCTGCTGGTCATGCCGTTGAAGGCCGCGCCAGCCGATGGCGCGCTGGAGGCGCTACGCGCGGCGATCAGGGGGCCGGAGCAGGTCGCGATTGTCGGCCGCAACGCCTATCTGGTCTATCCCGACGGCATCGGGCGCTCGAAACTGACCATCACCGTGATCGAGAAGAAGCTCGGTGTCCGCGGCACGGCGCGCAACTGGAATACGGTGCTGAAACTGGCCGAGATGGCCTAAGGCCAGGCCGGGCCAGATCGGCCTTTTGTTCCCGGTGGATTGGCCTGAATGGACGCGGACTAATCCTCCGCGGTCTCCACGCCCTCTTCCACCACGACTGCTTCCGGGGTCGCCATCTTGCGGACCCCAACGATCTCCGTGCCGGGAAAGGCCAGCATCACGGTCTGGACGAAGGGGTCGGCCGCCACGTCGTCCAGGGCGACCTTTTCCTCGCGTTTCTGGCGTTCCCAGGCGCTTTCGGCGCCGCCGCCGCCCTCGGCCGCGACCAGCCAGGGCTGGCCGGTCCACTCCTTCAGGCGCGCGACCAGGCGGCCGGCGAGGTTGGCGGGCGCGCCGGGGGCGGGTTCGAAGGTGATGGCGCCGGGGCGAAAGCTGATCGGGCGCATGAAGCGGTCGACGTCGAGTTTAAGACTGACATCGCGCTTGGCCTCGATCAGGCCGAGCACATCCTCGAACGATTGCGGCGCGGCTAGCGCCGACGGGGCCCTTTGCTGGGCGGGCGCGACCATGCGTGCCGTGGCCGCGCCGCCGCCGGATCCGCTCGGCCGATTGGGTGCGGCCGAGCCACCGCCCGTTTGCTGACCGGCGCCGACGGCCGTATCCCCGTCGCGCAAAGCCTTCAGCGCCTCCTCGGGCCCCGGCAGGTCGGCGGCGTAGCAGAGGCGGATCAGCGCCATCTCCACCGCCGCCTTGGGGTCCGGCGCGCGCCTGGCCTCATCATGAGCGCGCAGCAGCATCTGCCAGACGCGAGCCAGGGTCCCGGCCGAAGCCTGGGTCCCGACGGCGGTCAGCCGCGCCGCCTGGTCCTTGGGCAGGCCCAGCACCTCGGGGCCGAGGGCCTTGGCCAGCGCCGCGCCATGAGCGTGGTCGAGCAGATCGAGCATCACCACCACCGGATCGGCGCCCAGGCCGTAGAGGACGCCGAAGGCCTGCAAGGCCTCGGCGGCGCGGCCGCGCATGGCGAGCTCGAACAGCTCGATGGTCTGGGCCCGGTCGGCCAGGCCCAGCATGTCGCGAATGGCCGCGGCCGTGACCGTCTCGCCGTCTTCGGCTTGGACGATGGCCTGGTCGAGCAGCGACTGGGCGTCGCGGACCGAGCCTTCGGCGGCGCGGGAGATCAGCGCCAGGCCGTCGGGTTCGATCTTGGCGCCCTCGGCCGTGGCGATGTCGGAGAGGTTCTTGGCGATCACCTCCGGCTCGACCCGGCGCAGGTCGAAGCGCTGGCAGCGCGACAGGATGGTCACCGGAACCTTGCGGATCTCGGTGGTGGCGAAGATGAACTTGGCGTGCGGCGGCGGTTCTTCCAGCGTCTTCAACAGCGCGTTGAACGACGCGGTGGACAGCATATGCACTTCGTCGATGATGTAGACCTTGTAGCGGGCCTCGACCGGCGCGTAGCGCACCCCTTCGATCAGCTCGCGCATCTCTTCGACCTTGGAGCGGCTGGCGGCGTCGAGTTCCAGCACGTCCATGTGCCGGCCCTCGATGATGGCGCGGCAGTGGGCGCCCTCGACCGCCAGGTCCAGCGTCGGCTGGTCGATCCCCTCGGCCTCGTAGTTGAGCGCGCGCGCCAGCAGTCGGGCGGTGGTGGTCTTGCCGACTCCGCGCACGCCGGTGAGCATGAAGGCATGCGCGATACGGCCGGTGGCGAAGGCGTTGGTCAGGGTGCGGACCATGCCTTCCTGGCCGATCAGGTCATGGAAGGTGCGCGGCCGGTACTTGCGCGCCAGCACCTGATAGCCGTCGCCAGCGTCGCGTTGAGGGATTGGCGCCGCGCCGAACATGTCGACCGTCGCCTCGTCGGGCTCGGGCGCTTCGACCAAATCGGCGGGCGGCGGATCGTCCATTCAAATCCCGGCGGAGAAGAGGGTGGAGGCTGAACGGCGACCCGGAGCGAAACTCGTTGTGGCTGCTTCCTTCCGGACCTGACCAGGTTGGCGAGGACTCCGCCCGCCGCCAGCCTCCACGCCCAATATCGCGGGCCGGGGCGGCGGACGCAAGGGCGCGCCACCCCCAATCGCAACGCCAAAGCTGACGAACTGCGTTCGGCGCGTTAAGAGCGATGCATGCCCCTGACCGCCTTCACCAACACCTTCGCCGGCAACCCGCTCGACCGGGTGAGCTACAAGCGGAGCGATCCCAACTGGATCGACGCCCAGTTGGCCGATCCCGAGACCTTGGCCGTGGCGCTGTGGAACGGCAAGCCGCTGATCGAGGATGCCCCGGGCCCGGACAAGGCCTTGCGCATCGCCTATCTGCCCATCGGCCTGGCCCGCGAAGTCGCTGGTGGCGACCAGCGGGTGCTTTTCCTGGGCCTGTGGAAGGAGACGGCGGTCTTCGCCATCGATCTGGAGTCCGCCTTGGACCCCGCGGAAGGTCCCCTTTCCGGCTTTGGGCGGTTTGAGGACCTGCGGGCGACGGCGCTCAGGCTGCCGGGCGGCGACGCGGCCATACTGGCCACCGCCAAGAGCGTATTCGAATGGCGTCGCCGCCATGGTTTCTGTTCGGCCTGCGGCCAGCCGACCCTGGCCATCGAAGGCGGCTGGAAACGGGTCTGCGAAAGCTGCCGCACCGAGCACTTCCCGCGCACCGATCCGGTGGTGATCATGCTGCCGACCATCGGCGAGCGCTGTCTGCTGGGCCGCCAGGCGGTCTGGCCCAAGGGCATGTACTCGGCCCTGGCCGGCTTCCTGGAGCCCGGCGAGAGCATCGAGGAGGCCTGCGCGCGCGAGGTCTACGAAGAGGCCGGCCTGATCACCACGTCGGTGCGCTATCACTCGACCCAGCCTTGGCCCTATCCGTCCTCGCTGATGATCGGGCTGATCTGCGAGGTCGAGACCGACGAGGCGGTCGCCGACCAGATCGAGATCGAAGAGGTGCGCTGGTTCACCCGCGACGAGACCAAGAAACTGATCGCCGGCGAACTCAACGATGCGCGCGCCCCCGGCGGCATGGCCATCGCCTTCCAGCTGATCAAGGCCTGGGCGCAAGAAGGCTGATCAACAGCCGAGTGAGGGGGGATTAAGCCATGACGACGTTGTCGGAGCTGCGCGGTCTCGACCGGCATCAGTGGAGCGCGATCGCCGCCAGCTTCCTGGGCTGGACCCTGGACGCCTTCGACTTCTTCCTGATGGTCTTCATGTTCAAGGCCATCGCCAAGGACTTCCACGCCGACCTGTCGGCGGTGGTGGTGGCCAGCACCCTCACCCTGGCCGCGCGGCCGTTCGGCGCCCTGGTCTTCGGCATGATGGCCGACCGCTATGGCCGCCGGCCGGTCCTGATGAGCAATGTCCTACTCTATTCAGTGCTGGAACTCAGTTCAGCTTTCGCGCCGACCCTGGCGGTGCTGCTGGTGCTTCGCGCCCTGTTCGGCTTCGCCATGGGCGGGGTCTGGGGCGTCGGGGCGTCGCTGGCGCTGGAATCCATCCCGCCCAAGGCGCGCGGCATCGTCTCGGGCCTGCTGCAGGAGGGCTATGCGGCGGGCTATCTGCTGGCCTCGGCGGTCTTCTTCTTCCTGTTCGACCGCATCGGCTGGCGCGGCATGTTCATGGTCGGCGCCGTTCCGGCGGTCCTGGCCGTCTTCATCCAGTTCTCGGTGCGCGAATCGCCGGCCTTCGAGATCGAGCACGGCCGCAAACACGGGCGCGGCCCGGTCTTCCTGTTCGGGCTTGGCCTTCTGGCCCTGGCCATCGCGGTCGGGCCAGCGGTGGTCGGTCCGATGCTGAAGGTTCCGATCCTGACCTGGATCTACGCCATCGACGTCCCGCTGGCGCTCGGCGGCCTGTGGTTCTTCCGCCGGCACTGGAAGATGGCGCTCTATGTCGTCCTGCTGATGACCGCCTTCAATTTCTTCAGCCACGGCACCCAGGACCTCTATCCGACCTTCATGCAGAAGGGCCTGGGCTTCGACACCCATGTCACCGGCCTTCTGACCGCGATCGGCAATGTCGGCGCGATCGGTGGCGGACTGCTGTTCGGGGCTTGGTCGGAGCGGCTGGGACGACGCTGGGGCATCGTCGTCGCCTCGCTGCTGTCGCTGCTGGCCATCCCGCTCTGGGCCTTCTCGCACACCGTCGTGCTGCTGGGTCTGGGGGCGTTCGCCATGCAGTTCATGGTTCAGGGCGCCTGGGGGATCATACCGGTTCACTTGAACGAGCTGGCCCCGCCCGACGCCCGCGGCGCCTTCCCCGGCTACGCCTACCAGGTCGGCAATCTGATCGCCTCCGGCAACGCCGTCTGGCAGGCCCAGATCGCCGAGGCCCACCACAACAACTACGGCCTGGCCATGGCCATCGTGGCCGCCGCTGCGGCGGTGGTCATCGCGGTGGTGACGATCCTGGGGCCGGAACGGCGGCACGCGATCTTCGGGACCGCGGCGAAGGCCTAACGCCCCGCCTTCTCCCGGTACGGATCGGCCGGGTAGACGCCGAGGATCTCGAATCGCTCTGAAAAGAAGCCCAGCTCCTCGAAGGCGCGGGCCAGGTGTTCGTCTTCCGGCTGGCCGTCGACCTCGGCGTAGAAGAAGGTCGCGGTGAAGGCGCCGTTCTCCATGTAGCTTTCCAGCTTGGTCATGTTGACGCCGTTGGTGGCGAAGCCGCCCAGCGCCTTGTAGAGGGCGGCCGGCAGATTCCTGACCCGGAAGATGAAGCTGGTCACGCAAGGAACGCCGGCGGCCGGACGCGGCGGATTGGGCTCGGCCGTCATCACCAGGAAGCGGGTGGTGTTGTGCCGCTCGTCCTCGACGTCGCGCATCAGGATGGTCAGGCCGTAGATCTCCGCCGCCAGTTCCGGCGAAATGGCCGCGCGGGTCGGATCGGGATGCTCGGCGAGGCTCTTGGCCGCGCCGGCGGTGTCGCCGACGGATTCGGTGGTTACGCCCAGCCGCCGCAACGCCTTGCGGCATTGGCCGAGCGCGATGGCCATCGAGGCCACGGTGCGCACATCCTCGATCTTCACACCCGGATTGGCCATCAGGTGGAAGCGGATCGGCTTGAAGCGCTCGGCGATGATGCGAAGGCCGGAGTCGGGCAACAGATGGTGGACGTCGGCGACCCGGCCGGCGGTGGAGTTTTCCACCGGAATCATGCCCAGCGCCGCGGCGCCGCTTTTCACCGCCTCGAAGGCGTCTTCGAAGGTGGCGCAGGCCAGGGGTTCGTAATCGGGGAAATAGTCGCGCGACGCCTCGTGGCTGTTGGCGCCCATCTCGCCCTGAAAGGCGATTTTTCGTCGGTCGGTCATCGGGTCTTCTCGGCGTAGGCGCGGGCGATGGCAAGCTCGGCCGGCGTGTTGACCTCGATCGGCATGGCCTCGGCGACCGCCGCCCAGATGGAAAGGCCGAGTTCTAGCGCGCGTAGTTGTTCGAGCTTTTCGCGGCGCTCGAGCGGCGATGGCGGGGCGGCGGCGAAGCGGTCGAGGGCGTCGCGGCGGTAGCCATAGAGGCCGATGTGCCGCCAGACCGGCGCGTCGCCATAGAGGGTCGAGCGGGTGAAATAGAGCGCCCGGCCGGACGTCGCGCCCGGGGCCAGCGCCATGATCGCCTTGGGGCAATCGGGATCGGTGCGCTCGGCCGGCGAGCCCTCCGGCGCAATCAGGGTTGCGATGTCGCAGGACGGCTCCTGCTCCAGCAGGGCGGCGCAGGCCCGAATCAAGGCCGGATCGAGGAAGGGGATGTCGCCCTGCAGATTGATCACCGCGTCGTGGCGGCGCTCGGGATCAAGCACGGCGAGCGCGGCCAGGATGCGGTCGGATCCCGACGGCAGGTCGGGGTCGGTCAGCACCGCGCGGCCGCCGGCGGCTTCGACCGCACGGACGATCTCGGCATCGCCGGCGGCCACCGCGACCGGGCCGATGCCGGCGGCTTGCGCCTGGCGCAAGACGCGCACGATCAGGGGCAGGCCGCCGATATCGGCCAGCGGTTTGCCCGGCAGACGGGATGCCGCCATGCGGGCGGGAATAAGCACGATCGGATGCATGCGATCCCTAAGCGGAACGGGGCGCGTCCTGGCCCCATTTGGCCGGTTGCGTGGCGGCCGGTAGCGTGTCAGAGACGCGAGCGCAAGGACAGGCGCGGGACGCGGCCTTGCCGAAGGGCGCATGCGTTAGAGGGCTGACGAGCGGGATGAGCGACGAGTTAGGCTTCAACAAGATCGCCGGCGCGGTGCTGGCGACCGGTCTGGCCATATTTGGCCTGGGCGAACTGTCCAACATCATTTTCGAATATCAACCGCCGGCGAAGGCGGGCTACGCGATCGCGATCGCCGCCGAAGACACCGGCGGTCCGGCGGCCGCGCCCGAGCTGCCGATCGACTGGGGCACGGAGCTGCCCAAGGCCGACGTCAACGCCGGCAAAGAGGTGGCGACCAAGTGCCAGTCCTGTCACAACCTCGACCAGGGCGGCCCGAACATGACCGGCCCGAACCTCTATGGCGTGCTGGGCCGCCAGCCGGGCGCCCATCCGGGCTTCGCCTATTCCGATGCGATGAAGGCCTTCGGGCAGAGCCACCCGGTCTGGGACTATGCCCACGTCAACGATTTCATCACCGGGCCGCAGAGCTATCTCGACGGCACCAAGATGACCTTTGTGGGCCTGAAGCAGCGCCAGGACCGGATCAACGTCATCGCCTATCTGCACACATTGGGCTCGAACCTGCCGATCCCCGCGCCCAATCCGAAGGCGGCGGCTGCCCCGGCGGCGTCCAGCGCTCCGGCCGTTTCGGGCGCTCCGGCGTCAGGCGCGCCCGCTTCGAGCGCTCCGGCCCCGGCCAGCGCGGCGGCCTCCTCGACCAAGTGACCTAGGCGTAGCGAGCCTTCAGGACCGCATAGACGGCCCGAATCGCCTGCGCCTCGGCGCCGAGCGGGTGGCCCGGCCGGTTGCGCGGGTTCCAACCGAAGATGTCAAAATGCGCCCAGGCGCCAGCCGGCGCGAATCGCTTCAGGAACAGCGCCGCCGTCACCGAACCCGCTTGAGCCCAGGCGTCGGGATCGTTCTTGATGTCGGCAATGTCGCTGTCCAGCGACGGCTCGTAGCCCGCCCAGAGCGGCATGCGCCAGAGCGGGTCGCCCAGCGCATCACCTGCCGCCGCCAACTCACCGGCCAGAGCGTCGTCGTCGGTGTAGAAGGGTATGACCTCCGGGCCCAGAGCCGCCCGCGCCGCGCCGGTGAGGGTGGCGAAATCCAGGGTCAACTCCGGCGTCAGCTCGGCGGCGCGGGTCAGGGCGTCGGCCAGGATCAGCCGCCCCTCGGCGTCGGTATTGCCGACCTCTATGCTCAGCCCCTTGCGCGAGGCGAGCACGTCGCCAGGGCGCATGGCGTCGCCAGCGACGGCGTTCTCGACCACGGGCAGCAGCACCGACAGCCGCACCGGCAGCCTGGCCGCCATCACCATGCGGGCGAGCGCGAGCGCGTGGGCCGCGCCGCCCATGTCCTTCTTCATCAGCCGCATGCCGGCCGAGGGCTTGAGGTCGAGGCCGCCGGTATCGAACACCACGCCCTTGCCCACCAGCGCCACCAGCGGATGGCCGGCCTCGCCCCAGCTGAGCTCGATCATGCGCGGCGAGCGGGCGGGAACGGCGGCGCGGCCGACGGCGTGGACAGCCGGATAGCCGGCGTCGAGCAGCGCGTCGCCGACCACCACAGCCGCCTTGGCCCCAAACGCCTCGGCGACCTCGCGCGCGGCCAGTTCAAGCTCGACCGGGCCCATGTCGTTGGCGGGGATGTTGATCAGGTCGCGGGCCAGCGCGGCGGCTTGAGCCAGGCTTTTCACCTCGGCCACATCGACGCCCTCGGGCGCGAGCAGCCGGGCCAGACCGTCCTTGGGCTTTTTGCGGTAGCGCTCGAAGCGGTAGCCGCCAAGCGCCCAGGCGAGCGCGATCCGCTCGGGCGGAACGTTCGAGGGCGCGGTGGCGAGGCGATAGTCGCCGGCGGGCAGCCGCGCCGGCAGGGCGCGAAAGGCCGTCCCATCGGCGCGCGCGCCGTCGCCAAGGCCAAAGAGCACGATCGGCGCGTCGTCGGCGCCCGGCGCGACCAGCAGTTGGCCGGCTTTCGCCTTGAAGTCCTGCAGCGCGGCGAGTCGGGCGAGCGCCGGCGGCTGGCTGGACAGGAACCCCGCCAGATCGGCCTCGGCGAGGGCATGCAGGGCGCGGACTTCGCCGTCCGCCGTGGTCAGGATCAGGTCGGTCATGGGTCGCCCTATCGCGAGGTAAGATTTCGTTAGGCTTAACGATTCATTGACGGCCGCCGCCGATGCTGGACCGGGGCCGCTTCGAAAGCCCTAGCCCGCCGCAATGGGAGCTTCAACGCTCATGTCCCGCGTCCCGTCCCTCGCCGCGACCGCCCTGGTCGCCGTCCTGTTGGCGCCCGCTGTCGGCGCCGCCGCGCCCGCGCCCGCGCCCGACAGGACGCCGGCCTCCATCCAGGCCGTCGCCCCGGCCGCCGCACCCAAGCCGCCCAGCAAGGCGGGGCCGCAGGCGCGCGCTGACGCGGCCAGGCTCAGCCCCCTCGCCCGCGCCGCCTTCTGGGGCCGCGAGGCGCAGATCGATCCGACCGACGTGGTGGCCGGCGTACAGCTGGCCTCGGCCCTTCGCGCCCTTGGCCAATACGACACCGCCATCCAGTCGGCCGGCCGCGTGCTGGTGATCGATCCGAACAATATGGACGCGCTGATGGAAACCGCGCGCGCCTATGTCGCCGAGGGCCAGGGCTTCTATGCCGTCGACCCGCTCACCCACGCCCAGGCCCTGGCCCCGAAGGACTGGCGGCCCTTGTCGCTGCTGGGCATCGCCTATGCCCAGGTGCGGCGCGCGGACGACGCTCAGGCCGCCTGGCGCCAGGCGCTGGCGCTCTCGCCGGACAACCCGGCGGTGCTGACCAATATGGCGATGGAGTTGGCCGCCCAGGGCGATACGGCCTCTGCGGAAACCCTGCTTCGCCGCGCCGCCGCCCAGCCGGGCGCGAACCTGACGGTGCGCCAGGACCTGACCCTGGTTCTGGGCCTGGAAGGCAAGCTCGGCGAGGCCGAGACCCTGCTGAGACGCGACCTTCCGCCTGACCAGGCCGACGCCGACCTGGCCTATCTGCAGGCCGCCTCCGCCAGGGGCGTTCAGGCGCCGGCGCCCGCGGCCCCGCAACGCTCGTGGGATTCGCTGAAGGGCGCCGGCGGCTAGAGTCGTAATGAAGGCTGGCTGGCCAGGGCCAGCGCCCCAGGTTAGCCCTTGTGCGCCATCACGTCCTGCACCCGGATGATCGACGGGCCGAGCACGACGATGAACAGCACCGGCAGGAAGAAGACGATCATCGGCACGGTGAGCTTGGCCGGCAGCGCCGCGGCCTTTTTCTCGGCCGCGGCCAAGCGCAGATCGCGGTTTTCCTTGGCCATCACCCGCAGCGCGGTGCCAAGCGGCGTGCCGTAACGCTCGGCCTGAGTCATGGCCATGGCGACGGATTTGACGCCTGGGTGATTGGTGCGCTTGGCCAGGCCCTCATAGGCCATGCGCCGATCGGGCAGATAGGACAGCTCGGCCACCAGCAGCGACAGTTCCTCGGCCAGTTCGATGGAGGCCGCGCCCACCTCCTGGCTGACCTTCTGCAGCGCCGCTTCGATCGACATGCCCGATTCGACGCAGATCAGCAAAAGGTCGAGGGCGTCGGGAAAACCGGCCACGATGGAGGCGCGCCGCTTGTTGGCGACGTTGGAGATGAAGACGTTGGGCGCGTAGTAGCCGAGCGTCAGCCCCGCGACGCAGATGCAGAACCGCGACATGGCCGGCAGGTTAAAGCTGTGGACGACGTAGAGGTAGAAGGCGAGCACCGCGAAGAAGACGAACGGTGTGATCAGGCGGAAAAAGTAGAAGGTGCTGACCGGCCTTGGACCGCGATAGCCGGCCTGGGCCAGCTTGTCGGCCACCTTGGGATCTTCCAGAAGCCGCGAGAGCTGCAGCCGGTCGACGATGGTCTTGACCGCGCCCTCGTCGGCGTGGCGCAGGCTGCCGCCATGGGTCTTCGAGGCCGCCAGGGCCTCGCGTGAGCGGCGCTTGAGCTCCTCGCGGCGGTTGGCCACCGAATTCAGCCGGTTTTCCAGCGTCGAACGCGAAAACAGCGGCGAGGCCAGGGTGACGAAGGTCGCGAACGAGAGCACCGCGACAAACCCCATCAGGAGGTTGCTCGGGTCGGTGAGGATGGCGGCAACCGAAGAGAAGTCCATCGTTTGCGCCCTAGAACTTGAAATTGATCATGCGGCGCATGACCCAGATGCCGAACACCTCAACGATAAAGCCGGCGAGCAGCATCAGCTTGCCCCGGTTGTCGGTGTACATGATCGCCATGTAGGACGGCGTGGTGATGGTGATCAGCAGGCTGACGCAGACCGGCAGCGATCCAATGATGAAGGCCGAGGCGGTGGCCTCGGACGATAGCGCCTTGATCTTCTCGCGCATCAGCTTGCGGGCGCGCAGCACGGCCGAAAGATTAGCCAGGGCCTCCGCCAGGTTGCCGCCGGTCTTGGCCTGGATGGCCAGCACGATGGTGAAAAAGCGCAATTCCGGGGTCGGCATACGCTCGTACATCTTCTCCAGGCCCTGATCGACGGCCATGCCCATGGAGATGTTTTCCACCAGGCGCTGAAACTCGGGCCCGAGCGGCGCCGGGCTTTCACGCGCGATGACGCGCAGGCATTCGTGCACCGGAAGGCCGGACTTGATGCCGCGCACGATGATGTCGATGGCGTCGGAAAAATTGCCGGTAAATTTCTTGGTCCGCCGGCCGGCGAGGAACTTGATGGTCCAGCGCGGCACGCCAAGCGCCGAGGCGGCGCCAAGCGGGAAGGCCGCCCAGACCGGCGCCCGGAAGACCAGGGCGCCCACCAGCACCAAGCTGCCCAGGACACCGCTGGCGATCCAGAATTGGGTGACGGTGACGCTCAGGCCGGCCTGCTGCAGCTGGGCGACGAGCGAGACCGAGGCCTTGCGCTGCAACCGCTCCTGTTCCTTCAGCGTCTGCAGCAGCTGCTTGCGGCGGTTGCCGGCGTCCTGAGCGGCCATCCGCGCGCGGCTGGTTTTTTCGAGCGGCCTTGGCGTGGCGATCGCTCGGGCGCGTTTTGTGATGCGCGGGTCGGCGCCGCTGGCGCCAGCGAGCACATAGCCCAACCCGCCCAGCGTGATGAAGCCAAGGACCGCGACCAGAATGATCATAGGATTCATCGGCGTCTACTCCGCCGCGTCCAGAGCCTCGGCCAATTCCCGTTCGAGGCCGTAATAGCGCGCCCGGTCCCAGAACCTCGGTCGCGCGATGCCGGTCGAACGGTGCCGGCCCACGACGCCGCCATTATCGTCCTCACCGGTTATCTCGTAGACGAATAAGTCTTGCGTAATGATGACCTCGCCTTCAAGGCCGACAACCTCGGTGACGTGGGTGATGCGCCGCGAGCCGTCGCGCAGGCGCGCGGCCTGAATGATCACGTCCACCGAACCGACGATCATTTCGCGGATGGTCTTCGAGGGCAGGCCGTAGCCGCCCATGGTGATCATCGATTCGATCCGGCTGATCGCCTCGCGCGGGCTGTTGGCGTGCAGCGTGCCCATGGAGCCGTCGTGGCCGGTGTTCATGGCCTGCAACAGGTCAAAGGCTTCGGGTCCGCGCACTTCGCCGACGATGATCCGCTCCGGGCGCATCCGCAGGCAGTTCTTGACCAGATCGCGCATGGTGATCTGGCCCGAGCCTTCGAGGTTCGGCGGGCGGGTCTCCAGCCGCACCACGTGCGGCTGTTGCAGCTGCAGTTCGGCGGCGTCTTCGCAGGTGATGACGCGCTCGGTCGGGTCGATGAAGGCGGTCAGTGTGTTGAGCAGCGTCGTCTTGCCCGAACCGGTGCCGCCCGAGATCAGCACATTGCATCGCGAGGCGCCGATCACGCCAAGCACACGCGCGCCTTCCGGACTGATCGAAGCGTATTCGACCAGGTTGCGCATGGTGAGTTTGTCTTTTTTGAACTTCCGGATGGTCAGGGTCGGGCCGTCCAGCGCCAGCGGCGGCGCGATGACATTGACCCGGCTGCCGTCTGGCAGGCGCGCGTCGCAGATCGGTGAACTTTCGTCGACCCGGCGGCCGACCTGGCTGACGATGCGCTGGCAGATGTTCATCAGCTGGGCGTTGTCGCGGAAACGGACATTGGTCAGCTGCACCTTGCCGCTGACCTCGATGAACACCCGCCCGGCGCCATTGACCATGATGTCGGCGATGTCGTCGCGGGCCAGGAGCGGCTCCAGCGGGCCATAGCCGAGGACGTCGTTGATGATGTCCTGGACCAAGTGCTCCTGCTCGGCCACGGACATGGAGACGTTCTTGATGGCGACCAGTTCGGCGACGATGTCGCGGATCTCCTCGCCGGCGGTCTTCAGATCGAGCTGGGCGAGCTGGGCCAGGTCGATGGTGTTGATCAGGGCGTTGAAGATGGTCGTCTTGGTCGCGTGGTAATAGTCGCTCTGCTCGCGAACGATCTCGGCGGTCGGCGAACCCTGCGCGGCCCTGAGCTGTTCGAAGGCGGAGGTGAGCTTCGGACCGCCGGCGGCGGCGGCCTTCTGCGAGGCGTGGGCGCCGGCGAGGCGATCGGTGGCCGAGTTCGATGACTTGGCGGCGGCGGGCGGCGCCTTGGCCGGCGCCAGCGCCTGCTTGGTCGTGGCCGGCTCGACCCTTTGCGGACGCGTGGCGATCGGTGGTCCAGCCGTCGGCGCCGGCGGCGGCGCTTGCGTCGGCTTGCTGGGTTCGCCGTCCGCTGGGCGTTTACCGAACACTGATCCGGCCTATTTCCGCCTGAACAGGCCGGCAAGCGCCGACTTCTTGGGCGCCGGCGGCGGATCGCGGCGGGTGATCGAGAGCGCCAGCCGCTGGAAGGCCTCGGCGGCCTTGGACTTGGGGCTGACCTCTTCGATCATCTGGCCGTTATTGGCGGCCTGGCCGAACAGCTTGGCGTCGAAGGGCAGGATGATCCCGGTCTCCAGCCCAAGCGCCTCGCCAAAGTCCTTGGTGGGGATCTCAGGGCGGCCGGGCGAGCCCACCATGTTGAGCACCAGCATCGGCGGCGAATCGTTCGGCCGCGCCTGGCGGACCAGGTCGACGATGTTCTTGGCGTTGCGCAAGGAGGCCAGGTCCGGCGCGGCGGTGACCACCACGTCGTCCGCCCCGAGCAGGGTGCGGCGCATCCAGCCCGACCACAGGTGCGGCAGGTCGAGCACCACATAGGGCGCGGTCGCGCGGATCTTACTGGTCACCTCCTCGAAGGCGTCGGCGGAGATGTCGTAGTCCACGTCGAGCGTCGCCGGCGCGGCGAACAGGCTGAGCCGGTCGCTGCAGCGGGCCATCATCCGGTCGAGCAGCACCGGGTCCAGCCGGTCGGGCTGGCTGAGCGCGTCGGCCACCCCTTGCAGGGGGTCCTGATTGAAGTCGAGGCCGGCGGTGCCGAACGGCAGGTCGAGATCGACGATCACCGTATTGGTCTGCATGGTCTCGCTGAGCAGGTAGGCGAGATTGTGCGCGACCGTCGATGAGCCGACGCCACCGCGCGCGCCGACGAAGGCGAGCTGGCGGCCGACGAAGGGTGAGGCGGGGTCGGCATAGAGGGTGGTGATCGCGCCGATCAGCTGCAGCGGCTGCAGCGGCGGCACCAGATATTCGCTCACGCCGCGTCGCATCAGTTCGCGATAAAGGGCGATGTCGTTGTGCGAGCCGATGACGACCACCTTGGCGCCGGCGTCGCAGACCTGGGCCAGGCGATCGAGTTGCGCCAAGAGGGTCGGACCGTCGTCGAGGCTTTCGACAATGACCAGGGCCGGGGTCGGTTGATTCTGATACTGGGCGATGGCCGCGGTCAGGCCGCCGGGCCGGACCTCGGTGGAGGCGCGGCTCATGCGCCGGTCGGCGGCGCACTTCTCGGCCACCTCGGCGGTGTCGGTGCGTTCCCAGAAGATATGGATGCCGATGCGCGGCACGCTGGCCTCGCCAAGCACCGCCTCGGCGCCGGCGATCAGGTCGCCGACCGGATTGACCGGCGCGGCCGGCCCCGCGTCGTCGTCGTCCGATGGCTCGAAAGCCTCGATTGGCTTTTGCGCGGTCAGAAAGGGGTCGTCGTCCTCCGCCGCGTCGCCGGCGTTGGAGGCGGGCCGCCACGGATCGGCGGCGGACGCGAACTCATCGTCGGCGCTGAAGCCGCTGGTCGAACCGTCAGGCGTGGATTGAGGTTTGATCACCGGATTGTCCTACTGCTGCACCGCATCGGAGACCGCGCCACTGGCCTGAGGATCCTTGGCCGACGAGGTGGCCACGCCCTGGCGATACTTGCCCAGGATGGTCTCGCGGCGGCTGGCGTCGGCCGGATCGGTCTGCCGCGGGGCCAGCAGGTCGGCCGGGTTTGCGATCATGGCCGCGATGTTGGCGGTGGTGGCGCAGCCGAAATTGTTGTTGACGTCGTTGTCCCGGCTAGCGGTGAAATCCTTCCAGCTGTGGCCACATTCAGGCCCCTGGGCCTTGTAGCTCTTGAACCCGACCGCGATCGGAGCGCCGATGCGTTGACCGGCGTCGTAGCCGCCCAGCCTGATCCGATCGGGACTGACGCCCAGTTCCTCCAAGGCCGCCTCGATCGCGGCCGTCGAGTGGTAGGCCTGACCCTGGCCGCCAGCGGGCGCCATGATGGTGATGGTCTCGGCGCCGGCGTCGCGCCAGCGGTTGACCAGGGCGGCCAGGGCGTCCGCCTGGGTGTTGGACACGCCGCTGGCGTGCGGGGCCAGCAGGATCTGGTCCGGCGCCGACGAGACGGTGATGGCGAACTGTTCCGTCGGCGTGATCGGCGCGTCGTGCTTGGCGACCCTTTTCGAGTCGTCGAGCGAGGCGCAGGCGCAGGCCAGGGCGGCCAGGCTGACGACGATCAGGTTGCGGATCATGGGCGCGCGCCTATTCGATGACATAGCCGACCGGTCCTTGATAAGCCTTGCCGGCGACAGCGGCGGGCGGGGTCCTGTTGGCCCGGTTCAGGCGGCCGAGCAGGACGGTCTGGGCGTCGTTGGCGACCTGGAAGCCGTCGGCCGGCGTCTGCAGATTGGCCGGGCTGGTCGAATTGACCAGATAGGGCGTGACCATGACCACCAGTTCGGTCTCGCCTTCCTGGTAGTCGCGGGAGCGGAAGAGCGCACCGAGCACCGGCAGGTTCATCAGGCCGGGAAGCGAGTCCAGATCCTGCTTGGTCTCTTCGTTGAGCAGGCCAGCGATCATCATCGACCCGCCCGACGGCAGCTCGACGGTGGTTTCGGCGCGCCGCACGTTCAGGCCCGGAATGGTCAGGCCTGGATTGCCGGTTCCGGCTGATATCGTGAACGAGCCCTGGTTGCTCAGCTCGGAGACCTCGGTGGAGATCTTCAGCGAGATGCGGCCGGCCGACATGACGATGGGCGTGAAGCCCAGGCCGACGCCGAAGGTTTTGAACTCGACGCTGACCTGGCCGTTTGTGCTGACCCCTGAGGGGACGGGGAACTCGCCCCCGGCCAGGAACTTGGCCGATTCGCCTGAGACGGCGGTCAGGTTGGGCTCGGCCAGGGTGCGGACCAGACCGACCTGCTCGAAAGCTTCGATCGTGGCGCCGGCCTTGTTGACGCCGCTCGATCCCGCCGTCGGCTGCAGGGTCGCGATACTGCCCTGGCCGCCGTTGTTGCAACCGCCGCAGACCTGCGGCAGGTCGAAGGCGCCGGTGAGCGGATCGAAGGCCTTCACCTGCGGCTGGCTGGTGGTGTCGAGGTTGAGGCCGGCGTTCAGACCGCCGAGAATCGCCCCATTGACGGCGAAGCTGGCGGCGGTGCCGATCAGAAACTGCGGACTGCCGACCTGGCCGATAAGGGCGCTGAGATTGAAGCCCAGCTGCTTGATGACCGTGCGCTGCATCTCGACGATGCGCACCTTGAGCATCACCTGCTCCTTGCCGTCAATCGACAGCATGTTGAGCACCTGCTCGGGCTTGGTGGTGAACTGCTGGGCGATCTGAACCGCCTTGTCGGCTTCGGCGAGGTCGCGGACGTCGCCGGTCAGGACCAGGCTGGTATTGACCGCCGCCACCCGGACGTGGGCGTCGGGCATCAGCTGATTGATGGTCTGGGCGACGGCGCTGAAGTCCTGGTCGACCCGGATGTTGAGCGCCAGGATGCGATGGCCGGAGGCGTCGAAGAAGGCCGCGTCGGTGACGCCGGGGGCGAGCCCCATCACATAGATGCGCCTGGGCGACCGCAGCACCGCGTCGGCGACCTGCGGGTTGGTCACCAGGACGTCGCGCGCATCGACCGGCAGATCGACGATCGCCGACTTGCCGCGCGGGATCGACAGGTTCTGCGCGCCGCCATTGGCGCTGGCGAGATTGATCTGCATCGGGCTGAGCGGCTGCATCTGCGCCAGCGCCGGCGCGGTCGCCTGGGTCAGCGAGGCGATCAGCAGGGCGACGAGCCCAAGGAGACGGTGGCGAGGTTTCATTGGAGAACCATCACTTCGGGGGCTTGGCCGCTGCGGAAGATGTGAACCGTGCCGGAATCCTCCGCGCCCGCGGCGCCTCGACCGGACGGACCGCCGGCGTCGGAATAGGCCCGCAAGGCGAGAATCACTTCGCCTTGCGCCTTGGCGCGGGCGATGACCTCGGTGTCGGCGGCGGCGACCTCGAGCGTGGCCGTCGAACCCACCTGCGACTGCACCCCGTTCTTTGGCGGCTGGCTGTTCTGATCGATGGCGAGCACGCGGATGTTGCGCAGCAGGGTGTCGGCCACAAAGCCCGGACGGCCGCCGTTCGAGGCTGAGTCGGCGGGGCGGCTCTGCACCACGTCGACCCGATCGCCCGGCAGGATGAAGCCGCCGGCGGCGGTATTGGTGTTCACCTGAACGGCCACCGCGCGCATGCCGGGCCTCAAGACCACGGCCATGAAGCCGCCCTCGCCGCCGCGCACGAGCTTGGTGTTGGTGATCGGCTCATTGGCTAGGATCGGTTGGCGCACGATCGAGCCATAGAGTTGCTCCATCGGGCCAGTGGCGCCGGCGACCACCTGGGCGGCGGCATGAGCGGTCTGTTTGGCCTGGTCGGCGATGACCGCGGCGGCGCCGCCGGCGACCGGAACGCGCGCACCCTGGCCGTCGGTGATGAAGGCCGGATTGACCGCGTCGGCGGGCCAGTCCTGCCAGGTAAGGTCGTTCGCGCCGAGTCGGGTTCCGATGCCGAGATCGTGCTTGGCGACCAGCACCCTGGCCATGGGCTGGGCCGGCGCCGAGGAGGAGATGACCACCTGTGCGGGCGCGGGTTTGTGCTTTGTCATCGAGCCCACGATCAGTGCAAGTCCGATCGCCCCGATCGCCGCGATGGCGAGGACGACAATGATTCTGGTGCGGCCCATCGGCGCGGACTCTCCGGAGACGTGCGCCGACCTTGCTCAGGCCATGGTTAACGACGCGCTAAGCGGCGTGGTGAAAAGCACTAAAAACTTAGATGAAGGCCGTGCAGCAGCGAACTCTGCGGAAAAGCGACCAGCGCGCCGAGCGCGATCGCCACGCCGTAGGGAACCGCCTCGCCGTTTGTTGTCAGCTTGTCGAGCCAGGGCGGCGCCCCGGCCAGATAGGGTTTGAGCCAGGTCGCGCGCGCATTGAGCAGCAGCAGAGCCAAGCCGCCGCCGGCGAGCGCGGTGACCATCAGGAAGGCGGCGCAGGCCGGCCAACCCAGCCAGAGCGCCACGCCGGCGAACAGCTTGGCGTCGCCGCCGCCTATCCAGCCGGCCGCGAACATTCCGACGGCGACGACCAGCGCGCCCGCACCGATGGCGAGGCAAAAGCCGATCTCGCCAAGCGGCCGGCCCAGCATGATCGCCACCGGAAGATAACAGGCCGCCAGCAGCAGGGTCAGCCGGTTGGGAATGGTGAAGCTGGCGATATCCGTCAGCGCCGCGATGATCACCAGCGCAGGAAACAGGGTCAGGGCGGCGGCTTGCAGCAGG
>ODAK010001034.1_pt1 | contig 31243 bp, 18 predicted proteins | sample 1539591 | NCBI WGS metagenome assembly ODAK01 (sample SAMEA3539303, study PRJEB22396) | soil metagenome | biome: tundra; feature: field; material: soil | place: USA | collected 2010-05 | depth 0.15 m
GCCCGTGGTGCAAAACACACTTTGATAACACGGCATGAGACTTAACCTAGTATTATTAGCTGGCACTTCAACGGCGCAAAGCGCGTTCGAACCCGGGAGAAAACTACCAAGAATTCGTTCTTGGGGCGATTGGCGAATAAAGTTTCATGTGATTCATGGGGTTTTGGCTGCGGCATTGAACACCGCCAAACTGCGCACGACTACCGGTTGCGCGAGCGATTCGGTGCAAGTGAAACGAACCGCTGTCGCGGGGACAGGCGCAAATTGATCAATCCGTTTGTGTCCAATTGTCTATCCGTTGACGATGGTCTTCCACTCGCCGTTCACTTGTGCCTCGATGGTATATTTCGCAATCTTCTGTCCGTCCCGCAAATCTTCCATCGTGACCATGTGAACGAAAATTTGCGGAGCCATAAACTTCAGCGTTTGCACCGGGCCGGTCCCGTTTGTCTGTGCGATTGGATTGGAGAAACGGCGTTTGATTTCGGCACCCATTTCTTTTGCAGCAACCACCAAGTCTTCCGGCACAAGCCCGCGCCGGTCGGGAGTCAGGTTCACGAGGATGCCGGCCCCGCGTCCGATCGTTTCATAGTAAACCTGCATGCGACGCTCAAGTGGCTGAGGTTTGCGCGGGCCGGTCCACATCCAGCCGCCCGTGCTGAAACCCGCTGCCGTGCTCCCCAGTCGTGGCCGAAAGAATTTGCCCAATGGATCGCCCGTGTTGTCACCGTTCCATTTGTAAGTCGTGCTGATCGTGTAGTTGCTGCCGTCGAGCGTGGTCACCGCGTTCCACATGGGATAACACGAGTATCCGTTTTCGTTGCCGACGTGTTCGACGTCCACGCGTGTCCGGCTATTGCTCAAACAGACCCAACTGGTTGGAAAGTGAGGTGCTTTCAGTTTGCGAGTTAAACGCTTGAAACAATTGATTGACGGGCGTTTTCTCGAACACGCTCCCGCTCAAGATTTGGAGAATTTCGTAGAGCGTGGCGGCGCTGCCCAGCCGTTTTTTGAGCAGCGCCACCAGCGCGTTGACGCACACCGCCACCCACAATTGCGTGCGCACGGCGTTGGCGCTGGTGCCGTAAAAGACTTTGATGCGCAGATGTTGTTTGAGCCAGCGAAAGAACAGTTCGACCTGCCACCGCTGTTGGTAGAGCCGCGCCACCGTCAGTGCCGGCAGGCCAAAGTGATTGGTCAAAAACACCAGCGCACGCCGATGCTCCGCGTCGCAGAACCGCACGCGGCGCAGTTTGTCCGGGTAATCCTTGGCGGCGTAGAAGGCTTGCAGGCTGATGATGTGATCGCTGCGCAGCCCGGTCGCGGGGTCCACCGGCTGGGCATGGAGCCGGCAGCAGCGCAGCGATTTTTTGGCCCGCACGACAAACCACGCGCGGGCCTGTTCGATGGCGTAGAGCCGCGCCCAGTCCACATAGGCGCGGTCCATCAGATAAAAGGCGCCCGGTTCCCAGACCAGTTGATCGAGCCAGCACACTTCTTGAAAGGTGGCCAAGCTGACCAGCATTTGCGCGGGCAAAGCCGAGTGCAGCTCCAGTTGGGTGTGGATTTTGAGGCCGGCGCGTTGCGCGTCGAACCGCGCCCACGGATAGACCGACAGGCCCAAATCGATGCTGCTGGCGTCCAGCGCGTAGATGGTTTGGTCCAAATCCAAGGCCCGCGGCTCGGTGGCGTAAAGCGGGCGGGCCTGGCCGATGAGGTGCCGGGCCAGGTCGGCGACAATGCGCCAGTCGCGCGCGGCCAGCGCATCGGCCAGCGTGCTGCGCTTGACCGGGCCGAGCAAACCCAGATGGGAAAGGTGATCGCCGCAGGCGTTGAGACAGGCGGCGATGTCGCGCAAACTCTCGCGCCACGTCAGTTGGGCGAAGACCAGACAGACGAACTGGTGCCACGTCGAGAAGTGCTGGACCTTGTAATCGCCGCCGTAGCGTTCGACGCAGCAATGAAACTGTTGCGGATGGATGAAATCGAGCAGTTGGGAAAGGATGTATTGGCCTGGTGAACATGGCAGCAGGATAGCGGCCATGTGCCGAAAATGGAGCCGGCCACGCGCAAGTCGCTCCCAACCTCAAACTGGGGGTCGCAACGTCATAAACATTGCATGAAATCGCATTCGCCCTTCGCAACAACCGGACCCTCGTGGCGCCTTTACCGATCGAAAAACTCGCCTATAATAATCTTAACGGCTAACGTCAACTCGTAGAAAATGCGCTGGCGAACCGGTTGTGGGAATAGATTCGCGGACGGTCACTCTTTCATTCGGAGCACCGACGCGGGAAATTTCCGTGGCCGCCGCCGAGAGCGCAATGTTCATGCCAGCGTAGGCAGCAATATCTGACCACACAACCAGATCCGTTGATACTTGGACATGGTAAGTGACGCCAGATTCAGCCGGACGCCGGACAAACGTGATTTGAAAATAATTTCCCCCCAAATCAGCGACCACAGCGGATTGCAGGCTGGTGTTGGTCTTCCAGTAATTAAGCAGACTGATTAGCGCAAGCGGCGTGTTGGTGGGCGCAGGCTGGCCTGCTTGTGTTGTCAAGTTGATTCCGTGGCAACTGGTGCAGGAGCGGATTTCGCCTGGTGCAAACGTGAGCCAGTAGCGTTCGCGCACTACGCCGACGCCGTTGGTGTCGGTCAACTGCCACGACATCGCGCGTCGCGCCGGCACCAGCGCGGCGGCGGAACCATCGGAACCAATCCGCACGCTGGCCTGCGCCAGCGACGGAGGATTGTCCACCGCCGGATCGTGAAGATATTGCGCGAGCACGCGCCGGCCAGCGCGCGGGGTGTTGATATAACCGTAATTCAAACTGCGCAACTGGTCGGCCTGAAAGAGTTGAAGCCAGGCGAGATCGTAAATTTTCCCAGTAGCACCGATGGTTTGATGGCCGGTGCCGGCGACACGCAGATTGAATGGCTGTTGATGATCCGCGTGGTCGCGTGTGGTGACATCGCGGCTGACTATGAGCGCGAGTTGATGCGTGCGCAAATAATTTTGAAACTGCCCAACATCCACTTTCGCGGCAGCGAACGCGGCGAGTTCCGGTGCGGGAACCGGCACGGTGAACGGTGTCGGCCGCGGGCGGGCGATGACTTCCACATGATCAAGTTCCCAGAGCAAATTTGTTTGCGTGATGAGAATGTCGGGACTCCAATATGAAGCATGATTCGTCAGTCCAGGTGTCAGGAACGCTCCCGGCGTGTAAAAGCCGTTGGTGAACTGCAAAATTTTCAGCCGGAAATCAAAAGGCGTCGCGGGATAGTTATCCGAGCCGGTGTTGCCGGCGGCATAAAGCGTGTAAGTGGTGTGCGCGGCAATCATGTATCCGTCCGAAGTCATCAGCGGGTTGCGATAAAATCCTGTGTGATCGGGCGGAACGTTGGTGGGCGAGTCGGCGTAAGAATGTGTGGAACGTGGCGTGAGATAATTCACACGCATGTAAAAAGCGTTGAGGTTGGTCGCGCCGGTGATCGAAACAATCTGACCGCCGCTGTGCGTGCCAAATTCCAATGCGTCGATGCCGTAAAACAAGCCGGGCGTATTCGGGTCTTCTCGGACCATGAGAAAGTTTTCGATGGTGTTCGTGTTGTAATTTCCGCCGAAGTAATAAAGGTCTTGGATGTTCGGGTCGTTCGTGAAGGCGCCATTGGCGTAGCTGCCGCCGATTTCGTGCCGGCCGACGTGGTTCAGCGTCTCTTCGCCGGTGCCGTCCTGATTGATGGCCCACGGAAAAAACTGGTTGAAGTCGTGGCCGGACAGGCCCGTGCCAGCCAGCAGATCGGTGCGCACCGGACGCGGCTCCGGAAAAACCTCGGTCTGATTCGTTGTCGCCACGGAATTTGACGACTCATCGCTCCAGTTGAAACAGCCGTAAGTGGTGTAGCCGTAATACCAGTCGGTGTCCGCCTGCTGGTCGCGCTGGAGATGATCCCAACGGCAAAAGACAATGCGCCCGGCGTTGTCAATCAACGGCGAAAACGCACCGCTGGGCGTATGGTTGAGCATGAACAAATCACCGTTGGTCGGCTGCAAACTCCACAGGCCGGTGACTGTCGGCGCTTCCTCGTATTCGTCCAGTTGCGGATAAAGCTGGGCTTCGCCGTTACGTGGACGGTCGCTGGTGAAAATGATGCGGTCGTCCGAACCATAAATCGGCGAGACGTTATTGAAATTGGTTGGCTGGTTCGGAACTTTCGTGATGACCGGCACGGCGTTCGGGTCGGTGAAATTGGTGATTTCATAAAGCTGCCAGACACCAGTGGAAGAATAATCAAACTGCTGTTTCGGTGCGCCAACGACCAGGCTGAACACCGCCTTGGTGCCGCTCCAATGCACGCAAGGCTGGCGCACGGCGATGGCGTTGGTAGTCTGCATTCCCCACTGGCCGTAACCCGCCGCGCGCGTCAGGTTCTTGAGCGTGCCGTCAGGATAGCGGATGTAAAGATCACCGCCGCGTCCGCAGGAATCAAGTGATGACAGGTGGTTGCCAAACGTCGAGCCGATGGTGGTGAAATCCGCGGGCACGGGAATTTGAGTGACAAAAATAATGGAATTCGTCGGATCGGCCAAAACACAAACGGGCAGGAATACTAACGCGGGTAATCGTAGTCGTTTGAATAGCTTGGTTAATCGCATCGCATAACATATCTCACTTGAATCAGCCACACAACGCGTCGGCCCATACATAATGGGGTGGGAAACAATCATAGTCGTTATCAGCGGTTTGAACGGCTGGTCACTTCAACCGGAAAAACCAACAGCGGTTGATTATTTGCCGCCTCCGGTCCGGTTGTTGATGAATTGTTCCAGTCTTTCCAGACGCGCTTTCAAATCCGCGTTCTCCGCGCGCAAGGCTGCGTTGTCAGATTCCACTTTTTGGTTCAAGCCCTGAATGGCGGCGAGTGCCACGCCGCCCTCGTCCACGTCAGCGATATGCTGATCGTCCGCGCCGGTGGCAAACGCGGCGTGGAAATCCTGCGCCATCGGGCCGACGTGCGCCGTGCTCACGTCGTTCGTGTAATGCCAGCGCGTGATGGGCAGCGCCGTGACCTTGGCCAGAATCTCGGCGGCATTCACCGGCGCGAAGCCTGCCTTGAGATTGCGATCCGAGGCCGGACTCCAAGAGTTGCCGTCGCAATAGGCGTTGCCCACTTGCAACAGATGCGTGGGTGTCAGATTGCCGATGCCGATGTAATCATTGGTGACGTTCATGACCAAACCCCAGTTGCCGCCAGCGTTGCCCCAGATTCCGACATAGCCGTCGCTGACCATGCCGATGAAGGCCCGGTCGTTGGCGGGCGTGTTTTGATAGAGGAAAATTCCGGCGGAATTGCCGCCGCTTTCCTGGCGCAGCCGGATGCGCCCGCCCACGTCCAGATAATGCCCCGGATTGTTCACCCCGATGCCCACCATGCCGTTTTTTTCAAGTGTCATGACGTTGCCATAACTGGAATTGTAGATATTCAACTCGCTCTGCGCCGCGAGATCCCAGTAAGAATTGGTCAGTGCATTCAAACGCACGCGGGCATAATCCGGATTCTGCTGGTCCACTTGTATTTGCGGCGATCCGCTGGCGGAAGCCACTTCCAAAGCAGCCACGGGAGCATTGGTGTTGATGCCCACGCCGCCCCGCGCGCGGATGAGGAACTGGTCACTGGCCGTGGAGGCAAACGGTGCATTCTGCGAATCCGCCCAGACAAAGTCCCCGGTAAATAATGCCTGCGCCTGCTGGCCGGCAGCAAAACTGTAGAGGCCGCCAGCCTGGTTGTGATAGCCTCCAGGAATCATCGAAAAGGAAGCGTCGGTTTGAATCGTGTTCCAATAGCCACCGCCAATCATCGAAAAGGTGGCATCGGCTTGAATCGTGTTTTGGTAGCCGCCGGCCACGGTTCCGAAATCAGCCGCCACGCTGTTGGTATAACTGGCACCGCCATAATTGGTCGCGCCACCGCCGCCAATCACCGCGCCCACCACGCCGCCGACCACATAATTGACCGGCGACCCGCCAATCACATTCGGCGCGCCCATGCCATTGAGTCCCGGCTCCAAACGCCAGGCCCGGCTGTTATTGGCCCAGATTTCCACCGGCTGGTTGTTGGTGCTGCCGAGGAATTGGCCTGGCGCGACGTTATTTCCGCCGAGCTGCCAGAAATTGGCCGCGTTCAACCCATTCAACGCCGCCGCGTTCACGTTCGTCACGTTCGCGCCGTTGCCGGTAAAAGCCCCGGCGGTGACCGTGCCGCTTACGGTGGGGTTGGACGGCAAATTGCCGTTGGCCACCGCGCCGCTCAACTGCGCGGCGGAAACCGTGCCGCTGACATTGCCCGCCGTGGTCGCGAAGATCGCATTGGGCGTGGGCGTGACGCCTTGCAGCGGACTCAGCACCGTGTAACCGCCGGCACCGTTCGTTTTTACATTCACCTCCAGCCAGTAATTGCTGCCGGTGAAGACGCCCGCGCCAAAGTCAATCGTCGTCACGAACAGTCCGTTCGTGGCGGGAATGGCATTGGTTGAGTAGTTGCTGCCCACCTGCGTGCTGCCCAGCGGATCAGCATACAGCTTGAAGCGGTAATCATACAGCCCGTTGGCCGGGCTGCCGCCGCTGTTCAAACGGCCCTGGTAGGTGAACGCCGTGCCTTGGGCGAAAGCGGTTGAGCGTTGATGGTTGATGGTTAAGAACGCCAGCAAAGACAGCGCAGTAATCAGATGAGCCTGCTTGGTTTTCATGTCTTAGTAGGTTCTTAATTCTTTATGGACTTATAGTTGGTATTTTGGGTCGTCCATCACGGCCAGGAGAAGCGGTAAAAACGCATTGCGTAATTGGCAGCGTTGGGATCGGTAAATTGAAGCGTGCCGAGACCGTTAGCGGTGGCGGTGCCGATATTCACCCAGTTGGTCGTGACCAAGTCGGTGTTGGCCCAAACCGTGTAGGTCAGATTTGACACGCCGAGGCCGTGGAGTTGGATAACGCCACCGAGTTCTGTAATGCCATTGAAGATGGGTTGCGTCGGCAAACTAATCTGTGTCAAAACCACGTCATTGCCGGTGCCACCGTGATAACTAATTTTGAACTTCGCACCGTTGGCCGCCGTGATGGTCGCGCCTTCCGGCAGGTTGGTGAACGTGCCGGCGACCGCGTCGGTGCCGTCGTTGTTGATGATCGTCAACTGCGAGTTGGTCACGCCGACGACCGGCATGTTCAATTGCAGACTGGCATTGCCCAAGCCCACCGTGCCAGTGACATTGAGTTGACTATAACCGCTGCCGGCCGTGGTGCCGTTGATGGCGACCAGGAAAGTGTCGTTGGTGTTCAAAGCCACCCCACCGCTGTTGACGTTGAGGATGCCAGGACCGTTGTTTCCGGGAGCTAGGATTCCCCGGGTGAATCCAATTGGCCCCACCGTGCCGCTGCCGCCCAACAACGAGCCATTGATGAAGGAGGCGATGGTGGAAGGCATGGACCCGTTGACGAACACTTGGCCCGACTGGACTTGCATGATGCCCGCAAAAGAACTCGCTCCTGTCAATGTCCACGCGCCGCTGCCTACCTTTAACAATGCGCCACTGGCAGTGCCATTAAAGGCTCCTCCGTAGTTCGTGGAAGTATTGTCATAGCCAACTATAAGTGAGTTGTTGCCGATCTGGACCGCACCGGGACCGGTCAGGGAGCCGACGCTGTTGTTGTAACTTGTAATGCCACTGACATCGAGCAAACCGGAACTGCTGATGGTAAGCGTGTTGCTGGTGGAAAGCTGGTTGTTCTGCAAAGTAAAAACCACATCGCCGTTGGCACCATCCAGACCTTGACCGATGGTCAGCGGACCGGGAATGGCCGGGCCGTTTGTTTTGCTCAAGGTCATGATTCCCTGCTGCAACAGCGTCGTGCCGGAAAAATTATTTGACGATGCACCGTCCAGCAGCAAATTGCCAAATCCAAATTTGGTTAAGTTACCCGGGCCGCTGATGACGCCGCTCAGTTCCAAAGCCGAGTTTGTATAGACATCAATTGAGATGTTAGTGACAAGAGTAATGTTCCCAGCCCAGCTACTATTGCCAAATGCCGCGAACAGCGCGCCTTGCCCTGAACCCGCGCTGGCCAAATTCAACGGCTTTGCGCCGACGGCGATGCTACCGATGAGGGACAATGTGCCGGTATCGGTGACGATGGCCGGGGTATTGGTGTTGCCGAGAGCATTGTTCGCCCCCAATCGCAAAGAGCCTGCATTGACGGTCACTGGGCCGGGGAAAGTGCTGTTGGTGCCTGCTAACTCCACCTCACCGCTGCCTGTCTTAATTAGACCCGAGGTGCCGTTGCCGCCCAGATTCGCCTGAATGATCAGATCGGGTGAATAGTAATGGCCGATGCTATTAATCGTCCTGGTCCCATTCCAGAGCGAGGCGTTTCCTAGAATCTCTGACATGGCCACCATGCTGCTGTTGCAAGTGATGTCGCCACCTAAGTATAGCAGTCCATAAACCCCGGTGGTAACTTGCGCGCCTTGCAGCGTCAGTGCGCCGATCCAGTCGTTGTGATTGGTCAGGTCCAGGAGACCGGTGTCTAGGATTGTGACCGGCTTGAATGGGCTGTTCACCTGAAAGTCCATGAGATAACGAACCACGCAATTGCTGTTGATCACGAGCGGGCCGGGAATGGCGTTGCCAACACCGGTCCGATTCAGAAGCAGCGTGGACCCCGAAGGGAATTGACCATGGCTATCAGCCACGGTCGTTGTGCCGGTGAAAGTGTTGGCGAGTGGCCCGGAGAATTGGATCGGCAAGCCATCACTGGCTACGGTCAGATTGCCTGAGCCAGTGATAGCGCCTCGGATATCGAACATCCCTCCCAGATAGTTAAAGCCATAGATCGTGGCGTCGCCAGTGAGCACGACCGGTCCGGCCCAGGTTGGATTCTGTGGCCCCCATTGGCCAATTAGCGATGTCCCTGTCGCCAAGGTGACCGTCTCGTTGGTGATGCCAATGCCACCGATCCACAAAGTGCCGCCGTTGGTCACAAAGGTGCCGCCGTTGGTGGTGCCCAAGGCCCACGGAGTATTTGCACTGACACCCGTTCCGCCGTTGATGGTCAATGGACCGGTGAAATTATTGCTCCCCTCCAATAGCACGACAGTGGGGCCATAAAATGGGTTGGGAACCCCGCTGAAGAATTGGATGCCGCTCCCATTGTCTCCTATCGTCGCCGGGATTATCACGTCCCAACCACCTGGGGCGTAACCGCGGTTGACCGTGAATGTGCGCAGTCCGCCGGCGAAAAGGATCGAGCCGTTAATCACAGCGCTATTGGTGGACCACAACGTGGTTACATCGCCGTTGATTTGCAGCCGACCGGTGCCGGTGGAAATGGTTCCGCCGGAAAGTGTGATCGGGCTGACGATCTCATTCTCTCCGTTTAGGTCCAGCAAACCTCCTTCGTTGATGGCGAGAGCCACCGTCGAGCCGAGGTTCGCACCTACATTGATATCCCGCACCACTGCGGACGAGGCGAAATGGTCGCCGATGGTCAGGGTGCCACTAGGAATGGCGGTGCCGTAGGCTTTGTCAATAAGGCAGGTCCCAGCCTGAATGAACGTGTTTCCGGCATAAGTGTTGCCCGAATTGCCAAACAGTTGCAGCGTTCCGACATCCACTTTTTCGAAACCGCCATTGCCGCTGATGGTTCCGAGCAGAGTTAGCGTGGCGAGGGATGGATAACAATCCACGGTGACATCGCCATTGAGCACGATAGGTCCGTTCCAGATGCAATTATCCTGTCCGTATAACGTCGCCCCAGCCGCCATGGTTAGCGATTCATTGGTGATGGCGGTGCTATACACGAACAGAGTGCCGTGGCTCCCTACGAACGTTCCCGCGTTGGTGGTTCCCAAGCCCGTGGGGGTTTGCACCGAGAGCATGATGTTATCTATGATCAGCGGGCCGGTGAAGCTATTGTTGCCCTCGATCAATGCGAAAGCGCCGGACGGCGCGTTGTTGGTGAACAGCAGACCGCCGCCGGCATCGCTGACGTTGGCAAGCAAGTCGAGGTCGCGGAAAGTAGGGCCATCCGCAACGTTCACCACGTGCATACCGCCGTTAAAATGCAAGTTGCCAGTGATCATTGGCTCCACACCCGAGCCGAGCACGGTCAAGTCGCCGTTGAGGGATAGCGTTCCACTTCCGGATGAAACTGTGGCACCTTGGATGGTCAAGGGGCCAGTCGTAGAGGAAAAACTGTTCAAGTCGAAAAGCCCGTTAAGATTGACCGTGACTGGCTGAGTGTTGGGCGTTTCGATACTCTGGAGCAACCGAACTACCGGGTTGCCGCTACCCGAGCCATCGCCGACGATCAACGGACCGCCATAAGCGTTGGCGCCACCAACGTTCAATTGCAGCAAGCCGCCGTTTACCCAGGTTGTGCCGGAATAGGTGTTGTTGCCAGAATAGGCATAAATCAGCGTGCCGACGCCAATTTTCGTGACGCCTCCACTGCCTTGGAGAAGTCCCGCCAAAGTGAGGTAAGCGTTGTTGCCGACATCCACCGTGAGGTTCGTTGCGCCCAGCGTGATGCCGTTGTTGATGACATTGGCCCCGATACTGTTGGTGGCTTCGATACCCACAGTCAGCGTAAAGGAGTTTCCGTAAAGCGTGTAACCGCCGCCGTTACCAGCGAACCGGACTTGCGCCAGCACGAGGCCCGCGAGGTTGTTCGTAATGCTCACCAAGGACGGCGGGGCGGGAAAAACAAGCGAATCGCCATTGCCGGGCACACCGGCGAATCCCCAGTTGCCGGAATCATTCCAGTTGCCAGTGGTGCCGCTCCCGGACCAGCTATAGGTATTTGCATTGGCCGGCACAGTGGAGGACAGAATGAAGGCTGTGAGGATTGCCGCCCTGAAGGGTAGGCGATGGAACTCTTTAGTGAGGAGGTTCAGGCTCGCTGCGAGAGCGAGATATTTTTTAAGATTGAATTTCATGACCGTAACAATGACGCGTCACGCAGATACGGGCAATACTCCTTCGGGAGTATCCGATCTTACTCAGCGAGTGGGTTACCAATCTTCAGTCGCCTGATTAAGCTGATTCAGAAGATAGTGTTTCTAACGCGCGGACGGTGGCGGCGTTGCGGCTTTCCACGCCGAGTTTTTCGTAGGCGTGGACCAAGTGTTTTTTCACGGTGGCGGCGCTGATTTGAAGAATCAAACCAATTTCATAATTGCTTTTTCCTTGCGCCACCCACAGAAGAATTTCCGCCTCGCGCGGAGATAATCCGAGTTTTTCCAGCGGCGCGGCGGATTTGAAATCCGCGCAAAAACCCTTCTGTTGCTCCGCCCGCGCGAGCCTTGCCTCGATGGCGTCAAGCAAATCATCCACCGGCACTGGCTTGGTGAGATAATCGTCGGCACCCAGATTCATGCCGGCGCGGATGTCCTGCCATTCGCCTTTGGCGGTCAGGAAAATAAACGGAATGCGCTTGGTGGCTTCCTGCGTGCGCAATTGTTCCAGCACGCCGTAGCCGTCCAGTTCCGGCATCATCACGTCGCACAGGATGAGATCGGGTGGCGCGCTGCGCGCCAAGTCGAGGCCAATTAATCCGTTCGGCGCGACGGCGACTTGATAATTCTCCCGTTCGAGAATCATGGCCAGTTTGCGCCGCATCTGGGGCTGGTCTTCAATGATGAGGATTTTATTCATGAGAGTTGCGGTGCCGGCGTCTTGCCAGGGTGATGCATCATCTCCGTTTGGCCGGCGGGGCGAAACAAGGGAAGACGCACAATGACCGTCGTGCCGACGTTTTCGGCGCTTTGAAGTTGGATGGTGCCGCCGTGCAGTTCGACGCACCGTTTGACGACCACCAGGCCCAGGCCGCTGCCGGGGCGACTGCTGGCGTTCTTGCCGCGATAAAATGCCTCGAAGATATATTTTTGATCATCGGTGGAAATGCCTATTCCTTGATCGCTGACGGTGAACACTGCGTCGTCGCCGGCGCGTTGAACTGTGAATCGAACCGGCTGGCCGACCTCCGAGTATTTTACTCCATTGGCCAGCAGGTTGTGAAAAATATGCCGGAGCAACGTCTCATCTCCACGGGCCCGGGCAGTAATGTTCTCGGTGGCCAGCGGCAGCGGACAACGCCGGTTGGTGGCGGAGAGCATTTCGTCAATCAGCCGCTGACAGAAATCCACCAGGTCAGTCGTGTTAGGGTGGTAGCCCATTTTTCCTGATTCGACGCGGCCAAGCACCAGCACATCCTCCATCAAGTCAGCCATGTGCCGGGTGGATTGCTTGATGTCCGCAATTTGCTCGGCGTGTTCTTCAGGAGTCAGCGTGTCGAGATAATTGGAAAGCAAATCCGCCGAGGCCAGGATGACCCCAAGCGGCGTGCGGAATTCGTGGGAGACGAGCGACACAAACTGGCTTTTGAGCTGGTTCAATTCTTTTTCCGTGGCCAGCGTGCGCGACAGCTCGGCCTGGGCGCGTTTGCGCTCTTCGACTTCGGCGAGCAGACGCGTGTTGGTAAGCGCCAGTTCTTCTGTCCGGCGGGCGACCCGCTTTCGCAGAAACCCTATCCAAGCAAGCGATCCGATTCCCAGAGCAGCACCGATAAAAAGTATCCGGCCCATGTGCCATGCTTCCCAGGGCGGCGGTTTGCTGAGAACCAGCACATCTTCCGGGCTGCGCAGAAGCAGGCGAAAAGTGGGAAACTGCTTCCATTCATCGGCAACTCGGGAGCAAACTCCGGTTACCTGAAGCAGCGTATTTTTCGGCAACACCGGCAAAGTGTGCGTCCGGTCGCCCGACAGCAACGCCCGCACGGTGATTTCACCTGCTCGCAACAGGAGCGTGTCCTCAACTTTCCCCGCGTTTTCCTGCGTCTCGCGGTCCACCAACCGGCCCTGCCATGACACCAGATCATCTTCGCGAAGCCCCCCGAGAAGATCCTCGTTGGTAATTTGAACTGAGGCGGGCGCTTCACCGGAACCAATCCGGCGGAATTCCCCATCCGTTAAAATGAGTCCGAATCCAGAAGCGGTTGGCATGCCCACAACCTCGACGCGGTCGCCTGGTTTAACACTTTCCAAGTAAGGCCGAGGCCGCGCGAAGCTTTCTTGGGGAATATTGGTGGGAAGATTCTTGAATAAAGTATCTGCATTGACACTGAACAAATAGGCCGAGGTAGAGATGGGCTTGAGCAGCCGGGCTTGGATAGCTCCGGTGTCGTCACGGAGAAAAAGCGACTGGTTGGTCAACAATAGCGTGACACATCCAGTGATGCGGACGCGTTGATCTTGAATTCCAGACTGGCTGACGAGCGATTTTATCGAACGCAATGGCAGGGAGAACAGATTGGTCGGCCCGCCGCGCAGCACCGTAATCGTGCTGGTGCCCGGCGAATGAATCCGAAATGAGATGGGAACACCGTCCGACCGGTCTTCCGTCCAGCAGACCCCTTGCGCTTCCACGCGCGCGCCCAGCCAGTTCGCCGGCACGGCCATTGGATGTTTCAAGCTGATGTTCACGACAAAATGCTGGCTGCCTTCCTGAAGCAGAAGAGAAATTTGCTCAGGATGGTTCAAGTAATCCACGACGTTGCCTTCGACAGAAACCCATTGCCCAAACCCATCGCCAAGCGCCAGACGGTCCGGATCGGCGTGTTGCGGTTGCGGCAGCGGGGCGGTGCCAAGGACACGATAATCGGCATAAAAAACATGCGGCGCCTGTAGGCCCGGTCCCGCTGCGCCCGTAATTTCCACCAACTGTCCGGCCAGCGGCTGCCGGGAAGCATTCGTGCAAACCACCAAAATTCCGGCCGTGGCATCCTGGGCATAAAACCACGGGCGACGAATCGCCGGATAGGTCACGGCGGCGCGCAACCGCACTGGATGCGGTGCGCTCTTAGAACCCTCAATGCCCAGCGCCAGCACCTGCGACGCGTTGGTGAGCAACCCCAGCGAGGCGGATTCTTGAGCGACCGCCGCAACCACCCCACTGAAAAACAACGCGATGAATAGACTAGCCCGCGCACTTATGACGGGCCGCCATCGCTTCAAATTTGTGATCCAGCTTCTCACGCTACGGACCGATTATCCCAGAATTCCACAAACGAGCAATACTCCCAAAGGAGCATGGCAATGCTCCCAAGGGAGAATTGCCACTCTGTGGCGGCAAAGGCAGGCTGAGAGCATGAACAACCACCAACAACAACACACTGGGTTCTGCACCGGCCAACCATCGCAAATCAGAATGGCGAGCTCGTGCCGCCATCAAAGAAAGCAAAGTAAAGACAACCCAGTTGTTCAGCCTGCAAACCACCAGAGAATTATTATGAATCATAGAATCAATGTCCTGCCTGTTTTTCCATCGCGTTTAATTTTCGTTTCAAACTGCAGAAAAGGCCGCCGATGGCTGTTTTGTTTATTCTTTATTTACACAACTATCTTTGCCTTGAATTCAAGCCGGGCCGCGGTTTTGAGCTGGTCCGGCGGTGGTGCCAATGCTAATTGGAATAACACCGCCAACTGGGGATTTGCCGGCATTCCCGCCAATGGCGACACGGTGGTTTTTCCCGCGAGCCAGCCAAATCAACTCAACACCAACAACATTGCCGGCTTGGTCTTGAATCAAATTCGTTTCGCCGGTGCGAGCGGTGGTTATGATCTTCGCGGCAATGCCTTTACCCTGACCGACAGCATTTGGGCCACGAACACGACCGGCGCCAACACGATTAGGAACAGCATTACCTTGGCCACCGGCAATGTCCTCATGGTCGTCAGCAATGGCGTCAGCCTGACTTTGGACGGCAACCTCTCTGGCAACGTGGGGGTAACCAAGACCGGTTCGGGCACTCTGCTCTATCAATGCACGGGCAATGACACTTACACTGGCTCCACCTGGGTCTCTGGCGGCACCTTGCAATTGAATTGTAGTGGCGTCAATGCCATCAGCGGGCCGCTCGTGATTGGCGACGACACCGGTTCCGGCAGTCCAACGGTAGTAGATTTACAGCCGGCGGAACTGGAAAACCTGCCGTCAGTCACCGTCAATCGCAACGGCCTCCTGGATTTGAATGGCTTTAATGAACCCGTTCTCACTCAGAACCTGACGTTGAGCGCTGGCACGATCTCGACCGGGGCCGGCACGTTGACCCTGGCGGCCAATAGCACCATCACATTGCCGCTCTCTTTCAGCCAGAGCGACGAGAGCTATATCAAAGGCAATCTCAATACCGCCTCCGGCACACTGACCATTCAGGGGACTGGTCTCTACGGAGGTCTCTTCTTCTGGTGCAACGTCAATGGTTTGGCGAATATCGTGCAAACGAATGCTTACATCATCTGGAATGGTAACAATACTTACACCGGTAATTATACCGCCAATGGCGCAGGGGAGATAGCTCTTTACGCACCACAGGCGCTGGGAAACACGAATAATGCCCTTACGCTCAATGACAATACGGCTGTTGGATTATACAGCCAGATTAACGTGACCAATCAATCCGTGACGCTCAATGGCACTCATAATGGTTCCAACGGTTACAACATGAATGTTCACGATCCGGGCTTGTGCAGTTGGCACGCCAACTTTACCAACAATCTCGGCTTCAATATAGCGATGTATACGAACGCCGCGCTCAATCTGGTTGGCCCGATCAGCGGACCGGGTGACTTGACGGAACTTGGTTTCGGCATGCTGACGCTTTCCGGCACCAACGCGAACACCTACACGGGCACGACGACCGTGGCGGGCGGCACCTTGTTGCTGGGCAAACCGGCATATGTGGAGGCGGTCCGTGGCCCGCTGGTCATTGGCACTGGCAACACCGTTCGCCTTCTCAATAGCGGGCAAATATGGAATGGCTCGACGCCGGTCATGCTGGCTGATTCCAGTCTTTTGGATCTGAATGGCTTCGCCGACTGGGTTGGGCCGATCAACCTTCAAGGGGCGCAAATCACCATGGGGGCCAGCGGCTTCTTGTATTTCAGTGGTGATATTACTGTGAATGCCAGTTCCGTGACGCAATCGGTAATCAGCGGCAGCGGCAGCATTTGGGGATTAATTCTCACAATTACCAACACGGGCCATAACTACTCACCCGACCTGTGGCTCAGCGCCAACCTCACGAGTGGTGGCCCGACCAACGGCCTGATCAAGACGGGCGCGGGCGAAGTCACCCTGACGGGCAATAATTCCTTCACCGGATCCGTCACCGTCAATGGCGGCTCCTTGTGGGCGCAGACTTCAACGGCGCTGGGCAACACCAATGCGCCCGCTACCGTCAACAATGGCGGCTCTCTTTTTCTGGATGGCACGGGTCTGGACTTTGGGCTGAAGCCGCTGATTCTGAACGGCAGTGGTTACTACTTCGGTGCTTTGATCTGCCAGGGCAGCAGTTCATGGGAAGGGCCAATAACCTTGGCCACTGACAGCACGATCTATCAGTTTGCCGCGTCCTCCCTCACCTTGAATGGACAAATCAGCGGATTTGGCAGCTACATCAAATCCGGGCCGGGAACCAATACGTTGGCGGGAGTCGGAAGCAACCCATACTGGGGCCAAACTTTTGTCAATGACGGCACCTTGAATCTGGGATCGGTCTCATGGTCAATTGGCGTTGGCACGCTGAATATTGGGGATGGGATCGGCAGCCCCGGCAGCGCCATCGTGCGGGAATTCAGCTACAACCAGATTTATCACTCCAGCGTGATCATCAACTCCGACGGCTTCCTCGACCTGAATGGCTATAACGATATCATTGGGCCGATCGTGACGCTGAATGGCGGGGCCAACATCCAGAACTTCGGTGCCGGCATGCTGACGCTGGTGGACGGAACGACGCTGGGGGTATTTGGGGGCGATTCCTCTATCTCGGGCAACCTGAACGTCGGCAGCACCAACACCACTTGTGTGTGGACCAATACCGGCTCGCTGGCCATGAATGCCAGCGTGAGTGGTGCGGCCACGATACTCAAAACGGGCGGTGGAATGACTTACTTGGTAGCCTCAAATTCATTCACCGGCCTGTTCGTAGTCCAGCAAGGTTATCTGGATGTCATGAACAACTATGCCCTCGGTTCGACCGCCAGCGGCACGGTCGTTAGTAACGGGGCCACACTGTGGTTGGGTGACTTATACGGAGGAAATTATGGGATCACGAATGAAACCTTGACCCTTAACGGCGCCGGGGCGCCGGGCAGTTGGGGCGCCTTGGATGTCGAGCATGGAACCAACACGTGGGCCGGACCGATCATCTTGAATGCCAACAGCACCATTGCCGCCTATATCCCTGGCTCGCAGTTGCACCTGAATGGCCCGATCAGTGGCGCCGGCGGTGTGGAGTTGATAGGAGCATACTCGGGTGGCGGCACTCAGTTTTTTGAAGGCTCCGCAGCCAACACTTACTCCGGCTTGACCACGATGGACGCAGGCAACACGCTGCTGCTGAACAAATCTATTTCCGCCAACGCCGTGAAGGGCAACCTGGTCGTCAACGGCACCGTGCGTTTGGGCAACAGCGAACAGATCGCCCCCACGGCCGATGTGCTCGTCAACGGCGGCGGATTATTTGACTTTGGACCTTTTTACCAAGACCTCAACACGCTGCGCGGGACCGGCAGCGTGACCTTTGGCGTGGGCGGCTATCTGGCCATCGGCGCTTCGGGTGGGTCCAGCGAGTTTGACGGACTCATTTCTGGCACTGGTTATCCAGGCGGTTATACCGTGGGCAAATTCGGCCCCGGCACTTTCACCATGACTGGGAACAACACATATCAGAATGGCAGCTATGTCTATGGCGGCAAATTAATCATCAATGGCAGCCAGCCGCAAAGCCCGGTTTACGTTGGTTCTGGTGCCACCTTAGGCGGTTCCGGCACAGTCGGCACCATCGCTGCCGACGGCATTGTTTCTCCCGGCCATAGTCCCGGCATTCTCAACAGCAGCAATGTGACCTTCAGTTCTGCGGGCAGCTTGGCGGTCACGCTCAATGGGACCAATGCGGGCACGGGCTATAGCCAGTTGAATGTTACTGGGACGGTCAGTCTCGCGAGCGCCCTCTTGCAAGTGAGCGCTGGAACGGTGGGTGCAGTGAACAGTCATTACACCATCCTTAACAATGACTCCTCCGATCCAATAACCGGTATCTTCAATGGACTTCCCGAAGGCTCACAGTTGGTGGCGAATAATGGGGCTAATTTCATCATTAGTTATCAATGCGGATCAGGCAACGACGTGGTGCTAACCCAAACCAGCCTGCCACCGCCGCCGAAAGCCACCGGCATCGTGCAGCTCACCGGTGGCTCGATTCAGCTCAATGGGAGCGGCATTACGAATCTGGCCTATACCGTTTGGGCCAACACCAACCTGGCCACGACCAACTGGATCTCCATCGGTGCCGCCGTTGCCCCAGCCAGCAACAATACATTTCAATTTATTGACCTGAATGCCACCAACTTCAACCGCCGATTTTACCGCTTCTCGTGGCCGTGATAATTTGACTTTCATTCTTATTCGGCTTTGTCGCGTTTCCGTTCGCGCTCGAAACGGCCGCGGGCGGTTTGTGGCTCGAATACCCAGACGCCATTACCGAGCCGCTCAAAGACCAGCACAGTTCAGCCTGTCGCGACTGGTTCGCGGTGCAACGCTGGCTGGCCGCTTCAGACGGAAACGCCACGGTGGTGCTTTCACCTCTGGACACGCCGCTTGTCACGCTGGGCGGCCTGACAGGTGCCACCTGGCCGCGCGAACTAGCTTTGAAGCGGGCGCATGTGTTTGCCTACGTCATGAACAATTACTGGCACACGAACTACAAAGCCACCCAAGGCGGACACCACGTCTTCCGATTCTCACTCATCTCGCATTCCGGCGGCTTCTCAAAACGCGACGCCCTCACGCGCGGCTGGGAGATGTTCTCGCCGCCCGTGGCGCAGCGCGTCGCGAGTTCGTTTGGAAAGACTGCCTCAGCGGCCGCTCGAAGTCTGGTTGAAGTTAAACCTTCCGGCCTGCCGTTGCTCGCGTTCAAGCAGGCTGAAGACCTGAATGGATTCGTCCTGCGGTTCTGCGATTTCTGGGGCGCAGGCGGAAAGGCGACGCTCGCATTGCCCAAACCAGCCAGCGCAATCTTCGCCTGCAATCTCGTCGAGGCAAGCCCGATCAAACAGAAGTTCCGAGGGAAGACCCTGATTACACCGGTCAGACATTTTGGACTGGCAACAGTCAAGGTTCAGTTTGAGTAGCAGGCGACGAGACGCTTGGGACGTTATGAGGTCACACCTCGGTGGTGCAACTGCCTTGAAACACCAGCGGCGCAACGAGCTTACCCTGTTGGGAAGCGGCGAGGAGGCTGATGCTTTGCTGCCTTTTGCCTGCTACCGCCAGATGAATCCGTTTTCCGTGCGGCGCGCGGCCATGCTCTCGATACAGACGGCGATCCAGGCCACACTCGTCGAGGTTAACATGACCGTCATTTTTGCACATAATGGAAATCCACGGTGCGATCTCACAAATGCACGCCTTTGGAAAGTCCAACTGCTTCATGGTTATGGTAAAATCAACTTCCCATTCAACAGCCGCGCGAGCTTCAGCGGATTTGAGTCCTTCAATTCATCCGGCAGTGCCGCGTCGGGAAAATTCTGGTAGCTTACTGGACGCAGAAAACGGTCAACTGCCCGCGTCCCCACCGAAGTGGAACGTCCGTCCGACGTCGCCGGATACGGTCCGCCATGCGTCATCGCGTGCGCGACTTCCACGCCGGTCGGAAAGCCGTTGAACACGAGCCGGCCCGCCTTGGTCGCGAGAATTTCCAACAGCTCGCGGTTTGCGTCCAATTCCTCCGGCAGGCCGTGAAGGGTCGCGGTCAATTGGCCTTCCAGTCTTTTTGCCGCTTCAAGAATTTGCTCGCGTGACGAGCATTGCACGACCAGCGTTGACGGGCCGAAAACTTCGTCCATCAAATGATGGTTCTTGAGGAACGTCTCCGCGTCCGTTGCAAACAGCGCCGCGCCGCCCTGCGCTTTGCCCGGGCCAAGATCGGCGCTGGCGAGCGCGAGCCGCTTTACGCCGGAAGCCTGCGAGAATTTTTCCACACCCGCCCGATACGCCGCGCATAAATCCGCCGTGAGCATCGTGCCCGGCGCGGTGGCGGCAATGAGCGATTCCAGTTTCTGTAAAAAAACTTTCGCGCCGGAGCCGCGCTCGACAAAAATCAAACCGGGATTCGTGCAGAATTGGCCGACGCCGAGCGTCACCGAACCGTGCAGTCCCGCCGCGAGTTCCTCCGGTTTTTGATTCATTACGCCGCTCAGGAAAAACACCGGATTGATGCTGCCCATCTCGGCATAAACCGGAATGGGTTCGGGCCGCGACGCGGCGGCGTCCATGAGAGCGCGGCCGCCAGAACGCGAACCGGTAAACCCGACGGCTTTCACCAGCGGATGTTTCACCAGCGCAATTCCCACATCGCGGCCAGCGCCGTAAAGCATGGAAAAAATTCCCGCCGGAGCCTGGCATTCGCGCGCGGCCTGCTGCACGAGCAGGCCGATGATTTCCGACGTGCCGAGATGCCCCTGATGCGGCTTCACAATCACAGGACAGCCGGCGGCAAACGCGGACGCCGTGTCGCCGCCCGCCACCGAGTAGGCCAGCGGAAAATTGCTCGCGCTGAACACCACCACCGGACCGAGCGGCAGCATCATCGAACGCAGATCCGGCTTGGGCAGCGGCTTGCGGTTCGGGTCGGCGTGATCTATCCGCGCGCCGGCGCACAGCCCGCTCGCCGCCGCTTCACCATACTGGCGCATTTGGAAACATGTCCTGGCCAGCTCGCCCTGCATCCGTGCCACGGGCAGACCCGTCTCCTGATTGGCACGCTCGACAATGGCGGCGGCATTGGCCTCCAGCAATTCGGCGATGCGCTTAAGAAAACCCTCGCGCCGCTTGCCGTGCCAGCGGCTGAATTCCACGAACGCTTCTGCCGCAAGTTCTGCGGCGGCGTCAACGTCGGCGGTGGTTGACCAGAAATAATCCGGCCCGATCACCGCGCCGGTGGCGGGATTGATGGCAGCATTGGGTTTGCCGGCGGGTTTCACCCGCGCCTGGCCGAGTATGGAGAGACCTTCGAGTTTCATAAAATTGAATTTACAGCTTCGGACGTTTTGCGAGCGCGGTTTTCAAGGTCGCCAACGCGGCCTTGCGTTCGGCACCGGCCATCACGCAGCGCGGCGCGCGGACGCGTTCATGGCCCATGCCGACTTCCTGCTGCACCAGTTTAATAAGCTGGACGAACTTCGGCACCGTGTCCATCCGCAACAGAGGCAGGAACCACTTGTAAAGTTCGTCAGCTTTTTTGGTCTCGCCGCGAATGGCATGGTTGTAGAGCGCCATGGACTCGCGCGGGAACGCGTTCACCAGCCCGGCGATCCAACCGACCGCACCGGCGCGCACCCCTTCGACGATCAAATCATCCACGCCGACAAACAGCCGCAGGCGGTCGCCGCAGATCGCCTTCAACGCCGTGACCCGGCGCGCATCGGCGCTGGATTCCTTCACCGCATGAAGGTTCGCATTGTCCTCCGCGAGTTCCTTGATCTGTTCCGGCAGAAAATCGGTTTTGTAGGAAACCGGATTATTGTAGAGCATGCACGACAGCTTTGTCGCGTGAATCACCGGCTGGAGGTGCGATTTCATCTCACGCCAGTCGCTCGTGTAAACATACGGCGGCAGCACCATCAGGCCCGAGCAGCCGGTCGCTTCCGCAGCCTGCGCCAGTTCCACCGCCTCCATCGTGCTCAACGACGCGATGCCCGCAACGACCGGCACGTTGCCATCGAGCGCGGCGACGAGCGTTTTGAGAATTGAAACCTTTTCATCAAATTTCAACGTGGCGCTTTCGCCGAGCGAACCGAGTGCGACGACGCCGGTGCAGCCGTTGTCCACGAGCCAGCGCGCGTGTTTGGCAACGAACTCGTGGTTCACGCTGTAGTCGGGATTGAATGCCGTGGTCATCGCGGGGATGACGCCTGTCCATGTCATTTTCATAATTCGATTATTGTTGGTTGGTGGTTGAAATCAAACTCTGCACTCGCGCCGGAAACACCGGTGGCCGCACCGATTCCATGTTCCAGCCCAAAATGAATTTCGCCGCCGCGCCGCACACGCGGCCCTGGCACGCGCCCATGCCGCAGCGCGTCTGCAACTTCGCATCGCGCCAGCCGCCAAACGGCTTCACGCGGCCCAGCGCCACATCCTCGCACCGGCACAGCAGCGTGTCATCCGCCGCGAGCAATTTTAGTTCACTGCGCAGCGCGAACGCCTCCGCCATCGCCGCGCGAAATTGATGCCATGAATCGCGACGTCCAAAAAGTTTTCCAGCCTCGTCGCGGCGTCCGCCTGCAACGTAACCGGCAATCAGTCCTTCGGTCAACGCGCAGTCCGCGCCGCCGATGCCGGTCGGTTCGCCCGCGCAAAAAATTCCCTTTGCATCCGTCTCCTGCCACTGGTTCACGCGCACGAATCCGCCGGACAACTCGCAGCCCAGCGCCAGCGGCAGTTCCACGTTCGGCACCAGGTTGAATCCACATGCCAGCACGTCGCATTCTTCCGTCCAGGTTTTCCGGCCATCAGTCAGCGTGACGCCGCGCACCTGATCCGAGCCGTCGGCTTTCACCGGCCACACGCCGCAGCGATACGGCACGCCCAGCAGCCGGCTCTTGATGCCAACGCCCTGCAAAATTTTGCCCGGATGCGCCAGCAGCTTGAGGCCAAAACCCGCAACGCGGGAAAATGGAGCCTGCTCCGCAATGGAAATAATCTTCGCGCCGTTCTGCTTCAAAACGCCCGCCGCCGCCAGCAGCAACGGCCCGGTGCCCGCGACGACAATTTTTTTACCGGCCAGCGGCCAGCCGCTTTTCACCAGCACTTGCAAGCCGCCTGGACCGATCACGCCCGGCAGCGTCCAGCCGGGAAACGGCAGGAACAATTCGCGCGCGCCGGTCGCCAGAATCAGTTTCTCCCAGCGAATTTCGCGCGGGCCGCCGGAATGTTCCGCCAGCAAAACTCCGCTTTCCGGCGATGCAATCACGCTGGTGCGGTCCAGCAATGTCGCGCCGGAGCGGCGAAATTTTTCGATCCACTCACGCGCCTGCGGGCTGGAAAACTTGGCCTGCTGGCCGCGCCAGATTTGTCCGCCCAGCCACGGTGTGTCGTCCACCACCGCGACGCGTTTGCCGCATTCTCCCGCCGCGCAGGCTGCTGCGAGCCCCGCCGGACCGGCGCCGACAATGACAATGTCGAAGGACAAGTTCATGAGAGGAACACTGGCGAAACATTCAACAACCAACATTCAACTTTCAACGTCCAATGAAACAACCCACTCACGCGAACCGGCATTGAGAGTTCAATGTTGAATGTTGGTTGTCGAATGTTTTGTTTTCTATTCATCGGTGCGAACCTCCATTCCGTTTTCGCACAAGGTCTGACAACTGCGGCACTGCGCCTGACCGTTGATCGTGACGCGACATTCCATGCAGATGCCCATGCCGCACAGCGGGCCGCGCGGCTGATTCAAAACGGATTTACGAAAACATGTTTCGCCGGCCATCGCCACGGCGGCGGCCACAATGGTTCCGGTCGGAACCGAAATGGTATTGCCGTTCACGCGGAGTTGGAGTGATTCACTCATGGTGCGAACCTCCGTTTTCAAAACGAACCGGCGCATACCGCGCGGCGGAAATTTCAGCCTGCCGTCCCAGCAGCAAATCCGCCAACAACCGTCCCGTGCCGAGCGACGTTGTGATGCCGAGACCTTCGTGGCCCGTCGCGAGCCAGATGCGGTCGCTCGCGGCGCTTGGGCCGATCAGCGGCAGCTTGTCGGGCGTGGCGGCGCGGTGGCCGGTCCAGGTGCGGATTGCCGAAAGTTTTCCAAGGTCGGGCAGATATTCGATGGCACGCCGCAACATGCGATCCAGAATCGGCTGGTTCACTGCGCTGTCATCGGCGTCGAACTGCCGCGACGAGCCGATGAGCATCTGGCCGGTGACGCGCGGCTGGATGTTGAACGCGACGGAATCCTGGCCCAGCGAGTGCGCGCTTTTGAGGTAGCCCAGCTCGATGATCTGGTGCCGCACAAAGCCCGGCGCGCGGTCCGTGATGACGAGATGTCCCTTGCGTTTGCGCACCGGCAGGCCTGGCGTCAATTCCGGCGACCACGGACCGGTGGCGTTCACGGAGCGGCCGGCGGCAATGCGCGAGCCATCGGCAAGCTGCACGCCGCCTTCAGGCAATAAATTTTTCACCACCACACCGGTGCGGATTTCCGCGCCGGATTTTTTCGCCTGTTCCAAAAAGAACCGCGCCGCGCATGGCGGATAAACGACGGCGTCGTCCACCACGCACAAGCCGCCGGCCATGCCGGGACGGAGATTGGGTTCCGCCTTCGCGACATCAGCAGCATCGAGCACTTCAACACGCACGCCGCGCTGTTCGTAAAATTTCTGCTTACGATGAACCTCCGCCATTTCCTCGGCGTTCGCTGCGACCCAGAGCGTGCCGCAGGCTTCAAACTCGACGTCTGCCGGCAGTTGCGGGCGGAGTTCGTGCCAGAGCCGGCGCGAAAAATTTGTCAGCGCAAACTGCGCCTCGGAATCGTCCATCACCACCACGTGTCCCATGCCGGCCGCCGTGGTGCCGCCGCCGACCGGCCCGCGATCCAGCACCAGCGTCCGCAGACCGCCGCGCGCGCATTCCATGGCGCAGGCCGCGCCAACAATGCCCGCCCCGACGATGATGAGATCGGGGGCAGCGCTCATGAAATGAACAAGGAAACATTCAACAACCAACATTCAACGCTCAACGTCCAATGAAGCGACGCACGCGAGTGCGCTGGCACTGAGCCTTCAATGTTGAATGTTGAATGTTGAATGTTTGCCTTCACGCGCGAATTCCCCAGCAGAACGGGTCTTTCTCATCCAGCAACTGCGTCGCCTCCGCGTTCACGAAAGCCGTGCCGGTGATGATCGGCAAGACTTTTCCCGCCGCGCGGTCGAGCCATTGAAATTTTCCGCTGAACGTGCTGCCGATGATGCTTTCCTGAATCCACTCCGCGCCCTCGGCCAGTTTGCCATCCGCCGCGAGGCACGCGAGCTTGGCGCTGGTGCCGGTGCCACAGGGCGAGCGGTCATAGGCTTTGCCGGGACACTGGACGAAGTTCCGCGAACGCGCGCCGGGAAGCGTCGGAGCGCCGGACAACTCGACGTGGTCCACGTCGGGAAAACCCTGCGCGTTCACCGTCTGCCGGACGCGCCAGCAAAAAACGGTGAGCTTGTCCGCGTTCGCCAGCGTGAGATCCAGGCCGTGTTTCTCCACAAGATAAAACCAGTTGCCGCCCCACGCGATGTCGCCGGTGACTTTGCCCATGCCGGGCACGTCCACGGTGAAATCCTTTTTCGCGCGCCAGCTTGGGACGTTGGCCACGGAAACTTCGCCATTCGGATGCAGCGTGGCGGTGACAATGCCGACGGGCGTTTCAATTTTGTGGTCGCCGGGTTTGATTTTTCCCAGGTGCGCCAGCGTGACGACCAGGCCGATGGTGCCGTGGCCACACATGCCGAGATAGCCGACGTTGTTGAAGAAAATCACCCCCGCCGCGCATGTCTTGTCCAGCGGTTCCACGAGCAGCGCACCGACGATGACATCCGAACCGCGCGGTTCGTTGACTACCGCCGAGCGGAAGGGATCGAATTCGCGCTGGAATTTTTCACGGCGCTGCGCGAGGGTTCCGCCGCCCAATTCCGGGCCGCCGGAAACGACGACTCGCGTGGGTTCGCCGCCGGTGTGCGAATCAATGATGGATATTTTCCGCATATTTGGTTTTGCTTTAACCGGGCCCATGTTGGCAGGCCGTTCTCGCGACTGCCAAAACTTTTTAGCGTCCGGCATCGGCGCGAATGATACGCAGGCCGAATACGCCGGCGATTTCGTTGTGATTTGTCGCTTGGAAACGGATGGTGATTTTCTTTTTATCCTTCACCAATTCGGCAGGCAACGCGTATTCGACATCAAAGAAATGCGGTTCAGTGCCATCTTTCGCCACGACTTGGTCAGCCAAATGTTGGCCGTCCGCAAGGACTTCAAACGTCCGTTTGCGCCACTCGTCGTTGCAATACGTCACGACGAGCGCCATCGGATGATTCGTGTCCACCGGCAGATCGAACGAGAACCATTTGAAACCACGGCGGCCCGGACGGCCCAGCACGCGATCCGGCTGGCTGTCTTCGCCCTGCTGGTTGAAGTCGCGTTCCGGCTGCATTTCGCCGGGCTGCGCGAAGGCGACGGTGGCCAGCTCCAGCTTGTGCTGCTTCTCGCGTTCGACCGCAATCTCGGCGGATTTTTTGGCCCATTCTTCCGGCGTGAACAAATCCCGATAAGCCGCATAAGTCCGGCGATGCAGCCGGTAAAACGGCATGAAATCCACGTCGCGCTCGCGGCCCACGTTGTCGGAATGAAAACTGCCCGGCTTTCCGGAAACAGGTTTGAGCCATTGATCAACGGGCTGGCCGGCGGCGACAAAAACCGGCACCGGATCGCGTGAAACGGTTTGCTCCTCCGGTCCCAAATCTCCCGCCAGCACCAGCGGACCCCACATCAGCGCCGCGCGGCGCGGATTGTCCGGCAGCGGCTCCGCGTGAAGCTGCTTGGGCAGCGTCAGCGAAACGATGTCACCGTTCTTCCAGGTGCGTTTCAATTCAACGTAGGCTCCGGCAGCAAGCAGTTCGCCGACCGGTTTGCCGTTGATCTTCACGGAAAATCCAGCGCCCGCCCACGACGGGCGGCGCAGCGCAAGCGTGAATTTTTCCCGCGACTTCGAGGTGACTTTGACCGTGGCGGATTCGCCTTCGGGGAAGTCCGTCTGCACTTCGATTTTCGCCTTCTTCGCCTGCCAGTCGGCGACGGACGGCGCGTAGAAATTCACCCAGAGTTTGTCCTTGGCCTCGTAATAAATCCCGTCGCCGTGCAACGCGTGGCTTTCCATGCCAGTGCCGACGCAGCAGGTGAAATCGCGCTGCATATCCTGATATTCGTGCGTCACGCCGCGCCCGACCGGCACCATGTAACAGGTGCGGCCATCCTCCGGATCAATCGAGCCGAGCACATGATTGAACAGCGCGCGTTCCTCAAATTCCGCAAACTTCGCGTCCGGTTGCAGCGCGAACATCAGGCGCGACATTTTGAGCATGTTATAGACGTTGCAGCTCTCGTCGGTGCGTCCGTCCACGCGGTTGTTCAACTGGTCCGGCTCGCCAAAATACTCGTCCTTGCCGTGGCCGCCCGTGGCGAAGCTGTGGTGAAAAGCCACTTCGTCCCAGAAAAATTTCGCGGCGGAACCGTTCGTCTCGTTGCCGGTGTAAAGATAGCGTTTGAGATCGCCCAGCAGCTTCGGCACCTGCGTGTTCCCGTGCTGGCCTCCGAGAATGTCCTTGTGCCGCGCGAGCGGATCAACAATGGCGTGATGTTCAAAATAATCACACGTCTTCAGCCAGCGCGCGTCGCCAGTGTCGGCATAAAGATCGGCCATGATTTCGTTCATGCCGCCGAACTCCGTCGCGAGCATTTTCTGAATCTGCGCGTCGGTGAGTTTGGAAAGAATGCCATCCGCCCACGCGGCGAACTTGATTTCCACTTCCAGTGCCGTGCGGTTGCCCGTCAGCCGATACGCGTCCCGCAGGCCGGCGTAAAGTTTGTGCTGCACATACCACGGCGACCACATGCCGTTGAGGTCAAACCCGCCGGAGGCGATGATCCCCTTGGCCAGGTCTTCAAAGCGCTGCTTGCCATCCACGAGCGTCACCTTGCCGTTTTGCCTGAGATCGGCCATAAGCGCGCCGATGTAGCCGTCGCCTTGCTTGTCTTGAATTTCCTTCAGTTCGCGCACGATGTAGTCCGCGCGCTCTTTGAATCGCTGATCCCCGGTGGCTGCATACATGTAACTGACGGCCGAAAGGTAGTGCCCGGCGATGTGCCCGGTGAGCTGGCGTCCGTCCGCATCCCAACCGCCGTAACCTTCCTTGGCCTTCGGTTCAAGCCCGGCACGCTTCCGCAAATAGAACAACATGCGGTCTGGCTCCAACTGCAACAAGTAAGCGCAATCCAGTTCCTGCGCGTGCTTGAGCGGGCCGCCGGTCAACCGCAGCGCCGAGAGCGGCAACGGCTGCGCGAGAACGGGCACCGCATTGGTGATCACCTGGGTCGGGGACAGTTTCGGAAAGGCGGCATTCGTTTTTGCAGTCCCGCCAGCCGCGGAAGCCAAACCTGCAATCGCCAGCAAAATGGCCGCGACGGCGATGCAGCGATGAGTTTTGAACATAATTGATCGAACTATTTTTGATCCTTGATCCAGACCATGGATGCGCCGGGACGCAACGGAAGTTTTGTCTTGGGCGTGTTGGCGCGGGCGGCCGCACCGCCGGAATAATCCACCGCCGGTTCGGCCTCGGCGGCTGACGCGCCTAGAGCACTCCGGTTGTTCCGCGCGTAATTCGGAATCGCCAGCAGCGGACTGCCGTCGGCCCAGGTTCCCTGAAGCGCGACAACGCCGTCGAGCAAATCACCCTTCCAGACCGGCGTCAGCGGGGCGTCGCTGATTGGCTGATTGATATTCGGCTGGTCGGCCGTTTCCACGTTGTAGATCAGCGGGCCGTAACGGAGCGCAACCTGGCCACGATTGGCTGCAATTTTCTCATCCGCCGTGATGCGTCGAACTTTCAGCGGCACTTCCAGCGTGATGGTGTCGCCGGCTTTCCTTTCGCGGGTGATGGCGGCGTAACCTTTTTCAATTTTGGGAGTGACAGCCTGGCCGTTGACGGCGAGTGATTTTAGTCCACTGACAGCGGGCGTTTCCGTGTAAAGCTCGCTGGTGTCGCGGTTCGGCACGCGGACATAAACGGTGAAAGACTTGGCGGCCTTGGGATTCACCGTGATGGAAACATTGCCATTACACGGATAGTCGGTTTTCTGAACCATCTCCACCTCCGTGCCGGCGACGTTTTCGACCTTGATGGTGCTGCCGATGAATAGATTCACATAGAGGCCGTCGCTGCCTTTTAGATAAGTCCAGGTGGGGATCATCAGCAGCGTGCGTGGAATGTTGCCCACGCAGCACGGGCAAACATGCCACGGGCCACGATGACCGCCCCGCAGCGGATTGGTGTATTGGAAGTTATTCGCATCGAGATCTGTGGAGCCGAGGAGCGCGTTATACATGGTCTCCTCGTAGAGATCGGCATACTTGGCGTCGTGATAAGCGAGGTTGAGTTTGTATTGGAAAAAGATCAGCCCGCAGCTCGAACAGGATTCGCAATAGGCTTCATGGGGCAGCGAATAATTGGGACCGAATCCCTCCGAAGTCTCGCCGCTGCCCACGCCGCCGGTGACGTAATATTTTTTGTTCACCAAATTGTCCCAGAGCGAGGCCACGGCGCTGGAGTAATCCGTATCGCCGGTTTCCGCCGCGATGTCCGCCATGCCCGAGTAAAAATACACCGCGCGGACGGCGTGACCGACGGCTTCGTATTGCTTGATCGGCGGCAGGTGGCTCTGGTCGTATTCATCACCGCCCCGGCGGGAGTCGAGCAGGAAGCGGGCAAGCGCGATATAGCTGTTGCCGTGGCTGTTCGTGCCTTCCATGTCGTTCACGAACCGCCCGAAGCGCACCAGCGCCTGCTCCATTTTTTGGTGGCCATCGAACCATTCCTTCTTGCCCGGCCCGATATTCGCCACCCAACCGTCCGCAAGTTTTTTCGCCGCGTCGTAAAGGCGTTTGTCCTTGCCTTCCGTGAGCGTGTAGTGATTGATCGCGGACTCGATGAAATAGCCGGCGGTGTAACCTTCGTGGTTGCCGCGCTGCTCGGGCGACCAGCGTTCCGGCCAGTCGGCTCGCGACGCGAGGGTGAAGGCGGTTTGCAGGTAGCCGTCCGGTTCCTGCGCCGAGAGAATTTTCGGAATCCAATCCTCCAGCGTGGCTTTCATTTTTTCCTGGGCCGCGATGATTTCCGGGTCGCCATTCGGATCCACCATGAGCGCCAGGCACATGGACTCAATGGTTTCGTGAACCCAGGCATTGGAAAAAACATAACCCTTGTGTTTGCCGTGCGGTTCGCCGCGCAGAGCCTTGCCGGCTTCGATAAAATTGTCAATGCCGCCCTGCCCCTCGGTGAGATTGGTGCGGTTGATCATCTCAACGCAATGGGGAATCCAATTCACGATGAGCGCCTTGGCGCGCGCATTCCACAGCGGGCTGTCAATGCGGTAATGTTTTGTATAAACCACGTCCAGCCGTTGCGCCGGCGGCGGATTTTCAACCTTCACTTTCAATGCGGACGACGTGCTGAGCGCACCGCTTCCGACGGCTAGCTTGAGCGTGTAATCGCCCGGTGCGGAAAACGTCGCGCTGGTCACGGACGCATGTGCATCGGTGAATTTAACTTCGCCGGAACCGGAAAGTTTGCTCCAGACCATTTCCGTTTTGCCCGGTTTCAAAGTTTTGACGCTACCGGACAAATAGGTCTTGCCACCCAGCACCACCACGCGATCCGCTCCGGCCAGCACGGTCGGCGGAAACTCTGGCGATTTGCCCGAATCCAAAACGCGCCATTCCAGCAGTCCGGTCGAAAAGGTTCCGTCACCATCCATTTCCAGCCGGACCCTGGAGGTCTGCACCTCGTCAAAGGTGGTGACGTTGAACTTATCGCCGTCCACGCCAAGGCCGGACGGATTCTTCACCGGTAGAAACTCGTTGCCGTTCCAATACAGCAACCGGCACGCCTTGGGCAGATGCACGCCTTGATGATCGTCCCACCAATAAACTTCCACCTGTTTGGTGCTGACAGGCTGGCTCCACTCATATTGCACCCATTGCGTGCCCCGATGCGGCCTGTTGCCATAGGAGCCGGTGCCGCGTTCGAGGGAATTCTCCGGCAGGTTGCCGTCGTTGAGCGCCGCGACCGAGGTGTCTCCGGAAACATACGAAGCCGATGGCACGGCCGCGAGCGCCAGATTCACATCGTCGGCAGCCGCGATTCTCGCCGAAGCGCCGGCAACCAGCAAAGTCCCGGTTAAACAAAAAGCGAAGGCAAGTCGGTTCGGCATTTTAGCATGTGTGAAGGTTTTCATATTGGTTCAACGGAAAGTTTGCTTGGTAGGGCGCGTCGCTCCGCGCGCGCCGTCGTTGCCAGGCCCAAT
>ODAK010001035.1_pt1 | contig 31227 bp, 22 predicted proteins | sample 1539591 | NCBI WGS metagenome assembly ODAK01 (sample SAMEA3539303, study PRJEB22396) | soil metagenome | biome: tundra; feature: field; material: soil | place: USA | collected 2010-05 | depth 0.15 m
GTCATAAAGTGCCTCAAGATGCCAACTCTCCTCGATCTGATCCAGGAGAGTTGGCATCTTGAGGCACTTTATGACTGATCGCTCGGACGAATACATCGAGTTGCACGCAGCCAGCGCCTTCAGTTTTCTCGCAGGAGTTTCACAACCAGAAGCATTTGTCGAACGCATGGCGGAACTCAATATGCCCGCTATGGCGATGGCAGATCGCAATGGTTTATATAGCGTTGCGCGCTTTCATACGTCTGCAACGCGCAATGGAATCAAAGCTCACATTGGCGCTGAAATCGCGGTTTCTTCTTTTGGCAGCAGACTAACACCACAGTCGTGGCTGCCGCATCAGTACCCTGACGAACCATCGCGCATAGTTCTCCTCTGCACGTCGCAAACAGGCTACCAGAATCTTTGCCAGCTCATTACACGTTTTAAAATGCGCGAATCAACTAAGACAGAGGGGGCTGCCACACTAGAAGATTTGGAGGAATTTTCCGCGGGCCTGATCTGCCTTACAGGCGGCGATGAGGGACCGCTGGCTGCCGCGTTGGCCCGACAAGGTCAACAATGTGTGCGTCCGATCATCGATCGGCTCTCGTCCATATTTGGGCGCGGCAATCTTTTTCTTGAGCTCCAGCGCCATCATGAGCGCGAAGAAGAGTGTCGTAATCAGTCTTTGCTCAGTCTCGCTTCCTTTTTCAATTTGCCTGTAGTTGCAACCAATGGCGTGCGATGCGCAACAGCCAAGGACCGCGAACTACTGGATGTGTTTACCTCCATTCGCCACCACACTACGCTTGAACAGGCAGGGCGTCTGCTGACGCAGAACGCGACACGATTTTTGCGGCCTGCTTGCGAGATGAGTTTACTTTTTCGCGACATTCCCGAAGCCATTGCGAATACTCGCATCGTCAGCGAACGGCTCGAGTTCACACTCAACAATCTTGGGTATGAGTTTCCGCATTATCCTGTGCCGGATGGCGAAACCATGGACAGCTTTCTCGCCAAGCGAGTTGAAGAAGGTATACGCAAGCGGTATGGAATAGCCTCAAAGCGTAGTCTGCTCGGCAAGGCTCGCGCACAAGTGGTGCATGAGCTCGCGCTTATTGCCAGGCTAGGCTTTGCGGGATACTTCCTCATCGTGTGGGACATTATTCGCTTTTGTCAGAGAAGCGGAATTCTGGTTCAGGGCCGCGGGTCTGCGGCCAACTCCGTTGTCTGCTATGCGCTTGAACTCACAGCAGTCGACCCTGTGGGCATGGAGCTTTTGTTCGAAAGATTCCTGAATGAGAATCGCGGCGAATGGCCTGACATAGATCTCGATCTTCCTTCCGGTGACCATCGCGAGAAAGTAATTCAATACGTATATGAGCGCTATGGCTCACTGGGCGCGGCCATGACTGCAAACGTCATCACCTATCGCGGGCGCTCTGCTGCGCGCGAAGTGGGCAAGACATTGGGCTTCGAAGAGGATGAGCTTAAGCGCCTGTCGAGCCTTGTGGGCCACTGGGAGTGGCGCGGCGAAAAGGACACAATGGCTTGCTACTTTAAAAATGCAGGCTTTGACATTCGCCATCCCCGCATTGCGCATTATCTCAATCTCTGCATGCGCATGCAGGATCTACCGCGGCACCTGGGCCAGCATTCAGGCGGAATGGTGATTTGTGCCGGAATGCTCAATCACGTAGTGCCCATCGAACGTGCCTCCATGCCCGGTCGCACGGTTGTGCAATGGGACAAGGAAGACTGCGCGGATCTTGGCCTGATCAAAGTCGACTTGCTGGGACTCGGCATGATGGCAGTACTCAAAGACTCGATGGAATTGATTCCAAACTATTACGGTGAGCATATCGACTTGGCTGCACTGCCTGAAGACCCTCTCGTATACGAAACCTTGCGCAAGGCTGACACGGTTGGCATGTTCCAAGTGGAGAGCCGCGCGCAAATGGCATCGATTCCGCATAATGCACCTCGGCACTTTTACGACATAGTTGTGCAAGTCGCAATTATTCGCCCCGGCCCGATCGTAGGCAAGATGATGCATCCATATATGCGGCGGCGGCAAGGAACGGAGGGGGTGACATATCCGCATCCGTTGCTCGAGCCTGTGTTGAAGCGAACCTTGGGGGTTCCTCTATTCCAGGAGCAGTTACTTCGCATGGCAATGGTGGTTGCGAGTTTCACCGGTGCTGAAGCGGAAGAACTGCGGCGCGCTGTAGGCATGCGTCGATCCATGCAGAGAATGCGCGATCTTGAAGGGCGCCTGCGCGCGGGGATGACAGGCAATGGAATCAGCCCTGCGGCTCAGGACAATATCGTGCAAGGTATCTCTTCGTTTGCAATGTACGGTTTTCCTGAATCGCACGCCGCTAGCTTTGCGCTCATCGCCTACGCGTCAGCCTATTTGAAGGTCCACTATCTCGCTGCATTTACATGCGGCCTGCTTAACAACCAGCCGATGGGCTTCTATTCGCCGGCCGTGCTCATTAAAGATGCTCAACGCCATGGATTGCGAGTGCGGCCACTCTGTGTTCAGCACTCCGAGTGGCTTTGCTCACTGGAGAAAGGGTCAACTGGCTCTCTAGATCTTCGTATTGGTCTGAACTATGCAAAAGGCCTGCGGCAATCTTCTGCGAATGCTCTTCTCGCTGCGCGCAGTCGTCATGGCGCATTCTTATCAATCGACGAATTTGCGTTGCGCGTACCTGAACTCAACCGCAAGGAGCTAGTATCACTTGCGCGAATTGGCGCACTTAATTCATTGGGTGATGTTGAGCATCGACGAGATGCCTTGTGGCAGGTGGAACAGGCTGGCCGCCCGGTTGGACCATTGTTGCGCACGACTGGCGCTGCGGAAAAATCAACCGCACCAATGCCTTTGAAGCATATGACTACCGATGAGCGCCTGGAGTCGGATTATGCAGGCACTGGTCTGACTACAGGTCCTCATCCCATGGCGTACCATCGGGCGGCTCTGCACAGCATGGGCTTGCTCAATGCCGAGGATCTCGTACGTTATGAAAACAATCAGACAGTCTGCATCGCTGGATGCGTGATTGCTCGTCAACGACCCGGCACCGCCAAAGGGTTTGTGTTCTTATCGCTCGAAGATGAAACAGGGATTTTCAATGTCATTATTACGCCTGATATATTTGAGCGCGAGCGCATCGTCGTGACCCGTAGTGGCTTTCTCAGCGTCGAAGGGCAATTACAAAAACAAGACGGCGTGATTCATGTGAAAGCACGGCATATCAGGCCAATCAATATAACAAGCGCTGATATCAAGTCTCACAATTTCCACTAAGTGAATCGTGCCTGGATCTCATTCCGGGGCTCGTTCTGCGATATTCAATTAATGGCTAGCTGTATTCTGAATTATCTATTGAGCGAGCGATAGAGCCTATCTGCAGCTAGGTCCCATGTAGTGTCGCGGGCACGTAAGACCGCGCCTTCTGATAGCCGTTCTCTATCGGCACTATCAGTGGCGAGATGAATCATGGCATGCGCGAGCCTTGTGATAACAGCGGCCTCATCTCCAACTCGACTCTGCACAATGATCCCGCAATCGGCTGTAACAATGGCTGCTGGACCGCCCAGGTCAAGACAAATGACCGGCAGGCCTGCAGCTAATGCTTCTAGAACAACCATCCCCCCGGAATCGTGCAGACTGGGAAAGACAAAGGCCAGACTTTTTCGGTATTCCTGCCAGATTTCGTCGTGGGGCCTGGCAGGAATCCACTCTACCGTGCCGTCTAAATTCGCGTCGTGAGCGACCTGCTCGAGCCATTCTCGATCCGTACCGTCACCGATAATCCTCAGCTTTACATCGGGAACGGAACGCCTGACTTCGATCAGTGCGCGAAGGGTTAAGTGCAGGCCCTTCCAATAGAGCAGACGACCAACATAGAGAAATTGCGGTACAAAAGAAGATGTTCGGCGAGTCGATTCGATTTCCGATTCGTTGATACCAATCGTAGGTTGAACAATGCATTTGCTGTGATAACGATGTGGAATTCTCGCAAGCGTATCGCTGGTTGTGCAGGCGATAATTTGTGCGCTCGAGAAGGTCAATTTCATCAAGGGATCTATCGCAACGAGAGAGCTCCCTAAATCGCGCACAGTCTCGGCTACACGGCCACTCAGCGGAATTCCTTTATGAAAGCTCTTCGGCATCGTTTCGCCGCCGCCGACCGGACCGAAGACAAACGGTATGCCCAGGCCCCCCATGAAAGATGGTTGACGGTATGAGGCAAAAGTTACGTGATGAACGAGATCGAATTCTTCTACGGTGTGCAGCCGCTTAGCGAGCCGGTAAGCGCCTATCTGCCAGAGCAGATAGTACAGATAAATCCCTCCTGGCCAGTACTTCCACGCACGAGCCCAGCCGGGCAGGTCGTAATAAGAAAAAGTAAGACGCGCACCTTGCGACTTCGACTCTTTTTCGATGCTCTGGCGATTGTTGCTCCGCGTGATGACATGAACCGCATAGCCTCGGCGCAGCAGAGCCTGCGTCCAATTCCAACCGACGCCAGGCTCTGAACCCTTATTTGGCTCGCACGCATAAGCAGATAAAAGAACTTTCATGCCCGTTCCGTCCCGAGAATCCGCCGATGTCGTGCGTTTGAACGAAGCGAGTAGTAGGCCATCAACCTGATCATTCGGAAGATGATAACATTTGCCAACCATCCATACAGCAGGTAGGGCTTCAGAAGAATTTCCTCTGAAGCCCTAGTTGTTTTCACTACCTGCTTGCTGTGGTCGCTACAACCTGGTTTTGTTTAAAGCGGAACCACGTGAACGTTGAACGTAACACTGTGCACCTGGCCATTACTGACCGCCCACAGCGTGATGGGCACGGTGTTATTGGCAGCATATCGAGTGGCCGACAGCGTCAATGTGGCAACTCCGCTTGTCAGGTTTGGATTGGTGATGGATGCACTGACGCCAGAGGGCATGCCCGTAGCACTCAGCGATACCGTTCCTGCTCCAAACGAATTAACGTGTACAGTCGCCACTGCTATCCCAGAGCTCATGGTGTAGTTACCACTGTTCACGTTGACGTTGAAATCAGCAAAAGAAGACACCGGAGCCGCGCAAGCGGTTGCTAGCAAAGTTGACGCCGCCGACCAAGTCGAGGAGTAGTCGGTGCCAGTAGCAGTTTGCCATCCGGTCAGGTTGACGAGTTTTCCGTTCACTACTTTGAACGAATTGGTGGTGTTGGGATCGAACCAGTGATTGTTGCTCGCGTTCAGTGTATTAGCGAAGTCAGACCAATCACTTCCGCTAAGGTAGGTGCCGAACACATTCTGACCTACCACAGCGTCTGCAAAGGTATTGCCGGTCAAGACCAAGCCCTTCGTGAATAGGTCATATGTCTGGCCAGTCTGCCAGTCGGTGATCGACTTACCGCCCGCCTGACCGGCGAGATAGATCTGTGCCTGATATTTGTTCGTTCCACCGTTGTTATAGAAGCTGTTGTTGAGTATCTTTACTTGTTCGCTCGTAAGCAGGTTAACTCCGACGCCACTTGAGCAGAGATGGCTGTTCTCAAGAGTAATTGGGCCTTCATTTCTTTCGATCTGCAGAGCCGCAGTAACATTCCCTGAGAGTGTCACGTTGTTGATGGTGATGTTCTTGTTATCAGTGTCGAACCAGAGACCTTCAGCCTGATTGTTATAGGAGAAGTGGTTCTGCACAGTCACAGAGCGCATCTGGAACATTTTGGTGCCGCCCATGCCCCATTCATAGAATGCAGCTTGGGCACCGCGCCAATTGTTGTAGTCGCTTTCGTTGAAATTGAAGAGCACGTTCTGGTCTCTGCTCCCCTGTAGGCCAACGCCGCCGTTGTGGCTGGCGATGGAGTTCTGCACCGTAACATAGTTACTCGAGAAGACGCCGAGACCACCCCAGTTATTCCAGAGTGCCTGTACTGAGTCAACCAGCACGTTGGAGCTGGTTGTAATTGTTGCACCGCTGGTATTCATGCAGTTAGCGGCGTGACGGAACACCAGGCCGCGCAGTACTACATTCGTGCGTCCAACCACACTTAGAGTCTTCGAACGCTTAGCCGCTTCGACGACAGCCGTCTGCATGTCGGTGCCAGGCGCAGGCCAGATATGAACTGTTCCGTAGGCCGCATAGAAAGTCCCTGGCTGGAGTTGAGAATACGACAGCACTTGCGTCAGCGGAGAGCCATTCACGTAGATCATTTCGGTGTGCAACGCGATCGGCGCAAAATTAGATGGCCAACCGGTTGGCACACTGCATGTGCCAGCCTGAGGCGTCCACGGCGTTGAGTACACTGTGGAATTACCAGAATCAGCTACCCAGTTATTAAGAACATCTGACCCGGCAATGATGGCGGTCCCCGTAGTGGCTGCTTGCACTGTTAACGGTACGCTTGATTGATTGGAAACGGGATCGATATATACGGTTTCGCGATAGATACCGGCATTGACAATGACCTTGGTCCCAATGCGCTTCTGATTGTTTGAATTAGCCTTGTTAACTGCCGCCTGAATGGTCTTAAGAGGGGATAAGATGGCGCCTGAATTAGAATTTGATCCGTTTTGCCCGTCGACATAGATTGCAGTGGACTGATTTTCAATTACGTTCGCTTGGGAGTGCGCACGCGATCCGTTAACCGCAAGGACCGCAAGAAAGAGAGCAACTGTGATTTTCGCTCGATGCATTCCGTACCTCGGATAAATTGATTAAGATCTTTCGCCGAAGAACATAGCCCGGTATCTCAGGCACGAACGCCAAGAACTGACCGGTCCCAAGCTGGCATGTCAGAAGGCGCTCTCTCGCACTTCCACTTCTGGCGCAAGCTCAAAACAACAACAGTAATGGGCGAAAATGGATGGCAACCCAACGAACGGGCAAATTACAAAAGCCGCGCTGAGATCTCGCATATCGGCTAGTTCTTGTTGGTTTTCTTTACAGAGTTTGTATCTAAATCTTCGCAAAGGCTGTGACCGATGTCACCCAAATGTGGCATTACTTAAGTGCCTTTTCGTTACCTTTGTATCAATTGCAATTTGGCTGTAGATCAGCCGCTAATGAATCGTTTGTCTATCTATAATTTTAGTAACATCGAGAGCTACAAGTCGTATCCATAACAATGAAAAGCCACCAAAGATGATAAGTTCCATCCTTGGTGGCTTTGTAAGTTGATAGTTAGTTGTTGCGCTAAGTGCTAAGTTCAGCCGCGCGACGATTCACGCTCTGATTCATTACTCATTCATCTTCTTATTGCGCAGCGACAGCACAGGCTCCGGCAGGCGATGTTGACGGCGAAGCCCACACGGACGTGTAATCGGTGCCGACAGCGCTCTTCCAGCCAGTGAATGTTGCGGATTTGCCATTCGGCAGCTTCCATGCTGCTGCCGTGACGGGGTCGTGCCAGTGGTTAGAGCTGGAGTTCAGGGTATTCGCAAAATCGTACCAATCTCCTCCGCTCAGGTAAGTTCCAAACACCTGCTGTCCGGAGCGTGCGTCATCAAAAACGTTGCCGCTTAGAATTGTGTCTTTGGTAAACAAGTCGTAATACTGCCCGGTTTGCCAGTCATAGATAACGTGGCCTCCAGGCCTGCCGGCGATAAATATCTCAGCATCGTATTGTTGACCGGTGCCGCCATTATCGTAGAACACGTTGTTTTTGATCGTGAACTTCTCTGTGTTGAGAACCGTGACACCCATGCCGCTATTGCACAGGTGGCTGTTCTCAAGCAGGATCGGCCCTTCGTTCGCCTCGATCTGCAGAGCAGAAAGCGTGTTGCCGCCGAGCGAAACGTTGTTGATGGTGATGTTCTTGTTATCGGTGTCGAACCAAAGGCCCTGCGCCTGATTTCCATATGCATGGAGATACTGCACAGTGGTGTTACGCATGTACATCAGCTTGGTGCCACCCATGCCCCAGTTATAAAAGTGAGCTTGTGCCCCGCGCCAGTTGTTGTAGTCGCTCTTGTCATAACTGAAGAGTGCACCGACAATCCTGTTGCCCAGGAAGCCTACCCCCCCGTTGAAACTGAAAACGGAGTTTTGAACGGTGACGTTGTAGCTGCCTGAGATCAGCAAGCCGCCCCAGTTATTCCAGACAGCCTGCACATTGTCCACCAAGATATTTGAACCACCCGAGATGATCGAACCACTCGTATTGACGCAGCTCCTTGCGTGTTCGAGAACCACACCGCGCAGAACAACGTTGCTGCGACCCGAGATACTGAGGATCTGCGGACGCACAGCAGTCTCGACATTCGCGGTGTACATATTTGTGCCGCTTGGAGGCTTCACATAAATTGTGTGGTTCGACGCGTTAACGTAGAAGCTTCTCGTAGTGAGCGCGGACATAGAGAGGACCTCCGTCATAGATGCTCCATTTACGAAAATCATTTCCGTGCGACGACCAATGGTCCCGAACGAAGGCCAGCCATTTGGTACCGCGCATGTGCCAAAGTTATACGTCCATGAATGGGAGTAGACTCCATTCCCGTCAGAACTCCAACCTGTCAGCAGGTCCGATCCTGAAATCACAGTCAACCCGGCGGTAGCAGCTTCGATGGTTAGAGGTGCTGTCGTCTGACCGCCCGAGATATTGAGCGCTTCGCGATAAACGCCGGGGTTCACGACGATCTTCGTTCCAATATTCTGCATGTTTCTTGTGTTTGCCAAATTGATTGCAGCCTGGATTGTCTGCAGCGGCGCAACACTTGTTCCCGTGATCGTTGCGTTCGAATTGATGTCGGAACCCTTGGCACCGTCCACGTAGATGGCGGTGCTCTGAGTTCCGGTTGGGATCGCTTGGCAGCGCGCACGGGGTCCGGCGATGGCCAGAGCCGCAAGAAGAAGAGTAAGGAAAGATTTCGTAAAGCGCATGTGAGAGCCTCTGCGGGTTAAAAAGTCGAAGGAATCGGTTGAGATACGTTTTCAATACCCTTGGCCATATTGACCAGGAATGACGAAGTTGAACTTGTATTCCAGAGAGCGCTCTCGAACGCTTCCACTTCTGGAGCAAGCTCAACCCAAGACAACTGAGGTGACCAGGACTGGCACAATCCCGTAAATGGGGCGAACTGCAGCACCTTGGGATATTGGCTAATGAGATTTTTGGGCGCAGTTAACAACCGACGCTCCAGCTTCGGTGTTTCGAAGCCTGCGGGGAGCATCAACTTAGTTACTGACACGCCAATTGATTTTGTTTGTTGTGCGGACTGCGGGAAAAATTTGGAACTTCCCTTTAAGCTCAAGCTGTTGCGAAGCTTACGCCTCGCACGATTCTTGAGATCTGCGGGTGCGGGAAGGAAAGCTGGCTGATCGTCGCACACATCAACGCGAGCTTCAGAGGGGTATGAAGCCGCCGAATGAATGTTTTTTTGTGCAGTGGCGACGCTCGATGGTGGTTTGGCGCATCTATCTATGTGTACGCTCCCCGACTGTGGGTTTCGAACACATCCGGACGCACGAGAGCTGGCCCAAGCAGCCGAAGTCGCAGTAACCGGAGAAAAAGGGAAAATCGTAAACAGCAAAAAATGCCTCTGCGGTGCTTAAATTGACCAAGGCATTCATTGCATTTGGCACAATCTTCGCGGCAAGCGATGATTGATGCCCTAAGGCTGCTTTCTAAATGGCACAGAAGTCGCCACCGAAGCTTAGCCCGTTGCAAGGAATTGATAACAACTAAACAGTCGGCAGTGCCGACTCAAAAATACAGTTAAAACGCGCCCTACAATCAGGGGGCTCTGTAAAAGGCGCTAACTTGCCTGCCAGAGGTCTTGCTGTTCGGCCCTGGCGTACCGAGTGCCTGGTCCTCAGAAGTGTGCAACAACCGTCCAAAGAAGGAACCAAATCATTCCTCCCAGGAATGCGACTGCTATCATCGCCCTTGCGGTGTCACCCACATCATGCCGGTGATCCGTTTCTGGAACCTTAAAAGAATCATACAAATCTTGAGGAGTCTGTGCAACCTTTCTTTTAGAACTTAATCTCGAGTTTTGAGACTCACCAGCCTCAGGCGTCTTATTCCCTGCTTGCACGCCATGAACCATCGTCGCCTCCACTTTCTGGGCGTAGTCCCCTGCAGAGTGCCCTATAGGCACACTGCCAAGGATGTCTCTCAGGATGTTTTGAACTCGGTCAGGAATATACAGCAATTGTCGGTCGTTGTCAGTGACGAGGACAACCAGCATCTAGAGTCCGTCGAATCTACCGTAAACGCTACAAAATAAAGCTAAATATAGCTGGACCTGCCCAACAGGATCTTGCTATTTAGCACTCATTTAGCACTCATTTAGCACTCTAACTACAGGGGCGACGCACGGGTGCGCCTCGAACGCGAAAAACCTGTAGAGGTTAAGGGTTCAGACTCGAATCATCGTGGAAAGTTTAAAAGTTTTTCAATCTGGCCGTAGCTATAGCGCGCTAGACGGTCATTTCCACTTGCCCAATCCATCGCGAGAGCACGCAACAGGTATCGCATTGTGAGGGGAGGCAGTGCTGAGCGAGGTATTTCAAACTTCCTGCAATAATCCTGCAAAAGTTTATTTCCGGTCATTGTCTGCCAAACATTACCTGGTCCGTTGAAATGGACGTCATCGAGGTAAAACATCCGGCAAACGTCTTGCCACGGGAGGCTGTGGGACACAGACCATTCCCAATCAAGAAGGCCAAGCGTGCCATTGGAGAGCCACTTAAGGTTCCAGGGCGCAAAGTCGCGGTGCTCAACGAACGCTCTCAGTGGCTCATCGAAATCAAGCATCTCCAGAGCGCACTCCAAGACTGAACGATCAAATGGATGATCGAGTTCATCGAGTTCAGCTTTGACTTCAAGTTGGAAGTCAGAGACGCGCGCGGTATCGCCGGGATTGACGAGGCTGTTGAGAAGATCTAGATGCGCCGGCGTGAATCCTCTCGAGACCGGCTTCCCTTCCAACCACGATTGCACGGCGATGCCTCGTGCAGCGTCTTCAAACAGCACTTTTGGAAGATATTCGAAGGCCTTCAAACGCTTGAGCATTGCCGACTCATTGAGAATCGCTTGCGCGGCACCATGAATAATCGGGACCTTCGCTGCAAATCGGACGCGTCCGTCTTCTGCAATGAAAAACAATATGGCTTTGCGCGTATGCGAAGAGTTTCCTACATGAATGACCGTGTTCCAATTACGCGAGAATCCCGGCAGATTTTGAAGCCAATAAGAGTAGTCGATTGTGTATGAGGTGCTCTGCACGCCAGGAACTCTAGAGAGCAATTTCAGATACGCCGCGAACTGGACTCCGCTCCATTTAACGCGGGAACTGAGATTCCACGGCCTCCAACTACTCAGTACAGAGAGTGCTTTACGCGTGTCACCAAGAACGATCCAGCGCGGCTCGACGCCCTGCGAAATCACGCAAACCTGGCGTTCATCTGCGGTCGGATCGGAATAGGTCTGTGCAGGAAAGGCGATTCGTAAGGCATCTGGGGTGGTCAGCAGACTCTGAGGGTCAGTCGCTATCAGCATCGGTGGCTCGCGGCGTCGACCTCAATTTCATTTGCACGTAGAGTGGGATCTTGCAGGTTCAGGCGCGCGGCGGCACGTCGAGCGAAGTAGTCAACGATTGCACAATCGACATCGTGAATCACGGCGGAAAGTGGCTGATCGGCATTCACGATCACGGTTGAAGACAGATTGCGCGCGACGTCAAGATACGCAGCACGTTGCCGCACAACCTCTTCAAAGGGCACTTCCTGTTTACGCGACCACAGAACTTCCGCGGGAGCGTCTAGCAAAATTACGAGATCGGGGCGCGGAACGATGCGCGCAACCAGGCGAAGCAGCCAGGCCGGCCCGCCGTAGCGAATGCGCTTGCTATCGACAAGCAAGTCGTAGATGTAGCGATCGAAAATTATCAGCTGCGACCGCCGCATTGCGGGAGCGACCTGGAAGAAATATCCGACGAAATAATCTGCAGCGCGATCGACGCCCTTCGCCAACGACGCTAACAACCCTCTCGGCGGCCGGCCATGAGGATCAGTCACTGCCTTTCCAGAAGAGGTGTGACGGCGCAGACTTTTGGGGCGCAGGTGAAATAACCTGACTTCTCTGTAAGCGGCCGTGAATTGCTGACTGATGGCGCTGATGATTGCGGATTTCCCTGACCCATCGGGGCCCATAAGGGCGACCCATCCGCCCGTAGGCTGTGTCATGCGACGCATGAAATGAACCGCGTGCTTGGAACTGAATGCCAGTTTCTCTGAAGCTGATTCTCCGGTGTTTTGCATCAGCTCGCCTCGAACTGACTCAAGCGACAGATTCATCTTCGTCCAGTCATTCGAAGCGGCCATCTCGCGAATCAGGCTCTGCTGTTGCCCCTTCCAGAAGCGAGCCATTATGCCATCGCAACCGGGCACATCCTCCAGATACAAGCGGTGCAGTTTCAAGCCATGTTCAGGGCTGATGTAACGCTTGTTGAGCCGCTTGATCATGTAATAGGCAAACTCGTGAGCAGGCGCTGGAATATAGAAGCCTCGCGGGTGCCATACCCTCGCAGCGAGTACTTCGTCGGCACGCAGCCAAAGAGATCCAAAGTGGCGATAATCGCAGGTTGAGTCCGGCTGCACTACCGTCATTTTTGATCCTGATTGCGCCGCAAGGGAATAGGACCGCGCTGTAATCTCATGCTCGACGGAGTGAAACAGGCGTGTGTTGGTTTGGAGAGCGATCTGTTCAATAATCTGCGGCATCCGCTCGAAATCTTCGCTGTCAACCATGAAGTCGATGTCGGTATCAAACGAGTCGGGAAGATTCTCATAACCCGACAGCATGCAATATGACTTGCATTCTTTAGTCAACGCAGCGATGACAGCGCGAGCGACCTTGGTTTTCACCTGCTCGGGGCTGGGGCTCTGCCGTTCCACGTCGATGAGGGTCTTTCTTGGCAACGTCTTCGTTCCTCGTCAAATTTCTCTCTGCGGAATAAAGGCTGCGCATTCCGTATGCTCAACCTGGCCGCACAAATTATCTGAATAATCGGTAGGAGATTCCCGCGCTTACCCCATTCGGCTTGACTGATCCCTTACTAAGACCTGGGATGCCAAGACCGTCTGGCCATATCTGATACTCATAATCGATGCGCAACTTCCAGCGCCCGTTTTTCTGATATTCGAGGCCTCCGCCCGGCGCCATGGCGAAGTAGCCACCGTGAGCAAGCTGATAGGGAAAATTGATTTCGCCCGCGCCAACCAGGAACTTGGCATACGGTTGAAAGTGGTCCCCCGGGTAGATGCGATAGCGAGGTCCGACGAGATAATGGTATTCACTGAAACTGTGCGACGTGCCAAGCATTAACCATCGAGCTTCTCCCTCCACACCCAGATTTCCGCTGAGCAAGGGCGAGAAATCAACATACGTACCGATGCCGCTGACCTTGGTTGACGCATAGCCTGAATCGAAGAAGCTGTAAAAGACGCCAACATTCAAAGGCGCAGAGCCCGCTGTCGCTTCGGGAACTACTTGCCCGAATGCGCAAATAGAAGAGAGAAGAAGAGCACCAAGGATCAACGTTCTTTGTATCACGCAATACTCCTGAGAAAATCGTACAAAAACGCGGCGAAGAAGAATCTGCTCATGTTTCTGTTTTTCTCGAATCGCCCGGCGTCGGTAGTTCAAATTGAATTTCGACGCTGGATCGAATCCGAGTCAGTGGCACCAGTTCAAGCAAAGAATTAAAGTCGCTCTCAGTCAAACCGGTGCCCTTCCACGCCAGGTATCAGAGCGAGCACCTATGGCGCTGTCTGAGTTACAAATGGCCCGAAGATAACGTACAGCCTACCGTCTCCCACACTGCACGGCGAGAAGCTGCAATTCGTCAGCTTCTTTGTGGTAAACGCCAACCCATCCCCGATCGGTTGCTGATTAGTCAAATGCCAACGAACCATGTGTTGAGGAATACCCTCAACCTGGTAAAGCTGCAAGGTGGCAACCGGTGCAAAGGAAGTCAGGTTGAAGGACTGAACCTCATAAGCAACCTGGTTGGTGTTCGTAGCAGGTTGGCCTACAAAGTACGCCAGTCCAAGAGTGGAGTCTTCAGTCATGATTCCACCCGCTACGAAATTCCCCGTTTGCACCGCAGTGGTTGGATTCACGACCAGACCATCGTCGCCATAGACCTGACCGGTCGTGGTATCGAAGTGGATGTAAAGGTTCGGATTTGTGAAGACTCCGGGATGATCCGCTGCCAGCGAAACTCCATTCGCTGAAACGGCAAGATCATAAAGATCGCCGAAACCTCTCACGTTCTCGTTATTGGCTGCGTAAATGGTTTTGCCGTCTACGCTCCATTGAATCGTGTCAAGCAGAACGTCTCCCGATTGAGTCGTCGGATCGACTACCTGCGGCCTTTGCACGGTACCGTCGTAGATTGCCACACCGCCCTGGGCCAGACCGATCGAGGTGGAGCTGCCCCTGGCAACCGCAATGGTGCTGGAGTTTTGCGGCGACACTTGCAAATCCATTGCATAGTACGAGCTCAGTGAGATGGAGTTTCCAACCGTGGGTGTCTGACTGCCCTGCAACACCAACTGCTGTACTGTGCCACTGTGATCGAGTCCTACGTAGAGGTATTTTCCATCGGCAGACAATGCGAGACGATCAGGATTGCTGCCTGCAGGTGCCTGATACGTCCATGTCGGCGTACCGGTGAGATGCAGCGGGCTGAGAGCCTCGACCGTGTCGGGAGTCTTCGTAGCTGTGCTCGGAATGGTGATGTAAAGAAGATTTTGCCGGCCATCCCACACCACATCACTGACCTCGTTGAACAAAGTGTTCATGCCAACCAGGTACGGGACAGAATTGGATGCAGCAGAACTCGGGTTCTTTACCGTTATCGGCACCTCGGCAATTGCAGCCAGCAGCGAAGCGGGTACTTGTGCGGTAAGTTGCGTGGTGCTTACGTAGGTAGTTGGCAAGGCAGTGGAACCGAAATACGCCACCGCACCTGACGTGAAGAGCGTGCCCGTCAGATACATCGTGAAAGCCGGATCACCCACTGATGAATGGTTTGTGCCGTTCGGCGGCGCAGCGTTGAGTGCGGAAACAAGGGTCGGATTTTGCGAGAGAGAGACCGTAATCGTAAAGGGCAATTCAGCTGAGACGGTGCTGTCGGGGTTTAGCACGAAGACAAATGACGTTCCGATCTCAGCGGTCCCGAAATATGTCGCAGGAATACTGGCTGTCAATTGCGTGCTTGAAACAAATGTAGTCGTCATCGCCACGCCGTTCCACATCACCTTGCTTCCGCTTACAAAACCAGATCCGTTTGCCGTGAGCGTCAGGGGCGCAGTCGAAGATATGGGGTTCACGAGGCTGGGCGTTGTCGAGGGGCTCAACGAGGTGAGCGTAGGAGGCGTGGCCGCCGATACACCTGTGACGGTTAGCGGCAATTGATTGGTCGCGTTCTTGGCTGTGTCAATGACTCCAACGCTGATGGTACCGGCTGCAGCAACACTCGTCGCCGGGATGGTCGCGTGCAACTGCGTTGCGGAATCGAAACTTGTGGTGATTGAGGTGCCGTTGAGCGTAATCGAGTCGCCATTCACGAATCCAACACCCGTAGCCGTCAACGTAAAGGCCGGGCTGCCTGACGCTATGGAGGAAGGCGATATAGAGGTCAGGCTGTATGTGCCTCCGCCGCCGCCCGTACCCGTGATCGTGAAGTCGATTACGCCAGAGGTGGTTGTATCAGATTTCATCACGCGCACCGCCACGGTGCCGGCGTTCGCAATCTGTGCAGCAGAGATCGATGTAGTCAGTTGCGTGGTGGATACAACTTTGGTGGGTTGAGCAATGCCATCCCACAGGATTTGAGTGCCTGCGGTGAAATTTGTGCCCGTCGCGGTCAATGTAAACCCGGCGCTCCCGGCTGCTACCGTTGCAGGAGAAATTGAGGTCAACGTCGGAGTGACAACGCCATGAAAACCTCCGCATCCTGCAAGAAGTGTGAAAAGAACCAGTAGAAGTGGGAAAACACTGAGCCTGAACACACGCATGTCGATATGGGCCTTTCCTTTTCGTGAATGTTTCGGTCTAACAATTTAGATCGGGCAGATTTTACGTCAGATGCATCCCGCTGCGTAAAGGATTGCCCGAACGCCCCCAAATTCTCTTCGACAACCTTACTTTGGATTAGTGAGCCAACCAACTTGGCACCTTGACAGGGCATCACAAATTGGCATGGGATGTAAGGGTATCGAGTGAATAGGCGAATCGTTGTCGGCGATTTGCAAACCTGTACCTTTGCCCATCTTTCATCACTCATTCGATCGAATATGAACGATTCATATCCCAGTCTCTGGAGAGTCCCGTGCGAACTATTCTTCTTAACCGCATCCTTCCGTGTCTGCTTGCCGCATTACCCCTGAGTGGCGCATTGCAAGGTCAGAACATCTAAGTCCATCCAAGGCTTCTTGCGTTTCCTAACCAGACAGAAGGAACAACGAGTGCTCCACTCAGCATCACAATCGACAACAATCAAACCGGAACGCTGAATCTGTCGAGCATTCAGACCGCGGCGCCTTATGCATACACGACCAATTGCGGAGCAACCCTTGCGCCGAACCAATCTTGCACGGTGAACGTGACGTTCAGGCCCACTGCGGTGAAGTACTACTCGGGCAGCCTCACGATTACCGATAACGCGACAAATTCACCACAAGTAATTTCGCTAGCGGGTAACGGGACAGCTACAAGCGGAAGCGGTGCGGGCTCTGTTGTCTATACCCCGAAAGTGGGTGGGTACTACTTCAATAATCAGATTGTGATGACATCTAGCACGCCGCTACCGGTGACGATCACCAACAATCAGTCGGTTCCTTTGACATTCAATTCCATCACTTCCACGGCGGATTATCCCTTCACGACAAATTGTGGCAACGGCAACGGGACTGGCACTCTGGGAGCGGGAGCCAGCTGCACCGTCCAGGTTTCGTTTGACCCTCAAGCCCTCGGCAATCGGACTGCAAACCTCACCATCGCGGAGAGCGCAGCGGGTAGCCCGATTGTCATTCCTCTCCAAGCCACCGGCATATCCGGTTCTCAAGGTCCAATCGTGACCGTCACGCCGCCTGCGCCCTGCATGCTGCCCTCCGAAACGCAGCAGTTCAGTTCCCTGGTCGCGGGCGAGAGCAACACCGCGGTGTCATGGTATGTAGACAATGTCCTCAACGGGAATTCCACCGTAGGAACGATTTCGCAATCGGGTTCATACACCGCTCCACCATACGGTGGGACGCACCGCATTAAAGCAATCAGCCAGGCATCGAGCGGCGTGTTGGGCGTTGCTGTAGCGAATGTCACGACCAGCCCAACCTTCGAGATTTATCCCTACGTTACATCTATTCCGACGAGCGCCCACAGAGTTTTCAGGCGCAAATCTGCCTCGTGCCTGACAACCGAACGGTCCTCTACACGGTCGACAATATTCCTGGAGGGAACGGAACCGTAGGAACCGTTAACGTGAGCGGCGTCTATACAGCTCCGGCTGTGCCCGGCAAGCACACCGTCAAAGCCACAGACACAACGCTGAATAAAACCACGGGCGCAGTTGTCACAGTGTTTTCATCCATCTCTGCGGATTTCAATTCGCGCGCGAACACAACGGCTCCAATTCCATCTTCCCTTTTTGGATACGGTCGAGGCGAATCGCTGCGCACCGTTTCTGACAGGAATCTGCTGACGCAAGCAGGAGTTACGACTTCCCGTCTTTCAGCTCAAATCGCATCCGCGTACGCCACGCAGACGCCAGACTGGACTAAGATCGATCCCTTCATCTCAGCCATTCAAGCCACGGGGCAACACGCAATTCTTCAATTCAACCAATCTCCCGCCTGGACGGAAAGTCAATTCGTATCGGTGGACCAGTCCTCTCGGGCTATTCGCAACTTTGGCTCTCTACCCTGCTGACGGCGGCTACATGGCGAAAGGCATCTCGACTCCGACGGGCGGCGGCGGACTTGCAACGACTGCCTTCTACACAGCTACGCAGGACGCAATCGTAATTACGAACCCAACCGCAACCGCGTACTCACAAATCTCAGTGACGTTTGCAAACCCTGGATTTACAGATACGCAAGGTACGCTTTACAGCATCGTGAATGGGTCGGAAATTACTTCGACGAATGTATCGTTCGCAACGCAGGGAGCCAACCGTACCACCACGATCAACGTACCCGCGTACTCAGTGCAAGCGATCGCGCTGAAGTAGCGTATAACCCACGAAATGGCCCTGAGGCCGCCTCCCAAAGGCACCTCAGGGCCATTTTTAAATTTACTCGCTCTTTAATTCAAACAGCACCGGGCGCGATCCAACCATTAAAGGCTGTGGTCCGGGAAGTTGCCTCTCCCCGCCCTCTTCAGTGAACCCTGCAACGCGCGCGACATCCGCGTAGGACTGTTTCCCTGAAGCGCTCCACGCAACTTGATAGCGCACATTTCCCTTCTTCAGGTCACATGTCCAAAGACTCGATGCGCTCTTCTGTCGGCATGGACTTGCTGCTGTTACACCGTCTAACCAGCCGTAGACTTGCTCAGCCGCTTTGCCGGCTGCTGTTAGACCGGTTGATTCACGCCACAGCGTTCCCCAATCCGGGTTGTCCCACTGGTACCAATACGCGCGAGCAATGCCGTCAGTGAAGTTGATCAGGTACCATTTGACCAGGAACGCTGCTTCATCATCAGGATCTGGTAACTGCGCATTTTTACCCCACCCCCCCTCCGTGTTCCAAATAGGCAAATTTACATGATGGCGCGCGAGCACTGCGCGCAGCGCCTCGATCTGCTGCACCAATGACTCGGGCGGAAGAGCGGGACGATCGTTACGCCCGGCATATCCGTGCCACGCGACGACGTCGGCGTACTTGCCGCCTCCGGCAGCGAGGTACTTGTCGAGCCACGCATCGTGCGACATAGGCCAGCCTGAAGAGGAAGGGACCGGTGTCGTAACAATAGCCGCCGGGTCAATCGACTTGATGATGGGATATGCGCGCGCTGCCAGCGGCACCATCTGCTCTGGAGTGCCCGTCCAGAAACCGGAGCCGTTGGGTTCGTTCCACATCTCATAACTCGAAATCTTTCCCTTGTAGCGGGTGACCAATGCAGTTACAAAGGCGCTCCAGTCGTCAAGATTGGGGGGAGCAGCGCACCCAAAACGCTTTCCGTTACAAGGCTCCGTCGGCTTAGTGCTCGCCCAAGCAGGTGTGTTGACAAACACGTAATCAAGTTGCACGTGGTGAGCCTGCGACTGTGCGACCCAGGTATCAAGCGAATGCCAGTCGTATTGATCACGAACCGGCTCGAGGGCACCCCACGATGCGCCGGCAGGCCTGATGCTTCCAAAGGGAACAGCCGGCCAATGCCGCCCAGGAGACAGTGTGTGCATGCCAACAAACTGCGCCGAAAACTGCATTGGCTGCACTTCGTCGCCGGCCTTCGTCGAAGTTTCATCCAGTGCGACGGAGTCGGCGGTAGGGACCAAGGCTGCAAAAGAAAGGCTGGCGACTGTCATCAAAACGATAGCGCCAAGCTGATTACGGGTCATTTGATTAGGACCTCCATGGGAACCAAGTTCGCCGACGGAAACCGGCACCGTGAACCACAATACCGTTAGGATGCCATAAGATACGGAAAAACTGTACCGGTCCGCTCTGCTCACGACCTCTGAAAAGCATGAGGATTTGTCGCCCTATCGCACTTTTCGGACGCACTGGTCGAGCAAAGGTCTCTGGCGAACTCCGCGAAGCTCAGATCACGATCATCGCAGTTCTCTAAATCACCAGGTCATCGGTCTATCAGGCGAGAGGGGGCCAAAATCTAAGACTATGCAATAAATTTCTGCGCCTATTCGCCTAAAATTCACCGCTTTGTAATTTTCTTCGACCCTCATCAAACCATTGAGTCTTATCCGCATCCAACCTTATTAATCGCCTTTAAACCCTATAGGGGTTCTTGAAACAGGATGAAGCACATTTGCTGTGAGTATGCAATACAACTTTCGGCATTTCGCATGGATCAACTGTCGGTAAGATTGTTAAACATGACACGACAGTTTAGCGCATTAAGTATCGAGATGGGGAACTCGGCACCTGAGCAGCGCGCCAAGTAAGACCGGATTGATTCCTGCCATTTTTGTAAAATGCATTTCGGCACACGATCATTTATTCCATCTTCAGCTTGAGGCTATGCGAATGAACACGAATGCAATTCCATTTCGGCAAGATGGAACCGAGGGTGCCGCCTCAGATTCAGTGATCAGCGCAGTGGCTACTCCGACCCCTGCAAGCAAGGCATGGTCGCCAGCCGTGGTCTCAGTACCTCTGCTTAGAGTTACGGCTGATTTCCTGCTTCTGATTGTCGGGACAATTGTCGGTGGATGGATCGGTCATTCTTTTCAGCTTTCCCATTCTTTCGCTCTCAGCACCCAGCAACTCATCGTCGGATCTTTCATCTACACAGCCTTGGTTCTCTGCTTCCTGCAAAGCGACAATGCTTATCCGCGGGTTTGCAGTCTGCTTCACGTAAAAGAGACTGAAACGATTTTGCGTGTATCGATCAAGGCGATCATGGTGAGCCTGGTTCTGTGCATCGTCGCTCGCTATCCTGTACCCCGCATGGCAATGCTCGGCGGATGGATTTTCGGAACGGTGCTTTTGGCAATCGGACGCGTTTGGGTGCAGGAGACGGTGCGGAAGCACCTTGCGCCGACCATACCCCAGCGCCGCTCATTAATCTACGGAGCGAAGCGTACAGCTCGCCGCTTCTTTACAGGCGCATTGCACTCTCCGATGCTGGGAATCGAGCCGGTCGGCTTCGTGAGCAGTTCCAACGAAACGGCGAATGCGATTTACAGCTACGATTATTTCCAGCGCGACGCACGGCCGGTATTCAACGAGCCGCTCTCAGTAGAGATGCTCAAGCGTCTCGACATTCAAGACATCTTTGTCTGCGACTCAAGCGTTTCCGACCACGGCCTCAAGCAGATCCGGGAAATCGCGCAGGCAGCAAACTGCTCGCTCTCTTTAGTGGACGACCAGGAAATCCTGGCAAACCGCTGTCCTACCCGGGTTTGGGAAATGGATGGGCTGTTTGTTGCCACCACTGACCAGAATGAACCGACCCGTTTTTACGTAGCGATGAAGCGCCTTCTCGACATAGCTTGCTCGGCGTTACTTATCGCTATGAGCGCGCCTGTCTGGGCGGTTCTGGCGATCGCGATTCGTAGCGAATCCAAGGGACCGATCTTCTTCCGCCAGACACGCGTCGGGCAGAATGGCAAGCTTTTCGAAATTCTCAAGTTTCGCAGCATGAAGGTGGATGCGCCCAAGTATGCCCGTTCGCCCAATGAGCAAACCGACAGCCGCATCACTCGCGTCGGACGCCTTTTGCGCAAGACCAGTCTTGATGAAATTCCGCAATTGATCAACGTGCTCAAGGGCGACATGACCTTGGTTGGGCCGCGGCCGGAGATGCCGTTCATTACGGAGGAGTACGGGCCGTGGGAAGCAGCAAGACTCACAGTACCTCAGGGCATCACCGGGCTATGGCAGCTGAGCGCGGATCGGCAGTTTGCGATTCATCAATCGATTGAGTATGACCTCTACTACATTCAGAACCGCACCGTTCTGATGGATCTTGCGATTCTGCTTCATACGCTCGTGTATGCAGCAAAGGGAATTTGATGTAAAAAGCACGATCCCTACTTCTCGAGGTCCACTTCCCAAAAGAGCCCTTCGTGATTCGTGGTTGATTGCTTCGGATGAAACTGAGACGCGCGGCCGGGGGGCTAACGCGACGGTTCAGAGGAATGAATGAAAGTTTTAATGGTTCACAATCGATACCAGCAGCGCGGAGGCGAAGACTCTGTCGTTGATGCGGAAGTTGGTCTTCTCACCGCAAATGGGATCGAAGTCAAACGGCTGGATGCGGACAACGACTCTATACAGGGCGTCTTCGCGAAGATTCAGGTCTCCGCCAGCCAATTTGGGGCCCCTTCTGCCATGAAGTGCAAACTATCGAAGGCTCTTGCTGAGTTTCGGCCAGACATCGTGCACGTACACAACTGGTTCCCAACCGTGTCCGCGTCTATTTTCAGAACCTGCAGCCACGCGAGAATTCCAGTGGTACACACTCTGCATAACTACCGCCTGCTCTGTGTCAATGCAACGCTGTTCCGCGATGGAGCCATCTGTGAAGACTGCATCGGGACCACTTTTCGTACGCCCGGGATCGTGCACAAGTGCTATCGCGAGAGTCGCATAGGTAGCGCAGTAGCGACTGCCGGCATGCTTGGTCACTGGGCAGCAGGAACCTGGCAGAACTCGGTCGACCGGTTTATCGCTTTATCTGAATTCTCAAAAGCGAAGCTCGTTGAGGGCGGTCTGCCCGCCGAGAAAGTGGTGGTCAAGCCTAACTTTGTCGATCCTGATCCGGGTACGCGACTCGGGGATGGCGGCTACTTCCTCTATGCGGGAAGACTAACTGAAGAAAAGGGCTTACGCGTCCTGCTTCACTGCTGGAGAAGCGGCCCGGATCTGCCTCTGCTTAAGATCGTCGGCGGAGGTCCGCTGGAGCAAGAGATAAAAGAAGCTGCGGACGCGATGGCGAATGTCGAGTTGCTCGGTACTAAAAGCAGCAAAGAAGTAACGAATTTGATGGGCGGCGCTATAGCACTTTTGTGTCCGTCTCAGTGGTACGAGGGAATGCCTCGAGTCGTAATTGAGTCGCTTGCAGTGGGCACTCCCGTGGTAGCATCGAAAATCGGCTGCTACCCCGAAATGATCGCCGATAACATTTCAGGAATTCTTTTCCCGCCAGGAGACGCAAACAGTTTGCGAAACAACTTGCGCGAACTGCAGGCACGGAAGGCATTTAAAGACATGCGTCCACAGGCCCGTCGCCGTTTTGAGATGGAGTACACGGGAAAAAAGAATTTCTCTCTCGTTTTGAACATTTATCGGGGTGTTCTTTTTGCTGGCAATGTGGTGTCTTCAAATCCTGTGCCCGCAAGAACATAGCTGAGATTGCTCCGGGGCTGCTACCTGCTGGTCGCGTAGCTCGTCAGAACTGAATGCAACTGCGATGAGCCCGCGACGAAACAAGTCGCCTAACCCAAAGTTTTCCCTTGGTACGAAGGTACCTGTAACCAGATCTGTAATAAGCACAACAAACAAGTCATGCGCTGCATGGCAAGTCTGTAAAGGAGGGATCCAACCCAATGTCTCTGTCCAATGATCCAATGAAAGGCATACTCGCCCCATACGTACCAATGCACTCCGAGGCGAAGCGTGTTGACGATTTTTCGTTTCGCTTCGGTGAGGGAGAGTCGCTCAAGGGAATCTGGAGCGTCATACGAAAGCGGAAACGGTTCATCTGGATGGCGGGCTTTGGCGGATTGATGCTGGCGCTTGTCGTTTGTTTGCTGATGAGCCGCCAATATCTCGGTGTCGCGACTATCGAAGTGCAAAAGGCTGATGCGGCGCAGACGAGCATGCGTTTGGCTGCGGACCCGCTTCCCTCCACAACCGACGTGCTCAAGACAGACATTGCGACGCACATGAGCGTGCTGCAGAGTCCGAATGTCTTGCTTGCAGTGGTGCGCGACTTGCACCTCGAGCAGGAAGCACCATTCGCCTACAAGCCCTCGCTGCTGGGGGTTCTTAACGGAGCCAACGCCCACATTCGCGATGAAGCGGATCGCAAACTGCCGTTGGAGCAGGCGCCCTATCGGCGCGATCGCATTCTCGCTATCTTCCAAAAGAAGCTCAAAATCGAGAACACCCCCGACACGCGCCTGATCACGATTGAATACTTGAATCCCGATCCCAACCGCGCTGCGCAGATCGCCAATCAGATTGTGCAGGAATACGTGACCTATCAGGCGCGTGCGCAGGCGACGTCAGACGCACAGCGCTGGCTCACCGATCAGCTCGCCGAGTTGAAGACGAATTATGACGATTCGCAGGACAAACTCGCAAACTTTGAGCAGAAGACCGGCTTGAACGGCATGGTTCTGGGTGCGATGGGTGCGGGCGCAGTCGGCGGCAACACCCATGTGCCAATCCTCGATTCACTCGATACTTTGAACCAGGAGTTGACCGCCGCTGAGTCCGACCGCATCTCAAAAGAGGCGATCTATCGCTTGACGCAGACGCAGGACCCAGAGGCCGTTGCTTCGCTCGCGGCGTCAGGCGCCGCCGGCATCAGCAACTCGGCCGCGGAAACGGCAGTGTCGGGCAATGGACTTGAACTGCTGCGCAGCTTCCGTCAGCAACAGGCGGCCTTGCGCGTAACCTACGCCGACATGCTCACCAAGTACGGTGCAAACAACCAACATCTAATCGAAACCAAAAGCCAACTCGACACGGTTAATACGCAGATCGCAGAAGAAGTAGCGCGAATCAACGAACGCGCGCGCCAACAATATCTGTTCGCGACTCAAAAAGAAGCGGGCATTCGCAAGTCGTTCAACGAGGCCCAGAAAAACGCTGGTTCACTCAACGTGAGCGCTGTGAAATTGGCGTCTTTGTCTCAGGAAGCCGCTTCAAGCCGGCAACTTTATGACTCCCTCTACGGCAAGCTGAAAGAGCTGAATATCCAGGCAGCTCTTCGCGCAACAAATATCAGCTTGGCTGATCCGGCGCGTCCGCCAGCCGCACCGAAACGTCCCAATCCTCCGCTGTACCTTGCATTGGGTTTGATCGCGGGCCTGTTCACTGGAATCACCTCAGCATTCGTTCGTGAGCACATGGACGATACAGTCACCGTGGCTCTGCAATTACAGGGCGGCGCCAACCTGCCGATGTTGGGCAACATTCCGTCATCGCCAGTCATTCGCGCGCTGCCGTCAAAGTACGCTGCCGGCCAGCCCACCCTGGAATCGAGCCCGCTGATCAATGATCCGCGCTCGGCAGCCGCCGAGTCTTTCCGTTCGCTGCGTACTGCTATTCAAGTGGCATCGCAGGCCGGCCGTCTTCGCACACTGCTGGTGACCAGCCCGCTCTTCGGCGAGGGTAAGTCTACCGTCGCGTACAACACCGCAGTCGCATTTGCATTGGCCGGCAAGCGAGTATTGCTCCTCGATGCCGATATGCGAAAGCCGCATCTGCACGAATTCTTTGATCGCCCCTGCTCACCAGGACTGAGTGACGTTCTGATCGGCAAGGCCAAAGCTGCAGCATGCATCTATCCGCATCGCACCCTGCCGACACTATCTCTCTTCCCTGCCGGATCGGAGACGATTGCATCAGCGGAGTTGCTTGAGTCGGGTGAGTTCGATCAACTGCTTGCCGCGCTCACCGGCGAATACGACCTGATCATTGCGGACAGCCCGCCGATCCTTCTCCTGACCGATGCACGCGTGCTGTCAGAGAAATTTGGCGCAACGCTGGCAGTTGTGCGCGCACGCCAAACGACGCGCACTGTGCTCAAGAGCCTGTCCACAGTACTTGAACTCAGCGGTTCACGCGCTGTTGGTTTGGTTCTCAATGGAGTGGATACCAACTCCATCGACTATTTCGACGCCTATGGCCATCACGGAAACGGAGAGTACCTCGATGCATAATCCCAAAAATACTTGCCACCGCTACATGGCTCAGGCTGCCGCTCTCGGTATTGTCGGGATACTTCTCGCCAGCGCACACCAACCGGCTGCGTATGCGCAGGCGACTGCGCAAAGCGGAAACAATCAGCAGAACGCTGCGCCTCAGGCAGAAACACGTCCGATGCCGGGCGCGGCCAATCAGGGTTCGCTCATCAGCGTGCCAGAAGATTTCGCTACGCTCAAGCTTGCCCCAGGATTTTTACTGACTGTCCTGGTCTATGATGAGCCGGATTTTTCGGGGCCGGCTCGCGTTGACAATGAAGGTAACATCAACATTGCATTTCTCAAGCCCATTCACGTCGCCGGAGATACGGTCGCGCAGGCCAAGGAGAAAATTCAAGCGGCCTTTCGCGACCAGGGGATTCTCAAGAATCCTCAAATCAGCATCGACGTTCAACAGTTCGCTACCACTACGGCAACTGTCATTGGAGAAGTGCAGAATCCCGGCAAGGTAGAGCTTCTCGCACCCCATAGCCTGCTGGAAGTCATCGGTATGACGGGCGGCGAAACTCAAGTTGCCGGAAACGAGGTCGAACTGAAGCGCGCCGATACGGCCAATGGGGACGCATCGAGCACATATCACTACTCGAGAGGCGGCAGCACAGCCTCTATTCGCGATGTAATGGTTCATCCGGGAGACACGGTGATCGTGAACCGCGCCGGAATTGTTTACGTACTTGGCGCGGTTAATCGCCCGGGCGGATACGCGATGCAGGAGCAGGGCGAGCTGAATGTCGCCCAGGCAATCTCGCTCGCGCAAGGCCTCTCACTGCAGGCAAAAGTCGGCGCTCTTAGAGTCGTGCAACATCGCTCTGATGGACAGCTGGTCGAAATTCCGATCTCCTACAAAAAGATCATGGACGGGAAAGAAGCGCCCATGAATCTTGCTGCCGGCGATATCGTATACGTTCCGATCAGCAGAATGAAAACTGTCCTGAGTTCGACGACCGGTTTGATCGGTCAAACTTCGGCAGCAGCCATCTACATTACGAAGTAACAAAACCGGAAGGCGGAGACGACTCATGCGGTTTTCCATCTACCCCTGGAACCTGAAGTCCTGGCGCTCAGCATTCGCCGTGTCAGGACTGCCGGGCGTTGCGCTCTTCTTAATTCTTTTGGGCGCGATGCTTCAGGTCGAGGACCTGTCCGGTGGCGGTGCAGGTCATAGCAGCGCCACGGCCATCCTTTTGATTCGGACACCTGCAATCGTGCTCGCCTTCCTCCTGCTTCTATTCAAGCCGCGCATTGCACCGATGCGCGGCACGGATTTGCGCGTTCTGTATGCTGCATTCGCAGGCCTTTATTTTGTCTCGACACTCTGGTCCGAGATTCCTATTCAAACGCTTGGCAAGAGCGCGGAACTGCTTCTTGCCGGCGTAGTCTTCTTCGAATCAAGCCGGGGAGAGAATGCCATCGCACGTGTCGAAGGACTGCGACAGGTCGTGCTGTTGACGATGTCGCTATTGGGTGGTCTAGCTGTCATTGGGTTCTGCCTGCGATTGCCCGCATTCGTGCAGCACAGGCCAGGCTTGATCAGCAGCACGACCGCGCAAGCGCCGTTTCTTTCCGGCAATGGTCTAGGATACGTAGCGAGCGCGCTCGTTCTCGTGGTTCTGGCTGAGTGGCAAGCAGGCCGAATACGCATGGGCGTCGCAGTTCCTCAGTTCATATATGGGCTCGCACTCTTCAGCGTTTCCGCCAGCCGAACGTCGTTCGGCATTCTTCTGTTCTCGATCTTGATGGTAATTTTCAAGCGCTCGAAGTTGATCGGCGTTCTCGCTGTGTCTGGCGTAATCATCGGTGCCGCAATGTTCTCTACCGAAATTGTGACCCGTCTTCAAGGTCACCAGGCATCCTCGAGCTTCGTCACGCTCAGTGGCCGCACAGTCGTCTGGACGGCTGCTGTCAGGCAGTTTGAGCACTACCCCATTTTGGGTGTCGGCGGTGGCGTCGGTGGCAAAATGGTGATCTCGCACATCGGCAACATGTACCTCGAAGAGATGAGTTCACTTCATAACGGCTTTCTTGAGGTGCTCACAGGTCTTGGTTTGGTCGGGTTCCTCATCAGTTCTTACATGCTGATCCTGGCTACCTGGCGTGCATGGAATGCCTGGAACACAAACCCGGAGTATGCAGGTACGTACGTGCTGATCATTCACGTATGGATGACCTCCATTATGTCCACTGGCCTCCTGGGCTGGATGGGATACGAGGTCGCAATCTACTTGTGCATCATAACGAATGTCGACCTCGTGATGGAACGAGCGCGCAAACCTCTTCGTGGGCCGGTGCCGGTTCGGTGGTCGTCACAGAAGCTTCAGCCGCACAACCAGGTTGCTGGCTAAAGCAACGAAGCGCTTCTTAACCGCTCCATATTGTCGTGAGCGCGATTGTAAATTCATATCACATTAGTCCCGTGGAACAAGGAGATCTTTAATGAACGTTTCGGAAGCGTTTCGCAGCCTGTCTTCAGTCCCGCCTCTGTTGCGAACGATTGAGACCATACCGGACTCTGCAAGTCCGTCAGAACTGGTAGACATTTCGTTGGAATGCCCGGCTATCAGGTCACAGCAGATCCGCTCCGAATTCATCGAGCTGGCTGAGATGGTGAAAGAGCAACACTGTAAGTACATCCTCGAAATCGGAACTTACAGAGGCGGCACTCTCTTTGTTTTTTCACAGCTCGCCGCACCAGGTGCCACCGTCATCAGCCTTGATTATCACTTTACCTTTCTGGGCAAGGTATTTGGCGCCCTTCAGAAGCCGCTTTTGCGGAAGTTTGTTCGGAATGGCAAATCACTCTTCCTGCTGCGCAAAGATTCACACAAGCCGGAGACCTTGACCATCATTCGCAACATCATGCAGGGTCACGAATTGGACTTCCTCTTCATCGACGGGGACCACACGTACGAGGGCGTTCGCGAGGACTTCAACATGTATTCGCCTCTCGTGCGCACGGGCGGCCTCATTGCCTTCCACGATATCGCCCAGTCCGGTGGCTCGAGAGAAGTTCACAGGCTGTGGGAGGAACTCAAGCCGAAGTACGAGCATGAGGAATTCATACACAAGACCGGTAGTGGCGCCATGGGTATCGGCGTACTTCGGACAAATTAACCGCAAAAGCTGATCGCTGAAAAACGCGATTTCCCGCTGCATTCTGCTGCGCAGAGTGCAGCGCTGCTTTGTACGATGATATTCACCTGAATTAACGCATCGGGGCACGCGGAGGCAGTAACAATAGTGGACCGTCAAGTTGCTCGCCTTTGCCAGTTCGCTCGAGGTAGAAGCGCCCAAACAATAGTTGATCAGATCATGGTAAGCGGTTCGAATTTTGTAACCGGAATTATCCTGGTTCGTGGATTGGGCCTGGTCGAATTTGGCAAATTCACCGTTGCCTACGTAATCTTGCTACTCGCAAACAGCATACAACTGAGTTTCATCTCTTCACCGATGATCACTCTGGGCTCTCTGTGTTCAAACACCGAAGACCGCGAGCGCTTTGTTCGCGGTGTGTTTGGGGTCCAGCTTATTTTTTGTGCGATCGCTTCGGCCGCAACTGTTGTGGCGGCGACTGTCTACCTTGAGTTCAAGCACGACGTCGACCCTGTTGGATTCCTCTTCCCTTTCGGCGCCGCAGTCGCACTCTTCCTTATGCAAGACTGGTTGCGACGCTATTACTTCACTGTCGGAAAAGCGGGGGCATCGGTTTGGAATGATGCCGTCAGTTATGTCGGCCAGGTAATAGTTCTTTTAACCCTGTGGATGACGCATCGACTGACCATCAACACCGCGTTCTGGTCCATCGCCATCACATCCGGTCTTGCCTTTGTCATGGGCACAGTGTTCGAATGCCTCGGTTGCACCCGTGAACAGACGAGCGATGCCTGGCGGCGAACACGCGGCATATCGATCGAGCTCGGAATCGCGAATCAGCTGCAATGGCTCGTCTATCAAGGAGCCATGCTCATTGGGGCCGGCATAGCTGGACCTCAAGCGGCAGGAGGCGTGCGCGCTACACAAAACGTCATTGGCCCCGTAAACATTGCTTATCAGGCGATGGAGAATATCGTGCCTATCCGTGCAGCAGAGGAAATGCGCCGCGGTGGAATTCAGCGAGCCGGCGCGTTCCTGTTCAAATTCGGATCTGCAGGGTTTGTGGCACTGCTGGTGATTTTCTCAGCGGCTTCTCTAATGTCAGGCAGATTCCTCGCTTTCTTTTATGGTCAGCAGCTTCGGCTCTACGCGGGCGTCCTTAATCTACAAATGCTCTATTTTCTGCTCGCATGGCCAATACGGCAATTAACCTTCTTGTTCCGCACTGTAGAAAATACGCGCCCGATTCTCATCTCCTCAATTGTGGCCGCAGTGATAAGTATTTCGCTGGTCTTTCCGATGGTGCGTGGCTACGGTGCTTTGGGAATTGTGATGGCAGCTGTCGCCGGCCAGATCGGCAACCTCGTCTACCTGATTGCTTCCTGGTCACGGGTTGCGGCAGCGGCGAGCGCGAAAGAGGTCAGTACGCAGCCAAGCTAAACTTGGGCTCCGCTAGAGAAAACCTCAACAGCTCACCTTCCGCACGCTCATCCAGCCTTCAACATGTCTCGTGTCATCCACTGACGAATAAACAGAAAAACGAAGCGCGGATTGTGCTTCAAATATCTGCCGGCGAGTCTTCGCGGTTCAGAGACCAGGCGAAAAACCCATTCGAGACCGTTCTTCATCATCCAGCGCGGTGCCTGCGGCTTCGAACCTGCGAGAAAATCGAAGGCGGCTCCCACTCCAAGCATCACGACCGGAATACGATTGCGATGATTGATGATCCATGCCTCCTGCTTCGGGCACCCCAGCCCAACGAACAGCCATCGCGCGCCCGATGCTGATATCTGCTCGACGATGCTTTCGTCTTCGTCTTCAGTGAGCGGCCGAAAGGGGGGAGACATCTTGAAAACAATGTTGATGTCGGGATATTGATTTTCAACTTCAAAGATAAGCCGTGCCAACGTCGACTCACTACCACCGTAAAATCCAATAGGTATACCGGTAGCCTGCGCAGAGCGCAGCAATGCCTCCGTCGCATCTGGGCCATACACGCGGCGAGCATTGCGATGCCCAAGTGCCTTCAATGCCCAAACCAGCGGCATTCCGTCAGGATTGACCATGTCGACCGTATTGAGATCCGCCCTGAACTTGGACATATCATGGGCTTCCATCAACATGTGCACGTTCGCGAACATTACCGTATGAGATTCGCCTGTCTCCGCCCAGGCGACGCACTTATCCACGACCTCATCGTAGCTACTTACAGCTAAGTTGACTCCCAGAATGTTTGGCATTTCGTCCTTATTCGACTTATCACCGAAGCAATTCGACAGGGGTCCCCATCCTGTACAAAACTCCGGCTAGGTTATTGGATGCAAGATCGCGTTTGACGTGGTATAAACCAGCAAATTTGCGGATTTTATCGTCGTTTAATGCCCTTTTGAACCGCAGAAGTGTTGATATTTTTGCATTTAGGTGCCGAGCTGAAAACGTTACTTCCGTGGTCTAAGTGTAAAGGCGCTTCGACTCACCACAAAGTAACCACTCTCTCGGAGATTCGGGCAACTTC